>LNFM01010779.1_pt1 | contig 12696 bp, 7 predicted proteins | sample 596031 | NCBI WGS metagenome assembly LNFM01 (sample SAMN04254537, study PRJNA301005) | activated carbon metagenome | isolation source: dual media filters at the Ann Arbor, Michigan drinking water treatment plant | place: USA: Ann Arbor
ATGCGTTTTTCGTTGGCCGACGACGCGGTGCCTTTGCTGACTACTAAGCGGGTATATTGGAAAACTGCGGCACGTGAAATGCTGTGGTTTTTGACCGGAAACACTAACATCCGGCCGCTGCTGCAACAGAATGTTCGGATATGGACCGACTGGCCGCTTGATCGTTACCGACGTGAAACCGGCAATGATATCTCGCAGCAGGATTTCGAGATGCAGATCGTGGAAAGCGCTGAATTTGCCGATCTGTGGGGCGATTTGGGACCGGTTTACGGCGCACAATGGGTCAACTGGCCGCGATATCTGCCAATCGGCAAGGGGCTTTACCGGCGCGCGGACAAGGGCATCGATCAGATCAGCATTTTGGTCGAGAGCCTTAAAACCAACCCAGGATCAAGGCGGCATATTATTGAGGGATGGAACGTAGCGGAGCTCGATCAAATGGCGTTGCCGCCATGCCATAAAACCTATCAATTTCATGCCGCGGACGGCGTTTTAAGCTGCATATTGTTCCAGCGGTCGTGCGACCTAGGTCTGGGCTTTGCGTTTAATGCATTCTCGGCAGCGTTGCTTACGCGAATGCTTGCGGCGGTGTGTGGGTTTCAGGCGGGTGAACTCATTTGGCAGGGCGGGGATGTGCACCTTTATCTCAATCATGCCGATTTGGTTGAAACTCAATTGGCACGAACTCCTACCGGTGCACCCAAATTGAAACTTCTGCGCACGCCAGACAGTATTTTCAGCTTCGCAATCGAAGATTTTGAGGTGCTCGATTATGCGCCTCAAGCGCATATTTCTGCGCCTGTTGCGGTGTAATCGGCATTTAGGTCAGTCATATTGACCTAAAGGATTAGTTGAAATAATATAACAATCGCTGACAATAAAGTTCGTGAGTCGGAGGCGGCTCGCAAGGAGCGAGGAGAGCAACATGGCGCAGCGCCCACAGGATAATCTTGCGCCACTGCATTTGCATGTGCCCGAGCCGAAGTTCCGCCCCGGTGACAAGGCAGATTTCAGCGATATTGTCGTGCCGCCGGTTGACGCAATTGCGCGTCCCGATGAGGCGGTTAAACCCGCCGATATTCACTCGTTGGCCTACGGGTTGGTGCGGGTTCTCGGCGACGACGATCAGGCAACAGGTAGCTGGAATCCTGGTCTTGATGCCGATAAGCTTCGATTGATTCTGCGTAAAATGTTGACATTGCGCGCTTTTGACGACCGCATGTTTCGCGCGCAGCGGCAGGGTAAGACTAGCTTTTACATGAAGTCCTTTGGCGAAGAAGCAACGTCCGTGGCGACGACAATGGCGCTACAGCGCGACGACATGTGTTTTCCGAGTTATCGCCAGCAAGGCATTCTAGTTACAAGAGATTATCCACTGATCGACATGATGAACCAGATCTATTCGAACCGCGGCGATAAACTAAAAGGTCGCCAGCTTCCGATCATGTATTCGGCGAAGGATTATGGTTTCTTCAGCGTGTCGGGCAATCTGACAACGCAATATCCTCAGGCAGTAGGCTGGGCGATGGCATCGGCGTCGCGCGGCGACACGCGGATCGCGGCTGTATGGTGTGGAGACGGCTCGACAGCGGAAGGCGACTTTCACAGCGCGCTGACTTTTGCGGCCGTTTATAACGCACCGGTGATCTTTCAAGTTGTTAATAATCAATGGGCTATATCTTCTTTCTCAGGTTTTGCCGGAAGTGAGCGAACCACCTTCGCAGCGCGAGCCATAGGATATGGCATCGCCGGGTTGCGTGTTGATGGGAACGATGTTCTGGCGGTTTACGCCGCGATGGAATGGGCGGCCAACCGTGCGCGGACGAATAACGGACCGACGCTGATCGAGTATTTTACTTATCGCGGTGAGGGGCATTCAACCTCGGATGATCCTAACGCATATCGCCCCGCTGAAGAATATGCGGAATGGCCACTTGGCGATCCCGTCGACCGATTGAAAGGGCATCTCATTGCGCTCGGCGAATGGGATGAAGAGCGGCATTCGGCGCTTGCGACCGAATTGTCTGACGAAGTGAAGGCTATCCAGAAGGAAGCCGAGAAAAACGGTATCTTGGGTCACGGCCTCCACCATTCGTTTGAAACCATGTTCGAGGATGTGTTTGAAGAAATGCCCTGGCATTTGAAGGAGCAATGCGAGCAAGTGCTTGAGGAACAGCGCGACAAATTTGGCTCCGAGTGGAAGGCGCAATGATGTCGGAAGCACCAACAAAAACAATGAACATGATCGAAGCGATCAACAGCGCGATGGACGTGATGTTGGACCGAGATCCCGGCGTTGTCGTGCTTGGCGAGGATGTTGGTTATTTCGGCGGCGTTTTTCGCGCGACGGCGGGCTTGCAGAAAAAGCACGGGAAAACACGCGTTTTCGACACGCCGATTACCGAATGCGGGATTATCGGCGTTGGCGTGGGTATGGCCGCTTACGGTTTGCGTCCTGTCCCCGAAATTCAGTTTGCCGATTATATCTACCCCGGCCTCGACCAGCTGGTCAGCGAAGCGGCGCGGATGCGGTACCGGTCGGCAGGCGATTTCATCTGTCCGATGACGGTGCGCTCGCCTTTTGGCGGTGGCATCTTTGGCGGCCAGACGCATAGTCAAAGCCCTGAAAGCCTGTTCACGCATATTTGCGGGATCAAAACGGTCATTCCGGCCACGCCTTATGACGCCAAGGGCCTGCTGATCGCGGCAATCGAGGACAATGACCCGGTAGTCTTCTTCGAGCCTAAGCGTATCTATAATGGCCCGTTCACTGGCTATTATGACCGTCCGGTTGAGCCTTGGTCCAAACATGAAGGTAGTGCGGTTCCTGAAGGCCATTATCGTATTGAACTCGGCAAGGCTTCAGTAGTGCGTGAAGGGCAGGCGGTTTCTGTCCTCACTTACGGCACGATGGTGCATGTGGTGAAGGCGGTAGTCGCAGAACACGGCATTGATGCCGAAATTATCGATCTACGCACATTATTGCCGCTCGACATCGAAACCATCGAAGCGTCGGTCAAGAAAACCGGGCGCTGCATGGTTGTGCATGAAGCAACGCGCACCAGCGGCTTTGGCGCTGAACTCGCAGCGCAGGTGCAGGAGCGCTGCTTCTACCATCTAGAAGCACCCATCGAACGCGTGACCGGATTTGACACGCCTTACCCGCACAGCCTCGAATGGGCCTATTTCCCCGGACCGGTGCGCCTCGCGCGCGCTTTTGACAAAATCATGAAGGACCCAAGCTGATGGCTACATTCACATTCAACTTGCCCGACATTGGCGAAGGCATAGCTGAAGCGGAAATCGTGGCGTGGCACGTCAAGGTTGGCGACATGATCACGGAGGACCAGCCGCTTGCCGACATGATGACGGACAAGGCAACGGTCGAAATGGAAAGCCCGGTATCGGGCGTGGTGACCAAGGTTGCGGGCGAAGCCGGTGATGTCATTGCCATCGGTTCGATGCTGGTGGAGATCGAGACAGCAAGTGACGTCGGTGACGTCAGTCACGCAATGTCTAGTAAAACCGAAGAACCTGTCCTAGCCGCAACCGTAGCGGACGAGGTTCCACAAGCACCGGAACCTGAAGTGACGCATGAAGTCGCCAAGGCTGAAGTGCCGAATATGCAGGAAAGTCCTGCGCTTCAGCAGCACGCGACGATCACCGCATCACCTGCCGTTCGCGCGCGGGCGAAGGATCTTGGCGTTGATTTGACTGACGTCAAGACGGCTGGCGGACATGTGCGCCATGCCGATCTCGACGCGTTTTTGAGCTATGGTTCGGCGCAGGGTTATCGTAGTTCGGGTTCAGCAAAACGCGAAGACGAGGCCATCAAGGTCATCGGCATGCGCCGCCGGATTGCCGACAATATGGCCGCTTCTAAGCGCCACATTCCGCATTTCACCTATGTCGAGGAAATTGATGTCACTCAAATCGAGGCGATGCGAGCGGATCTGAACGCCAATCGGGGTTCGAAGCCCAAATTGACGATGCTACCGCTTCTAATCGTCGCGATTTGCAAGAGCATTCCGCAATTCCCGATGATAAATGCGCGTTTCGACGACGAAGCGGGCGTTGTGACGCGCTCCGGCGCTATTCACCTCGGCATGGCGACACAAACTCCTGCTGGGCTTATGGTGACTGTCATACGCGACGCGCAGGACCGCAATATCTGGCAGTTGGCAGCGGAAATCGGCCGTTTGGCCGACGCAGCGCGTAATGGCACGGCAAAGAGCGATGAATTGTCCGGCTCGACGCTAACAGTGACCTCTTTGGGCCCGCTGGGCGGTATCGCCACCACACCAGTCATCAACCGGCCTGAAGTGGCTATAATCGGCCCTAACAAGATCGTTGAGCGGCCGATGTTTGTCGGCGATTCGATTGAGGCGCGCAAGCTCATGAACCTGTCGATCAGCTGCGACCACCGCGTCGTGGACGGATGGGACGCTGCATCCTACGTGCAGGCACTCAAAAAACTCATAGAAACCCCGGTTCTGCTCTTTGCCGATTGACCCATTTCCTTCCCTGGCGTGGAAGGACATGGGTCGCCTGGCCTAAAACTTGAAACCGGCGAGACTATTCTGGTCGAACTTCAACTTGAAGGTAACGAACGGTCCCGAACGGGTGTAGCGTGCCTCCTCAAAATCGCGGTCTTCGAAACCTACGATATTGTAACCCAATGAAATATTTGCGTTCTTGAACGGGGTAACGGTCAGTACCGGGCCGCCCGAATAGGCGATATTCTTGCCGTTTGTACCGATCCGCACGGTTCCTGCCGCACCGATGTCAGCGACGTCGGACAGGTCGAATTTGAAATCAGCACCGATGACGTTGCTCCAGCCTTTGACATCGTCGCGGCCGAAGCGATCGGTGGCGTAGCGCGTGCCCCAGAACAAGGCATATTCGCCACGCTCGATGAAATTGCCATCATCTTCGTCGATCGGCGTGTAATTGACAGACAGGCTGTTGATGACGCGACGCGATTTGGCGTCGCCGTCGATTTCGAGCACCGCGCCACCAATCGGGCCCGGAAGGCCGGCGACGGCGTTCTTCACGGCGTCATAACGGAACTCGGTTTTGTTCAGGAAAGACCATTGGCTGTCGGCGGGGCGATGTGCCCAGCTGATCTCGGCCTGAGCCGTCGTTGTGGTGGCGCCGCCCTCTTCTTTGGCGCGGAACCAGCTCAGGAGGCCACCCACGGCACGTCCTTCGCCGATCTGGCGCAGGATTGCGGTTGTAATGCCATAACGGTCTGTGGTCTCGCCGTCGCGATATTCAGCGCGGCCCGTCCAGCTCCAGCGCTCGCCGTGGAAGGTCGCGCCTGCGGTTACCGCCATGAAGTCCTCGGTCAGGCTGCCATCGCTTCCCAGGAAGCCTCCTGAAGCCACTGGCTGGTCGGGATTAACGACATCAGCGCGGTCGAAGCCGCCAATCGTCTCGTTGCCGTCCAGTGTGAAGTCGACCGACCATTTTTCGCTGATCTTGAACGATTGCGCGAGACCGTATGCCGCAAAGGTGCGTGGACCGAACTCGCTGATGTCCTGACGGTTGATGCTGCTGAGCACGCGGCCACCCGACCAAGGCGCTACGTCAAAGCCAATGCGAGCAGTGCGCGCGTCGATATTCTCGCCCTTGGCGATTTCGTAACCGGCGATCAGCGCGATGTCTTTTTTGACCTGGAAGCGCGCGGCAATGTTGTGGCGGGCAGGGAAGTCGATGCTTTCGTCCTTATCGCCCAAGGCGAATTCGGTTTGCGCCGATAGTTCGAGCTTGTTGTCGAAGAAGCGTTGCGATGCGCCCAGCTTGGCGAGCGTGGATGTGTTGGTCGTGCCGTCCGCCAGCTTGTCATTGGCATGCGTTAGGCCGGCGCGCAACGTGGTGTCGCCATCGGTATATTCGAGCTCGCTGAGCGCGGCACGGCGGCGGGCGTCCTGGCCGAAAAATTCTTCCTGATAGGCGATCAGCGAGGCGGACAGCTTGTCGGTGATGCGCACCCGGCCATCGACGCCGAACTTGCGTGTACCGACATTGCCGCGGTTTTGCTGGCCGACGCCAAAGCCTGCCTGCTGTTCGCGGACATAGGCAAGCACATCGAACTTTTCGTCATGATGCTCGGCCTCGACCAGCCATGCGGTGGCACCGCCAGCGCCTGGCGCTCCGCTGTTGCGTTTGGCCTGGCCCGTCGAGCCTGCGAATTCTGCACGGATCTCGGTACCGGTGCCCGGACGGTAGACGATGTCGGCGCCGAGCAGGTCAGTTTTAGCGGTATCGCTCTCGTCGTGTATACCAGTGGCAGCAACCTGAAGCTTGCCGTCCTTGCTCGTCCAGCGGACCCGGCCACCGGCATTGGCGACGCGCTGGCCGATGCCGTCGATTTCATATTCGGCGATGATAAACTGCGGGTCGAGACCGCTTGAACGTGACAATATCGGCTCGCGGAAACGCAAAGTTCCGGCGAGATAATCGATGTCATAATCGACATGGCGGAACAGCGTCTTGCTATCGATGATACGATCACCGCGCAGGCGGTCGCGTGTTTCGATGGTGATCCGTTCACTGTTGGCGACGATATCGCGTGCAGCCAAAGCATAGGGGCCGGAAAGGCCGTTGCCCTGAATTTCTTCGCGGCGATAGCGATAGGGCGTGTCCGAACCGAAGGCCGTCGCCTGGATTGCGTCGCTGCGATACTCGGCCTTGATGCCGTTGAACGAACGCTGGTAACGCGCGAGTTCGGGTTCATCGATGCCAGTCTGGTAGTCGCCAAACAGCGCGTAGAATTGCGGACGCTCGAGCTTCAGATACAGGCGGCGGACCGATGCCGCGTCGTACCGCTGGTCGGTGCGGTCGGCGTAGATCGTATAGTAACGACGCGGGTCGATGACACCGGCAAAGCGGGTTTCATCTTCCTTCTTGTCGCTGTCATAGGACATCGTCATCAGCCACTTGCCGGTCACGCGGCCTTTGGCATAAAGCGCGATGCGGCCATCAAGGTTCAACTGGTCATCGTCATCGACAAGCGTCTCCAGGCCTTCGGAAAGCTTGTTGAAACCGATGGTGCCAGCGGCAAACCCCACGACAGTCCACGGACGGTCGCCCGGATCGAGCCAGGTTTCGATGCGCTGTTCGCGCTTGGTCTGGCCATTCTGGAAATTAAAGCTAAGCGCGACGGTGCCCGAAGCGGTTGTCGGTTCCAATTCGACATAGGCGAGGCCATTGTCGTCGTGGACGCGCCAGACGGCACTTGCACGCTCCAGACCGCTCAACTGGCTCGCCTGCTCGGCATCGGCGTCCATTGCGGCCCTGTAGGGCGCGTTGACGCTGAAATCGCCTGTGGCACCTTGCTGGATCGGTTTGCCCGCACGGTCGGTCAGGCGGAAGGCGATGCGCGGGCGGGTTATGCCGTCGGCGACGAGCACCGAATGTTCTTTGACGAACTGCGCCTGGATCGGCGGCAGCGCGAAATAGACCGTGCGATCAAGCGTTTCGAGAACGGTTTCGTTGGCATCGACGATCTTTGCGGTAATCTGGTTGGTACCTTCCTCGATGACCACGCCGCGCCACACAGTGACAAAGACGGTGCCATCAGGGCTTTTCTTCAAGCCGTCGAGGTTCAGCGCGCTGACAGGCTTGCCATTAAGCGACAGCTGAACCTTTTGGTCCGGGCGGTGCTTGACGGCGATGCGGATGGCTTTGACGCGCGGGTTGTAGTCGGTTTCCGGAAAGACGAAGCCAGTGCCCGCCGTTAGACCTGCGGTCCAGTCGCGCTCGGCACCAGCGGCGTCGGCGTCGGTTGGAACGGGAGGCAACGGCGTGGAGCTGCTGTTGAGCGGCGCGCGGGGCGGAATGGTTTTTCCTCGGAAATCAGCGCGTTTCAGGCTGCCACCGCGGCCTTCGACAAAGCGGGAAATCTCGTTACCTGCGCTACGCGTGTTTTGCGCGCAATCGACGGGTGCCATGTCGAGCGGGAAGCTCACCGGGTCGATCTGGACGACGTGCAGGCCCGGGATCAGTCCTTCGAAATGATAGCGGCCGTCTTCATCGGTAACGGTGTACGTGCCGTCCTGAAGCATCACGCGGACGCCCTGAACGCCCTTGGCTTTTCGGGGATCGAGCGTACAGCCGCCTTCGGTAACCCGCCCAACGAGCGTGAAGCGTTCGCTGATGCCATCGCGGACGATACGGACGATGGCATCTACGGTGCCGCTGGATGCGCCGCGATTGTCCGCAGCGGAGGCAAGATTGAGTGCATCGCCGGGGCGAGCGTCTTGACGGACTTCTGCCAAATAGGTGAGCATGCCTGATGCACCGCCCGCCAATGGGGGCAGGGCCACGGTGAAGCTGCTGCCATCCGGTGCAACGGTTGGAATGATACTAACACCCTGATATCTAACACTATTCAAACGCAAGCGCATGGACGCTGGTAAGCGGTCGGTCAACGTGACTGGGCCCGAATTACGGACACGGTCGGGGTTGGACACTGAGACACGGTATTGCACAACATCGCCGGGCATTGCCGTGGACGTCGAAGTCACCTTGCTCAGCGTCAACGCCCCGCCGGGCCGGTCGAGCGGGATATCTATCCTCACAGGAGCAGGGTCGGAGAGCGTGATCGTGCCTCCGTACGATCCGGGGGCGATCACAAACGGCCCGCCGTCAGGCCTGATTAAAGGCGCCAGCTCAGCCGGTGTCGCCACCGATGGAAACTTATAGGGTGCTGGCGGTGTGACGATGAACCGATAGGTTCCCTGCCGAAGGAACGGGAATCGGTAAAAGCCTGGAGTAAAGGCATAAATTCTGCCGCTACTGTCGGTTACCGTACTTCCGGTTACAAGCGTATTGGGGAATGCCGACACGCCGTCATCGCCGAAAACTGTCGCAGGTTGCCCCGTTACAGCGTCGACAATTTGCACGGTGGTTCCATCGACCGGCGCGCCATCGCCGCTATCGAAGCTTACCCCGAACGGATCTACCAGAATCTCCACCGGCTGCGTCCCGACGACAACACCTGTGCCCGGATCGTCGATTTCGACGTCAACGGTGTCACCGGGTCGCACGGAAAGTGCGCAATCGCCGATGACGGGAGGCGGCGGAGCTGCCTTTGTCATGATGAAACCGGTAAACCTGCCGCTGTTAACGGCGGATTCGGTGAGCGTGATACGCTCCCTGTCTCCATTGGGGGTGGTTATCACGACTTCAAACTGATCAATCACGCCAGGATTGATGTTTTTTGCCGCATAATCGACCTGAATTACCAACGGTTCACCTGCGCGAATGGCTGTAGCCGGTAATATGCTCGCAGGGTTGGTCTCCAGGCCGGAATAGACCCCGCCGAAAGTGACAGGGGTCGGTCCATTGCTTCCATTGCACATCGTTGGCGGCAGTTTTGCCGGTGATGCGCCCGGGCCCTTGGAAAAACGGAAAAGCGATAGCACCGGCGGTGTCGCAGGCGCGCTTTCGACTGAAAATTGAACGGTATTGGAAGGACGTGACAGCGTTTGCCCGCCGACGGTCCATTCAGCCATCGCCGTATTGGTGATGATTTGCGGTGCGCCTTGCGCGAACGCAGGTAGGCTTGCGACAGGAAGGAGCGTTCCTGCCGCAAGCACACCGGCGCTTTTAATACATATCTTGGTTAATGACTTCATGAGTGAAAAGGGCGGCTGCGGGTGGCCCGCATGCCGCCCCAATCCTTCTTAGTTCAGCGTTACGCGGAAAATGAGCGCGCGCGCGTTGTCTGCAGCGATGCTGCTCAAACGGCCAACCACGGTATTTGCCGGAGTTCCGAATTCACCCGCATCAGCGTTGACTGCATCAGTGACCGCGGTGCCAGCCGAGCAGGTTTGCGTCGCGCCCGGTGTTGTAACCGATGCATCGACAAAGATCGAACCAGCGACATAAGTCGTGTTGGTTGGCACAAGGTCAGAGATCGAAACGTTGGTTGCGGTTGCACCGCCGGTGCCGTTGGCGACGGAGATGCAATATTCAACTACTGCGCCCGGGACTGCTTTCGGGTTGGTGACGCTGACGCCGTCGCTGACAACGCGGCTTGTTTTGGCAACCGACAATATCGGGGCAGCGACAGTATAATCGTCCCATGCCCAAGAAACGCCGTTTCTCGACGCATTGCCCTGAAGCGGTGTCAGGTCTTCTGCGAAGATCGTCTGGAACGTGCCTGTGCCAACGTCGGCGGTATTGGCAACACCGTCACCAACCGCAACGATCGCGGTACCAGCGCTATTGAGCGCTGTTGCCGCGAGTTGAACAACCGCAACCGAACCGTTGGCAGCAACCGGAATATCGCTGCGGACGAGAACGTGAACGGTCGCGCCTTTCGCAACGTTATCGAGCGTCAACGAGGCGACAAACGTTTCGCCGCCATCAAGAATGCCGTTGCCGTTGGTGTCGATAGCATATTCGAAGTTGGTAACATCGATGCTGTCGGTACCGCGGCCGCCGCCAATGCTGGTGCCGCTAGTGGTGTTGGTCGCGGCTAGCGAGAAATCGAGCGTGTCGTTCGAGCTGTTGACGATCGTGAAGGCCGTATCCTGGTTCAGTTGGCCCGACGTTACGTTTGTCGTCCCGGTTGAGGTTTTTTCCGCGACCGAAAACAAGATCTTACGGTCGACGCGGAACTCGTTAACCGCCGCAATCGGGGTTTGCGCGACGCCGCCAACTTGGAAGTTTACCGTCACGTTATTTTGTATCAGCGTATTCGCATCGGTATTCTGAGCAAAAGCTGGACTTGCGAAAGCCAGCATCAGGCCAAAACCGGACGAAGCGCTGAGAAGCTTAAGCTTACTGGTCATGCTTGCTACTCCTGTTGCACTACTAATTTGATTGCGCCCACTCCGCCGCAATCGAGACGGTCTCGCGGTAGTCACTTAACGACCCCGCGAAAGATCAATTTGCCTTCCGCACCAGCGGTAAGGGGTTGATTTAAATTCCATTTGATATGCGTGACATCGCTGCGCTGGGCGGCGCGCAACGTGCCGTCGGTGTTCGCCATGCGCAGCGTGTTCAACGCGCCCCATTTCAATCCGCCATCGACCGACACAATTTCCGTACCGTCCGAAGTGCCGTTGAAGGCAACTGCCTGCGGTAGCGGGTTGGTGACGACGAAATTACTCGCGGTAGCCGTGCCGATGTTGCGATATTTGACCACAAACACCAGATTATCACCGGGCAAAACCAAATTGGGCTTTTCGAGCACAACCGTCCGGGTGCCGTCGGCGCGAACGACTTGCTTTTCAACAAAGACATCGCTCGAAAGCTGTAGCGGGGTTGCGGCGTGCGCCGAAACCCCCTGCATTGCGACCATCGACGCAATTATTGTGGCGATAATCGATTTCATCATTGGATGACCGTCCTGAACGTCACGGTCCTAGTTTGGCCGGCAGGCACATTGCCTGCCGCGACGCTTATCCGGGTGCCATTGAAGTTACCTATATCGGCATCTGTCGCATCAGTCAGTGAAGCGGCTTCATGCGTAAGCGATCCGGCCTGATATGTTGTGCCAACCGGAATCGGATCGGTAAGGACGAGATTGTTGAGCGATCCTGCGCCGGATACGGTCGCAACAAGGCTGTATGTAATAACAGCGCCTGGCACCGGGCGGTTTCCACCGAACGGATCAACAATCGTCGCCGATTTGACCAGCGCTAGCGACGCTGCCTGGACAGCAAGGAAGCTGTTGGCATCTGCATCTGCGCCCGTTGTGCCGACAACTGCGTTACCGCCGCCTTGACCTGCGCCTACAAAGCTGGTGCCGGGCGCTCCGCTTCCGGTCACTGCAACTGCGGCTAGACCAGTGGTCCCGCGGTTACCATTGGTTACAGCAACAGACGTGCTGGTTATGACGAAGGCAATGATGCTTTGATCGGGCTGAAGCAGCGGATCGTTCGATCCGGCAACATAGACCGTGTCAACGCCGGGATCATAAACACCGTTACCATTTGTATCGAGTACGATTTGGGTCAGCGTCGGATCGAAATCATCTCCGCCGATGCCGGTATTTGCGGTCAGGCGGAAGGCTTCTTCGCCATTGCCAGTGTTGGTAATGCGGAATGTCTGGACATTGCCGGTGGCACCCGGCGCTGTCGTTATGTCACCCGGATCGGTTGTGACTACCGTTACATCCAGCAATTCGTCGACCTTGATGCGCACGAGATTGGACTGGATCGTTACCGGTCCCGATGGCGTGTCATATGTCGCCTCGGCGATGTTATCGATATCGGTCCCGGCAAGCGTACCAGCAGCAAATGCGGGTGCGCTTACGGTAAGCATTGCCCACGCGAGCACCGCAAAGGGCAGTCGGCTGGCGGCGAAGGTTGCGCGGTTTGAGCGCCGGAATATGGTCTGGTCAGTCATCATGCCCGTATTTATACCGGCACAATGTCAAGAAACGGTTAACCCAGCAGGCGGTGATTAACCAAATTAACTATCTGAAAAAACAGAATAATAAGTAGTGCAATGCGTAACAATTTGTAAAATATGGTCGGTGCCATAAACCGTGTCTGGTAGTGGAAGCTGACGTCAGCGCCGTCAGAATTTGGCGCTTGGGGAATTTCACCGAGAAAGTTCGTTGACAGAATCTTGCGCCGCTACTAGTGCGCCTCCACCGCTTTAAGCGGGTGTAGCTCAGTTGGTTAGAGCGCCGGCCTGTCACGCCGGAGGTCGCGGGTTCGAGCCCCGTCACTC
>LNFM01022406.1_pt1 | contig 12696 bp, 9 predicted proteins | sample 596031 | NCBI WGS metagenome assembly LNFM01 (sample SAMN04254537, study PRJNA301005) | activated carbon metagenome | isolation source: dual media filters at the Ann Arbor, Michigan drinking water treatment plant | place: USA: Ann Arbor
GATTCCCGGTGTGCCTGAAACCAGGACACCGTTTTTTCAATGCCTTCCGGCAGGGACTGTTGCGCCCGGAAGTGGAACAACTCTGCGGCTTTGGAGACGTCGACGCACCGGCGGGGCTGCCCGTTGGGCTTGCGCTCATCCCAGACAAACTCCCCGGAATAGCCGACTTTCTGAGCAACCAGCATAGCCAGATCCCGGATCGAGATTTCCAGCCCGCTCCCCAGATTGACCGGTTCGCTTTGATCATACTGTTCCGCCGCCGCCAGGATGCCCTCTGCCGCATCCTCGACGTACAGGAATTCACGAGTGGGCGTCCCGTCTCCCCAGATCGTCACGGCGGTCGCGCCCTGCTCTTGGGCTTCGGTGCACTTGCGGATGAGCGCAGGAATGACGTGAGACGTTTCGAGATGGAAATTGTCCCTGGGACCGTACAGATTCACAGGGAAGAGCACGATCGCATTGAACCCGTACTGGGTACGATAGGCTTGCGCTTGAACCAGGAGCATCTTCTTTGCGAGCCCATAAGGAGCATTGGTCTCCTCCGGATAACCGTCCCAGAGCGCCGCTTCTTGAAAGGGAATGGTCGCATGCTTCGGGTACGCGCAGATCGTGCCGAGCGCCACGAATTTCTTGAGGCCGCGGCGCCGTCCGACTTCCATCAATTGCGCGCCCATCATCAGATTGTCGTAGAAAAATTGCCCGGCGCAGGCCTGATTGGCGCCGATCCCCCCGACACGAGCCGCTAGATGAAGGACCAGATCAGGGCGGGCGTCATCATACAGCCGTTCGACGGCATCCATTGTAACCAGGTCATAGTCCCGGCTCCTCGGCACCACGATCGCCCGACATCCGCGCTCTCTCAGCTTCTCCACAACGTAAGAGCCCAGAAAGCCGGCGCCGCCCGTTACCACAACCCTTTGATCTCTCCAGAAGTGCATAACTCCGCCTTTGCCTGGACACCGGTGAGGCGCTGCTGTTCCGCGTCCATGTCGGCCCGCACCATCGTCCGAACCAGGTCATGGAAAGACATCGTAGGCCGCCACCCCAAATCGCGGGCCGCCTTGCTCGCATCGCCGATCAGCAGATCCACTTCGGTCGGACGGTAATAGCGAGGATCGATCTTCACGTACTGCGTCCAATCCAAATCGAGGACACCGAAGGCCACATCCAGCAACTCCCGCACGGAATGGGTTTCTCCGGTTGCGACGACATAATCATCGGGGCGATCGGCCTGCAACATCATCCACATGGCCTCTACGTAGTCACCGGCAAATCCCCAATCGCGCTTCGCGTCGAGGTTGCCCAGAAACAGTTCGTGTTGCAGGCCGAGCTTGATGCGCGCGGCCGACTTGGTGATTTTCCGGCTGACGAATGTTTCCCCGCGGCGCGGCGACTCGTGATTGAACAGGATCCCGTTGCAGGCAAACATCCCGTACGCCTCGCGGTAGTTCACGGTCATCCAATGCGCATAGAGCTTGGCCACGCCATAGGGGCTCCGGGGATAGAAGGGCGTGGTTTCACGCTGGGGGATTTCCTGAACTTTTCCGAACATCTCGCTGGAAGAGGCTTGATAGAATCGGGGGCGGAGTCCGGTTTCACGAACCGCCTCCAATAGCCGTAAGGTTCCGAGCCCCGTGACCTCACTGGTGTATTCCGGGATATCGAAACTCACGCGCACATGGCTTTGCGCCCCCAGATTATAAATTTCATCGGGCTGGACACGGCGCAGCACCTTATTTAAGGAACTCGCGTCGTTGAGGTCTCCATAGACCAGGCGCAACCGCGCCTCGGGGAGATGCGGATCTTCATAAATCTGGTCGATGCGAGCGGTATTGAAGGAACTGGATCGGCGAATGATCCCGTATACCTCATACCCCTTTGCCAACAATAACTCGGCAAGATACGATCCATCCTGCCCTGTAATCCCCGTGATCAATGCCTTCTTCATGACGCCTCCCGGGTCCAACCTGGCCTCCCCATGCCTCGCGCTTATGATCGCCCTTTGGCAGCGGGGGGAGTGTAGCGACCTCTACAAGATCTGATGCCACAGAGGGCTCAAGACTCCGTTAACAAAACGTTAAATTATTCATCAACGGATCAGGGATGGAGAGGACTGCACAACCTCACCAGAGCGGTAGTCCCGCGTTGGAGGGAAACAAGCGGTGGAGCAACAGGCTAACGGGGCCGGGAAGCACTGAGGGAAGGATGGCGGTCCGGCGACGCGTCTTCCAGAACCTCTTGAAACGTTTGGATCATTCGTTCGATATGCCGATCCTTGCTGAAGTGCGATTCGCAACGGCGGCGGGCATTTCGTCCGAACTGCCGTTGGTCCTCGGCATGGTCCAGCAACGCGCAAATGCGCAATGCCAGGTCATAGGGGTCGTTCGTATAGGCTTCGACGCCGCATTCCCCGTTGACGACCGTTTCCCTGAGACAGCCTTGATTCGTATAAATAATCGGCAGGCCGGCGGCCATCGCTTCCAGCACTACCATAGGCTGGCCCTCCTGCTGGATTCCTGGAAAAACAAAGATGTCGGAGGACTGGAGTACCGCGTCTTTCGCCGACCCGGTCACCTCTCCGACAAACGTGATGTAGGGCTCCAGCCGGTGTTGCCCGATATACCATTCCGCCGTCTGCCGATGGAGCGGATGGGACCAGCTTCCGGCGAAGATGAAGGCGACGTCACGGCGATGCCTGAGCACGGTCGGAAGCGCCGCCAGGAGTATCAGCGTGCCTTTCATGCGGTTGAGCGTATTGAGATGCAGAATGCGCCAGGGCCGGGTCCCGCTCGGCGGATTCCGCCTCGGCTCATCACACGACAGCTCGACGCCGTTCGGCACGACCGCGATCCGCTCGTCCGGAATGAGGCCGGCAAACATCCCGCGGAACGTCTCCCCTAGCACGATCATCTTGGCGACAGTACCCAACACCGCGCGGGCATAGAGGCGGATCGGGGCCCAGCTGGACTCGTACCAGTCGCGCAAGGCCCCGCCATGCAGATGGGCCACGATCTTGGCCCCCGTCAGCACAGCAGGCCAGATGAGCAGACTGTCCCGGATAAAACCCAGCGTGGTTTGCGAGAGCACGAGATAGACGACGTGCGGGCGCCTGGTCAGCAGTAGCCGCCAGAGACGGAACCATTGGCGCACAAACAGCACGACATCGTGCCAGTCCGGATTGTTGACATGCCCGATGCCCCGACGGTCGGCCAGGTCCAGGTGGCTCACATCGAACGACTCCGTCAGTTTCGAGTCGAGCAAAGTCCGAATCGCCACCGCCACACCGTGATAGGGCGGCGGGGTCGGCCCGATGATCAGCAGCTTCGGCTTGGAAGTCATGTCAGGACACTTCATGTCGCGCCGGCCATGGGAATCTCGGTCGAGATTGTTCGTCTGGCGATTCAGACAGCAGCGACTTCAAGAACCGCCCCATCACATCGGCGGAAGGGCCGATGTCCGTCGATCGAACCCGCCGGTACGCCGCGCGCCCCATTTCGACCCGCTCTTCATCGGACAACGCCAGCGCTTTTAGAATCGTTTCCGCCCCATGGGCCGGACCGTGCGGGTCGAAGCGGTAGCCGGTCACTCCCTCCTCCACCAGATCGTGCGTCGCGGCGGCATGAATGGAGGCCACCACCGGCAGCTCCGCCGCCATGGCCTCACTGAGCACCGCACCGAAGGTATCCGAGAAAGTGGGAAAGACAAACACATCGGCCATCGCGAAATATCGCGGCAACTCCGCCGGAGCGACATGGCCGACGAAATGAACCTGACTCCATCCCCGTTGACGACACAGTAATTCGTACGTCCCGCGATCCGGTCCGTCCCCCACCAGCAGCAACGAGGCATCGGGACAAACGCGCCTCACCGCCTCGTACATGGACAGCAACGCGCCCGTGCCCTTCGCGTCCGTCAGCCGGCCGACGGAAAGCAGAATCGGGCCGGGATTCCGGCTGCCATCACTAACGGCCTTCTCGCCTTCGCGCAGGGCGCACACGGCCCGATGCATTCGTTCGATCTCGATCGGCATCGGCGCCGTCAGAATCGGGCGGTGTCCAGCCCCGAAATAGAGAAAGGCGTCGCGCGCTTCATTGGATGAGGCAATACAAGCGGCGGCCCCGCCGACGGTCAGCCGACGCAGAGACCGGCGGATGAAGGACGATTGCGCGCCGTCGCGCAGCGTGAATTCCCCCCACTGCACATACCGCTTCCTGAACAGTTTGCAAAACGCAAACGCCGCCAGATGGGCCGGCGCAAATCCGCCGCTCAAGACGATATCCGGATTGAGCCGCCGCAAACGCCGCGCGACCCCATAGTTGAGATGCAGCGACACTTCAGCCCCCTTCGGCCGGATATGCCACCCCGGCAACACCTCAGCCCTGAAGGGCAACTCGCCGAACACCCATTGCCGATTCTCCTCCCGCTCCGCCATCAAGAGCACGGTGAGCTGCTCGCACTGTTTCGCCAGCGCCTCGAAGAGCGGCACCCGATAGGGCGTCAGAATATTGGTGACGACTGCGAGCTTCATCCCCAACGCTCCACCAGCCAACCGTGCTCCCGCAGAGTCTTGCACAGAGGCTCACGCAGATAGATGGCGTCTTCACGGCTCAGTCCGGCATGATCCAGGAGCGTCTTCGTTTCGATGTCGCAACGGTAGGGACCCTGGAATTTCTCGGCCGCGAGCAATTCATGGATCGCCCTTGAGCCGACGGAGCGCGCTTCCGCCAACCCATTGCATTCGATCAAGAGTAACTCCACACGACTGAGCAGCGATCCGAATCCCGCCAGCACATCGAATTCGAAGCCTTCAACATCCACCTTCACGTACTGCGGGAGCACACCGCGCTCACGACAAAATGTCTCCACCCGCCGACACAGAACTTCCACCGTTCCCGCCTCATCCCGGACGACCGCATGGTTCACGGAACTCCCGGCATGATCCGTCAATCGAACCATTCCGTCACTCTGGCCAAGCGCCATCCGGCACACCGTGACATTGTTCCGCCCATTCAGCTGGATGTTTTCCGACAACAGCGTTGCGGTGACCGGATGGGGCTCGAAGGCGAACACAGAGGCTTTTTCTTGTTCTGAAGCGACCAACGCATACGAACCGATATTCGCCCCGATGTCGAAGAAGGTCCCGCCGTCGCGCAGCAACCACTGCAGCAGCCTCATATTGTTGAAGTCATACAGCCCCTGGCTGTTGATCAACGCCGACACCGCGCAGTTCCGGTGCGATGCGACGATGCGGGAACCAGCGAGTGATTGCTCGAAGGGAAACCAGTTGAAGGCTTTCCGAATCTGCCAGTGAGCGTGCCTCACAAGTCCTTGCCCCGTGGGGACGTAGGGATTCTCCACAATCTGCCGAATCGAGTTGACGAACTGTCCTAATCCCATCGGCTGCCTCCCCCTACCTCGCCCATCCCGCCGCCATACGAACCCGCGCGGCCAACGCCGTCAGGATCAACGCATCGTCGGATTCAAGCCGGGCAACATATAAGACCGCAATGTACAAAACGCACGCCATCACCCCCAACGGAAGATAGGCTGCCGTGGCAAGGTACGGCTTCAGCAGCCAGATCGCGAGTCCCATCACGCCACCAGCCGCCAGCGGCTTGACGATCGCCCGCGTCCAGGGCAGCATGCGATGCAGGCGCCACACTTGAGCCACACGGACCCCATTCAGGAGCACAAAACTCCCGGACGCCGCGAGGGCGGCGCCGCTCGGACCCCACACCGGAATCATCGCCGCGGTCGCGCCGATCAAGAGCGTCCCATAGCCCACCGTATTGATCAGGACGATGCGTGAATGCCCGGACATCAGGAGCACCGTGTTCGCGCACCCGCTCGACGCGTTCACCAGATGGCCGACGGCGAGAACGGCCATGATCGACCCTCCGGCTGCAAATCCGCTCCCGAATACGCGCAGCACATCATCAGCGAACAGGACCAGGAGGACACACAGAGGCACAGTGGCCGTGAAGGCCACCCGATGCACCATCGCGTAGCTCTCTCGAAACGTCAGCCGGTCGTTCGCCGCCCATGCGCGACTTATGGCCGGAGCAAAGACGACATCCAGCGCCCCCAGGATCAGAGCCAACACCGCGGCGGTTTGGAAGGCCGCGAGATACACACCCACATCCTCGGCTGAGACCCAGTAACCCAGCAACATGACATCCGCTCGCGGCGCCACGACCCCAAACAGATTGGCGAGGAGCAACGGAGCGCTATAGGTCACCAGTGTGCGCACCTCAGACCGCCCGAGCGCGGCAAAGTCCGTGACGTCAAGCCGGCCCTGCCGCGCCAGCACAGCTCCGGCCAGACAGGCCGTCACGCCAAATACCGCGACCCAGCCCAGCACCACTCCGCTGAGCCCCCACCCGGCCCAGATCGCGATCCCTGCCGTCACCCACTTCCCGATCGGCTCCCAGAGATATTTCAGCGCGACCGTATAGCGCACCGTCTGAAAGACCGATCCGACTAACGCGAAGACGAGTGCCGGAGCAAAACACAGGAGCACTAGAGCCAATCCAGGTTTCTGATAGAGGCGTTCGGAGAGTGGAGCCGCCATTGCCCAGAATCCGATTCCGGTGAGTACCCCCAGCAGCGTGACGATCGTGACTGCGGCGGCAATCACCCGCCGGGCAGCGCCTGCGCGGCCTTGCGCCATATAGGCGGAGACAAACTTGGTGACACCCGTATCAAGACCCGCACAGCCCACGAGCAGCGCCGTATTGAAGAGCGTCACCCCAAGCGCATACAGCCCGAACTGCTCCATCCCTAATTGCCGGGCCAGGAACAGCATGAAGAAATAGTTCAGGCCGTTCCCGAACAGGGACGCCGCAAGCACCGCCGCGCCGTTCTCCATGAACGAGATCTTCTCGCTGGCCGACTGGTCCGCAGCCGCACGCTTCGGCGTGCCTCCGTCCGACGATGCCCGTTGAGTAAATCCCATCACAGACGTGTGCATGGCGCCCTACTGAGGTGATGCCTCGTGGCGGTTTGCTTGAACCGTCCACACTTGATCTCTGACTTGTTGGGCCAGAGCTTCCCCGATCAATCGATGCCCATAGGGTCTCGGATGAGAATCATCCCGATAGGATAATTCATCCAGCGCATGGTCCGCATACACCGTGCGTCCGACATCTACAACGACAGGCAACGCCCGTCCGGTCTCCGGCAGGCTCCGTGGGAAATTATCGATCATGCGCCCCTTGAGGATGACAGGAATGTTCAGTATCACCAGCGGCACGGTCCGCTCATGCGTCACGTGTGCGACCTCCTGCAGGAGACGCCGAGTCAACCCGGCCTCTTCCACAGTCAAGTCAGAGTTGATCTCGGAACTTGTACCATTGGCTCGGCCCAGATAATCGAGAAAGAACGCGGACAGGCGGCCCCGGAGAAAATTGACCACGTGGGAATGATCGCAAAGAAATCCGTACCCCGGAATCGCGTACAGGCGATCCCGAATATAGAGCGCCGGAACAAACGCTTCCGACGTTCGGACCAATCGGCCATCTGCGACCGAAAATAATTGAGAGACCACGTTGTTATAGGGATCGTTCGGAAAATACGCGAGCACCACCAGATCGGGTTCGTACGATAGACCGGTTCGTTGCAACTGAATGAGTTCCTCGGCCGTGCCGAATCCGGATACCCCCATGTTGATAATTTCCACAGGGCGCGACGGGGCCAACGCGCGCTCCGCGACGGCCGAAAAGGTGTCATCGTCTTCGACCCCGTGCCCCAGGGTGACGGAGTCGCCGAGGACAATGATGCGATAGATGCCGGCCGGCTTGGGTCGCGCGTACTCGCGTTGTCCGCGAAATCCCTGTGAGTTCGTCGTGAACCGGTGCCGGAACTCCGACGTCGACATCACGCCCTGCACGTAGCCGATATTCTTTCTGATTCCGGCCTCGCTGACTTCCACGTACCGGGGAACGATGGACTGCGGACTGAAGACGCGCAAGAACACCTCGGCGGCCCCCAGCACGAACAGGACGGACAGCACGATGAGGGTCAGATTGGCCAGGACAACTTTCGTGGTGCACCCAACCCGCGGGGGTACCGATTCGCCGGCTCCTCCGCTCAAGATGTCGGCGGCGAGCGGCTGATCGGGGGCATGCTTCATTGAACTCATCTTCGGTGAGCCTTCAATGTGTTAAGAGACCGACTGGTGGGCGAGGCCCTTCGAGGCGGCCTTTAAACGGGCCGGTCCGGAGCGCGGTCGCCTGTTCGTCTGAGAAATATTTGTAAAAATAGACTGCCACGCCGGTCTGAGGCCAGCGAGAGTGAATCTCCGCGACGGTCCTAGCCATCCACGCCCCTGACCGGGGAAATCGTGGCTGAGTCGGCGACGCCAATTCCTCTTCCGTCGCCATATTGCAGATCAGCAGCGTGAGGGCATTCGGGGTGCGGAGCTGGCCACGGACGGAGTCGGTTACAGGCACGTTGATTCTGGGGAAATAGTCCATGCGCAAGATGGCATCGACCACTCCGTCATTTACCCACTTCACGCTGGCTTGCCCCTGCTCAGGTCCGGACTGACCGGGAATGGCATCGACGCTGATCAGCAAGTCGGGCTTGACCCGGCGGACGGCCGTCACGATGTCTTGCACCATCTCTGTCACAGCTGATTCTTGGAACTCCGCCACCGGCGTGGTTCGTCCGAATGTCATTGAGAACAGCGTCGAATCGGTGGACAGCGTCCTGCCGTACCGGGACCGGTATTGCTGCGCGCAGGATTCGCTGGAACAGAGGCCGATTGCCCGCACATAGTCGAGATTGAGGCCGTCCACCTCGTACCGTTGCACCAGTTCGGCCGCAAGATTGGCCATCATGGTCCGGAATTGAGGATTGTGGACGTCGAACGCGCCCTCCGGCGTCCCTGGAGGCGCAAATTCAGGCAAGATATCGGATTGACGCAGAGTCAGCGTCACCCAGGGATGGACTTCGATCCCGAGGGCATGCGCCGCAGTAATCAAATACCGGAGCGGGTCGAATCCCGCTTTCGGATGGCCTTTGAGCTCCACATCCCAGGGAGCATAGCGAGAGGGCCAGGTCGTGCCACGCCCCTGCCATACGGTAGGCATGTAAACATTGAACCCGGCCGCCTTGACTCGGGCAAGGGCCCGGTCGACGTATTCCTTGTCGACCCATAAGGAAATATCGCCGTCCAACATCGCATACTTACCCGCGAAGGTTCGCGGAGACGCGGGGGGGGACTGCGCGGCCAGGTCGCTCCACGAACCGCTGAGTAACATGACACCCACCGCCCAGCACATCACGTACCTGCGTATCATCCTTTCACCCCGACACCAGCGGAAACCGCCTCGACGACACGGCGGACAGCGCGGGCTCGACGATCGCCGAGGACGGTTCGAACTGGTCGACCAGCGGGAATTCCTGCTGCTCTTCCTGTCGCACCCGCAAACTCAACCCGATCATCCCCCAGACAAACCACTGGTACCCGGAGTAGGCGCTGGGGACGAGCCCGATCGTGAATCCGGCGACCGCAAGCGGATCCACGCGGCGAATGAGATTGCGTATCAGCATGGTCCCGATGGAGGCCAAGAGGGTGAGGTAGAGCGCAAGCCCGACGAGCCCTCCATGAAAAAGGATTTGCAAGTAGTCATTGTGGGCCCCGAGCGCTTCACGTCCGCTTCCGAATACCTTCGCGACCGTGCCGAGCTTCCCCCACTCCATCAGCATCTCCTGCCAGAGATACCAGCGTCCGTTGAATGTCCGATCTGCCGCCACTGTCCCTGAGAGGAAGCCCAACTCTTTCTGATAAATACGCAGCACCTCTCCAAGATAGCTCGACGCCAGGTATGCGCCCACGACCGCGCCGATACCGAGGAGCGCGATAAACACGACCAGTTTGCGCCGAAGCAGCGTCCACGAGAGCGCCCAAAGGCCAAGGATCACCAGGCCCGCCTTGCTATAGGCCTTCGACACCACCACCAAGGAGAAGGCCGCGTAGGCCCAAAGCCCCGCGGTGCCGGCCAGCCGCCGCGGAGGAAAGAGCGCAACGTACAACAGAATAGAGAGGATCGTTTGCAGCGCATACTGCCGGATCGTGATCGCGTCGTGGTAGAGTCCGACATTCCGGATAATCCCCTCGATCTGCTGTTCCTCCCCCTGCCAGAGCCCCATCCCAACGGGAAAGAGTCCGGCCACGATCAACGCTGTTAGGAATAACTTGATCTCCTTCTCACGCCGAAAGAACGCCTGCACCATGTAGAATCCGATCAACCCGTTCATATGCCGCAACAAGACGCTGAACCCGGTACGCAGGTCCTGGCCGTGAATAATTTGCACAACGGAAAGAGACAGCACGACGGTATAGACCAGCCACAGAGGCCAGAGCGGCATGCGTGTGAGTTGCGCTTCCTTCGAGGCGGTCAGCATGTGTCCGAGCACGACCAGCGGAACCAGTCCGGCAACAATTTGGGTCAACGGCATGCCGGCTACAAGCAACTCTCGCCAAGTCGCATCCACGACGGGCTTCGCGATGAACAACAGCGCTACGCCAGTCATCGGCACCGTGACGAACGCGCCGAAGGTCATCACGGACAAGACCAACGCAATGACTAACAGCATGGCCGCCTCACCCCACTCAACCAGTGCCCGTTTCTGCCAGAAGCTCTCAGACTGGGTTTCAAACCCTACGCTCTCGCTGTTACGGATTCGTTAAGGCCTGGTTGCAGATAAGGGAACTTTCTAATTGATCCGAAAGGCCAGCTCGCCATGATCCGGCACGGGACCTGCCTCAAGAGCCTCAAAGTAGGACTACATCGTCTCAGTGTGAATGGCGGAGCCTTCGGCGGTTTCCCGGGAATGAAGCCGACAAGCGTCTGAGATCGAGAGAAATCACCGCTCGCCATGCTGACGAACAGACACTCGATTCGGCACACAGATGGCCTGTGGGTGACAGCCTTCACCGTCCTACACCTTCTTCGGCGACCGGCTGGGGCTACGAGGGGGCATTTGCAAGGAGCTTGACGGCCAAGTCCCTGGGCAAATGCGGCCCGCGTTGATTTTGTAACGATTTGTTTACAGGAACTCGCTGTCGGCTGTAATCCACACATACCACGTTGCAGGAAGTCTGTTTCACAATATGAGCATGAACACCAGATTTTCCATGACCGCCCGATACACCCTGGCCCTGTGCGCCTTCCTTACGTGCTATGCGGGTCCTATCAACCAAACCGATGCGGCCGGCCCAGTGGCCTATCGGGACTGTGCGCTGTCATGGAATCCGAATTCCGAACCCGATCTGGCCGGCTACCGGGTCTATATGGGACGGAGTCCCAACCAGCGCACCCGGATGAAAGACGTGGGCCTTCGCACCGCCTTTCGCTGTTCGGAAGGCGACGCAGCGGAAAACGGCCAGTGGTTCGGCACGGTCACGGCCTACGATCACAGCGGGAACGAAAGCGCGCCGGCGCAGGCCGTCCCCTTTGAAATCGTCGGATGGCCGGACCCGGTGCTGCCGGCACAACTACTCGAACCATCCTCGGCCCGACTGACCAATACGACGAACGGCGTGCTCCTCCTCTGGGCCGATATGAATACGCCTCAGGTCTCACACCGGCTGGAAATCTCCAGTTCACTCCAGCCGGCCTGGACGACGGCGATCGTCCAACCGCCAGGATTGACCCGATTTTCCTTCTATTCGCTGTCCGGCGCGGAGTGGGTCTGCTATCGGGTGAGAGGGGAACGTGGTACGTTTGTGTCCGAGTGGGCGCAAGCCGGGAGCCCAGAGGACCGTCAGCATTGCCTGAAACCTGAGCAGCTCCAAACCATTGCGGACCCCATCCTTTCGCCGACGATTCTGTACGAGCCGGCTTCCGTTCGAATGGAGCCGATTCCGCCAGCCTCACCTGGAAGGAGCACACGTTCTGGTCGCCCGGGCACCGGATCGAAATCAGCAGTTCAGCCGATCCCCGCTGGACGACGCTTGCCGTCCTGCCGCCCTCGGTCCCCCTCTATAGCTATCTCCGTCCCATCGACGCCGAGTGGGTCTGCCTTCGCATCAGGGCCGAGGTCGGCCGGGCTATCTCGCTGTGGGCCTCGGCGGGAGGAAATCCTAACGATCGGCAATTCTGCTTCAAGCCCTCTTCTGCCCTCGCTAACAACCCCTAACAGGCTGTTGACAATGTCCGCCAGCGGCTGTCTCATCATCCGTGAAGCGTATCTCGCGAACGTGCCCTCGCCGATCTCTATAACCAGAGACGAACGACGCTTCACGAACAACGGACGAAGCGGACGGCCTTTCTGAACAGCCTGCGGGCCATACGGATCCTATCCGTGATCTTAGCCCAGGCTTCCTCACCGGAGCCGTTATCGAGATTATCAACAGCCTGCTAATAACCTGCTCGGATCGACGTATCCGGAACCCACGTCCTGAACGGGCCGGGAGGAGCGCGTTACGCTCCTCCCGATAGTGATCAGTTTCATTTTCCGATCGCTTCACGCCTCACGTTTCACGGTGCGCTGACCGCCGCCGGCGGACTTTTTCAGCGTCCTGCTAGGCCGTCAGCTCACGGCGCTTCTTCCAAGCCAGACCGCCAACGCCCATCGCTCCGCTGGCAAACAAGAGGAACGCAGCAGGAACCGGCACCGGCGCCGGGGTCAATCCGACGGCCTTGCCCTGCAGGAAGAATGTGGCATTTCGATCGTCTCCGCCCTTGT
>LNFM01010780.1_pt1 | contig 12695 bp, 8 predicted proteins | sample 596031 | NCBI WGS metagenome assembly LNFM01 (sample SAMN04254537, study PRJNA301005) | activated carbon metagenome | isolation source: dual media filters at the Ann Arbor, Michigan drinking water treatment plant | place: USA: Ann Arbor
TAAAACAAAACAAAAAACTTGTGATAAAATAATTTTTAAAAGTTAATCAAAATCATAATTCCCAATTATAAATTTATAATTGGGAATTTTTTTGAGAATAAATTTGATTAGATATTGGTTTTATTGAGTTAGCAGAATTTTAGAAAAAAAACTTTATATTTTAAACATAAGTTATTAAAAATCAATGTATATTTGATTTGCTATAAATCAATCAAACATGAAAAAACAATTACTTTTAACCCTATTCTCTATGTTTTTTGTGGGTACTTTTCTAGGTACTGCTCAAACTTCAGGATGTAGTCAACTCTTTTATGACAATGGTGGACAAACCGGAAATTATTCAGATTCTGCCAACGACACAACTACTTTTTGTCCAAACACACCTAACGAAACATTACTGATTAGTTTTAATTCTATTTCTTTAGAAACGAATGATGTGCTGTATGTTTATGAAGGTTCAAGTCCAAATGGAACTTTACTCACAATTATAGACAGTAATAGTCCTACACAAATGACTTTAAGCACTAATATTCCTGGTGCTTGTGTAACATTTGTATTTGAATCTGATGCTTCAGGAAATAGTGCTGGTTGGGACGCAATGATTGATTGTATAACAACAAATTTTCCTTGTTTAGCACCAGTTTCATTAAACACAACTCAAGTTGATAGCAATACGGTTACTCTATCTTGGGTAGATATTAATCAATCTAGTAATCTTTGGGAAATAGTAGTTACTCCAGCATTAGGAGGAAGTTCGCTTATAGCTGGTTCTAGTCCTTTTCAATTAACTGGGTTAACTCCTGATGTCACTTATATGGTTACCATAAGAGCTATCTGTAATGGTATGCCTGGAGATTGGTCAACACCGCATACCTTTAGCACTACACAAGTAGTAACATGTTTAGAACCAACTATTCAATCTGTTACTGGAATTACAAACAATAGTGGTGTAGTAAATTGGACTTTGACAAGCAGTACTAATAATTGGGAAGTATTAGTTTTACCATGTACTGCAACAAATCCAACACCTAATAATGCTGGATTGTCAGTTACCACGAACACTTATCTTGCACCTGGATTAAATGCTAGCACTTGTTATAAAGTCTTTGTTAGAACAGTTTGTTCTACTACACATACTAGTCCATGGTCACAGCCTATGACATTTACAACTTTAGCAAATCCAGTTCCAGCTCCAATATGTGGTGGACAGTTTATAGATAATGGTGGTTTAACTGCTAATTATGCGAATAACTCTGATAATACTTATACAATCTGCCCTACTAATCCTGGCGAACAAGTTGTTGTAACATTTACAGCATTTAATACAGAAGCTAACTGGGATGGATTATATGTTTTCAACGGACCAACAATTTCATCTCCACAAATTTCAAGTGGAAATCCAGCTGGAAGTGTTCCTGGAGGATTAGTTGGATCATTTTGGGGAACCACAATTCCTGGTCCATTTGTTTCCTCTGATGCAAGTGGTTGTTTAACTTTTAGATTTAGAAGTGATAGTTCTGTAAACAGAGCCGGTTGGGAAGCCAATGTTGAATGTTTACCACAAGCAACTTGTTTACAACCAACAATTTTAGCAGCTACAAATATTACAGGCACTACAGCAACTATTAATTGGACCGAAAATGGTACAGCAACACAATGGGAAGTCTTGGTAGTATCTTCAACAGCTCCTGCTCCAACTCAATCTTCAGTTGGAACAATAACTAGTTCAAACCCTTTCCAAGTTACTGGATTAAATTATGCTACAATTTACAATGCTTATGTAAGATCAATTTGCTCGGCAACAGATTCTAGCTATTGGTCTTTTGCAAGAACGTTTACTACACTTTCTAACACTTGTAGCGTACCAACGAATGTTGTAGCAAACAGCATCACAACAACAAGTGCCAATTTAAGTTGGACTCAATCTGGTACTGTTTCACAATGGGAAGTTTTGGTTTTACCATCTGGCTCTCCAGCTCCAACAGCTGCCTCAACTGGAACGCTTATTTCCACAAACCCTTATCAAGTAACTGGTTTGAATTTAGGAACATCTTATGTTTTTTATATTAGAGCAGTTTGTTCGTCAACAGCAATAAGTAATTGGACATCTAGAGCATTTACAACACTTCAAACCAATTGTATTGCACCATCAAATGTTGTTGTAAATAGTACTACACCAACAAGTGCAAATTTAAGCTGGACTCAATCTGGTTCTGTTTCACAATGGGAAGTATTGATTTTGCCATCAGGCTCTCCAGCACCTACAATGGCGTCTACAGGAATATTAACACCTTCAAACTCCTATTTTGCAACTGGATTAACTACTGGAACTACTTATATTTTCTATGTTAGAGCAGTTTGTTCTTCAACAGAAGTAAGTAATTGGACATCTAGATCATTTACACCAAATATTACCTTACCACCATTAACAACTAGCACTAGTCAATATACAGTTGATCAACTAGTGACAAATGTTTTAATTAATAATCCTTGTTTAACAGTTTCAAACATTACTTCTAGTACAGGAACTAATTTTGGTTCTGTTAACGGAATTGGTTCGTTTACGAATACTAATCCATTATTTCCAATTTCTTCAGGTATTGTTCTATCATCAGGAAACGCAATGAGTGCACCTGGTCCGAATACTTCAATATTAAGTGAAGGAAGTTCTGCTTGGACAGGAGATGCCCAATTAGAAGGAATAATTTCAAATGCCATTGGTGTACCTATGGTTTCTAAAAATGCTACTAAATTAGAATTTGATTTTACTAGTTTAAATTCTTACATGAGTTTTAATTTCTTATTAGCATCAGACGAATATGGTACTTTTCAATGTGATTATGCCGATGCATTTGCTTTCCTTTTAACCGATTTAGACACTGGAATCACAACAAATCTTGCCGTTATTCCTGGAACAACTATTCCAGTTTCCGTTGTAACTATTAGAAATAATTTACACAACAATTCTTGTGCTTCTGCTAATCCATTATTTTTTGATTCTTATTACGCAAATAATCAAACAGCTTCAGCAACAAACTATAATGGTCAAACCGTTAAAATGACTGCATCGGCTAACATTATTCCAAATCGTAATTATCATATTAAGTTGGTAATTGCCGATAGAAGTGATACTGCATATGATTCGTCTGTATTTATTGAAGCTGGAACTTTTGCTTCTGGTCCACCACAATGTTCTGACAAAATTGAACTTGTAGCATTCATAGATGAGAATGGAAATGGAATTAAAGATACTAACGAAGTAAACTTTACTTATGGTTCGTTCACTTCATTACAAAATAATGCAGGAAATGTTACCAATATTTCATCTCCATCTGGAACATACACAATGTATGATGCAAATCCTTCAAACGTTTATGATTTTGGATATCAAATAAATACTGAATATGCTCCTTATTATACATTAGGTACTGTAAATTATAATGATATCAATATTCCGTTAAATAGTGGAACACAAACATTGTATTTCCCAATTACTTTAACTCAAGGATTTAATGATGTTTCAGTAACTATTGTACCTGTTGGTGCTCCTGTCCCTGGATTTAGTTATGTAAATAAAATCGTTTACAAAAACTTAGGTGTTGTTGCTACTGACGGAACTTTAACCTTTAATAAAGATGCGAATGTTTCTATAACAAATATTTCTCAAGCTGGAACAATTGCAAATGCTACAGGTTTTACTTATAATTTTACAAATCTAGCTCCTTATGAAACGAGATATATTTTTGTAACAATGAGTGTTCCAGCAATTCCTACAGTTAATCTTGGAGATTTATTAACCAATACAGCAAGTATTGTTGCTACTGCAAATGACGTTAACTTGACTAATAATAATCATTCGAATACACAAGTAGTTGTAGGTTCTTACGATCCAAATGATAAAATGGAAGCTCATGGCGAACAAATTCCATTCAATCAATTTAGTCAAAATGATTATCTGTACTATACTATTCGTTTCCAAAATGAAGGAACAGCTAATGCCATTAATGTTAGAATTGAAGATTTCTTAGATGCTCAATTGAATGAAGCAAGTATAAGAGTTGTTGATGCAAGTCACAATTACATCATGGAGCGTGTTGGCAATCACATCATCTGGAAATTTGATTATATTCAATTACCAAGTTATCTAGAAAATGTAGATTTAAGTAAAGGTTATGTAACATTTAAAATCAAAATGAAACCAGGATTTGCAGTTGGAGATATTGTTCCAAACACTGCTTCTATTTATTTTGATACGAATCCTGCGATTGTTACTAATACTTTTACAACTGAATTTACAGCTGCTTTAGCCAATGCAAATTTTGGATTAGAAAACTTTGTTTTATATCCGAATCCAACAAATTCATTTATTCAAGTTAATTTACAAAATACTACTGAGTTACTTGAAAATGTAATTATTTACGATGTTTTAGGTAAAACTGTTAAGAACCTATCAGCAAATAATTCAAACGAAATGAAAGTTGATGTTTCTAACTTATCCAAAGGTGTTTATCTGGTTGAAATCACAACACAATCGGATTTAAAAATCACTAAGAAATTGGTAATCAACTAAAAAAATAAAAATAAAATTTTAAAAGTCCCGAAAAATTAACTTTCTCGGGACTTTTTATTTGCAATAAAAAAGCTACATTTGATTAACTTTAATTTTCAGGTTATGAAATCGCCATTAACAACAAGTTTGCGCAAGCAAACACCAATAAATAAAAAGGCGATACCATATGTGACCGCTAAAAAATAAATTTTACATATATGAAAAAATTTCTACTCTTTTTATTACTAATCACATTTTCATTTGCACAAGCACAAATTAACACACAAGTAAGTGATTACAATGTTTGTGATACAAATTCTGATGGAATTGCTCAATTTGATTTAAACACTAAAATACCTGAGATTTTAGGAAATGAAAATCCAAGTATTCATAACATAACTTTTCATATTTCCAATGTTGATGCACAATTTGGCGATAATCCCATTCTAAATACAACAGCTTTTACTAACACGACCTCTACTCAAATGATTTGGGCAAGAGTAATTAACACACAAACTTCACAATTATGGGTAAGCCAATTTAACCTAATTGTAAACATACAGCCAAATGCAGGAAGTGATGGAAGCATTACTGCTTGTGATGCATTTACAAATGTAATTAATTTGTTTGCACTAATTACTGGCGAACAACCTGGTGGTACTTGGACAAGAGTTGCAGGAACAGGTGGTGTTTTCAATGCTGCAGCAGGAACTTACACTCCAGAATATGGAGCAACTACGAGTACTTTTACTTATACTTTAACAGGAACTGCGCCTTGTATTAATGACACCAGTGTTGCTACAGTAAACTTAAACCACCAACCAAATGCTGGATTAGATGGCGTAATAACAGTTTGTAATACTTCAACAACGCCAATAGATTTATATTCCTTAATCACAAGTGAGCAACTTGGAGGAACTTGGACAAGAACTACAGGAGTTGGTGGAACTTTTAGTTCAGTAACAGGAACCTTTACTCCTACTCCAAACACAACAACAAGTACATTTACTTACATACTAAACGGAACTGCTCCGTGCTTCAATGATTCAAGTGTTGCAACTGTAATAATAAACTCTTGTGCGCCAAACTCATGTTTGCCACCAAGTAATTTGTCCTTTACCAATATATTTGACACTGGTGCTGTTTTAGGTTGGAATGAAGTGGGTACGGCTACAAGTTGGGAAGTTTATATAGTACCTTTTGGCGCACCAGCTCCAACTGCTGCTATATCAGGAATTGTTGTAGCAAGTCAGCTTTATTTTGTAACAGGATTAACACCAAGTACTTGTTATGTGTACTATGTGAGAAGTATTTGTGGCCCAAATGCATTTAGTGCTTGGTCACTAGCAGCATCATTTTGTACTACTTCTTGCGCCAATAATGGCCAATGCGCTGATAATATAACTTTAGTAGCTTTTGTTGACTCCAACAATGATGGTATTAAAGATTTAAATGAAAACGTTTTTACCAATGGTAGTTTTGTTTATGACCTTAATAATTCTGGAACTCCTTCCTATGGCAATGCAAATAATGGTAGTTTTTTAATATTTGATAATAATCCGGCAAACACATATAATTTAAGTTTTACAGTAAATTCCAATTTTGCGACATATTACAATTCATCTATAAACTATTCTAATATAACAATTCCTGCAGGAAGCGGAAGTACCACATATTATTTACCAGTTACACAAATTCAATCATACAATGACCTTAAAGTATCGATTATTCCTATCGGACAGCCAAGACCAGGATTTTCTTATGCTAATGTAGTGCGCTTTAAAAACAATGGCACTCAGACTATAAATGGAACAATAACTTATGAAAAAGATGTTTTAGTTACTATAACATCCATATCGCAAACTGGCACTTTGTCAAATTCAAATGGCTTTACTTATAATTTTACAAATCTTTTACCAAATGAAGAACAATCGATTGTGGTTACTTTGCAGGTTCCAACAATTCCTACTATAAATTTAGGCGATTTAATTACAAATTCTGTTGGTATTATTCCATTGACAGGAGATATTTTTCCTTACGATAATCAAATGAGTTTGTCTCAAATAGTTGTTGGTTCCTATGACCCGAATGACAAAACAGAAGCTCATGGTGGCAAAATTGATATTGATGATTTTACTTCAAATGATTATTTAACGTATACCATTCAATTTGAAAATACTGGAACTGCAAATGCTGAATTTATAAGAGTTGAAGATTTTCTTGATGCCTCTTTAAATCCAAGTTCGATAGAAATGTTGGGTTCAAGCCATGCTTACAATATGAGACGAATTGGAAATCAATTGATATGGAATTTTTATAACATTAATTTACCACCAACTTCTATCAATCCAACAGGAAGTCATGGGTTTATCCAATTTAAAATTAAGCCTACAGCTGGCTTTACCCTTGGAGATATAATTCCTAATAAAGCGTTTATTTACTTTGATTATAATCCACCAATTATAACAAATGAATTTCAAACTGAATTTGTACAATCTTTAAAAACTACAGATTTTGATAGTTCTAATTTTGTATTGTATCCAAATCCGACAAATTCTAATATTAATGTTAGTCTGTTAAATTCATCAGAGGCAATTAACTCATTAGAAATTTATGACTTACTTGGGAAAAAGATTAAAGAAGTGCTCAACTCTTCATCAAATGATGTAAACATTGATGTTTCGGATCTATCAAAAGGTGTTTATTTAGTTCAAATTACAACACAATCTGACTTAAAAATCACCAAGAAATTAATAATCCAATAGTTTTAAAAAAAAAAACCGATTCGTAAATGAATCGGTTTTTTTTATGTTAGTTTAAATACCAAATACTAATTGTCAAAATAGTGGCAAAACTTACCCAAGCTAAATAAGGAATCAAAAGTAGTCCTGCTATTTTATCTATTTTCTTGAACTGAGTATAAGTTTCAAAAATCATCAGAAGCAACAATACCACTTCAATTGATGCGAGAAGTAAATTATGTAATTTGAAAAAAATCAACGACCAAAGCGCATTCAAAGCTAATTGAATTATAAAAAACAAAAATGCTTTTTTAACAAGTGTTTCGTTGCCATCCAGCTTGTTCCATACCAATCCACCTGCGACTCCCATCATAATGTATAAGGAAGTCCAAACTGGAGCAAAAATCCAATTTGGCGGATTAAAAAAAGGTTTTATCAAAGTTGGATACCATGTAGTTATACTTTCTCTTGTAACCATTCCAGACAAATAACCTATTACCAAACAGGTCATTACTACTAATGCTATTCTTAAAACTTTTTGCATCTTGTTTAAAATTTTCACAAATATAGTAAACAAAAACGTGTGGTTTTCGTAAAATAAGTATCTTTGTACTAAAATTAAGATAATATGATTTCCGAAAAGGATTTTATTTCTACATCACATTCAAACACTATTGAAAAAGGAACATATGAATGGAGTGCTCCAAGTAATATTGCATTAGTGAAATATTGGGGTAAAAAAGACCATCAAATTCCTGCAAACCCTTCAATAAGTTTTACTTTAAATCATTGTAAAACAATTACAAAATTATCTTTTGAGAAAAAATCGACTTCGATTCACATCAATGACACAGACAATAGTTTCTCATTTGATTTATTATTTGAAGGAAAACCAAAAGAGGATTTCAAACCAAAAATTCTGAAATTTTTTGAACGAATTGAAGTTTATTGTCCTTATTTAAAAGAATATCATTTTACAATTGACACTCAAAATACTTTTCCTCACAGTTCAGGAATTGCATCATCGGCATCGGGAATGGCGGCTTTGGCAATGAATATAATGAATTTAGAAAAAGCATTAAATCCTACAATAACAGATGATTATTTTCACCAAAAAGCTTCTTTCTTAGCAAGATTAGGATCTGGAAGTGCTTGCAGAAGCATAAAAGGAAATATCGTTGTTTGGGGAAAACATAAAGAACTTGACGGTAGTTCCGATTTATTTGGAATTGAATTTTCATCAAAAGTTCATTCAAATTTCGAGAACTATCAAGACACTATCTTGCTTGTTGACAAAGGAGAAAAACAAGTTTCGAGTACTGTTGGACACGATTTAATGCACAATCATCCATTTGCAGAACAAAGGTTTTTACAAGCTCATCACAATTTATCAGCTATAAAGTCCGTTTTAGAAAATGGAAATTTAGAAGAGTTTATTAAAATTGTTGAAAGTGAAGCTTTAACACTTCATTCAATGATGATGACCTCAATGCCTTATTTTATTTTAATGAAACCCAATACATTAGAAATAATTAATAAAATTTGGAAGTTTAGAAACGAAACCAAAATTCCAGTATGTTTCACATTAGACGCTGGTGCAAACGTTCATGTTTTGTATCCCGAAAACGTTAGAGTTGAAACTTTGCAATTTATTAAGGACGAATTAGTTGGCTATTGTCAAAATGGTCAGTATATTTGTGATGAAATTGGTTTTGGAGCACAAAAGTTATAATTTAACATTACCTCAAATCAGAATATGAAAGGACCACTATTTTATTCAAAAATATTACTCTTCGGAGAATACGGAATCATTAAAGATTCTAAAGGTTTATCTATTCCTTATAATTTCTACAACGGCGCTTTAAAAGTGGATGAAAATCCAACTCAAGAAGCTATCAAGTCTAATGAAAGTTTACGAAAATTCGTAGTTTATTTAGATGAGCTACAAAACGAACAAGCAGATTTAGTTACGTTTAACATAGAACTTTTAAAAGCTGATGTTGCCAGAGGAGTGTATTTTGATTCAAGTATCCCACAAGGATATGGCGTAGGAAGTAGTGGTGCATTAGTTGCTGCTATCTATGACAAATATGCAAACGACAAAATCACAGTTTTAGAAAATTTAACTCGTGAAAAATTACTGCAACTAAAGACCATTTTCTCTCAAATGGAATCTTTTTTCCACGGAAAAAGTTCTGGTCTTGACCCTTTAAATAGTTATCTAAGTATTCCAATACTTATCAATTCTAAAGATAATATTGAAGCAACTGGCATACCTTCTCAAAGTTCTGAAGGTAAAGGCGCAGTCTTCTTGTTAGATTCTGGAATTGTAGGTGAAACTGCTCCAATGGTAAATATTTTCATGGAAAACCTAAAAGACCAAGGTTTCCGTGCTATGTTGAAAAACCAATTTGTAAAATACACCGATTTATGTGTAGAAAACTTTCTTGGTGGCGATAAAAAATCATTGTTTTCTAATACAAAAAAACTTTCAGCAGTAGTTTTAAATAACTTTAAACCAATGATTCCAGAACAATTTCATGGAATTTGGCAAAAAGGAATTGACACCAATGACTACTACTTAAAACTTTGTGGTTCTGGCGGTGGTGGTTACATTCTGGGTTTCACAGAAGATTTAGAAAAAGCTAAAAAATCACTAAAAGATTATAAGTTAGAAGTTGTTTATCAATTTTAACTTATAAATCATGCTAAGCAGACAAACCAAACTCACCATACTGAAAATACTCAGCATGTTCTCTGTGGTTCGTGGTTACAATATTCCTATTATTGCTTTAGCACAATATCTATCTGCAATTTTTATTATGGCTCCAGAAAAAAGAGCCTTATCAGTTATTTTAGATTTTAATCTTTTTATAATAGTACTAGCATCAAGTTTAACTATTGCGTCTGGTTACATCATAAACAATTTTTACGACAGTAAAAAAGACTTAATAAACAGACCTAATAAATCCAAAATTGATCGATTAGTAAGCCAGAGAACAAAACTTCAAGTCTATTTTACAATTAATTTTGTCATTGTTCTTTTAGCGCTTTTAGTCTCTTTTAGAGCCGTTTTGTTTTTCTCTGTTTATATATTTTTAATTTGGTTTTACTCACACAAACTAAAAAAATACCCAATTATTGGTAATCTCACAGCTGCTTTTCTTGCTGTGCTTCCTTTCTTTGCTGTGCTATTATACTACAAAAACTTGTATCCACAGATTTTTGCTCATGCATCATTTTTGTGCCTTCTAATATTAATTAGAGAAATGATAAAAGATTTAGAAAACATTAAAGGAGATATTGCAAATGATTACAAGACAATTCCTGTAAAATTTGGAGAACAGTTTACCAAAAAAATCATCACAGGATTAACCGTGCTAACTATTTTTCCGGTTTACTTATTGGTAGAAATATACGATGTAGGATATATGGATATTTATTTTTACGTAAGTTTAATTATCCTAATATTCTTTTTACTTCTTTTATGGAAAGCAGAGAACAAAACACAGTATTTACAATTGCATATTATTTTGAAATTTTTGATTGTATCAGGCGTTTTCTGTATTGTACTAATAGATCCCCAAGTACTAATTCATGGTAAGACTTTGCTTAAAATTTAGAAGCTAATCAGTAGTAATTCTTGCAATCCTTTTTCCTGCTGTCCACACTACATGGTAGTTGCTCCCATCAGGGCTAGTTAGTAATCGATTTGAATAAAATCAAAGTTTAAAAAACCTATTCCTCTTCTTTAAACCAACTCGAATACATTACGTAATTATTAGAAATACGCTCAATTTCACCAGCAAAATCTGAAGCATTAATATCTTTAACTTTTTTAGCAGGAACTCCAGCATAAATCGTCCCAGATTCTACTATAGTATTTTGAGTAACAACAGCTCCAGCAGCGACAATAGCGTTGCTTTCTACAACACAATTATCCATAACGATTGCTCCCATTCCAATCAATACATTATCATGCAACGTACAGCCATGAACAATGGCATTGTGTCCAATTGAAACATTATTACCAATATTTGTAGGATGTTTTAAATAAGTAGCATGTATAACAGCTCCATCCTGAATATTCACTTTATTACCAATCTTAATATAATGAACATCTCCACGGATGACAGCATTAAACCATACGCTACATTGAGAACCAAACTCAACATCACCAACAATGGTAGCATTTTCAGCTACGTAACAATCTTCAGGAATCTTTGGTGATTTCCCATTTACTGATTTTATTATCATAGTACACTAAAAAAGAATCCTGATATTTTACATCAGGATTACTTATTATATTATTAATTAATTGCAGGACAATTACAGTGGTATTTTTCTGGTTTACAGAACAAATTAATACCTAAAGTAAGTTGGTGAAAACCGCCTGTATCAAATTTTATATCGCCCAATAATTGTGAATAAGTATAAGAAAACATATAGTTTTTATAATTAATACCTAATATAGGAGTGATATATTGTAGTTTTTGATTTGCAATTGCAACACCATCTAAATATTCAGCACCATCCAAACTTCTTCTGTAAGACAATCCACCCCAAACTCTTCCAAATTCAAGATTTTTATATGCTTTGATATTTAAATCTACCGTTGACTCTTTAGTTAAGAAAGTATGTTGAAACATTACTGATGGCTCCAACAATATTCTATCTGCGTCACCAAAAGTATATCCCATATTGTATATAAGTCTTCTTAAATTTACTGGTTCTCTTACCGAATAAATTCTTCTTTCACTGGCTAATGCATTTTTAACAGTAAAATGTGCGTAGAAATCTAAGAAATTATAAGATGCTCCAATATCAACATTAAAATAATTAGCCTTTTGAACTATTGTTCCATCAATTGTCGGATCAAAGGCAGGGTTACCGTCTCTGAAATCTGTTTCATCTAGTAAACTTTGTGCAAATCCAACATTAACTCCAAAAGATAATTGATTCAAGTCTACATTGTCTCTTGAAAACATAATATGATGCGCATAGGCCACTCTGAATCCCTTTTGTGAATGATATCCATTTTTATCATTTATCAAGATGATACCCATTCCGTCTTTCTCGGTAATGCTTCCATTAAAACTTAAAGTTTGTAACGCTGGTGCATCTTCTTGACCAAACCATTGTTGTCTTCCTGTTAAACGAACTTTTGCGCAATTTGCAGCACCTGCCATAGATGGATGTAACAAGAAATAATTATCTGATAAATAATCTGAATATACAGGTAAAATTTCTTGTGAATAAGATTGCTTAGTAATTAATACCACTAATGCAAGTAAAAAATGTTTAATCTTCATTGTTTTTTTATCTTTTTAATGAGAAATGGGCTTTAAATTGTTTCATCGCACCAGCTTCTGGATAGTCAACTGTAAACCAGTAATCCGTTGAAG
>LNFM01010782.1_pt1 | contig 12694 bp, 10 predicted proteins | sample 596031 | NCBI WGS metagenome assembly LNFM01 (sample SAMN04254537, study PRJNA301005) | activated carbon metagenome | isolation source: dual media filters at the Ann Arbor, Michigan drinking water treatment plant | place: USA: Ann Arbor
GATGCCGTGGCGACGCCACCGCAGGCGCTCGAGCGGCTCGTGGGCTCCACGTTCGATGTCGCGCTGCTCGACCCAGCCGTGGTGGGCGGTGATGACGACCATGCGCTTGCCGTCCTGCACCGTCTGCGGACGGTCGCGCCCGACACCGTCGTCGTGATCTGGAGCGTTCGGCCCACGGTGGAGTTTGCGGTGCGCGCGATGCGCGCCGGGGCCCTGGACGTCCTCGACAAGTCCGCCGAGGAGGGCGCGATTCGGTCCGTCATCGAGCGCGCGAGTACCCACGGCGCGCTGTCTCGCGAGGTGCGGCGTCTGCGAGGCGAGGTCGAGCGCGCCCGGGGCCTGGGCGAGGTGATCGGGGAGTCGGCGCTCATGCGCCAGCTGCTCGCCGTGATCGATCGCGTGGCCGCCTCCGATGCCACGGTGCTCATCGTCGGCGAGAGCGGTACCGGCAAGGAGCTCCTCGCGCGCACGATCCACCGGATCGGTCCGCGCAAGGACGGCCCGTTCGTGGCCTTCGACTGCAGCGCGCTCGCGCCATCGCTCCTCGAAGCCGAGCTCTTCGGTCACGAGAAGGGGGCGTTCACCGGTGCGGGGCGCAACCGGCGCGGTCTCTTCCGCGAAGCCAACGGAGGCACGATCTTCCTCGACGAGATCGGCGACATCGATGCCACGGTGCAGAACAAGCTCCTGCGCGTCCTGCAGGAGCGCGAGATCAAACCCGTCGGCGGCGATCGTCCCGTGGCCATCGACGTGCGCGTCGTCGCCGCGACCAACAAGGACCTCAAGAGCCTCGTCGCACGCGGCCACTTCCGCGAGGATCTGTACTGGCGTCTCGCCGTCGTCCCGATCCAGGTTCCACCGCTCCGCGAACGCAAGGACGACATCCCGCAGCTCGCCGCGCACATCCTGGCGCGCCGCCGCGGTGCCGCGAAGACGTTCGCCGGCCAGGAGACCCGCTATCCGACGGCGGTCACGGCCAAGGCGATGGCCCGCCTCCAGGCGTACCGCTGGCCCGGCAACATCCGAGAGCTCGAGAACGTCCTCTCGCGCGCTGCCATTCTCTGCGACGGCGAGACGATCCGCTCGCACGACCTCGATCTCGTCGGCCTCGATCACCCCGCCGGGGCCCCGGCCACCCCCAGCCGCCCCGACACCGAGCGTATCGAGCTGCCCCCGATCGATCTCGGGCGCCTCGGCGACGGCGACGGGCTGAAGGACATCACGGATCGCGCGGTCCGCGCCGTCGAGCGTGCCGCCCTCGCGGCGGCCCTGCGCCAGGAGCGCAACCCGGCCAACGCGGCCAAGGTCCTCGGCATCTCGCGCGCGAGCATCTACACGAAGATGAAAGCCTATGGCCTGAGCGTCGACGGCGAGCCGAGCTCCTGAGTTGTTGCTACAGGTCGTCGTCGCGCGTTCTCGTGTCCCGGAGATTTCGCCGCCCAGGCGCCCGGGAACGCCAAGGTCAGAAGAGGTTCTGGGGCGCTGCGCGCCGCACAATGCTGCGGGAACTCGGCGTGTGCTTGCAGCCGTGAGCCATCGTGAGCCAGCGGAGATCTGACGCGCTTCCCTGGGGTATGATGTCCGGGTTCCGGACAAACTCTTGGCGTTCTCCGCGCCTTGGCGGTGAAAGCTCTGGGGCGGAGCGCCGCTCTCGCCACTCGAGCGGCCGCGGGGCAGCCTGGCTCGACGAGAATCCTCGCGCGGGCACGAGCGCCGGCCGCGCGAACGAGCCACAATGCGGGCCATGTCGACCTGGCATCCCGCCGCGCGCATCGGCGACGTTCGCCCCGGCGACGTGATCGCCGTGACGGTCGAGGGCGTCTCGATGGTGCTCGGCCTCGACGGCGACCGGTACTTCGCCACCCAGCGCCAGTGCCTGCACCGCGGCGGCGACCTCGCGGACGGCATCGTGGCGCGTGGCCATGTCGTGTGCCCGCACCACGGCTGGCGATTCTCGACACTGACCGGCGCCAGCGAGCATCCCAATCAGTGTCTCGTCACCTACGCAGTCCGCGTGGTGGGCGACCAGATCGAAATTGACGTGAACGGCAAAACGAGGAGTCCGTAAGTGAGCACGCGTCCGACGGTGAGCTTGATCGAAGGCGACGGCATTGGGCCGGAGATCGCAGTGGCGACGGTCCGCGCGGTGGAAGCGGCGGGCGGGCAGATCGACTGGGAGCGCGTCGACGCCGGCGCGGGGGCGGTCGAGAAGCACAAGGACCCGCTGCCGCAGGCGACGATCGAGTCGATGAAGAAGCACGGGCTCGCGCTGAAGGGGCCGCTCGCGACGCCGAGCGGTGGTGGCTATCGCTCGGTGAACGTCACGCTCCGGCAGGAGTTCGACATGTACGCGAACGTTCGTCCCGTGAAGACGATCGCCGGCGTGCCGTCGCGCTATGACAACGTGGATCTCACCATCGTTCGCGAGAACACCGAGGACCTCTACGCGGGCATCGAGCACTACCGGGACGCGAAGCGGTCGGCGGCGGAGTCGATCGCGATCATCACGCGCTTCGGCAGCGAGCGCATCATCACCTACGCGTTCGAGTACGCGCGCCGCCACAAGCGCAAGAAGGTCACGCTCGTCCACAAGGCGAACATCCTGAAGATGAGCAACGGGCTCTTCCTCGACTGCGGCAAGGAGATCGCGGCGAAGTACCCCGACATCCAGTTCGACGACATGATCGTCGACGCCACGGCGATGAAGCTCGTCATCGCGCCGGAGAAGTTCGACGTCATCGTCACGATGAACCTCTTCGGCGACATTCTGTCGGACCTCACGGCGGGCCTCGTGGGCGGCCTCGGCGTGGCGCCGGCGTCCAACATCGGCGCGGGCTGCGCGATGTTCGAGGCGGTGCATGGCACGGCCCCCGATATCGCCGGCAAGGGCATCGCGAACCCGACGGGGCTCATGCTGTCGGCGGCGATGCTCCTCGATCACATCGAGCAGCGGGAGGCCGCCACGCGCCTGCGGACGGCGATCTTCTCCGCCCTGGGCGATGCGAGCACCCGCACCGGCGACCTCGGCGGCAAGGCGAACACGGCCGGGTACACCGACGCCGTGATTCGCGCGATGAAGTGAGCGGGCGCGTCAGACGTTGACGGTCTGGAGGGCGGCGAAGCGCTCGTACAGGCGCTCGATGGCGCCGATGGGCGCGTAGCCCTGGGCCGCGACGGCCTCGCCGAGGCGGACGCCGGGGAGGCGGTCCTGCATCTGCAGCGCGCGGAAGAGCTGGAAGCGGTCGACCACCCCCTGCTCGACGAGGAACTCGCCGAACGAGATCTCCTGCAGACCGTCTCCCTCGACCTCGATGCCGCTCTTCGACAGCTCGAAGTAGCTCCGCAGCTCCGCGTGGTTCTTCGCGTTGGCGTAGCCAGGGTTCTGTATGAGGTTGATGAGTGAGGTGGCGTGCATGGGAGGGCTCCCCCAGACTCCAGCACGCCATGTGCCAGCCAGCCGCCTTTCGGCTTGAAGCTGAATCGATGGGTTACCGAGGAGGCCGATCCTCTGGCAAGCCGAGTAGCCGGCTCCATGGTTGGCTAACGGCAGCTCGTGTGGCACGTCCTTATCCCATGACGTCGCGATTCGTGGTCGGGCTGGCGCTGCTTGCCGTGGGATGTCGCAAGGATCCGCCGACGGCGCCCCCGAATACCGGCGGGACCGGTAGCGAGTCGGCCAAGCCGCCCGTGGCGGTGGCCAACCCCGTGGTCGAACCAGCCGGCGCCCCACCCGGGGATGCGACGCTCCGGCCCGTGCCGGCCGACGTAGCCCGCGGCGTGAAGCTCGAGCTCGTTGCAAGAAGCTTCGATCGGCCGGTGCTCGTGACAACCGCGCCCGGCGACGCGCGCAAGCGGCTGTTCGTTGTCGAGCAGCACAAGGGGCGCGTCCGCATCATCGAGAACGGCAAGACCCTGCCGACGCCGATGCTCAGGGTCAACGTGTCCAAGGCCAACGAGCAAGGCCTCCTGGGCCTCGCCTTTCATCCGCAGTTCGCGACGAACGGGCTCCTCTATATCGACTACACCACGCAGGACAAGGCCACGCACATCGTCGAGTACAAGGTCTCGGCGACGAACCCCGATCAGGCCGATGTCGTCCGCGAGCTGATCCGCATCGAGGATCCGTACACGAACCACAATGGTGGTCACCTCGCGTTCGGGCCCGACGGCATGTTGTGGGCCGGGCAGGGCGATGGTGGCTCGGCCGGTGACCCCCAGGGCAACGGGCAGAACCCGACCGCACTCCTCGCAAAGATGCTGCGCATCGACGTGAGCGCCGCGCAGCCGACCGCCGAGATCATGCACCTGGGCGTGCGCAATCCCTGGCGCTGGGACTTCGATCCGAAGACCGGCGACCTCTATATCGGCGACGTCGGGCAGAACCTCTGGGAGTACGTGTTCGTGATCCCGAAGGACTCGCCGAAGCGGAACTTCGGCTGGAACGTCGTCGAGGGCAGCCATTGCTACGACGCGGAGGAGTGCAAGAAGGACGGCTTCACCCCGCCCGCCGTCGAGTACGAGCACGGTGCGAGCTGCTCGATCACGGGTGGCATCGTCTATCGTGGCAAGGCGCTGCCCGCCCTCGATGGCGTGTACTTCTACGCGGACTTCTGCTCGGCGATCGTGCGCAGCTTCAAGTGGACGCCCGACCTGTCGTCGCCCACGTCGCCCGGCTTCACCCGCGAGCACTGGGACTGGCGCGCGGCCCTCGATCCCGAGCAACAGCTCTCACAGATCAGCTCGTTCGGGCGTGATCAGGACGGCGAGCTGTACATCGTCTCGCTCGAGGGCAGCATCTGGAAGCTCGTCCCGAAGAGCTAGTACGAACCAGCCTAGAGCTTTGGCTTGGCGAGCTTCTTCATCGCGTCCTGCGAGTCGCGCTTCACGGCGTCGCGCTGGGTGGACGTCAGGTGCTGATCGCAGGCCTTGAGATCGCCCTGGCTCTGCGCGGCCTTCAAGCAGGTGATCGCCGCATCGGACCAGTGATCCGCGACACACCGCGTCTCCATGACCCGGGCGCCGATCTTCGACGCCTCGTTCATGTAGGCCAGCACTGCGGGCGGCAAGCTCGGATCGGGAGGTGCCGAGGTGATGACGGAGAGCGCGTGGTCCGCGGTCTCCTTGCACGCCGGGTTCCCGGCGCTGCTCTTGGAGCCGCACGCCGCGAGGCCCGCGAGGAGCAGAGCGCCCAGCGCGCGCGTCACGACGGGAGACGCTCGCCGGCCGCGCCGCGACCCGAAGGGGCCGCCGGCGGAGGCATTGCCGGTTCGGGATCGGGCTTGGCCGGTGCTTCACCGAGGGCGACCGCGAGCGCGTCGTCGACCTTCTTCATGTAGCGGATCTCGAGCTCCGCCTTCACCTCGTCGGGCACCTCGAGCGCGTCCTTCTCGTTCCGCTCGGGCATGAAGACGATCTTGATGCCGGCGCGGTGCGCGGCGATGACCTTCTCCTTGATGCCACCGACGGGGAGCGCGTTGCCGCGGAGGTCGATCTCGCCGGTGATGGCGACATCGTTGCGGATCGGGCGCTTGGTGAACGAGGACACGACCGCGCACGTGAGCGCGACGCCGGCCGACGGTCCGTCCTTCTTGATCGCACCCTGCGGCAAGTGGATGTGGAGGTCGCTGTTGGCGATCTTCTCCGGGTCGATGCCGAGCTTCAGCGCGTTCGAGCGCATCCACGACACGGCGGCGGTGGCGGACTCCTTCATCACATCGCCCATCTGACCCGTCAGGCGAACCTCGCCCTTGCCCGGATAGACGCGCGTCTCGATGAACATGATGTCGCCGCCCACCGGGGTCCACGCGAGGCCGGTGATGACCCCGACCTCGGGCTTGCGCTCGGCGGCATCGTGCACGTGGCGCGGCGGACCGAGGAGGTCGACGAGCTGACCGGCATCGACGTGCACCTTCTCGGCGCCCTCGGCGACCTTCACGGCGGCCCCGCGGCACACGCCCGCGATCTCGCGCTCGAGGTTACGGACGCCGGCCTCGCGCGTGTAGCTGCTGATGATCTCCGACAGCGCCTTGTCATCGAGATCGAGTTGCTCGCGCGTGATGCCGTGCTCGCCGAGCTGCTTCGGCACGAGGTGGTTCTTCGCGATCGCGAGCTTCTCGAGGGTGGTGTAGCCCGAGAGCTCGACCATCTCCATGCGATCGAGGAGCGGCTGGCTGATGGTGTCGGTGCTGTTCGCCGTGCAGATGAACATCACCTTCGACAGGTCGACCGGCACCTCGACGTAGTGGTCGACGAAGTCCTTGTTCTGCTCGGGATCGAGGACCTCGAGCATCGCCGCGGCCGGGTCGCCCCGCATGTCCTGCGCGAGCTTGTCGATCTCGTCGAGGACGAACACGGGGTTCATCGAGCCGGCCTTCTTGAGACCGGAGACGATGCGGCCGGGGAGGGCGCCGATATAGGTGCGGCGGTGACCGCGGACCTCGGCCTCATCCCGCACGCCGCCGAGCGAGATGCGGACGTACTTGCGACCGAGCGAGCTCGCGATCGACTTGCCGAGCGACGTCTTGCCGACGCCCGGCGGGCCGACGAGCAGGAGGATCGGGCCGTGCTTGTTCGGAGCGAGCTTGCGCACCGCGAGGAACTCGAGGATGCGGCGCTTCACCTTCTCGAGGCCCGAGTGCTCGGCCTCGAGGATGGCGCGCGCGGCGGACACGTCGAGGCGGTCTTCGGTGAAGGTGCTCCACGGGATCTCGAGGAGGTTCTCGACGTAGGTGCGCGCGATGTTGTACTCGGGCGACGACGACGCCATCTGGCTCATGCGCGAGATCTGCTTCTTCGCGACGGCCCGGACCTCGTCGGTCATCTTGCTGTCTTCGATCTTCTTCCGCAGCTCGTCGATCTCGGCGTTGTCGTCCTGCTCGCCGAGCTCCTCCTGGATCTGGCGCATGCGGTCGCGCAGGACGCGCTCGCGGTGCGTGCGGGAGGACTCGCCCTCGAGCTCGGCGCCGATGTCGGCCTTGAGGCGGAGCACGGTGGCCTGGCGCTCGAGCGACGGGATGATGCGCTCGAGGCGCTTCATGGTGTCGGTCTCGATGAGGAGCTGGCTGAGGTCATCGCGCTCGAGCTCGAGGTACGGCACCGCCGCATCGACGAGCTTGTCCGGGTCCGTGATGGCCTGGACCTGCACCCGCGTCAGGTCGCCCTTGGGCTCCTTGCTCTCCTTGCCCTCGCCCTTGCCCTCCTTGGCCTGCGCATCCGTGACAACGGCGAGCAGGTAGTCGCGCACCTTTTGGGTCGTCGCGTTCAGCGCGTCGGCCTGCGCCGGGCGCACGAGCGTGAGCGGCGAGACGCTCGCCACGAGGAACGGCTCGGTCGCGACGAGCGCATCGATGTGCACGCGCTCCAGGAAGCGCATCACACACGTGAAGCGGCCGGGGGAGTGCTTGACCACCTGCACGATCTCCGCGCGCACACCGACCTCGTGGAGGTCGCGCTGACCGGGGTCACGGACCGCGGGGTTCTTCTGCGGGATGATGACGATCAGATTGTCATCGCGGGTCGCCGCTTCGATCGCCCTCACCGATGCTTCGCGACCGATCTCCAACGGCCCGACATGACCCGGGAGTTGGACCTCGGTGCGCAGCGGAATGACGGGATACTGACCGGCAGTCTCGGTGTGCTTCGTCACCCACCGAGTCTACTGGCTTTTAGTCGTTCTGCTCGCGCTTGCGGAGCCGAGTTACGAGCTGAATCAGCTGCTTTTTCGCATCGTCATCGAGCCCCGTCGGCACGTCGATCTGGACGGTCACGAGGTGATCGCCGGTATGGCCTGCCCGATCGGTCATGCCTTTGCCGCGCAGCCGGAGTCGCTTGCCGCTCGAGGTGCCGCCGGGGATTTTTACCTCGACCTTGCCGTCGACGGTGACGACGGTCGCGACCGTGCCGAGGATCGCGCGGTCGAACGAGATGCGGACGTCCGAGTGGATGTCGCTCCCCTCGACGCGGAGCCAGGTGCCGTCGCTCGCCTTGACCTGCTTGATCTCGTCGGGCTCGCGGCGCGGCGGCCGCTCGCGCTCGTACGGCGGTCGCTGGGGCCGGCCGCTCGCCTGCGCCCCGGCGAAGAACTGGCCGAACAGATCACCGAGGTCGAATACCCCCGGACCACCGGGACCACTCGACGTGTAGGTGTACTGACCCGGCCCGCCGCTCATGCGCGGGCCACCCCCGGCGCGAATCTGGTCGTAGAGCGCCTTCTTCTTCGGGTCCCCGAGCACGTCGTACGCGTTCGAGATGTCCTTGAAGCGGGACTCCTTCTTCTTGTCGCCACCCGTGGAGTCCGGATGGTTCGTCTTCGCCAGCGTGCGATACGCCTTCTTGATCTCGGCATCGGACGCCTTCGCGTCGACGCCGAGCGCCTTGTAGTAATCGACGTTGGGATCGAAATCGATCTGCTGCGGCATGGCCTTTACGCTGCGGCGCCCTTGGCGGCCTTCCTGAACATGACCTGGTTGCCCTCGAGGTCGGCCTCGATGTGATCACCCGGGTGGAAGTCCCCATTGAGGAGGTGGATGGCGAGCGGGTCGATCACGAGCTTCTGGAGGGCCCGCTTGAGCGGGCGGGCACCGTACACCGGATCGTAACCCGCCTCGGCCACCGCGGCGATGGCGCGATCGGTCAGGTGCAAGGTCAGCTGGCGCTCGGCCAGGAGCTTGTCGAACCGCGCGAGCTGGATCTTCACGATGTGCCCGAGCTGCGCCTCGCCGAGCGAGTTGAACTCGATGATCTCGTCGATGCGATTCAGGAACTCGGGGCGGAACACCGCCTTCGGGTCGGTCGCGTTGCTGGTCATGATCACGACGGTGTTCTTGAAGTCGATCGTCCGCCCCTGGCCGTCGGTCAACCGGCCGTCGTCGAGCACCTGGAGCAGCACGCCCCACACGTCGGCGTGCGCCTTCTCCATCTCGTCGAGGAGCACGACCGAGTACGGATGCCGGCGAACCGCCTCTGTCAGCTGGCCACCCTGGTCGTAGCCGACGTAGCCCGGCGGCGCGCCGACGAGCCGGCTGACCGAGTGCTTCTCCTGATACTCGGACATGTCGATGCGAACCATCGCGGATTCGTCATCGAACAAGAACTCCGCGAGTGCACGCGCGAGCTCCGTCTTGCCGACGCCCGTCGGGCCGAGGAACAGGAAGCTGCCGATGGGACGGTTCGGATCCTTCAGGCCCGCGCGGGCCCGCCGCACCGCCGCCGCGATCGCGGCCACGGCCGGGTCCTGCCCGATGACGCGCTGACGGAGGCGGTCCTCCATCTTCGTGAGCTTCTCGCCCTCACCCTCGAGCATCTTCTCGACGGGAATGCCGGTCCACTTCGCGACCACGGCCGCGATGTCGTCCTCGGTCACCTCCTCGCGCAGGAAGCTCCCCTGCGCGCGCAGCTCGTCCGCCTTCGCCGTCTCGGCGGCGAGCTCCTTCTCGAGCGCGGGGATCGACCCGAAGCGCACCTCGGACGCGCGGGCAAAGTCACCCGTGCGCTGGAGCTTGTCGGCCTCGAGCTTCAGCTGCTCGAGCTGCTCCTTCTGGGTGGAGAGCTTCTTGATGAGCTCGCGCTCGTGTTGCCAGCGCGCCTTCATCGAGGAGGTCTGCTCCTTGAGATCGGCGATCTCGCGCTCCACCTCCGGCAGGCGCTTCTTCGCGCGCTTGTCGTTCTCGCGCTCGAGCGCGGCACGCTCGACCTCGAGGGTCGTCACCCGCCGCTCGATCTGATCGATCGGCGTGGGCGTGGACTCGATCTCCATCTTGAGGCGCGATGCGGCCTCGTCGACGAGGTCGATGGCCTTGTCGGGCAGCTGGCGCGCCGGAATGTAACGATGCGACAGCTTCGCCGCCGCGACGAGGGCCGCATCCCGCACGCGGATGCCGTGGTGCACCTCGTACTTCTCCTTGAGCCCACGGAGGATCGCGATGGTCGCTTCCATCGACGGTTCCTCGACCATCACGGGCTGGAACCGGCGCTCGAGGGCCTTGTCCTTCTCGATGTGCTTCCGGTACTCGTCGAGCGTCGTCGCGCCGATGCAGCGCAGCTCGCCGCGCGACAGCGCCGGCTTCAAGAGGTTGGCCGCATCGGCCGCACCCTCGGCGGCCCCCGCTCCGACGAGCGTGTGCAGCTCGTCGATGAACAGGATCACGGTGCCCATGGCGGCCGCGATCTCCTTCATGACGGCCTTCAGCCGCTCCTCGAACTCGCCGCGGTACTTCGCGCCCGCGATGAGCGCCCCGAGATCCAGCGCGCAGATGCGCTTGTCGCGGAGGCTCTCCGGCACGTCGCCGCGGGCGATGCGCTGGGCGATGCCCTCGACCACCGCCGTCTTGCCAACGCCGGCCTCACCGACGAGCACGGGGTTGTTCTTCGTCCGCCGCGACAGGATCTGGATGGTGCGGCGAATCTCTTCGTCGCGTCCGATGACCGGGTCCAGCTTCCCCTGGCTCGCCAGTGCCGTCAGGTCGCGCGTGTAGCGCTCCAGCGCCTCGTACGTCGCCTCGGGATTCTGATCCGTCACGCGCTGATTGCCGCGCACGCTCACGAGCGCCTCGAGGATCGCGGCCTTGGTGGCGCCCGCCTTCTTCAGGGTCTCGCCTGTCACCCCGCGCGACTCCGCGAGCGCGATGAGCATGTGCTCGGTCGACGTGTACTCGTCCTTCATGGCGTGCGCCTCGCGCACCGCCTCGACCCACACGTCCTTCAGGGCGCGCGACAGGTCGACATCGAGGGCCGCCCCGTGCGCCTTCGGCAGGCGCCCGAGGGCCTCCGAGATGTCGTTCGTGACGACGCGCGGGTCCGCGCCCAGCTTGCCGAGGATGCGCGGCACGACGCCGCCCTCCTGCTCCATCAGGGCGAGGAGGAGATGTTCGGGCCCGATCTCGGCATGGTGCCGGTTCACCGCCACATCGCGGGCGGCGCTCAGGGCTTCCTGGGCCTTCACGGTGAGCTTGTCGAGCTTCATGGTGCCCGTACGGTAACCACGCTTACGTTTGCGGCAACCCCCACCCGCGCCCGTTCCCAAACGCGCACGCGTTGCGCGACCTCACCGACAAGCTTGGCTACGCGTGCGGCAAGCCCCGCCGCGACGCCATCGTTACCGCGTGAAGCTCGGGAAGGTAGGGTCGTAGACCCCGTCGGGCGAGTCGCTGAGGTCGAGGGTGGTGGCGTCGTAGTAGATGATGAAGCTGACGTCCGCCGGTGCCCCGACGGGCTCGAAGCGGATCGACGGGTAGTCCGGGTCACTCTCCGGTGCGAGCGAGTACGTCCCACGTTGGTACTCGATCCAGGCCATGTCCTCGGATCCTCGGTCGACCTCGCGTCGGATGAAGATGTTCTCGTCCCCCTCGGTGGTGAACTCGAGCTGGGTTGGGTAGTCGCCGTCCAGGATGGTCGACGTCCACGTATCCGCGAGGTCCTCCTCATCGGGCGGGGTGAACCCCAGCCCGTTGCCACACGACCAGGCCATCCCGGCGACGATGAGCGCGATACCCCAGGGCAAGCGGACCATGTCCCCCAGCGTACCACCGGACGATCGACGGCCCGCAACCGTGGCGCGCAGCGGCCGAGGGCGGCGGGATGTCACGCAATCCTTTGCTCGACTGGCGGGCGGTCGGCGTCTCGAGCTTTGCCGTTGGATTCAGGTTCGAGGGCGGGCTGCAGGCCTTCTCGCAGGCCCTGTCGGCCGCGCAGGCGCCGTGGGTGCAGACGCGCGAGCACAACGAGCGCTGGTCGAGCTACCTGGTCCTGAGGCCCACGCGCGAGCAGCGCGGCGTGATCCGGGTGATGCCGCGCGCGGGGATCCTGGTCGCGAACGCGAGCCTGCGGCGGCTCCCCGGTGACGGCCAGCCGGCGATCACCGAGGCGAACCTCATGAAGCTCGTGCGGTGGGTCGGAGGCTCGGAGGTGCGGAGCGTCCCATCGCTCGAGAGCTCGCTGGAGAACCCCCGCCTCGAGACGATGCGCCTCGCCGTGTACCGGACGCGGTCGGCCGGCAGGGCGATGGGCACGTCACCGCTGACGTTCGTGGGGACGCTGGCCGAGCTGGTCGCCCGGGCGCGCGCGGTGACCCCGTGGACGTGGACCGAACACGCGACCTACGTCACGGCGAGCGTGATGCCCGCGCCGCATACGGGATACGTGCAGCTCGTGCACGCCGATGTGTGCCGGGCGACCTGGTACTTCGAGGCCATGTCGACGAGTGACACCCCGTGTGCCCCCACCCGGGGCAAGGCGCTCGTCGAAGCGGCGCAGCGCGAGGCGCTCGCGCTGATCGAGGCGTGGCGGTAACAGTCGACGAGGGGCTGGTCGCGCTCACGGAGCATTCATGCGTCCGCAACCGGCTGGATTGACCACGCGTTGCGTCGAGGGAGGATTGGCCGCGAGGGTGTGCGGGGGGCGTCGTGGCCGCGGGACGAGCTCGCCGCCGCAATTGGGGCAGGCGCCCATCAGCCGCTGCGTTGCACAGGCCGCGCAGAACGTGCACTCGAACGAGCAAATCCGCGCGTCGGTCGCGTCGGGCGGCAGATCGGCGTCGCAGCATTCGCAACTCGGTCGTAGCTGGAGCACGGGGCCACGGAGACTACCAGCAGGCGATCATCCGCGGGTCGTGCGCTGTGGCAGTCCTCACAGGCGGGTGGCCGGTCCGCTGCGCCATCGCAGATCGAACGGACGACCGGCGCGTTGCAGAGGGTGATGC
>LNFM01010783.1_pt1 | contig 12694 bp, 16 predicted proteins | sample 596031 | NCBI WGS metagenome assembly LNFM01 (sample SAMN04254537, study PRJNA301005) | activated carbon metagenome | isolation source: dual media filters at the Ann Arbor, Michigan drinking water treatment plant | place: USA: Ann Arbor
CCTCCCCCGGCTATGCCGGGGGAGGGCGGAGGGAGGGGGCAGCGCAGCGCCGGCTATGCCGGGGGAGGGCGGAGGGAGGGGGCAGCGCAGCGCCGGCTATGCCGGGGGTGGGTCAGGGCGGGGGCGCATTGGTCTTGTCCAATAAATCCGTCACGTCGACCGACTGCATCGCACTCACCGCAGCTTCCCACCGTCCCTCCGCGCACAGCCCCTGGATGCCGGCATCCTCGTAGGCTTGCAGTGCTGCTGTGACGAACGCATCACGGATCTTCGTGGCGATGTGTTCCCGTTTCATGTATGTCATCTGACCATCCTGGTTGTTCACGCCTCGAAACGTGCGAGGCGATGTCGATCTCGGCAGTCGTCGGGACGAGGATGTTCTGTCCCTGCTCGCGCAATCTGCGCCGATGCGCCGCCTGCCCGCTAGCTCTGGAAGATGAGCAGGATGTACGCAGCGAACAGCACCAGATGGACCGCGCCCTGCAAGATGTTGGTTCGCCCGCTGGCGAAAGTGATCATGCTGACCACGATGGTGAGCACCAACAGGACGAGTTCGGCGTGCTGCACCCCGAGGATCATGGTGTGCCCGGACATCTCGCTGATCAACACCATTGCGGGGACCGTGAGCCCGATGGTCGCGAGCACCGAACCCAGGAAGATGTTCACCGAGCGCTGCAGCTGATTGGCGAGCGCGGCGCGCACCGCGCCCAGCGCTTCGGGAGTGGCCACCAGGGCGGCCACGATGACACCACCCACGGCTGCCGGCGCAAGGAGTGTCTCGATCAGATGGTCGATGGGGCGGGAAAGTTGCTCGGCCAGGAACAGCGCCGGCAGCAGGTTGGCCGCGAGGCAGAACGAAGGCCAGGCGATCCGTCGGCCCGTGGCCGGTGTCGATGTCGCAGTGGACCGGGACCTGACGTCCGGCACCACCGAGAAGTAGCCGCTGTGCCGGCCGGTCTGAACGACCAGGAACGTCCCATAGAGGCCGATCGATACGAACACGAGAAACACCTGCTGCGCGAACGACAGCGTCGCCCCCGGTGTGGTCTGGGTGAAGTTGGGCAGGACGAGGCTCAGGACGATGAGGGGGACGATGGCGCCCAGATAGATGTTGGCGCCCTGCAGGTTGTGATGCTGTTCGCGGTGACACCAGCCGCCGACCAGCAGCGACAGGCCCACCATTCCGTTGAGGATGATCATGACCACGGCGAACAGCGTGTCGCGGGCCAGTGTCGGGTTGGATTCGCCATGCAGCATGACGGCGGAAATGCTGGTTACCTCGATGACGGTCACCGACAGCGTGAGGATCAACGTGCCATAGGGTTCACCGAGTTGCTCCGCCAGTCGATCGGCGTGACGAACGACCGCGAGCGCGGACCCGAGGATCGCCGCGAAGAGCCACGCGAACAGGACGATCAGCAGCGGCCAGCTCGCTAGCTGCGTCCACAGCGTGCCGCCCCAGAAGTAGAGAATCGCGCACGTGGGGATGCTGATCGCGAGAAACCATTCCTGCCGGATGCGTGCCGCCAACGTGGGGTTGGTGGTGTCCATGGCCTAGAGGTGCGCGAAGAATGCCGGCGCACTTTGCCACTGGTCGCTCCGGCCATCCACGTACGTGATGGGGATGCGGGCGAGTTCTTCCTCGGAGACGTTCGTCAGGCAACCCAGATTGACCCCGACCATCTTGCCGATCGGTGTTTCGGTGCCGATGCCGAAGGCGCGTACGCCGCAATGCCTGCAGAAGTAGTGCTGGTTCTTGCGGGTGTTGAACAGGTATTGGGTCAACTGATCCGAGCCCTTCAGCAGGCGGAAGGCGTCTTCCTTCGCCACCGCCGCCCAGAAGCGGGTTCTCCGGCAGATCGAACAGTTGCAGCGGAAAGTGCTCTGCGTGAGATCGAGGTCTGCTTCGAACTGCACTGCGCCGCAGTGGCAACTACCCGTGTAGGTCTTCAGCATGAGTCCGCCTGGAGAATTCGGTGTGCCGATGGTTCCCGATCGGGCCGTGATGCGCGCTCAGCCCGTGAACAGCGTGGCCAGCGGCTTGTCCTCCGGCACCACGGGCGAAAACTCCCTGGCGTCGGCGAACGCGCTCGCGAAGGCGGGTCGCTTGGAAACCGTGCTGAGGTAACGCCGGAAGATCTCGTCGCGGCAAAGGCCGTAGCCGCGAGCCCAGAACACGTCATAGGCGACCAGGCAATCCGCCGCCGTGAACGCGTCGCCGCAGATGTAGGGGTTTTCCTCGAGGCGGCGGGCCAACTGCGGCTCTGCCTCCTGCGCGAACTTGCTGCGGTAGCGTGCGACCGTGCGCGCGTCGCGTTGCGCCGCGGGCAACATGTGTTCGTGGATCCGCACTTGCGAGAGCATCACGTCCATCGACGTGGCACCGAAATGCAACATCTGGAGGTAGTCGGCGCGTTGCGGTGACGCGCCGGGCGGTGGAGCCAGACCCTTCTCCGGATACGCATCGGCGAGGAACGCGACCATCGCCGCACTCTCGATCATCCGCTGCACCTCGCCGCCTTCCCAGGTGATCTCGAGCACCGGCACGCAATGGTTGGGATTGAGCGCCAGAAAGTCCGCGCCGTACTGCACGCCATCGTAGAGCGCGACCTTCTCGACCTCGAACGCGTCACCGACCACCTCGTGCAGCATCCATTTGACCCGTGCACTGCGCGTGGCGGGGTGGTGATACAGCTTGAGGTGAGCAATCTTCATCACGTTTCAAGACACCTTCGGGTTATCCCGCTACTCCAGGACGGAGCATGGGACGAACGTGAGCGTCCGCTCGATCGCTTCCGTCTCGGCGCGGAAGCGCGCCACCGAAGCGCCGTTGCGATGAGCCTGGAACGCGGCCTCGTTTTCGTACACTTCGTACAGCATCAGGTTCTTCTCGGGCCGCAAGATGTCGAAGCGGAGCGTACCCGGTTCGTCTGTCAGGCAGCGGTCACGATGCGCGAGCAGGAACGGCAGGAAGGCGTCGATCTTCTCCGGCGCGATCTCATAGGTGGCCACGACTGCGTACTTGCCCAATCCATTCCCCCGTCATTTGTTGCCTATGGCTGCTTTGGTTTGACGATCAGCTGGTACTGCAACGCGTTGCCGGCCGCCGTGACTTTCCCGATCGGTGTCACGTCACCAACACCCGCATCGGCGATCAGTGTATTCGTCACCTCCCGCACGTGCCCGGGCGAAGGACTGCGCAAGACCAGCAGCACGCCCTCGGGTGTGGCGACGATGGACTCGAGCGTCGTCCCGGCCGGCAGTTTATCGGGAAGACGCTCGAAGAGGATCGTGGCGAGCCTGGACATTTCGGCGGGCGGCGGCCGGTCCTCGGGCGCGGGAGTGGGCGGCTGGCGGGGAAGCGAGCGGTCCTCCTGTGCCGGGGCCGCTGCGCTCACTGGCATGGGCAGATCGCCGGCATTTGCCACCCATTTCTCCGGCCATGTCGCGGGAGCCATGCGTGCGAACGATGTCGCGCCACCCGGGCAGAACTCGATGTTCATGATCTGGGCGCTTTTCAGTTCGCAGCGGGTGGTGCGTACCAGCAGGCCGTGCTCCACGTCGGGGGTGAGGTCCACCTGCACGAACTCGGAAGCACGCAACCCGCTCGGCTTCTCGATCAAGCGGGTGGCGCGATGCATCGTCATCCATCCTGCCTCGCATGCCAGGCCGTGGACCAGGCCCTGCTGGTCCTGCGTTAGCCACGGCTTCAATCGGTCGTCCCGGTTGGCGTAGGTCCGATCGAGACGCTGCTTCCCGGCGTTGTAGAGCATGTCCGCGCGCCAGTGGACGTAACGGTCCGGGGCCGAATCCCGCAGGTGCATCGCCGCAGCGAGGAAATCATCACGTGTCATCGTGCGGGTGACGCGATACTGCCCCTCGGACTGCGATTGCAGACGCACGGCCGACCACTGGCCGAACTCGGGTGGATACATGCCTTCACCGGCGGGCAGGAACCCGTTGCCGTCGCTCGCCAGGAACTGGTATTCCCCATCGAGGCGCGGGCACGTCTTGCCATTCGGGCCCCAGTTGCCCTTCACCTGCTTCGGCAGGTGCTTCGGCGGTTCATCCCCGAGGGGATTGCAGCCGGCCAGCGCCAGCAACGCGGCCGTTGCGGAAAGCAGGGCGAGCCCCATCGTCGGTCGGCAGGGTCTCGCGCCTAGCGTGACTGGATAGCCGACTGTCATGGCACGTCACGAGATCGCGCCGCCAGGATCAGGGCGACCAGTGCGGCGAGCCACAGCACGGCAAACGTCCAAGGGTAATGGCCTGCCAAGGCGAGGACGCGGAACAAGGGTTCCACCGCCTTTCCTCCCGACGAGGAATGTTGCCCGGCGGTCATCATGGTCCACGCGATCAGGAAGGTCATGCCGAACGGCACGATCAAGCCGGCTGCGGCGAGCGACAGGGTGCCGCGCCATCGCACGAACAAGACCCAGCAAGCGATGAGGATCGCGATCGGCATGGCCACGAGTGCCAGCAGGAAGGCGACGAACGGACTCCATTCAAGTCCCTTGCCGCCGATCACGATGAACATCAGCAGCAGGACGAATGCCATCGCGTGGGGCAACGCGACGCCGAGCCAGAATCGGGTGGAGACGGGAACAGGCGTGCCGGCAATGAGCGTGGCCACGGATCGGCCGATTCAGTCGGCAGTCCGACCGTCCGCTTCGACTGGGCGAGTCGATTCTGCAATCCGTGCCGGCGCGAGCGCCGCGTTCACCGGAGCGGGTTCCTGGTCGCCGGATTCCAGGCGCGAGAGCTTCGACCATCTCCAGATGATCCTGTCGGGCATGGGGATGCTCCCGACGCTGACGTCGCCCCACCCGAAGATGGGGCTGGTGCGCCCATGAACGACGGTGTTCACGCCCACGGCCAGGGAGCCGTCCTTCAGGGTCGCCAGCTTGAAACCACGCCGGATGCCGGCGCCGCCGTAGTCCTCGGTCGTTTCCACGTCGACCGCCTTGACCTCCAGCAGCCCTCGAATGCACGAATAACTGCTCCGGGGATACTCGGCATAGCTCCATTCCTTGAGCGAGCGGTCGCGAAGCCCTGCCAGCCGGCGCGCGGAACGCGAGCGAAAGACCATGCCGGTCATGGACTGCGTCACCCAGATCTGCATCGCCCCCCTGCGCGCCGGGACCGGTATGCCGCCTTCCCAAGGCTCACGATTCGTCGCGATGTGCTCGGAATAGGTGCCGGCTGCCGGTGGCCAGGCGTAGACACCCTGGACCGTGGGGCAGCCGAGCAGGGGCTTCGAAACCGCGCCGAACTCGGCCGGTGGAGTCGGCGACCCGGACACCTCGGCCTTGCAGGCGACGAGGAGAGCGCAGGTGGCGGCGACAGCGAAGTGGTGCCCGAGGGGAGGCGTCATGCAAGGGGCATAGACAAGGGTGTCAGCTACGTATCGGCCGTCATGCCCTTCTCTGAAGAGCTTGGCGCAGCCGTTGGCACTTTGACTTTCTCGCGTCAGGAAGGGCTACTCGACCGCGGCGGCTTCGTCCTGCGTCCAGCCGCTGACCTTCGGGCAAGTTCGCCACCTGGCGTGCCGCGACTTCATTTGGCGACCTTCGCAGCGGTGTCCGGACCGGAGCAGTAGGCTACCGGGTCCGGCACTGCCCTGACGGCACCCGTCGCGTGGTTCGGTACGCAGGCGACGATCTCGTCTGGTGCCACCGCGCGACGTACCGTGCGAGGACACTGCGGCTTGCGACCGGATTCGAGCGACACCGCGTGCGTGCGGCCCGCCCCAGGTTGATCCAGATCGGCTTCGGTCCACTCGGCCCAGAACAACGCGGGACCCTCCGGCAGACGCATCGCGACCCGTCGAGGCGGCTGCCCGTCGCCGGGCACGGATTGCTGCAGGGCGATCTCCAGATCGCCGTCCGGCAGCGGGATCGGCCGCCATCGGTTTGCGTCGCCGTCGAACCGGCACGCCCGCGCGATGCGCACGCGCTGGGGCCGGCCATGTCCCGCCAGCCACGATTCGTTCACCACCAGCAAGGCACGGCCGAGCGGTTGCCCTTCGTTGTCGGGCACAAGCGCCTCCAGCTCCGCCGCGGAGGGCGGGACACGCCGGCGCAGTTCCTTGCCCGGCGGCGCCATAGCTTCGTCCACGGTGTTCGGGTCGGGCTCGGGAGCAGCGGCGATGCGGGCGGCGGGCACGGCAGCCACGAGCTGCCCGCAGCCTTCGATCTGCACCCATCGGTCGGTATGCAGCCCGCTCGGAATCGGCACGATTGCGAACGGAAAGAACTCGAGATGCGTTGCGGCCCCGGCGCGAAGCCGACCGTTGCAGGCCTCGACCATCGTGACTCGCAAGGGTGCGAGCGGGATGGAATAGGGCGCCGCCGCCTGGAAGTCCCGTACCGTCAGAGACCGCTTTCCCAGAGGGAAGGGCTGACCGACGGGCATCCGCAGTACCCACTCGTCGGCGAGGCCGGGCTGCCCGGTGCGATCGATCAGCGTGGCCTGGGCAGCCGTGCGGTGCTGCTGGCACGCCTGCGGGCATCCGGTCGTGCCGAACGGTGCCGCGGGTGCATCGGCGCCAAAGTACGGGAGCGCAGGCACGATAGCTCGCACGTCGACGGTATCCGCGACCCCGCCGGCGTCGTCGAGAACCTCGTAGCGCAGCCGCACGAGTGTACCGATCGGGTGAAGCCGCCGCCCCGCAGGCATGCCCTCTGGCGCTTCGCCTTCCGCCATGGCGTTGGCGAGCAGCAATCGTTCATGTTCGGCTGCGTTCGGGGATCGATGCAGTTCGGCGGCATCGAGGGCGACATAGGCATCCGACCATACGATCCGGTCGCCGCTCCAGTAGGTACGCACGAAGAAGACTGCGGCAACGCCGAGCGCGATCACCGCGACTGCAGTGACGGTGATTCCACGAATCATCGACATGCCGCCCTCCTCGCAGTGACCGTCATGGCGATTCTTCCGCGGTTGCGTTCACGATGGCGGGTGCCCGGTCGCCAGATTCCGTGCAAGCCGCCTTCGAACAGCCTGACTCCTCGGCCTGGAAGGTGAGGGGGGAGGGACAGTTATCGGCGACGTCGAAGAGTTGACCGCGTATTGGGGTCATGCGAGGCGCATGGTCGGGGGAGTCAGGTCTGTATCGGCCGACACACCCGCCCCTGAAGGGTCCGCAGTGCCGGCGACCCGCAGTCGCAACTTCACTACTTCAGCGAAAGCACCTCGCCCTCGGGGGCCGCACCCGTGGCGCAGCGCCACTGGGTCTTCCACTGCGTCATGCCCGACTCGCAGTTGTCCGGCGTGCTCGGGCGGCGGTAGCAGAGCGGCCCGGGCTTGGTGATCGACCACCCTCGCGACACGTCGGAGTGGTGCTCCACCGGTGTGTCGTTCGGGGCCTCCGGCCCCCAGGTCACCTCCACGCCGCAGACGTTGTCCCAGGTGTCGGAGACGAGCTTGACGTCACCCGCCCGGCCAGGCGCCGACGCGCAAAGCATGAGGATGCAAAGTACACAGGGAAGATGTCCTGCCTTCGTGCGCATGGTCGGTTCCTCGCTCGACTTCTATGGTGACTGGGGCCCGGCAAATCTCCTGGCCTCTTCCAGCGTGTCGAAGCGGTGACACCGGTGAGGCGAGGCGCCCAGATTGTTGAAGGCATCGATCAACGCGTGAACGACCGCGTGATCTCCGACGAAAGCGATCTTCACCTTCGGGTTCTTCAGCAGGGCGATGCTGGCGCGGACCGCCATGAACTCGATGTCTCCCTGCGACACGACAATATCGGTGGCGCCGGTGAAGTCGTGAATGATGTAGCGAACGTCGTCGACCCGCGCATTTCCCTGCAGCTGGCTGGCAGACGAGTCCAGCTCCTCCAGCGTGACGTGCCCCGTCATCCGCCTCAGGACACCGGACTGTTCCCAGATCAATTCGACCATGGTCCAACTCGATTCGTGTCGCCTGTCGGGGCAGGCTGCAGCCAGCCAACAGAGCGGTAACGGCTACTGCGTCAGTATCTCATGCGGGCACTCGAGGCGCGTCCCTGGCGGTCGGCTCCGGCAGCTCATAGCGAAGCTCAGCAAGCCCTGCGCCGATCTGGCGAACGGACACCAGTTTCCAGGGTGGATTCGTCACCCGCCGAGGAAAGAGCGGCTTGCCCTTGCCCAGCGTGACCGAAGCCACCGTGATGATCGCTTCGGTCAGCAGGACGGCGTCGTGAAACTGAGCGGCGAGGTCACCGCCGCCGACGATCCACAGATTCTTGGAGCCCGCGGCGCGAGCCATCTCCGCGTGGACCGGGCGCACGTCACCCTGAACGAAGCGCACATCGGCGTTGGGTACTTGCGGCAAGGTGCGATGGGTGAAGACCCAGGTGGGTTGAGAGTACGGCCAAGGCGAACCGGTCTCCGCAGCCACCTGCTCCGCGTGATCCATCAGCCACAGATACGTGGAGGCCCCCATGGCCAGCGCGCCGACATTCGCGATGAAATCCGAGTAACCCGTGTCGTTCAGATCTCCGAGGGTAAACAGCCATTCGATGGAGTCGTCCTCGGTGGCGAGGAAACCGTCGAGGCTGGTGGCGGTGTAGTACTGGGTTTTCATGCGAGGGTAGGCGCTGCCGGGTGGAGTACTCCTGCAGGGTGCAGAGATACGCGGGTGCGTGATTGCGACACTTGATCCGGCTACTCGAGATTGCCTCAAGTCGCGATTGTCGCCTCGCACACAGAACTAGTGACAGGCCCGGTCAGAGTGAGCTCATCAATGCCTTCGCGACGATTCTTCATCGGGAAAGGGTCGAGAAGTATCGGGACTCCAGCGTCCCAACGATGTCGTGGAGGAAACGTCCACGACAGGCACTCCTTCCCCCGGCTACGCCGGGGGAAGGTTGGGATGGGGGCCAAAGACATACGTCATCCCTCCGCCCTAAATTGCATCGAGAAACGTCAACAACGCCTCCCGCTCGCCCGCCGTCAGCCTGGTAAACGCCTGCCGTGCTGCAGCCGCTTCACCCCCGTGCCACAGAATCGCCTCAGTGACATTGCGCGCCCGACCATCGTGCAACATCGTCGTGTTGCCGTTCACGACGCGCGACAACCCCAGGCCCCAGAGCGGCGGCGTGCGCCAGTCGCGCCCGCCCGCTGCGAAGTCCGGCCGATGATCGGCCAGTTCGTCTCCCATGTCGTGCAGCAGGAGGTCCGTATAGGGGTGGATCGTCTGCCGGGCGAGCTGCGGCACCCGCGGGAAACTGTCTGCGGTGCGCAGCGTCGGAACGTGGCACACGGCGCACTGCAGCCGCTCGAACAGCACTGCGCCCCGTTGCACGTTCTCGTCGCTCCAGTTGCGTCGAGCCGGCACGCCCAGGCCCAGGGCAAGGAGTTCGAGATCGTCCCAGGCCGCGTCGCTCAGCTCAGGTTCGTTGCCAGGCACCTCGCCCAGGCATACCGTCTGAACGTCCGGGCAGTTCTGTTTCGGAAACAGGCTCGAGGTCACACCCATGTCGGCGATCGCCGCAGTGGCGATCTGCTGCCGCATGCCCGGCTGGGTCGCCTTCCATCCGAAGCGCCCGAGCGACATGCGCTGCTCGATCGCGTTCCAGACGAGGTTGGGCCGGCCGCCGAAGCCGATCTGCCGCTGCGCCGCGGCAAGTTCATGCAGTGCATCTTCCGGCACCGCTTCGAGCAGGCCGAGACCGAACACCGGGGGCGCGACGCGCAGCGACGTGGTGGCGTCGGCGCCGAGGTCGCCAAAGGCAAGTTGCTCGAAACGGACGCGCGGCCTGCGCAGCGGGACCTCGGTACCGTCCGCCAATGTGACCGTGTGTTCGTCCCACTCGATCCGGATATCGGCCTCGTGCGGCACCGGCACGGTGCGAAAAAGAAGTTCCGGCCGCTGGCCTTGCAGCGCACGGTTCTGCAATTGATCTCCGTAGCGCTCGTGTGGGCGCGGCCCGCCGTGTGAATCGGTGCCCGGCACGCTGAGGCGTACGACGACGGACACCGGTGGTTCGTCGGGCGTTTCAGGCGGGCTGCCACGGCCGGCGCGCATGTGGCACGCACCGCAGCTATCCGCGACGAACGTGGGACCCAATCCCCAGTCCCCGGTGCTGACAGCGAACACCACCCACGGCCGGTTGAAGCCGGCTCGCCCGCGCAGGAACGCCTCGCGTTGCCGTTCCGAAAGCGCAGGGCCGGGTTGCATGTAGGCCACCTTGTCGGTGGTCGGCACCGTGAAGGCACCGGCGGACTGAGTGTCGTCAACGCCGTCCGCGGTGGAAATGAGGCTCAACGTCGCAATGGCGACGAAAAGCAGTACTTGGCGGAACTTCGTGCGCATGGAATCGGATGACGAAGGAAGGGGGCACGTCAGACCGAGTGTTCCCGGAGGACCTCGGCGCCTCGGGTGCAATGGTGCCACGCCGGAACGTCCTCACCCAACGCCATCGGGCCCGTGAGCGGACGTGCGTAGCCGTGGAGGTTTCCATGGCGAAGCCGAGGGTGCGTCCCTTCGGCGGCCGGAGCTACCGCTCCAGGAGAGATGTCAACCCAGAATCTTGTCGAGCCAGTTGAACACGCGAAGTTCTCGCAGTCCGAACGCTTTCGGCTCGCAGTGCAGATCCGCCCCGTCGGATTCCGAGAACGGGACCAAGACCTTCGGGCATGTGAGAAGGTCATGCAGTCGACGCGACTGACCAGGCCAGAACGCCTCGTTCACCGGCTCGGTGATCAGCATCGGGCACTCGATCCTTCCGGCGATATCCGTGAGGTCGTAAGCCATCGTCGCAGTGAACGCATCGAAATACGATGTCGTCCCGAAGGGTCGCATGCGGAAGGCCAGGGAATGTTTCATGGCAGGATCAAGCATCTTGGTCATGTAGCCATCGAACTCTTCCTTGCGGCCGGCCTTCAGGAGCTCGATCATAGGGGCGGGGGGAGGGGGTCAGGCTTGCATAACTGCAAAGATCCCGAGAGCGAGGCCGCGTGATCATTCCGTCCTGATCTTATCCGGACCTTCTGTATTGTCGGCATCCCGGCGCCACATGCCAAAGTTCGATGGCTATGCAGCTATACAAGCCTGACCCCTTCGCCTGCTTCGCCTGCTAGCGCCGTGCAGCCGCTGACTTGCAACCAATAGTGCTGCGCCGAGAGCGAACATGGCTACGCTATTCGGCTCCGGTACTGCAGCCAAGAGGATTCCACTTTCGCTTGTCCACGTTACGCCATCTGGGGTGACTATCGACAAAGTCGCTGTGTTGTAGAGGTCCACGTCGAATCCACCCGCACCAGCACCGGATCGAAGCAGTAACTGCGAAGTGAACGTTGCCGGTATCACCGCCCCAGGTGCAGCCGGGAGAAACACGTCTGCCGTTAGCGTTTCAAGGAACGTCCCGGGTGTTGTCCAACGCCTCGAAGTCGTCGGGCCTCCGGCATCAACTCGAGCCTCTGCAAACGTGGGGTCGGAGAGCGTTGTGCGCGAGGCCGCCGCGGCGAGCGATCCATCGACCGTCCACACGAACGATGCAGTTCCGCCGGAGAAGTTCGAAGGAAGTTGGAAGTACACGGTGTCCTGAAGCGACGCAGCAACTTCGGCACCGCTTACCTCAAAGAAAGACTGAGGGGGCAAAAGCGCTTCAAAGCCGTCAATCCTCGCGCGGATCTGTCCCAACCACAGGTCGACGTTTGCGGAGGAGTTCGCGAACACCGAGCCATCGCTTGTCGCGGAAAAAGTTTCGCCGAAAACTGACTCGCTCCCACGGACCCGCAAATCCGCTTGAAGTTTAGTTTCGGACTCGACGACAGTAGGTAGGTGGTCCCCATAGGATCCACCTATTGCGTAGTTGAAATTGGACTTGCCAGAACGGGGAAAGGCGAGCTCGACTGTTGTGTTGAGCCGCGCAAACGTCCGGGAACACTCTACTTGAGTAGGCGAGCAAGGGAGTTGGGCTAGCGACAACCCAGAGACGACGAACAACGCAAGCGCTAACAGAAGACGATGCATATCTAAGCCTCAGTAGTCGTAAACAATAGATGAGGAGTTTTGCTGAAGTGCTCGAGACTGGCAAAGGATGGGGGTGGATCGGACGCCTAACGTGAAAGCTGTGCGGCCGGACGCCGCAGGCGGACGGTCCGAACGAGCTTGGGGTTAGGCTGATTGTTTGACTGCGCAACAGTCGGCATAGGGCTTTCCGCTCTTGCAGGGACACGGCTCATCGGGCGATATCGCGCGAGTTGGAGTGTATATGTCGAAGCCGATCTCAATTCCACGGGCGGATAGCAACGCAAGGGTAGAGGTTGAGAGCGAAAAGCCTTCATTTGATTCGTTCATGAACAGACCGCAGAACAGATCGACTGCGTACTCGCTCGACAAGCGTGTCCAAACGCCTTCATCGGTCGTTAGCCCTGCGAGTAACTCTGCAACCTGAGAGTCTAGGGCCTCGGGTTCGCGGTCCTTTGCGTTCAGGAGCCACATTCCGGTCTTTCGGACGATCTCTCTTCCGCTCTTGGTTCGTTCGATGTCTCCTTTGCGGTGGCACTTAGTCGGCGACGACTTCAGTAGCGCAGAAACATCTTCCGGGACAAGGTTGTCCCCGAAGATGCGGAGGGCGGCAACGGATCGCGAAACTGCTGCCATCGGGGCCTAACGTGTAGTTAAGCGGAAGACGTGCACGGCAATCGACAGTGAGGCGATGGTCATACGTCACTCCGCTTCAACGGAAGGTTGGACGGGCACC
>LNFM01014716.1_pt1 | contig 12693 bp, 16 predicted proteins | sample 596031 | NCBI WGS metagenome assembly LNFM01 (sample SAMN04254537, study PRJNA301005) | activated carbon metagenome | isolation source: dual media filters at the Ann Arbor, Michigan drinking water treatment plant | place: USA: Ann Arbor
GCGAGCACGAAGGTGCTTTGCTGGCTGATGGGCAGGATGCCGGCTTTCTGCGCGCTCACGGCCACGCCGGCGCGCGAATGCGTGTGCATCACGCAGCCGGCTTCGGGCCGTGCTTCGTGCACGGCGCTGTGGATCACGAAGCCGGCGGGGTTCACCGGAAAGGGCGAGTCCAGCAGCTTGTTGCAGGCCATGTCGACCTTGACCAGGCTGCTCGCCGTGATCTCGTCAAACATCAAGCCGTAGGGGTTGATGAGGAAGTGGTGCTCACCGCCGGTGACCGAGTCGGGCAGCTTGGCGCTGATGTGGGTGAAGACCAGGTCGCTCCAGCCGTAGGCCGCCACCAGCCGGTAGCAGGCGGCCAGATCGCAACGCAGCGCCCATTCTTCGGCGCTGACGAGTTCTTTGAGGGAAGGGATGTGCATGGTGTGTCTCCTGGCGCGCCTCGACCTGGGCACGAGCCCTGCACTGTATGCCGCTCGGGCGCGCCTGTCCTGTCCCTGCAAGGACAGAGACGCCCAGCGGTTTACTTCTTCATGGCGCAGGTGTTGAAGCCCAGCATGGCGTACGGCGGGCACCAGCCGACCAGGCCGGTGAGCAGCGGCAACACGCCGATGTAGCCCCACAGACCGACGGTGCCGGTGGCGGCCGCAGCGATGAGCGCCAGGCCGATGGTGATGCGAAGGGCGCGGTCGATGCCGCCGACGTTTTGGGTCATGGTGTTGCTCCGGTGAGGCGACGTGGGAGGCCGTTCGGGAGCGGCCGGGTCTTCATTGGGCGCTTGCTGACGAGCGTGCGCTTTGATTTGCGTCAATCCGCCGCGAAGCGCTTCACGTCGCGCCGGGCTGGGTGGCGCGCTCCAGCCGGGTCAGCCAGGCCATGGCCTGTTCGCGGCTCTCGCCGCACATCTCGGGTCCGGGCGCCAGCGAGCTGCACACCGCCGGGCGTTCGGGCAGGCCGAACAGGCGGCAGCGCATCTCCGCGTCCAGCTGTGGGCAAGCCATGCCGGCCGGCTTGCCCAGCGGCAGCCCGGGCAACGGGCTGCTGATGGACGGCGCGGTGCAGCAGGCGGCGCAGCCGGGGCGGCAGGCCAGGGGCGTTGAGACCATGCAGCCGCACTCAGGCCCGCAGGCGCTGACCGGCCCACAACACCTGGTCCACCACGCCGTGAACCGCGTTGCGCGCGGCCTCGGTGGAGAGCTGACCATCTGGGTCGAAGGCTTCGCCCGCCCGGGACAGGGCAAACTGTTTCGGCGCCACCCAGCACTGCAAATTCAGGAGCAACGGAGTCAGGTGAGACAGGCTTCTCAGGCCGCCCAGGGCACCAGGCGAGGCGCTCAGCAGACCCACCACCTTGCCCGCAAACGGCTTGGTGCCGCTGGACCAGAGCGGGTCGCCCTTGATGGGGCTGGAGACCCAGTCGATGGTGTTTTTCAGCAGGGCGGTGTAGCTGCCGTTGTACTCGGGCGAAGCGATGATCCAGGCCGGGTGGGCGTGGAAGATCTCCTTGAGTTTGATGGCCGCTGCGGGCGTGCCGCGCGCTTCCAGGTCGGCGTTGTAGATCGGCAGATCGAAGTCGGCGAGTTCGATGTGGGTGACCTGGGCGCCCGCGGTGCCGGCGCAAGCGGCGGCGGCGGTGGCGAGTTGTCGGTTGAAGGATTGGGCGCGGGTGCTGCCGGCGAAGACGAGGAGGGGTAGGGGTGTGCTCATGCCGCCATTGTGGCGGCCTTCGTTCAGAACGAGCTGTCGAAGAAGTCGGGCGGCAGCGGTGGCTCGGGTGCTGCCGTCGGTGTGGGCGCTGGCGGGCAGCGCCGGCTGGCCAGGCCCCAGGCCATTTGAAAGCGCTCCATGACCAAGTCGCGGCTGAAGGTGACGGTGGTTCGGCCAAAGTTGTAACCCACGCCCACGTCCAGCCCGATGCGGCGGCCTTCACCCGGGAAAAAGCTCACGCCGGCGGCGAGCACCGGCCGGTTGCGGCGGTCGGACGACAAGATTTTGAAGGTGACGCCGGTGTCACCCCCGAAGTTGTGGCTGATGCCGAACATGAAGCCGGCGGCTTGTGCGTTGAAGCAGGCCAGTGCCGTGGTGCTGGCCACGAGCCAGGTGGTTTTCATGGGGAGTCCTTCCTGTGGGCGGCCCGGGAGTGGGCAGGTGTTCAGGTTAGGAATCGGCGTGCGCTGTCACCATCCGCGCGGCGCGTTAGGGCGTGCGGGCTTCGGTGCGTGGCCCGATGGCGGGGCGGGGCAGAAAAGGCGCAACGGTGGGACAATCCCGGGTTGCCCGGGGCGCCGGGCTGGCAGCACCCCGGAAGCGAAAACCACCATGTTGTACCCCCAGGAATTTGACGTCATCGTCGTCGGCGGCGGACACGCCGGCACCGAAGCCGCGCTGGCCGCCGCGCGCTTGGGGCAAAGAACGCTGCTGCTGACCCACAACATCGAGACGCTGGGCCAGATGAGCTGCAACCCCAGCATCGGCGGCATCGGCAAGGGCCACCTGGTGAAAGAGGTGGACGCCATGGGCGGCGCGATGGCGCTGGCCACCGACGAGGGCGGCATCCAGTTCCGCATCCTGAACAGCTCCAAGGGCCCGGCCGTGCGCGCCACCCGCGCCCAGGCCGACCGCGTGCTCTACAAGGCCGCCATCCGCCGCATGCTGGAGAACCAGCCCAACCTCTGGCTGTTCCAGCAGGCGGTGGACGATCTGATGGTGGAGGGCGACCGCGTGGTGGGTGCCGTGACGCAAGTGGGCATCCGCTTCCGCAGCCGCACCGTGGTGTTGACGGCCGGCACATTCCTCGACGGCAAGATCCATGTGGGGCTGAACAACTACGCCGCCGGCCGCGCGGGCGATCCGCCGGCCGTGTCGCTCTCGGCGCGGCTGAAAGAGCTGAAGCTGCCGCAGGGGCGCCTGAAAACCGGCACGCCGCCACGCCTGGACGGCCGCAGCATCGACTATTCAAAATGCACCGAGCAGCCCGGCGACGGTGTGCCCGGCGGCATGAACGCCGACCAACCTGTGCCGGTGTTCAGCTTCATGGGCAACGTGGCCATGCACCCGGCGCAGGTGCCGTGCTGGATCACCCACACCAACGAGCGCACGCACGACATCATCCGCAGCGGCTTCGACCGCAGCCCCATGTTCACCGGCATGATCGAGGGCGTGGGCCCGCGCTACTGCCCGAGCGTGGAAGACAAGATCAACCGCTTTGCCGACAAGGACAGCCACCAGATCTTTCTGGAGCCCCTCCACCAGCCTGCCGTTCGACATCCAGTACGCGCTGGTGCGCAGCATGAAGGGGCTGGAAAACGCGCACATCCTGCGCCCGGGCTATGCCATCGAATACGACTACTTCGACCCGCGTTCGCTCAAAAGCAGCTTCGAGACCCGGCAGATCCAGGGCCTGTTCTTCGCTGGCCAGATCAACGGCACCACCGGTTATGAGGAGGCTGCGGCCCAGGGCATGTTCGCCGGCATCAACGCCGCACTCCAATGCCGGGGTGAGGGCGCCTGGCTGCCCGGGCGAGACGAAGCCTATTTGGGCGTGCTGGTCGACGACCTCATCACCCAGGGCGTGACCGAGCCTTACCGCATGTTCACCAGCCGGGCCGAGTTCCGCCTGCAGCTGCGCGAAGACAACGCCGACATGCGCCTGACCGAAGCCGGCCGCCGCTTGGGTCTGGTGGGCGATGCGCAGTGGAGCGCCTTCTGCCGCAAGCGCGACGCTGTTTCACGTGAAACAGAGCGCCTGAAAGCCACCTGGGTGAACCCGCGCAACCTGCCCGCTGCCGAATCGGAGCGGGTGCTGGGCAAGGCCATCGAACACGAGCACAACCTGTTTGATCTGTTGCGTCGACCTGGCGTGAGCTATGCCGGGTTGGTGGGGCTCGACGGCGGCAAGTACATAGGCCCGGACGTTTCACGTGAAACACTGGGCGATCTGCTGGAGCCGGTGGTGGAGCAGGTGGAGATAGCCGCCAAGTACTCGGGCTACATCGACCGCCAGAAAAACGAGGTGGAGCGCGCTTCGCACTACGAAGGCCTGAAGCTGCCGACCGATCTGGACTACCTGCAAGTCGCGGCCCTGTCCTTCGAAGCACGGCAGAAACTGGCCAAGCACCGGCCCGAGACGCTCGGCCAGGCCTCGCGCATCTCGGGCATCACGCCTGCGAGCATCTCGCTGCTGTTGATCCACCTGAAAAAGGGTGGGTTCAAGGGTTTCGCCACGCTGCCAGCCGCGGCTGACTTGTCCTCCGACGTCCCGGCATGAGCGAATTGAAGACCACCCTGCAGGCCGGCCTGCAGTCGCTCCAGCTCGCGCTCGACGCGCGGCAGGTTGACCTGCTGCTCGAGTATTTGGGCCTGCTCCAGAAGTGGAACAAGGTCTACAACCTCACGGCCGTGCGCGACCCCGCCGAGATGATGACGCACCACCTGCTCGACAGCCTGGCGGCGATCAAGCCATTGCTGCTGCAAGTGGGCGATCGGCCGGCGAAGCTGCTCGACGTGGGCTCGGGCGGTGGCCTGCCCGGTGTGGTGATTGCCATCGCCTGTCCGCAGATCAGCGTGACCTGTGTGGACACGGTCGCCAAGAAGGCTGCCTTCATCCAGCAAGCGGCGGCCACGCTGAAGCTGCCCAACCTGCGCGGCCTGCACGCCCGGGTGGAAAGCCTCAACGCCTTGTCGGGACAGGGCTTCGACGTGGTGTGCTCGCGTGCTTTTGCCTCGCTGGTGGACTTCACCAACTGGTCGCAAGCAGCCCTCAACCCCGGTGGCATGTGGATGGCCATGAAGGGCAAACACCCCGGTGACGAGCTGGCCACGCTGGCTTCCGAAGCGCCTGCGGTGGACGTGTTTCACGTGGAACAACTCCAGGTGCCGGGGCTGGACGCCGAGCGCTGCATTGTCTGGATGCGCCCGGGCCCGGCTGCTGTGGCCTGAGCCACACGGCGCGCCGTTGGCGGCCGTGACCGCAAAACCCTTCACGTAAACTCGACCCTCCACTTCCCGGGGGTTCTCCATGTTCGGCATCGCAGACTACGGCGCTTTCGTCGCCGCCATCGTCGTGTTCTTGCTCATCCCGGGGCCGGGCAATCTGGCGCTGGTCACCTCCACCGGCAAGGGCGGCATGCGGGGCGGACTGGCCGCCACACTGGGTTTGATCGCCGGTGACCAGGTGCTGATGTGGCTGGCGGTGGCCGGTGTGGCGGCCTTGCTGGCAGCTTACCCGGCGGCCTTCAGCGCGGTGCAGTGGCTGGGCGCGGCTTACCTGGCTTGGTTGGGTTTCAAGATGCTCGTTGCCAAGCAGGGCGACGCGCCCATCCTCAACATCCGCCCACGCCAGTATTTCCAGCAAGCCGTCGTGATCACCTTGCTCAATCCCAAGGCCATCGTGTTCTACATGGCCTTTTTCCCGCTGTTCGTGGACCCAGCCCGCCATCAGGGGCTGGTCACCTTCGGCGCCATGGCCGCCACCATCGCCGTGCTCACCTTCGCCTACGGCCTGGCCGTGACGCTGCTCACCCACTTTCTCGCCGCGCGCATGCGCGCCAACCCGGTCATTGGCCGTGTGTTGGAAAAGGTGGCTGGTCTGTTCCTCATCGGTTTCGGCATCAAGCTGGCCATTTCCAAATAAGAAGACCACATGGCCAAGATTTTCTGCATTGCGAATCAGAAGGGCGGCGTCGGCAAGACCACCACCACGGTGAACCTCGCTGCCGGTCTCGCCAAGGTGGGCCAGCGGGTGCTGATGGTCGACCTCGACCCGCAGGGCAACGCCACCATGGGGTCGGGCGTGGACAAGCGGCAGATGGCGCTGTCGGTCTACGACGTGTTGCTCGAATCCGCCTCGGTGGCTGAGGCGGCGGTGTTTTCCGAGAAGTGCGGTTACCACGTGCTCGGCGCCAACCGCGAGCTGGCGGGCGCCGAGGTGGAGCTGGTGGAGGTGGAGCGGCGCGAGAAGCGCCTGAAGACTGCGCTGACCGAGGTGCTCGACAGCTACGATTTTGTGCTGATCGACTGCCCGCCCAGCTTGAGCATGCTCACCCTCAACGGCCTGTGCGCCGCGCACGGCGTGATCGTGCCCATGCAGTGCGAGTACTTCGCGCTGGAAGGCCTGACCGATCTGGTCAACACCATCAAGCAGGTGCACGCCAACCTCAACAAGGACCTGGCCATCATCGGCCTGCTGCGGGTCATGTTCGACCCGCGCATCACCCTGCAGCAGCAGGTGAGCGACCAGCTCAAGGCGCATTTCGGCGACAAGGTGTTCGACACCGTGATCCCGCGCAACGTGCGCCTGGCCGAGGCGCCGAGCTACGGTCTGCCCGGTGTGGTGTTCGACCCGTCCGCTCGGGGCAGCCAGGCCTTTGTGGCCTTCGCCTCCGAGATGGTCGCGCGCATCGACAAGCTCTGAGCGGACGTTGTTTCACGTGAAACCCCACAACGTCCTCGTGCTGCCCGGTTGGCAAAACAGTGGCCCTGAACACTGGCAAAGCCGCTGGGAAGCCGCCTGTGGCTACCGCCGCGTGGACCAGCACGACTGGCTGCAGCCCCGCCGTGGCGACTGGATCGCCCGGCTGGAGGAGGTGGTGTTCACCTGTGACGAGCCTGCCGTACTCGTCGCCCACAGCCTGGGCTGCCTGCACACCGCCGCCTGGGCCGCCCACTCGCAAAACACCAACCGCGTGAAAGCCGCGCTGCTGGTGGCACCCGGCGATGCCGAGCGCGAGGAGATGCGCCCGGTGCTGCCCAGCTGGTCGCCCATCCCCCTGCAGCGCCTGCCGTTCCCCAGTGTTCTGGTGGGCAGCCGCAACGACCCGTATTGCAGCTTCGAGCGCGCGCAGGCGTTCGCCGCCGCGTGGGGGTCGCGCTTTGTTGATCTGGGTGAAGCCGGCCACATCAACGCCGAATCTGGCCTCGGCGACTGGCCCGCTGGTCATGCGGTGCTCGCCGAGCTCATGAACCTCTGACATTCCTGACTGACGAAAGACGACCCATGGTCACCAAAAAACCCAAGGGCCTCGGCCGTGGACTCGAAGCCCTGCTGGGCCCCAAAGTGGTGGACATCGCGCCGGTCGACCCGGACAGTTTGCCCTCCAGCCTGGCGCTCGCCGAGCTGGTGGCGGGCCAGTACCAGCCGCGCACCCACATGGACGAAGGCGCGCTCTACGAGCTGGCCGAGAGCATCAAGGCCCAGGGCGTGATGCAGCCGATCCTTGTGCGCCGGTTGGCCGGCGGCCCGAACGCCGGGAAGTACGAGATCATTGCCGGCGAGCGCCGCTTCCGCGCCTCGAAGCTGGCTGGGCTTGAGAGCGTGCCGGTGCTGGTGCGCGACGTGCCCGACGAGTCGGCTGCTGCCATGGCGCTGATCGAAAACATCCAGCGCGAAGACCTCAACCCGCTGGAAGAGGCCCAAGGCCTGCAACGTCTGGTGAAAGAGTTTGGGCTCACTCACGAACAAGCGGCCCAGGCCGTGGGCCGCTCGCGCAGCGCGGCCAGCAACCTGCTGCGCCTGCTGCAACTGGCCGAGCCGGTGCAGACCATGCTGATGGCGGGCGACCTGGACATGGGCCACGCGCGCGCGTTGCTGGCGCTGGACAAAGCCCATCAGATCACGGCGGGCAACCAGATCGCGGCGAAAAAAATGTCGGTGCGCGAGGCCGAGAGCCTGGTGAAAAAGCTCGGCGCCGAGTTCGCGCTGTCGCCGCAGAAGCTCAAGAAAGACAAGTCGCGCGACATTCGCCGCGTGGAAGAAGAGCTGGCCGATCTGCTGATGGCCGAGGTCGAGGTGCGTGTGAAAAAGCGGGTGAAGCGCCACGGCCGCATCGAGGAAATGGGCGAGATCGCCATCCAGTTCGGCTCGCTCGACGCGCTCAACGGCCTGATCGACAAGTTGCGCGGCGGGCACTGAGCGCGCAGCAGGGCATGCGGTAGCCGCTGGCCCCTGCGCACGCGCGCGCGCCCCCGCCGTCAGGCCGGGGCCTTGATCACCGTCGTCGGCCCGTTGGCGCGGACCGACTCCATCCCGGCGTGGCGTGCGGCCGCCGTTTTGTACATCTGGCTGGTGCCGATGACCTGGTGGTTGGCTGCCTTGAGGTTGAAGTAGAAGCGACCGTCCGATGCGTCGCTGTGCGTGTAGGCGGCATCCACGGGGCTGTTCTTCTGCACCGAAGCGATGCCGTTGTCGGCACCGGCGCGCGAATCGTAGAGCTCGCTGCGCAGAATCACCTCGCCGTTTGCCGCTTTCAGGACAAACGAAAACTGTCCCTTGTCGTTTTTGTTGAGTTCGTACCAGCCTGCCATGTGACCTCCAGCGTGTGATGAAAAGAGAGCTTCATCGTATGCAAGTCATGGCGGTTGTGCCGCCCTTGGCGCCGCAGGCTCGGCACCGCAGGCCGTGCCCGGCCAGACCCGAACGCGGCTGTCGCCCAGGAAAGCGATCAGCAAGCGGTTGCGCGCCAGTGCCATGCGCTCGGGTGCGCCGATGGCCATGATGTGCGAGCCGAACTTGGTCTGTGGTGTCCACATGGGCAACACACGCAGCAAGCGGCCGCTGGCCAATTCGTCCTGGCACAGGTAGTCGGGCAGCAGCGCGATGCCCATCCCGGCCATGGCCGCCTCGGCCACGGCCTCGGGGTTGTCCACGTGGTAGCGCCCACCCACGCGCACCTGCTGCGCGGCAAGGTCGGGTGCACCCTGCGGGGCCGGCCGCAGGCTCCACACGTCGTCGGCGCTGTCGCGCCAGTAGCACAGGCAGTTGTGGCCCCGCAGGTCGTCGGGGGCCGAGGGCACGCTGTGGGCGGCAAGGTAGGCCGGTGAGGCGGCGAGCAACCAGCCCACCGGCGCAATCTGCACCGCGCTGAGTTCCTGCAGGGAATGGACGGTCCAGCGCAAGGCAACGTCGATGCGTTCGCTGCCGATGTCGAGCATGCGGTCCACCAGCTGCAGTTCCACCTCGATGGACGGGTGCATGCGCAGAAACTCCGGCAACTGCTTGGCCAGCACGCGCTGCCCCCAGGACACCGGTGCCGTCATGCGGATGCGCCCGCTCACCTCGGAGCGCAGGGCACGCAGGCGTTCCTCGCCCGCCAGCATCTCGGCCAGCGCTCGGCGCGCGTACTCCACATAGGCTTCGCCCGCCGGGGTGAGCGCCACCTTGCGTGTGGAGCGGCTGAACAAGGTGGCCTGCACCTTGTTCTCCAGCTGGGCCACGCGCTTGCTCACCACGCTTTTGTCCATGCCCAACTCATGGGCCGCCGCGCTCACGCTCAACCGGTCGGCCACCTTGAGAAAGGCCGTGAGCATGTCGGAGGAGATGGTGGCTGCGAGGGGCGAGGGCGTCACGATTGTTGCCAGATTGGACACAAACCGTTGGCAGTTGAGCAGATGCATCCGGCGAAGTCAATGCCTAGACTGCGCTCAGGTGACGCCTCGATCACCGCCCCAAAAAACACTGGAGACAACATGCAGATTCACGCCGACCCGATCACCATCAACTGCCGCAAGGTGCTCGCGGGGCTGGACCTCATCGGGGCGCCCTATGAGCTGGTCCATGTGGACTACTTCAAGGGGGAGCAGAAGGACGAGCCCTACATGGCGATCAACCCCAACGCCTCGGTGCCCGCCATGGTTGATGGCGACCTCGTGCTCTGGGAGTCCAACGCCATCCTGCAGTACGCCGCCGACCTGGTGGGCAACGCCGCCTGCTACCCCACCGACCTGCGCCAGCGCGCCGATGTCAACCGCTGGCTGCTCTGGGAGTCCTCCAGCTGGTTCCCGAGCTGCTACGTCTACCTGGTCGAAAACTGCGTCAAGCCCCTGCTCGGCGGGCAGCCCGATGCGACCGTTCTGGAGACCAACGCTGCGCAGTTCCACAAGCTCGCCGACATCCTGGAAAAACGCCTTGAAGGCCGCCAGTGGATCGTGGGCAACGGCCCCACCATCGCCGACATCGCGCTGGCCGCGCCCATGCACCTGCACGGCTGGCAGCGCCTCCCGCTGAACGAGCACCCCAACCTGCGCCGCTGGCTCACCGAGAGCGTCGAGCAGCTGCCCAGCTGGCAGAAAACCTGGGTGGGCGAAGGCTTCACCACCCAGAAACAATGAACACCGAGAGACCATGCAACGCCCGATGACCGCAACCCCTCCCGTTCGAGCGACCCTCAACTACTCGGTCGACAACGGCATCCCGCCGGACTACTACTTCTACGACCCCGACCCCGGCACCGTGCTCAACCCGCCGGGGACCGACCTGCAGGAGGTCAGCATCCACGATGCGTGGCCCGAGCGCGAGCGCCTGTCCCTCGACAGGGAGGGCTTCGAGTTGCATGACTTCGGCGCTGAGTTTGCACAGTTCGAGGACGATGCCGCTGTGGTTTCGGCGTTCTACCCGCAGGTGGTGGACTTCTTGAAGCGCCACACCGGTGCGCGCCGCGTGGAGGTGTTCGACCACACCATCCGCAAGCGCCTGCCGGCCGACCTCAAGGCCCAGACCACAGTACAGCGCCCAGCCGTGCTGCTGGTGCACAGCGACTACACCGTCAACAGCGGACCCCAGCGCGTGCGCGACATCCTGCCCGACGAGGCCGACGAGTTGCTGCAGCGCAGGGTGGCCTTCTTCAACGTGTGGAAGCCGCTCTACCGCCGCGTGGAAGAGCTGCCGCTGGCCATGTGCGACGCCTCCACGCACGACGAAGGCGACATGCTGCGCATGGACCTCAAATACCGGGAGCGCACAGGCGAGATCTACGTGATGCGCCATTCACCGCGCCACCGCTGGCTTTACTTTCCGCAGATGGAGGCGCACCAGGCGCTGCTGCTCAAGACCTACGACGCCGCCACCGACGGCCGCTGCCGCTTCATGGGCCACACCGCGTTCGAGCACCCGGACACCGCGCCCGACGCGCCCAAGCGCGAGAGCATCGAGGTGCGGACCATGGCGTTTTTCTGAACAGGCGCCCGCTCACATCGAAAAGATCTTCCCCGGATTCATGATGTTGTCCGGGTCGAGCGCGCGCTTGATGGTGCGCATCATGTCCACTGCGCCGGCGCCGGCTTCGGTGAGCAGGAAGTCCATCTTGTGCAGGCCCACGCCGTGTTCGCCGGTGCAGGTGCCTTCCAGGCGCAGCGCGCGCGCCACCAGCTGGTGGTTGAGCTGCTCGGCCATGGTGTGTTCTTCGGGTTTGGTCGGGTCGATCAGATAGCCGAAGTGGAAGTTGCCGTCGCCCACGTGCCCGACCAGGAAGTAGGGCAGGCCGGCCGCGTCGGCCTCGGTCACGGAGTCGAGCAGGCAGTCGGCGAGTTTGCTGATGGGCACGCAGGTGTCGGTGCTGATGGCTCGGCAGCCGGGCTTGCTCTGGATGGCTGCAAAGTAGGCGTTGTGCCGCGCGGTCCACAGGCGCGTGCGCTCCTCGGGCGTGTCGGCCCACTCGAAAGCCTGACCACCGAAGTCGGCCGCGATTTCCTGCACCGTCTCGGCCTGCTCCTTCACGCTCGCGGGCGAACCGTGGAACTCCATGAGCAACATGTTTTCTTCGCGCAGGCCGAGCTTGCTGTGCGCGTTGACCATGCGCACCGTGTTGTGGTCGATCAGCTCGCAGCGCGCGATCGGCACGCCCAGCTGGATCACCTGGATCACGGTGCGCACGGCGGCCTCGATGGTGGGGAACGAGCAGGTCGCGGCCGAGATCGCCTCGGGCAGCGGGTAGAGCTTGAGCGTCACCTCAGTGATGACGCCCAGCGTGCCTTCGCTGCCCACCATCAGGCGCGTGAGGTCGTAGCCGGCCGACGATTTTTTGGCGCGCGTGCCGGTGCGGATGACCTCTCCTCGGGCGGTCACCACCTCCAGCGCCAGCACGTTTTCGCGCATGGTGCCGTAGCGCACCGCGTTCGTGCCGCTGGCGCGCGTGGCGCTCATGCCGCCGATGGACGCGTCCGCGCCCGGGTCGATCGGAAAGAACAGGCCTTCGCTCTTCACCGCTTCGTTCACCGCCTTGCGCGTGACACCGGGCTGCACGGTCACGGTGAGGTCCTCGGCGTTGATGGCGAGCACGCTGTTCATGTGGATCACGTCGATGCTGATGCCGCCCTGCACCGCGAGCAGGTGGCCTTCGAGCGAGGAGCCCACGCCGAAGGGGATCACCGGAACCTTGTATTTCGCGGCCAGTTTCACCGCGTCGGCCACGTCTTGCGTGCTCTGCGCAAACACCACGGCGGCCGGCGGCGGCACCTCGTACACCGACTCGTCGCGCCCGTGCTGCTCGCGCACCACCAGGGCGGTGGAACATTGCGCGCCAAAGCGGGCCTGCAAGGCCGAGATCAGCTCGGGCGGCACCATGCGCTGGTGCACTTGCGGGGCGAGGTGGCTGTGGGCGGTGGGGGCGTTCATGGGCGGTCTCCGGCGCTGTTGTGTCAGCCAGCCAGTTTAAGCCTGCGACCTCGAACGCGGTGCGCCGTCCGCACTCAGCGGCGGACCTTCCCGGCCTGCAGCAAGACGGCGGGGGGGCGGCCGGCCCGGGTGTGGCCGTTGGCCGTGGTGGGGCCGGCCGAACCCGTGAGGCTGGTGGCCTGTCCGGTGATGCGTGCCGCGTGGCTGATGGGTGCGCTGGCCATGCCGGCCAGGCCCAGGGTGCAGGCGGCGATCAGTTGCACGCTGCGGGCTTCGAAGTCGGCGAGTCGTTGTCGGCGTTGCGTCAT
>LNFM01014922.1_pt1 | contig 12693 bp, 12 predicted proteins | sample 596031 | NCBI WGS metagenome assembly LNFM01 (sample SAMN04254537, study PRJNA301005) | activated carbon metagenome | isolation source: dual media filters at the Ann Arbor, Michigan drinking water treatment plant | place: USA: Ann Arbor
CGTCGCCGTCCTTATAGAGCAGCGGGCCGGACAGCACGTAGCCTTTCGACAGGAACAGATATTCGGGCTGGCCGTCCTCATCGACGTCGGTTTCCAACACGCCGCACTGGTCCTTGTCGTCAAGGCAGCTCCTGAACGCCCATCCGCGCTGATCGTTCACCGCCTTCAGCACCTCGTCCGGCACTGCGGCGCCCGCGGGCCGCACCACCAGCTTGTCACGGATCAGCCGCAGCTCATCGGGTTCCACCGTGTTGGGATTGCCCACGGTATCCCAGTAGCTCTGCGCCTTGTCGGCCTCGGCCAGCTTCCGGTCGATCACCGCCTGCTGCGGCTGGCCCTTCACCGTCTTGAGTTTTTCGAACGCAGCGGCTCCGGGCTTGCCCAGCTGGAACTTGAGGTATCCGAAGTCGAATTTTTCCGCCGCGACCTTGCCGTCCAGCAGCCGCGCGACCTGGGCGCGGGCGCTCCAGCTGTAGGGATCGGCGACCGGGGTCAGCATCAGCAGCGCGAGCGCCACGACACCGGCGGCGATCCATGGATTGACCCGGGTGACGAAGCCGGCCCAGCCGCCGCGCTTCGGCACGACGGCGGCGGCGTAGGCCAGCGCGTGCAGGGCGGCGACGATGACAATGAGCTGGCCGATGAACCGCTCGGGCGTCAGCCCATACTGGCCGATGCGCAGCCGCACCGCATAGATGGCGATGGCGGCGAACACCGGCATGGCGACCAGCGTCGCCATCATCAGCCAGTTCATCCAGCGGCCGAACGGCACCGGATGGCCGCCGTCCTGCACCACCGCGTTGACGAACAGGCTGAGCGCGAACAGCAGGCACACCAGCACCAGCGTCGCCGAGCCGGTCGCCCACAGCACCTGCAGGCCGGTGAAGGGCAGCACGGCGAGGAACAGCAGCGAAGCCGCCGCCAGCACCGGCGCCAGCACCTGGAACAGCATCAGCACCACCCGGCGCAGCACCGGCACCAGCTTGCCGTTCTCGCGGGCGATGGCGATGCCCAGGCCGACCACGCCCCCCGAGAACACCCAGGCGAAAATCGACTCCTGGAACAGGTCCTTGAAGAACCGGATGCCGATCAGGTCGAACAGCGACCACCACAGCAGCAGCACCAGCCAGAACACCCCGAGGAACGCCGCCGCGATGGCCGCGATGAGGATGTTGCTCCAGGCGAAGCGGAACAGGCTGGCATAGGGAAAGCGCCGCTCCCCCAGATCGGTCCAGGTCTGCAGGAATGCCCAGGCGATGTAGGCGACGATCGGCAGCGTCCAGAAGAACACGTCGCGGTAGTCGTCGAAGGCATATTCGCCGTGCAGGGCGATCCGCCAGCCGAACCACAGCGCCAGCAGCGTCATCAGCCCCGCGAAGCCCAGGCTGGCGGCAAGGGCGCGCTGGAGCGGCCCAAGCCGGAAGGTGAGCTGGAAGGTGGACGGCGCCAGCAGGCAGAAGGTGGCGGCGGCCATCAGCCAGATGTCATGGCTATTGTTCCAGTTGACTTCGGCCAGCACGAAGAAGCCGAGCCCCTGCACCAGCCCGACCGCGGCGAGCACGATCCGGAACATATGGCCGCCCTGGTCCTCTTGCTGCTCGACGTCGTTCATGTGCCGCCTCTATCGCATCCCCCAAAGCCGGCAGCCTAGCACTACAGCGACCTGAGGGCCTGCCTTTGTTCGTCGCCGAAGCCCACCAACAGCGTCTTGCCGGTGTCGAACACCGGGCGCTTCACCAGCGACGGCTGGGCGACGACGAGCGTCACCGCGTCGGCATCGCTGCCCACGCTCTGCTGGGCCGGCGTCAGCTTGCGCCAGGTGGTGCCGCGCTTGTTGATCACCACATCCTGGCCCAGCGCCGTCATCCAGCGTCCGGCCGTCGCCGCATCGAGCCCTTCGGCCTTGAAGTCGTGGAAGCGGTAGTCGACGCCGTTCGCCTCCAGCCAGTCGCGCGCCTTCTTCACCGTGTCGCAGTTCTTGATGCCGTAGACGTCGATCATGTGCTCACCTCTCGAAACGGTCGCGCCGTTCGACGACGCCCTGGGGATCGGCATGGATGATCACCTCGGCGCCGGGATAGCGTTCGAGCAACTCTCCCTCGATGTCGTCGATGATCCGGTGCGCCTCGATCAGCGACAACTCCCGGTCGACCTCCACATGGAACTGGATGAACACGTTGGGTCCCGACGAGCGGGTGCGCAGGTCGTGCAGGCTGAGCACGCCCGGATGGCCGCGCACCAGGTCCTTGATGGTGTTCCGGTCCACGTCGGGCAATTCCTTGTCCATCAGGACGTCGAACGACACACGCAGGATCGAGAACGCGCTCCAGGCCAGATAGAAGGCGATGCCGATGGCAAACAGCGGGTCGGCATAGGCGAAGCCGGTGTATCCGGCGATCACCAGGGCCGCGATGACGCTGAGATTGGTCAGCAGGTCGCTGGTGTAATGCAGCGAATCAGCCGCGACCGCGGTCGAGCCGGTCTTGCGGACCACGCGGCGCTGGTACAGCACCAGCGCGACGGTGGCCGCAATGGAGACCGCCATGACGCCGATGCCCGCTTCCGGGTTGCGCACCTGCGGCGGCGCGACCAGCCGGGTCGCTGCCTCGAAGACCACGAAGGCCGCCGAACCCGCCATGATCGCGGCCTGCACCAGGCTGCCGATGGCTTCGGCCTTGCCGTGACCGAAGCGGTGCTGCCGGTCGGCGGGCGCGATGGCCTGGCTGATGGCGAACAGGTTCACCGCCGAGGCCACGAGGTCGAGCACCGAATCGACCAGCGACGACAGAATCGCCACCGAACCGGTATAGAGGCCGGCGGCGAACTTGATCGCGATCAGCAGCGCCGCGACAGCGAGAGAGGCATAGGCGGCGCGCTTCATCAGCGGCGCTGCCTGACGGATGTCGATGGCGGCGCGGTCCAGCTCGCTGCGGCCGCGCTCGTTCATGGTCCAATGCTCATGGATACAGCCACTGCACGGTCCAGCCGTCGCCCGCGCGGGTGAACAGCTGACGCTCGTGCAGCCGGTGGTCGCGGTGCTGCCAGAACTCGATGGCCTCGGGAATGACGCGAAAGCCGGTCCAGTAGTCCGGGCGCGGGATGCTGCCGACCGCATGGCGCGCGGCGTAGGACGCCACCGCCTTCTCCAGCGCGAAGCGGCCCTCGAGCGGCCGGGACTGCTTCGACGCCCAGGCGCCGATGCGGCTGCCCCGGTCGCGGCTGTCGAAATAGGCGTCGGCCTGTTCGTCGGACACCTGCTCGACCTGGCCGCGCACGCGCACCTGGCGGCCCAGGCTCTTCCAGTGGAAGCACAGCGCGGCGCGCTTGGCGCTTTCGGTGTTGGTGTAGAACACGAAGCCTTCGGACGGGCCGCCCGCCTTCAGCAGCACCATGCGCACGTCGGGCATGCCGCTGCCGTCGGCGGTGGCGAGCGCCATGGCCTCAGGCACGTCGGGCTCGGAACGGCGCGCGTCGGCGAACCATTCCTCGAAGCGGATGAAGGGATCGGTATCGGAAGTCATCGGCCGCCCCGGAACGTTGAAAGCGATGCCGTGTTGTAGCGGTTCCTCGCGCCGCGTCCAAGCGCGGCGCGGACGCGGCGTGAACCTGCCCATTCTGACTGGCCGCGCCGCGCCGGTTGCCTATACTGCTGGTCTGCAATTCGAGGATCGCTCCATGCGCATGCAACGGCTTCTGTGCCTATCGCTCCTGTCCGCGACTCTCGTGGCCTGCGCCAGCGACCACCGGGATCCGGTAAGCGAGGCGCCGCCGCCGCCGTTGTCACCGGCGCCACAACTGCCGCCACCGCCACCACCACCACCGCCGTCGCCGACCGTGGTGCCGCGCGAAACCGGCAAGGTCGCCGGCCGGGACGTGGGCGGCGCCGCCGCCAGGTTCCTGCAGGCCGAGGACCGGGCGATCATGGAAAAGATCACCCAGAAGGCGCTGGCCACCGGCGCCGCCGGCAAGGCCGTCCACTGGTCCAATCCCAAGACCGGCGCCAGCGGCTCGATCACGCCGCAGCCCCAGTTCCCGATGAACGGCAAGAGCTGCCGCGAATTCCAGCAGGCGTTCACCGCCAGCGGCAAGCGCTCCACCGGCTACGGCACCGCCTGCGTGGCGCCCGACGGCACCTGGCTGATCGACGAGAACGGGTGACCTGTTTCCCTCTCCCCGGGGAGAGGGAAATAGCGATTCCCACGGATATGAAAAAAGGGGGCCGAAGCCCCCTTTCCTTCGGATCGAACCCGAAATTTACTTCGCCAACTCCAGCAGTTCGGACGGTACCCAGCCGCGGTCGCCGTTGGGCTCCTCGACTTCCCAGAACAGGCCGGCCTTGTTGCCGGTCGGGTGCAGGACCATGCCTTCGCGCAGGCCGCGCACCGGCGCCGCGTCCTCGCGCGGCTCCGACAGCAGGGCGGTGCGCTCCAGCAGGCGCTGGGCCGGGAGCGGGGCCGCCATCCTGGCGCTGCCCGACAGGCCGCCCATCTGGGTCACCATGTTGCGGTAGGCCTTGATGTAGGCCAGCGTGATCACCTTGCCGATGTCGGTGTCGGCATAGCCGCCGCCGGCCGCCGCCAGCGCCAGGCCGAAGCCGCCCCAGCCGCCGCCGCCGAGGCCGAACGACACGTCGGTCTTCTTGTAGGTGCCTTCGGCGATCAGCTCCTGCACGCCGGTGCGGGCGTTGGTCAGCGTCAGCAGCGCCTGGGCTTCCAGCTTCTTGGTCCTGACGCCGCCCAGCGCCGCGCCCCAGCCGCCGCCGATGGCGCCGCCGATGCCCGCGCCGATGGCGCTGCCGCCGGTGTTCGAATCCTGGGTGACCAGGTCGGGCAGGATGAAGTAGTCGGCGGCCTTCATCTGGCCCTTGCCGATGTCCGAGCCGCGCTCAAGCTCGTCCTCGCCCATCAGCTCGCGCTCTTCCTTCATCATCTGCATGCCCTGGCCGCGATCGACCAGCTGGAAGCAGCCCGACCGCATGACGATCAGCTTGATCACCGCCGCCGGGTTGCCCAGATTGTACTGGCGCCACCACTCGTTCTGGCTGTCCTTGATCGCGACCGTGCCCAGCACCTGCGGGCACATGGGAATCTCGAGGTTCTCTTCCGGCGTCTTCTTGGCCAGGGCCGGACCGCCGGCCAGGACCACGGCCGCCGCCACGGCAATTGCAATCGCGCGCATGTTCAGAACCCCTCGCTTGTTGGACCGGGTTGCCACCGGATTATCATTGGCCGGCGGCTCGCCAGCTAGAGGTATCGCCTCGCCAATTTGCTGTCAATCGCCGCACCGGACGCCATGACCTAAGTGCCGGCAAGAACGGCCCAAGTCGGGGGAGATCGGAGCGGATCCGGGTTGGTTTGACGACCGGCCCCGTTGGTGTACGATGCGGCTCCCTTCGTCCGCGAAAGCAGCAGCAAGAAACCGATGACTTCACCGAACGGTCTGATGACCGGCAAGCGCGGCCTCATCATGGGTGTGGCCAACAATCGCTCCATCGCCTGGGGCATCGCCCAGCGACTGCGCGAACATGGCGCCGAGCTGGCCTTCACCTTCCAGGGCGAGGCGCTGGAAAAGCGCGTGCGGCCGCTGGCGGATTCGCTGGGCAGCACGCTGGTGCTGGAATGCGACGTGACCCGGCCGGAGCAGCTCGACGCCACCTTCGCGGCGCTGGAGAAGGCCTGGGGCACGATCGATTTCGTCGTCCACGCCATCGCCTATTCCGACAAGGACCAGCTGAAGGGCCGCTACGTCGACACGACGGCCGACAACTTCGCCATGACCATGAACATTTCCTGCTACTCGTTCACCGCGGTCTGCCAGCGGGCCGAGAAGCTGATGCCGGGTGGCGGCAGCCTGCTGACGCTGACCTATTACGGCGCCGAGAAGGTGCTGCCGCACTACAACGTGATGGGCGTCGCCAAGGCCGCGCTCGAGGCCAGCGTCCGCTACATGGCCAAGGATTTGGGCGAGAAGAACATCCGCGTCAACGCCATCTCGGCCGGGCCGATCAAGACCCTGGCCGCGTCGGGCATCGGCGACTTCCGCTACATCCTGAAGTGGAACGAGTACCACTCGCCGCTGCGCCGGAACGTAACCATCGAGGAGGTGGGCGGCTCGGGCCTGTACCTGCTGTCCGACCTGTCGTCGGGAGTCACCGGCGAGATCCATTACGTGGACAACGGCTACAACATCATCGGCATGAAGGACGAATCCGCGCCCGACATCGTGATCGGCGGCGCGGCGCAGGAATAGACCATGTCGCACAACACCTTCGGCCATCTGTTCCGGGTGACTACCTGGGGCGAGAGCCACGGGCCGGCCACCGGCTGCGTGGTCGACGGCACGCCGCCGGGCCTTGCCATCGACGAGGCGTTCATCCAGCAGTACCTGGACAAGCGCCGGCCGGGGCAGTCGCGCTTCACCACCCAGCGGCGCGAGCCGGACGAGGTGAAGATCCTGTCCGGCGTGTTCGAGGGCAGGACCACGGGCACGCCGATCCAACTGATGATCGAGAATGTCGACCAGCGGTCGAAGGACTATGGCGACATCGCCGCCAAGTACCGGCCGGGGCACGCCGACTACAGCTACGTGGCCAAATACGGCATCCGCGACTACCGGGGCGGCGGCCGTTCGTCGGCGCGCGAGACCGCCTCGCGGGTCGCCGCGGGCGCCGTCGCGCGCAAGGTGCTGGGCGACGGCATCGTCATCCGCGGCGCCCTGGTGCGCATCGGCGAGCACGCCATCGACCCGGCCAACTGGGACTGGAGCATCACCGGCGACAACCCGTTCTGGTCGCCCGACGCCAAGGCCGCCGCGCTGTGGGAAGACTATCTGGACGGCATCCGCAAGGCCGGCAGCTCGGTGGGTGCGGTGATCGAGGTGCATGCCTCGGGCATACCGGCGGGCTGGGGCGCGCCGCTCTATGCCAAGCTCGACGCCGACCTGGCCGGCGCCATGATGAGCATCAACGCGGTCAAGGGCGTGGAGATCGGCAGCGGTTTCGAGGCGGCCACGCTGACCGGCGAGACCAACGCCGACGAGATGCGCGCCGGCGACGACGGCAAGCCGCGCTTCATGTCCAACAAGGCGGGCGGCATCCTGGGCGGCATCTCGACCGGCCAGGACGTGGTGGTGCGCTTCGCGGTCAAGCCGACCTCGTCGATCCTGTCGCCGCGCCAGACGGTAACCGTGGACGGCGAGGAAACCGACATCGTCACCAAGGGACGCCACGACCCGTGCGTCGGCATCCGCGCCGTGCCGGTGGGCGAGGCCATGATGGCCTGCGTGCTGGCCGATCACATGCTGCGTCACCGCGGCCAGGTCGGCTGAAGTGGTCCAGCAGGCGCTGGACCACTCCAGCAGCTATCGCCGCGGCTTTCGGGCGCCAAGGCGATTCCGCCTTGGCTGAAAGCGCTGTAGCTTTGCCGGCCAAAGCACTTACTTCAGGTAGAGACGTGGCTTCGCTTCGGAAGGAATCCGCATGAACAAGGTTTGGGCGGCCGTGCTCGGCCTGGGGCTGATCGGCGTGGCCGCGACGGCGATGGCCCGGAACATGGATGCCGAGCCGGTCAATCCCTCCACGCCGGACCAGATGAATCCGGCCACCAGGCCCATCGACGAGGGCTTCCACAATCCGATCCCGCCGGAACAGCGGTTGCCGACCGTGTCGGACTGGGGCGGTCTGCGGCCCGATTACGGCCGCGAGGAAACCTATTATTTCTGCAGCCCTTGCCATTCCGACGCGCGGATCAAGGCCGCCCGCAAGACCCGCGCCGACTGGTCGGCGACCATCGAGAGGATTCTCGAGAAGTATCCCTACGAGCCGATGGAGCCGCAGGAGCGCGAGATCATCCTCGACTACCTGGCCAAGCAATATGGTCCCAACGTGCCGTGAACCGCATGGCCCGGCCGCGCGTTTTCCGCTAGGATGAGGTTCGCCAAGGGGATAATCCGATGAAGACTTTGCTGATGGGCGCGGCGCTGCTGGGATTGATGGCCGGCACGGCGATGGCCCAGCCCGAAACGCAATACCAGAGTCCGATCCCGGAAGAGCGCACGTTTCTGCGCAGCGACGACAAATATGAGGGCCTCGCCCCCGGCGAAGGCCGCGAGAGCACCTTCTACGCCTTCCAGAACTGCTTCAAGATCGGCTGGATCAAGCGCCAGAAGCTGACCCGCACCGAGTGGGATCTGGCGGTCGACCAGATGCTCAGGGACTGCAAGCAGGAACCGCTCGAAGCCGACGAGAAGGAAAGCATCGTCGAGTACCTGGCCACCAATTACGGCCGGCGCCGGTAGCCCCCTCACCCTAACCCTCTCCCCGGCGGGGCGAGGGGATCACGCCTGAACGGCACATCCGGGAATCCCTTCTCCCCGCCGGGGAGAAGGTGGCGCGAAGCGCCGGATGAGGGAGGGCGCGAAGCGACCTATTTCCTGAACACCGCCGCCAGCTCCACATGCGCCGACCAGCGGAACTGGTCGATGGGCGTGACCCGGTCCAGCCGGTAGCCGCCGTCGACCATGGCGCGCGCGTCGCGGGCGAAGGTGGCCGGATTGCACGAGAACGCCGCGACCACCGGCACCTTCGAGACGGCCAGCGTCTCGGTCTGGGCCTTCGCGCCGGCGCGGGGCGGATCGATGACCACGGCGTCGAACCGGGCCAGTTCCTTGACCGTCAGCGGCTCGCGGAACAGGTCGCGGCGCGACAACGTCACCGGGTGCAGGCCGCGCGCGTGGTTGAGGCCGCGCCGGCACGCCTCGACCATCTCGACCGAGGATTCGAATGCCGAGACGGCGGCGCGCTCTGCAAGCACGGCGGTGAAGGTGCCGCAGCCGGCGAACAGGTCGGCCACAGTCTTCGCGCCCGCCACCGTGTCGCGGGCCATGTCCATCATCCAGTCTTCGCTGTCCTTGGTCACCTGCACGAACGCGCCGGGCGGCAGCGGCACGCCGGCCCGGCCGAGCTGCACGGTCGGCGGTCGGCGGACGGCGACGGTTTCCGGCCCCTCCTTCGAGGCCCAGGTGATCCGGGCCAGGTCCTGCGCCTCGGCGAAGGTGGCGAGGCTCTGCAGTCCGCGCATGTTGGGCCGCCGCTCGCCCGCGATCAGCAGGTCGACGCCCGTATCGGTCGCCGTCAGCGTGAGGTTGAGCGTATCCTTCACGCCCAGCAGGTCGGCCAGCAAGGCGCGCAGCGGCGGCAGCAGCGCCTCGAGCCGCGGCAGGATCACCGGGCACTCGGTCACCCCGACCATGCGGTGGCTGCCGCGCTCCAGATAGCCCAGCAGTACCCGCTCGCCCGATCGCCGCGCCGTCAGCTTCGTGCGCCGCCGGGCGCGGGCCGGGACGACGAGCGGCGCGGCCACCTCGACGTCGTCCAGCCCGTGATGGGACAGCGCGCGCACCACCTGGTCGCGCTTGAACGATGTGTAGGACGCATCGTCGAGGTGCTGCAGGGCGCAGCCGCCGCAGATGCCGAAATGGATGCAGGCCGGATCGATGCGCGCCGGACCGGGCTCGATGAGCTCCAACAGTTGGGCGAATACGCCCTCGCCCTTCTTCTCGCCGGGCAGGATGCGCGCCAGGTCGCCAGGAACGGTGAACGGCACGTAAAGCCGCTCGCCGCCCGCCTCGGCGACGCCGTCGCCCTGGGCGCCGAGCGCCGTGATCCGGACGTCGATGGGAACGGTCATCGGCTCAGGCGGCGGCGAGCACGAAGCGCTTGCGCCAGCGCAGGACCAGCAGCAGCACCATGAAGCCGAACTGGGCCAGCGCCGCGCACAGCGTGAACACCGGCGCCGCCGGGGCAAACGGATAGAACACGAACATCACGTCGTCGTCGAACCCCGTCACGCCAGGCAGCACAAGGTACAACAGCCCGAGCGTGATCAGGGTGATCAGGTTGGCGCGGGCCGGGTTGGGCGACAGCCAGAAATACAGGTTGAGGGCGATATCCCGCGCCATGAACAGCAGGCCGCCGACGATCGCCGCCCAAAGAGTGACGCCGCCCACCTTGCCACCCCCGCCGAAGATCAGCAGCAGCACCGCGAGTACGGCGGTGATCGCCAGCGAGACCAGCCAGGTCGGCGTATAGGACGCGAACTCGCGCCAGCGCTGGGCCTCGTACAGCCGGATCAGACGTCGGAACATCACCGGATCCTTGTCGTCCCAGAACAGCGCGGCATAGGTCAGTGCGGCGGCGGTGACGGCGGCGATGGCCAGCCGCTCGGCGATCTCCAGGCTGACGAAATCGCCCGAGGGCGCAGCCGCCGACGGCGGGAAGCCAGCCATGAACGCGCAGGTGAACAGCACGAAGGCCGGCCACGCCCATGGCCGCGTGCGGTAGGACAGCTCGCGCATCATCAGCCGGTGGGCGCCCAGCAGCGTCCAGCCCAGGAAGGCGGCGATGCCGACGGTCGCCATGATGCTGGCGCCGACCGGGATGCCGTACCATTGGAGCAGCGTGTCGCCGCGGTTCTCGCTGATCCAGCCGATGTCGGCGCCCGGCACCATGCCGGCATATTTGAGCGCGGTATAGCCGACGGCGATGCCGATGATCTGGCTCACCAGGGTGCCGACCCTGGTGCGGTGGCCACGCAGGCGGACCGACTGCAGCCCCAGCAGGAACGACACGGTCTGCGCCATCAGCGCCGCGCCGATCAGGTAGAGCGTGCCGTGCACCAGCGACACGACGTCGTGGTCCTTGAGCAGGGCCGCAAAGCGCACGCCAAGACAGATCAGCGCGCCGTACCAGGTGAACAGGGTAGCGCCGATCACCTTGCCCCAGGTGAGCTGCCACGCCGACAGGGTCGACAGCCGCTGCCAGTCCCAGGTGTTCTCGGTAACCTCCGATGCCACGGCGTCGGCAGCCTGCCGCGTGCCCCACAGGATGGTGATGACGAAGAAGAAGGTTCCCGCCAGATCGGCGACGAAGGAGCCCGAGCTCCACAGCATCAACAGCGCGCCCAACACCAGCGGCATGGCGATCAGCCGGCGCATGGTCAGCTCGAGCCAGACATTGCGCAGCAGTTCCGGGTTCATTGGCGCGCCTCCAGGCCATCGACGAACGACAGGTAGGATTCCTGCAGCCGTTCCCTGTGCTCGGCGAACGCGCTCACCGGCAGACCGGCCGCGATCAGCGCGGCGAGCGCGGAACGGCGGGCCTCGGCGTCGACGCCGCAGACAACGATGGCGTGGGTTTCGTCGGCGCTCTCGACCGTGATCCCCGCGACGGCCGACAGCGCCGCAGCCAGGTTCGGCACCGCATGGGCCATCTCGAGGCGCACCCGCACCGTCGGCGACGAGGCCGCGGTGCCGAGCGGCGCATGCTGCACCAGCCGGCCGTCGCGGATGAACAGCACCTCGGTGGCGTAGTCTTCCAGCTCGGACAGGATGTGCGACGACACCAGCAGCGTCATGCCCTGGTCGCGCAGCACCTTCAGCAGCTCGGACAGATCGTGCCTTGCTTCCGGATCGAGGCCGGAGGCCGGCTCGTCGAGAATCAGCACGGTCGGGTCGTGGATCATGGCCTGGGCGATGCCGAGGCGCTGGCGCAAGCCGCGCGACAGCGTGCCGGACAGGGCGCCCATGCGGTCGGACAGATCGACGCGGGCCGCCGCGCGCGCCACCGCCGCGCCGACATTCTCGGGCGGTACGCCGCCGGCCATGGCCGCGTGGCGCAGGCAGCGCTCCACCGTCAGATCGCGGTAGACACCGAAGAAGTCGGACAGGTAGCCGATGCGCTTGTGCACCTCGCGCGGATGCTCGGCGGTGTCGATGCCGTCGATCTCGATGGTGCCCGAATAGGGCAGCTCCAGCGCCGCCAGGCAGCGCATCAGCGTGGTCTTGCCAGCGCCGTTGGGGCCGATCAGGGCGGCGATTGCGCCCTGGCCGATGGTGAAGCTGACGTCCGAAAGCGCCCGCAGATTCGGGTATTCGTAGGAGACGGCGTTGGCGACGATCATGGGGATTCCGAGCCTAGATCATCCCGCCTTCGGGATGATCGATTCTAAGATTCTGGAGCAGCTTGTCTGCGTTCAAGCGAACGCAGGCTGCTCCAGTGCGGCCGTCACAATATCAGGGTGCGCGGCGGGCCGCGATCAGGAACTCCTTGTTGCCTTCGGGCCCGGTGATCGGACTTTCGGTGAGGCCGATCACGCTCCAGCCGGGTTCGTTGTCGAGCCACTCACGGATGCCGGCGCAGACTTCCTCGTGTAATGCCGGGTCGCGCACCACGCCGCCCTTGCCCACCTGCCCCTTGCCCACTTCGAACTGGGGCTTGATCAGCGCGATCAGCACGGCGCCGGGCGCGGCCAGCGCCATGGGCGCGGGCAGCACGGTCCGCAGGCCGATGAAGCTGGCGTCGCAGACCACCGCATCGACCGGCTCGGGAATCTCAGTGGCTGTCAGGTGGCGCGCATTGGTCTTCTCCAGCACCACCACGCGCGGGTCCTGACGCAGCGACCAGGCAAGCTGGCCATGGCCCACATCGACCGCGTAGACCCGCGCCGCGCCGCGATGCAGCGCCACATCGGTGAAGCCGCCGGTGCTGGCGCCGACGTCGAGCACCACCTTGCCGGCAAGGTCCACGTCGAACTGCTTCAGGGCGTGGTCGAGCTTGAGGCCACCGCGGCTGACCCAGGGATGGTCGCGCCCCTTCACCTCCAGCGGCGCGTCCTCGGGCAGCGTCTGGCCGGGCTT
>LNFM01017841.1_pt1 | contig 12693 bp, 14 predicted proteins | sample 596031 | NCBI WGS metagenome assembly LNFM01 (sample SAMN04254537, study PRJNA301005) | activated carbon metagenome | isolation source: dual media filters at the Ann Arbor, Michigan drinking water treatment plant | place: USA: Ann Arbor
GAGTCATCATCACCGCGCGCGACCACAACCCGTCGGAACTGCTCGAAGCCACCAACTACCTCAACGCGCACTACGCGGGCCTGACCATCGAAGAAGTGCGCGAGCGCCTGCAGCACGAGATCGAGGCGCTGCGCGGCGAGATCGCCGGCCTGATGAAGGCGGCGGTGCAGGTGGGCACGCAGGCGATGGAAGAGAACACCGACAACGTCATCGTCTCGGGCGAACGCAACCTGCTGGGCGTGCAGGACTTCGGCAACGACCTGCGCAGCCTGCGCCGCCTGTTCGACGTCTTCGAGCAGAAGACCGAGCTGATGCGCCTGCTGGACGTCAGCAGCCGCGCCGAGGGCGTGCGCATCTACATCGGCGGCGAGAGCCAGGTCGTGCCCTTCGAGGAACTGTCGGTGGTCACCGCGCCCTACGAGGTCGACGGCCGCATCGTCGGCACGCTGGGCGTCATCGGCCCCACCCGCATGGCCTACGACCGCATGATCCAGATCGTCGACATCACCTCGCGGCTGGTCGGCAATGCGCTGAGCCAGAAGTAGCGCGGCACGGCGGCCAGCGCAGGCCCGCCGCTACACTGCGGGGCTCGGGCCGTTAGCTCAGTTGGTCAGAGCAGAGGACTCATAATCCTTTGGTCGTTGGTTCAAGTCCAACACGGCCTACCAAAAGTTTTCAGTTTCTGCGGGTTTCAGCGGTTAATTCTTGCTGACTTATCGCCCCGATCCTTTTCCTTGCGTATTGCTCGCACGCTATTGCTTCTGGAAGGCCAAGTTCGGCGGCATGAAGGTGTCGGACGTGCAGCGCCTGAAGGCGCTCGAGGCCGGGAACTCCAAGCTGAAGAAGCTTCTGGGCAATTCGATGCTCGAGGTCGACGCAATGCGCGAGGTGCTCAAGAGGAGGTGACACCCGTCGCGGCGCGTCACGAGGTCGTTCGTGAACTGCGGGTCCGCGGTCTCGGCAAGCGGCAGGCCTTGCGGCTGGCAGGCATGAGCGCCAGCAACCTGCGCTGCCAGCCCCGCGACGACGGCAATGGCCGCCTGCAAACACCCGACGATCGGCAGGGCTGCCGGCGGCGGGGCATACTGATCCGGCTCCCATTGCACAGACATGCTGCCGTACACCACCCTGCGCCAGGGCCGCCGACAATGGTGCGGTCTGCTGTTGTACGTGATGTTGGCCCTGCTCCCCTTGCGCGGCTGGGCCGAGACCGTCATGCACCTGTCGGCACCCACGCCACATGGGGTCGTCGGAGAGGCTTCAATACCACCCTGCCACGCCGCGATGGCGGAGCCTGACGGCACCACGTCCGACGAATCCCCCAGCGGTTGCTCGCTGTGCTCGCTGTGCCACGGCTTTGCCGTTTGCCTGGGTGAAGCCGGTATCGCGGTCGATGCTGCCAGCTGGACCGCCGCTGCGGTCGTGCCACAAGGTCACGGCCCGCTCGCCCTGCCGCTGCCTGAGCGTCCACCCCGGGCCTGACGAAGCACCGTGGCCGCCGATGGTGGGGCTTGGCCCCACGCCGGCGTGATCTATCTTTGCCTTCGTCAGGAAATCGATGAACCTACCCCTTCCCCGGGTGCCGGTTGGCCCCGGCCTGCGGGCGCTGCTGGCTGCTGCCGCGATGGCCCTGCACGGACCCACCTCGGCGCTGCCGATGGGCCACTACGAGAGCTGGATGCTGATGCTGGACAGCGTGCCGTCTGCGCGCAGCCTGGGCGTCAACTACGCGGTGGCGCAGACCTGGGCCCCCGGCGCCGTGCTGCGCCGGTGGGACGAGCCCGTGGTCCACGGAGCCAGCCTGTTGCGCGAAAGCGCCGGCCTGAGCCTCACGCACCGCCTGCACCGCTGGAACCTGCCGCATGCGCAGGCCAACCTGTGGTTGCTGGGCGATGCCGGGCAACTGCGCCGCGCCGGCGGCCATGGCCAGACAGCCGGCGAGGGTGGCTATGGCGCCGTGGCGTTCATGGCCGATTACGAGACCACGCGCGTCTACCTCGGCGGCAGCGTCAAGGCGCTTCGCGGCGAGGGCAGCCTTCGCCACGACGTGGCTCGCGTGCGCACCGGCTTCTCGTTCTGGGAGGCCGAGTACGAAGGCATCCAGCCCTGGCTTCTGATCGAAGCCGAGCGCACGCGCTACAGCGCTGGCGCGATGCAGGAAGGCACCTTGATGACGCCGATGCTGCGCTTCATCCACCGCCGTTGGTTCGTCGAACTCGGCGTCAACCGCGACGGCGGCATGTTCAACCTCATGTTCAACCACTGAACCCGATCCCAACCCCAAGGAGATCCCCCATGAAGAAGATCCTCACCGCGCTCGCCCTCGGCGCAGCCAGCCTGACCGCGCTGGCCCAGACCCCCGCGCCCGCTGCAGCCGCCGGCGACGCCGGAACCGTCAAGTTCGCGGTCAACGGCATGGTCTGCGCGTTCTGCGCACAGGGCATCGAGAAGCGCCTGACCAAGATGAGCGAGACCGGGCCGCTCTAGGTCGTGGCCGTGCAGCCCAAGCCGGGCAAGACTATCGACGTCGACAAGGTCAGGGCCGAGATCGTCGAGGCCGGCTACGAGGTCACGTCCACGCAGCCGGTGCCGCAGACGGTAGCGGCGATCCGCGCCGAGATGAAATCCAAGTGAAGAGCCCGTCGAGTGCCGGCCGCACAGCGCGGCTCGCAGACTCCGGCGACGGGCGCGCCGAGTTGCGGCAATCGGCGCTCTCGGCCTGGCTGTCGCTGCTGGCGAGCTCCGGCACGCTGGTGTGCTGCGCCCTCCCGGCGCTGCTGGTGACGCTTGGAGCGGGGGCGGCGCTGTCGGGTCTGGTGGCGGCGGTACCGCAGATCGTGTGGCTCAGCGAGCACAAGGGCTGGGTGTTCGGCACGGCCAGCGTCCTGATGCTGGCCGGCGGTGTGCTGCAGTGGCGCAACCGCACGGCGCCCTGCCCGCTGGATCCGCGTTTGCGCGCCGCCTGCCTGCGCACGCGGCGCTGGTCGCTGGTGGTGTACGGCGTCTCGTTGCTGCTGCTGGCCATTGGCGCGGCCTTCGCGTTGGTATTGCCTGCGATGATGGGTGGCGACGTGGCCTGAAGTTGCCCCACTTTCGCGGACGCCTCACCGTGAACCAGGGAGGAGTCCGAGCTGCCCAAGGGCAAGCCGCCGTACCCGGAGGCATTCAGGCAGCAGATCGTGGAGCTGCACATGGCCGGGCGCATGCCCGCCGGGCTGTCGCGCGAGATGGGCAGCGTGGGCGATGCCTTCGACAACGCGATGGCCGAGAGCTTCTTCGCCAGCCTCGAGTGCGAGCTGATCGACCGCAAGACCTGGCAGACGCAGACCGAAGCGCGCCTGGCGCTGCTCACCTGGATCGAGGGTTGGTACAGCCCGCGCCGCAGACACGGCGTGCTGGCCTGCCGCTCGCCGATGAACTTCGAGGCGCACCACGCCCAACCATCACTGCCGCGCGGTGAACACCGACCGCGCACGGGGCCCAGGTACAAGGCATGCGGCCTGCACCACAGCACCCAGCGGTCAGCGTCCGCACGCGGCACGGCTCGGGCAAGGCAGCGACGGACGGCTGGCGTGAACAGCGCGGGGGCGGCTTCCATGGCGAACATCGAACGATCGAGCGCACGTCCCTCAAACAGGAACGGCAAAGCCACCAGGTCAGTCAGCGCCTGTAGATCCGGCTGGGCAGCCGCCGCGCGCAGCGACGCGAGGAACGCCTGTCCTTCCGGAACAGGCAGCGCCGCCCCCGGCAAGGCGAGTTACACAGACTTGGCGATGGTCCCCGGCGTGAGGCCGACTGAGGCTGAAATGACCACAACACAGGCCCGAAGATGGGCCAGAAGGTCAGGCCCAAGCTGGTGTCTCAGGCCGTGCCACCCGACCAACCCGGGAGCGCCGATGTCCTGGGTCGGGCGTGCCGGGCCCAGCCGCCTGCCGACCGGGTTCGCCATCACACGGTCCATGCCGGGGACCAGTCCCAGCCGGAGGTCGTCACCACGGCGCAAAGCAGTGTCAGTGTGCCTTCGGCGTCGAGTGCCGTCGCGTCGGTGGCAGCGCGCGCGACACCACTTGCCGCCATCCGTTGCGTCAGCGTTGCCAGCCGTTGCGGGTCGATCAGCGTCGCCTGCCGCGTCATGCCCCAGACCCGCTGGGCCGGTGGCCGTGCGGTGTCGGGCAGCGGGTCACCCACGCGGCGCAGACTGGCCTCGTCGGCGTCCTGCGGCGCGGCACCCGCCGCGCCCAGGCGCTCGGCCACATGCACACAGCGGCGGGCGGGGTCCAGTCGCATGAAGACGCCATGCGAGCGTGCAGGGCCGGGTGGGTGCAGCATGAACACCAGCCGGTGACCCGCTTCAAGCGCGTCACCGGTGTCGCTGCCAGGCCCGTGCAGCGTGCATCGCGCACCGCTGTGCTGCAAGGCGGTCAGGCGACGCCACAGCTCCGAAGCCTCGACCGCTGCCGAGCCGCGTGCCGCCGGCACACGCGTCGCCGCGGTGCCGAGCCAGAACACCGTCGCCACGAAGGCAGCGGCATGCAGAACGGCTGCGGGCAGCAGCACCGGCCACGCGGCCGCGCCGCCTGGCGCTGCCTCACCCGCCGCCCAGAATCCCAGCAGCACCGGCGCGAAGCCGATGCTGGACAGCAGCTGCACCACGAACTGCCGGTCGTCGGTCTGATGTCGTACCACGAGCCAGATCACCAGCACCAGCGGCAAGGCGCTGATGACAGCGGCATGCAGTGCCGGTGCGCGGCCTGTCGCGACCAGCCAGCCCGCCAGCGCTGCGCTGGCCAGGCCCACGTAGGCCAGCGCAGCACAGGCAGCGGTGCGGCGCCACGGCCAAGCCGGAGCGGAGTCGCACCACGAAGACGAGAGCCTGGCATGCATCGGCTGGCCTCACGGGGCTGGGCAGGGCGCGTTCATCGAAGGACGCATCACCGGTGGCGACCCTCGACACGCTGGTCGGGCACGACGTTGGCCACCACCGGGCGCCCGCCCTCGGCCACCACGTAGACGGTGTACGGGCGCGGCGGCGTGGCGTCGCGCTGGGTCAGCCACATGTAGAAGGCAAAGCCTGCCTGGCCCTGGGCGTCCGTCGTGCGTGTCACCGTGACGCTGGGGCCGGCTTCGCGGCCGCGTCCGAAGAAGGGCAGGATCTGACCTTGCAGCGCGCGGCGCACGCCGGCCTCGCCGGTGCGCTCGACCATCGCGCGGCTCAGCATCGCCAAGGCGGCGTCGGTGTCGCCGGCCTGGGCCAGCGCGACGAAGCGGTCGGCGGCGGCGCGAAAGGGGGCGGCGGCCTGGGTCATCTGTAGGTCGGCGGACACGTCGGCCGCCGTGGTCTGTGCCGACGCCGGACCGGCCGGCATCAGCCCGGTGGCCGCCGCCAGGAGGGCCGCCACCACCAGGCTGGCGCGGGCGCCGCGCCCTGCCATGGCGTTGCGCAGTTGTCGCAGCAGGCCGACGTGCGCCGTGCGTGGCATGGGCCGGGCGCGCAGACCCATGACAGGGCGGCGCAGTTGCCCGGCGGGCAGGCCGATCAAGTCTTCGGCGAAAGCTTCGCTGCGAAAGAACTCAGGCAAGTCAGGTTGGCGCATGTCGGGCTCCGGGTGGGAAGGCCTTCACTGTCGCCGCGCCCCGTTTCCGCCGCGTTCCATGCGCCGCGTCGAGATGTTTCGTTCGTTTCGGCCCCTGGGCGCCACCGGCCGTCGGCCATGGTGACGATGCGCGCCTCGCAGGCGCGCTCAGCGCCCGAGACGGTGTCGATACGGTACTCGATGCGTTCGACGCCGCCGCTGGCTTGCGCGCGGGCCAGCGCCGCGGCGGCCCGCGCGCCCACGCGAGCCGGCACGACGTCGCCGATGTGCCGGCCACGGGCCTGGTCCCAGGGCACGGCCAGGCCCGGGTGGTCGGGGCGGCTGACCTCCATGCAGCGACCGTCCTCACTCAGGACGAACCACAGGTCGGGCACGGCGTCCAGCACCGCCCGCACGCGCGCCATTGCCTCGCGCGCATTCGCCTGGCTGTCATGCAGCGCCGACGCACAGCGGTGGCGCTCGGTGACGTCCTGCAGGCTGCCCTCGACACGGCCGGTCACGGCCGCCGGGTCGGATGCGCCGCGCAGGCGCAGCCAGCGTGGGCCTGCGGCGCCATTGGCGATACGGAAGTCGCGGCTTGCGACGGCACGGCGAGCAGTCCGGCGGCCGGGGTCTCGCCTGCCCCGGCGCCGTGGCCCGTCACGGAACGCGCTCGTGAGTTGAAAGGCTGCTCATGGCGACGCGGCGATGCGTCCGCTTCTGTGGCCGGCTCCTGGAGGCCGCGAGCGTCAGTTTCCTGGCCGCGAAACGAGAAGCTGCGAGGCTTGGCTGTCCAGCAGGTTCCGGGATGCTCGAAGGACGGCTGAGGGTCCGCTTGAGCCCGCCAGCCCGTCGGACCCATCGCCGAAGGGCTGACGCTGAAGGGTCGCTGCCCAGGCGACGCCGCTCTTGGATGAGTCATTTCCGGCCGATCTCCCGGCCCTGAGGCGGTCGGTCGAACACCCTTTGCAGGCACTCATAATGTCGGCTGTTGTGGAGAACCGAATGTCCGGAAGCAGTGCCCTCGGAACGGGCGCATCGGCACCGGGGGAGACGAAGGCCCCGCTCGACCTGCTGTATCGAAGTTTCTTCGAGCACACGCCTGCGGAAGTGCACCTTTGGCGGGTCGTGCGCGACAGTCGCAACGCGATCGTCACTTGGCGGCTCATCGATGCGAACCCTGCGGCACTGTCGTCGTGGGGGCGTCGACTCGAGGACGTCGTCGGACGGACCGCGGGCGAGATCTTTCCCGGGGCCGACCCCGTGGGAACCTTTCTCCCCGTGGTCGAGGAGATCATGGCGTCCGGTCGGCCGAAGCACTGGCAGACCGCCTTCGGCGGCACGGCGCAGGTGCTGCGCATGGTCAGCGTTCCGGTCGGCGACTGCTTCTTGAGTACCGGCGTTGATGTCACCTCGGAACGCGCCCGCCAGCAGGAACTGGAGCAGGCTCTGCAGCGCGTCACGCAGGCCACTCGGGCCGGCGGCGTGGGCCTCTGGGACTGGGACCTGCGGACCCAAGCGATCCACTACTCCGACGAGTGGAAACGCCAGCTCGGATATGCGCCTGAGGAGATCGGCGACTCTTTCGAGGAGTGGCGGTCCCGGGTCCACCCGGACGATCTCGAGGCGACGCTGGCTGAAACCCGCGCGGCCCTTGACGACCCTCGCCGGCCGTACGACGTGACCCTCCGCATGCGGCACAGGGACGGATCCTACCGCTGGATTCTCGGGCAGGGCTCGGTCTTTCGCGACGAAGCAGAGCGCCCGTACCGCATGGTGGGCTCGCAGATTGACATCACCGAGCAGCGGCGGCTCAAGGCGGACCTGGAACTCGAGCGCAACAAGCACGGGATCATGCTGCGCAATTCCAGCGACGGGATGTGCATCCTCAACGAGGCTGGTTGCATCGAGGAGCTCAGCGACTCCTTCGGGTCCATGCTTGGTTACGCGCGCGACGAGATGCTGGGCATGCACATCAGCCAGTGGGAGGCGTCACACGACGTGGCCGGTCTCGATGCGGTCGTGGCCCAGACGATCGCCGGAGGCAGGCGCGTGCAGTTCGAGATGTGCCACCGGCGCAGGGACGGTGTGGTCCTGGACGTCGAGGTCAGCGCGGTTCCTTTCGAGCTCGACGGGCGGGTACTGCTTTTCTGCCTCACCCGTGACATCGCCCAGCGCAAGAAGGCGCAGAGCGAGCTCGAGGCGGCGAGGAACAACCTCGAGGAGCAGGTCGCCCAGCGCACGGCCGAGCTGTCCAGGGCGGTCAAGGAAGCCCGCGAGGCCGACCGGGTCAAGAGTGTCTTCCTGTCCAGCATGAGTCATGAGCTTCGGACACCACTGAACGCCGTGCTCGGATATGCCCAGCTGCTGGCTTCTGCCCCGATGGCGGCGCTCGGGTCAGAGCAGCGGGAACAGGCACGCCAGATCGAGGCATCGGCCGAACACCTCCTGGCGCTGGTCAATGACCTGCTCGACCTGGCCCGAATCGAACGTGGCGAGCTCGTGCTCGACAGCCGGCCTGTCGACGTGCTGCCGTTGCTTCTGCGCGTCCGCGACGGCCTCGAGCCGCTGGCCAGGGGTGCAGGTGTGGTCGTCACCGTGGACAGCCTGGGGGGCACGCTGTGGGCGCAGGCAGACGCGGTACGACTTCAGCAGTGCGTCATCAATCTGGTTTCAAACGGCATCAAGTACAACCGGTCGGGCGGCAGCGTGCAAATCGCCGCGCGCGCCGATGGCGAGGGTGTCGTCATCAGAGTCGCCGACACGGGGCGAGGCATGGGTCCGGCGCAGGTCGCGCACCTTTTCGAGCGCTTCAACAGGTTGGGCATGGAAGGGTCGGACATCGAGGGAAGCGGCATCGGCCTCGTCATCACGCTTGAACTGCTGCGCCAGATGGGCGGCCGGATCGAGGTCGAGTCAGAGCTAGGGCGCGGCACCTCGTTCAGGCTTTGGCTACCCGGAGCCACCCCGCTTGCACCAGGCAGCTCCGCCTCTTCCTCGGCGTTGGCGCGTGCTGCCGCGCTTCCCGATCTGCCACTGCAAGGGCAGCGCGTCGAGACGCTCTACGTCGAGGACAACGAGGTCAACATCTCACTTGTGCAGGCGATGGCGGCCAGACGGCCTGGAATCGCGCTCCGCGTCGCTCGCAGTGGCCAGCAAGCCATCGCCTGCCTGCAGGAGCGCAGCGCTCGACTGGTGCTCGTCGACATGAACCTGGGCGACTGTCACGGGCTGGAGTTGATCGGGCGATTGCGCAGCGAGGTGGGTGAACCTGGGCGCATGCACGTGGCGGTCTCGGCCGATGCGTCGCAAGAGTGCATCGGACGAGCCCTGGCGGCTGGCTTCGACCGTTACATCACCAAGCCCGTGAAGATGGACATCCTGCTCGGGCTGTTCGACGAGTTGCTGCTCGCAGCGCTGCCGCCGTAGGCCCTGGTGCTTGACCCGTCGGAGGTGGTCTGTCGCTCTCGAAGAAGGAGAGATCGCCAGCCTGTGCGCCCAGGTCCGCAGCGGGGTCGGCAACTGTGCGCGTCGTCGGCTGAAGTCCATACAGCCCGGCACGGCGCTGGTCCTGACCTGGTTGAGACAAGCTGGGTTGACGCTCCGACTCGGCAGCCCACCTTGCCCGAGCAGAGTTGGATGCCCATCGAGGTCGAACCGCCGAAGTCGCCGTAGCCCTCGGCGGTCAGCACGCTCTCGCGCACGCCGACGGCGACCGCGCTGCCTCGTGCCGACACGCCATGGTGGGCGTTGTTCTGCGCCATGCTGCCCCGCACCAGGCCGCCGGCCAGCGAGATGCCGGTGCCCGAAGATCATCACCGCCTGGGCATTGCGCACGGTGGCGTAGTCGTTCACGACCTGGATGCCCGCCGACGAGTTGAAGCGCGCCCGGACGTTCCCGATAGTGGCCCATCAGCGTGCAGGTCTTGGTCCCCCACGTGCACTTGTCCGGACCGACGATCGAGAACCCGTTCATGACCATCGTTGCGTTCGGCGCGGTGACCTGCAGCCTCAAGAGCGGCGTTACCCCAGGTGCCAGGACTGACGACCTGTGCGAGCTGGCCTCCCTGAAGCTCGGCGCGGTCCTCGCTGGGCTGCCGTCGAACCCGGATGACTCCACCCTCGAACTCGAGGTCACCGGAGGCAGCGGGACGGGCGAGGAGTATCGGCACTCGCTTCGCAACCTGCTTGTCGGCCCCTGCATGCGCGAGCGCAACACCACGGTGGGCTTCTTCGTGGTCTTGGAGCAGACGTCCAGCGAAGCAGTCTCGCCGGACTTCGATGTGCTTCAGATCAGCGTGCGGCGGCGACCGTCAAGCGACAACCCTCGCGGGGCAACTTCCCGGGCAACGTCGGTGGACCCAGGTCCCCAGCTTGGGGTGTCTGATGGAAAAACGGCCTGCCGCCCGTCACCCGCTCGGCCGCATCAGTGCGGCAAGGCCGTCACCGCCCCGTCGATGGTCAGCGCCGCGCCGCTGACATAGGCGGCCACCGGCGACGCCAGCATCACCACCATGCGCGCCACGTCCTCGGCCTGCGCCAGGCGGCCCAGCGGCATGCCCTTGCGCAGCCGCTCTTCCAGTGCCTCGACCGTCTCGCCGGTCATGCGCGACTGCGCCTGTAGGCCCTCCTGCATGCGGGTGGTGGCCACCAGTCCCGGGTTGACGACATTGACGCGCACGCCGCGCGGCGCCCAGGCCAGGGCGAGGCCGGCGCTGGCCAGCATCAGGGCCGCATTGGCCGCGCCGCCGGGCACGTGCGTGGGGCTGGCCACCATGCCGCCGGCGCCCACCACGTTGACGATGCTGCCGCGGCCGCGGGCGCCCATGCCGGCCAGCACCGCCTGCATGGCGTGGATGGTGGTGAAGTACTTGGCGTGCGCTGCGGTCAGCTCGAAGGGCGGGGTGCGCTGCGCGGCGCCGGCGCTGTTGACCAGCACGTCCACCGGGCCCAGGGCGGCCTCGACGGTGCGCACCATCGCTTCGGCGTCTTCTGCGCGCCGCAGGTCGGCCGCGACGGTGTGCACCGCATGGCCCTGCTGCTGCAGCCAGCGCGCGCCGGCCTCCAGGTTCTCGGCCGACCGCGACGCGATGGCGATCCTGGCCCCTTCGAGCGCGAACGCGTGCGCGCAGGCCAGGCCGATGCCCTTGCTGCCCCCGGTGATCAGCACCACCTGTCCTGTCAGTCCCAGATCCATGCATTCACTCCGTCAACATCGAACGATGATCAGCCCATGGAGCGATCACCCCCTGGGGCCGCCCGCCCGGCCATCCCACGCGCGCACCGCGAATCGTGTCGACAAGGCCCAGGCAGTCTGCAGGGCAGCGGTCGCTCCGCCAGGCCACATGCTGGTCCGGACGTGACAGCACCAGCGCCCGGTCGTACACCTCGGCGCCGGTGTCGGCGTCGAGATCGAGCACCTGCATCGGAACCCCACGGCTGCGCGCTGCCGACAACAGGGGCTCCACATCCACCCATGCATCTCGTCGGATCAGGGTGTAGCCGCTGCCCAGCGCGTCGTAGAGGGACCGGCCATCCTTCAGCCACAGGTGCGGCGTGCGGCATCCGGGTACGGTCGACGGTGTGAACGTCGACATCGTGTAGGCCGGTGCGGTCTCGTCGTCATAGGCGATCAACGGAGACCGATCGTAGAAGTAGCCGAAGTTCAAGCCGCCGCAACAGTACTGCTGCACATTGAGGTCGTACAGGGCGCGACCTGCTGCAGTCCGCGCTGCATCGCCTTCGTCTCCCTCCGCTTCGATGTTCGCAGGGACGCCTTCTCGCTGCGCCTGCAACGCGAGCGCGTGGTTCATCGCGAATCGGGAGACCTGCTCCGTGATCGGCAGGCGTTCCGCTTCATAGGCTTCCAGCACCTTGCAGATGGGCGGCCAGCGTCCAGGACAGTTCCATCGCGTCGGCGATGCCAGCGTTCATGCCGTAGCCAGCCATCGGGATCCACAAATGCGCTGCATCGCCGCAGATGAACGCCCGGCGGTCGCGGAACTTGTCGGCGACGAGTCGGCGTCCGACCCAGTCTTCCTTGGACAGCAGGTCGTACCGGAAGTCGGGACCGACACCAAGAATCTGCCGGACAGCCCAGTCGCGGTCCACAGAGTCGAAAGTCTCGTCTGCACCGAGGTAGTTGTGCAGCAGCCAGGTCTCCTTGCCGTCGATCGCGTACACGTTGCCGCAGCGCCGGGGGTTCAGTGCGAAGGTTGCCCACGCCGGCACGTTCCTGAGCAGACCGAGCAGCGCCGGAGCCCGGAAGTAGGTGGACTGCACGCGTCCGACGACATCGGTGCCGACCAGTCTGGCGCCGATGCCTTTTCTCACCATCGACCGGCCACCGTCGCAGCCGATCATGAAGTCGCAGCGCACGCGCAGCGTGGCGCCGGTGTCCAGGTTGTTCGCCGTGGCCGTGATGCCTTGCTCGTCCTGCACGAAGTCCTGAATCTCGGTGCGATTCAGGATCGACAGGTTCGGGCAGGCCTTCGCGTGCGCGAACAGGATCGGCTCCAGGTAGATCTGGTTGATGCGGTGAGGGGGTTCCGGCGTCGGCCACCAGGTGTCGGGGCCGTCAGTGGCCGCGTATCGGTCCTTGCGGGCTGGAATGGGGATGCGCGACAACTCGATGCCGGTGAACGTCGTGCGGTAGGCCACGTCGTTGGGATAGTCGGCCGGCAGGCCGGCGTCGCGCAGTGACCTGGCGACCCCGAGGCGCCGGAAGATCTCCATCGAGCGCGCCGACACGTGGTTGCACTTGACGTTGGGAGGCTCACCCTGGTGGCGGATCTCGGCCACCAGGACCTCGATGCCCCGCTGCGCGAGGTCCATCGCCAGGGTCAGTCCGACCGGACCGGCACCCACGACCAGAACCCGGGTCTGAAGATCTGCAGGCATCGTTCTGTCCGTTGAGGGCCCCGCGCGCGGGGCAGAGTTTCAGGAGTCCCAGCGGATGCCTGCCCGCCGCAGCATGGCATCGAAGATCGTCTGGTGGGTCTTTTCCTGCCCGGCCACCCTGGTCTGCGGCACCTTGCGCAGGATGTCCGTGGAGATGGATCGGTTCGGCCCGACCCCGGCGTCGGCGGCCAGTTGGATTTCGCAGGCGCGCTGCATCACC
>LNFM01010784.1_pt1 | contig 12692 bp, 11 predicted proteins | sample 596031 | NCBI WGS metagenome assembly LNFM01 (sample SAMN04254537, study PRJNA301005) | activated carbon metagenome | isolation source: dual media filters at the Ann Arbor, Michigan drinking water treatment plant | place: USA: Ann Arbor
AACGAATGCCTACTAATTTCAAGCCTTTGATGGCGGAGTAACTGGCTTTTCTTTCGGCAACCAGCAAAGATCAGGGGAGCTCTTGGAGAAACGTGAGAATCCTCTTCGATTGGAATAACCGATGTTCACTGGACCTACGGGCGGCTGTTCACGCCGAACTTTTCTGCAACTTGGCGCGGGTCTTGTGGGGGCCGCCGCATGTGGGGGGCAAACGCCGGTCCGAACATTGGATCGACGGCGAATCGAAGGGCTGCTGATTGGAACCTATTTGGGCGACGCGCTGGGCGGACCCGTAGAGTTCCAACCGCCAGAGCAAGTTCACACGCTGGCCAATCCGCCGAAAGCGTGGCGGGCAGGGGAACAGTTGGATGCTGCGGCCCGGAGCGCCGCAGCCGACCGGATTCGGCTGCGTTCCTACCGCGACCTTCGCCCCGTGCCGGAACCCTACGCCCACTGGTCGATCAACGCTGCACCCGGCACGATTACCGACGACAGCCGGCACAAGCTGATTTTGCTCGCTGCGCTCCGGCAGGCAGAACGAAAAGCCAAGTGGCCGCTGACCGCGAGTGGCTTAGCGCAGGCTTACCTTGATTGGCCGAGCAATACGCCGCTACCGGCCAACGTCGACTACGCCGACATTTGCCGGGAATGGCTCACCGAAATCCACTATGCCGCTCGCTGGGCGCTCGGCGAACGCCGACTCGAAATCGCCCGGCCGCAAGAACGGTTGTGGAACGGCTTGCCGACGTGCTGTGGCCAGATGACGTTCCCACCGCTCGCGGCGATTTTCCCCGGTCAACCCGAAGCGGCGTACATGTCAGCTTACAAACTAGCGTTCATTGACAATGGTTGGGGCCGCGATCTCAATGCCGCGATCGTCGCCGGCCTCGCCGCGGCGCTTGTCACTTCGCCCGATGCGAACCAACCCGCCGCCGCGTGGAAGCAAATCTTCTCGGCCATGCGCACCACCGATCCCTTCGGCTACCGCAGAGTTCCGTGGACCGAGCGCTCCGTCGACCGCTGGCTCAACTTCGCTGAGTCGATTGTGAAACAATCACAGAGGGAGCCTGCGAAGCTGTTCGCACTGCTCGACGCTGAGTTCGGCGCCGCCACCAAATGGGAAGCCCAAGTCTGCTTCGTCGCCGCTATCGCTCCATTGATACTGTGCGAGTACTACCCGCTCGCAGCGCTCTCGCTCAGCATCGAATGGGGTCACGATACTGATTCGTACGCGCAGCTGCTGGGCGCGTTTATCGGCGCGCTGCATGGGCCTGACATCTTCCCCCATTCACTCCGCACGCAAGTGACAGAGCGCTTGCGTCTTGACTACGGCGAAGAGTTGTCCGAACAGGTCGAACTGCTGATGCGACTTGCGGAGAGAGCCGATTCGTCGGCGTTGTTTGGTTGGTAGGGACTTAACTCAGCACTGGCCACTTGAACGTGGAGCTGAGATTAATCCGTCGGCCACTCGCTTGCGACTCGCGGGCGGCGCAGATGATTTCCACCACATGCAGCGCGTGCTCGGGGGTCATCAGATGCTCTTTGCCGGTCGCCAACGTTTCACACACCAGCGAAGCGCCTTGCTGCCACACATAACCTTGGGGGTCCACCGCTTCACGGCGGAACTCGGGCGACTTGTCGGTCGCGAGGTCGACGCCCAAGGGTTCCCAATCGTAACCCACCAGGCCCAGGTAACCATTCGACCCGACAATTGAAATGGTGTGCCGCGTCTCTTTGGCGCCTTCGTGACCATGCGGGTTGAAGTAGTTAAACCCACTTTGAATGTGCGAAATGGCGCCGTTGCCGTGGTCCAGCAGCACCATCGCGTTGTCTTCTTCGGTGACGGTGATTTCGCCCTTGTTGTCGATGGTCCGCGTCGGCGTGACGATGTTCACCATCGCCACCACAGATTTCGCGGGGCCCAACAGCCCGGTCAAGCTGGTAAGGTTGTAAACGCCGAGATCGGGCAAACTACCGCCGAGTTTCTCGTAGAAGAAGCTTGACCAACCCGGCCCCGTGTGGCCGTAGTCGGCATGCGCCGCGGCGACGCGCCCGAGCGCGCCACTCTGCAGCGTCTTGGCCATGAACGCAAACTGCGGGCTGGTGACCGGCACGGGCGCGCCCCACACGCGCACGCCTTGCTTGTGCGCTTGCTCCAAAATCTCTTGCCCGGCGGCGAGTGAATTGGCAATCGGCTTTTCGCTCCAGATATGCTTGCCGGCGGCAATCGCTTCGCGATTGAGGTGCTCGTGCTCCTGCATGTCGGTCAGGTTCACCAGCAAATCGAACGGCGCCCCGGCCAGCATTTTGGAAATGTGCGGGTAGTGGTTCGGAATCTTGTAACCCTTGGCCTGATCGATCGCACGCTGCGGGATGATGTCGCAGGTGGAAACCAGCTCCGCGTACGGGCACTCTGCCAAGTGCGGCAGGTAGCGGTTCGACACGCTGCCGCAACCGATGACGCCCACGCGGATTTTCTTCGGCGTCCCGGCGACCGGCGCTGCGGTGGCCAACCCGGCGAGCGAAAACGCGGCGCCCACGCTGGCGGTGGTTCCCAAAAATTCACGACGATGCGGCAGTTCGAGGGGCATGGCAATTTCTCGCGACGAGACGTTGATAGTTCGACAAGTGACCCTAGTATAAACTCACCACGAGCTGCGAACAGCAGGGCCTCATTTGCAGGGAGATTTGTTCGTTTCGGTAGCGCGATTGGTATATTTCCACCACCTTCCTTTCAGCGTTAGAACTGGCGAAGCGGCGTCCCCGAGGTTACGCTCAATCGAGAGGGCTCACTTTTCATGTCACACGGCGCACTTCACGATCGGGTCGTGGTTATCATCGGCGGCACCACCGGCCTGGGGCTTTCTGCTGCGCGCGCTTGTGTCGCGGCAGGGGCGAAGGTTGTGGTGTGCGGGCGGAATGCCGATTCCGTTGCGGCAGTGCAGGCCGAACTCGGTAAGGACGGCCTCGCGATCGTCGGTGATGCGCAAGATTCCGCCACCGCCGTGGAAGCCATCCGCCTCGCTGAAACCAAGTTCGATCGCTTCGATGCCCTCTACCACGTCGCCGGCGGTAGCGGTCGCCGCCTGGGCGACGGTCCGTTGCATGAAGTGACCGACGCTGGCATTGCGGCGACGCTCAATCTTAACCTTGCCTCGCTGATCGCCTCGAATCGCGCGGCAGTGCAAGCTTTCTTGCGAAACAACACCGGTGGCGTGGTGCTGAACATGGGGAGCGTCCTCGGTTTCTCGCCGGCGCCGCAGCATTTTGCGACGCATGTGTACGCCGCCGCGAAGAGCGCAATCAACGGGTTCACGAAAAGCTGCGCGGCGTACTACGCCACGCACGACATTCGCTTCAACGTCGTGGCGCCCGCGCTCGTGGAGACGCCAATGGCCCAGCGTGCGGTCGCCAACGACGACATCATGCAGTACGTGCGCCACAAACAGCCCCTCGCCGGCGGCCGAGCCGGGCTGCCGCAGGATTTGGATGGCGCCGTGGTATTCCTCTTGTCCGACGCCGCACGGTACATCACCGGCCAAGTGCTGGCCGTGGATGGCGGCTGGTCCGTGAACGACGGAGCGCCGCGCCATGATTAATGCCAGCCTCGGAATCGACATTGGCGGCACCCGTATCAAGGCGGCGCTCGTCAGCACGACCGGTGAAGTGCTCCAGCGGCGACTGGAACCTTCCGCCGATGATCCGCAGCGCTTGGTGGCAATTGTGCGCGAGTTGGCAACCGAGTTCGCTCCGAGTGTGCTCGGCGTGAGCGCGCCGGGCCTCGCCGCACCCGACAATCGCACCATCGCCTGGATGCGCGGCCGGATGGAAGCGGTGGAAGGCCTCGATTGGCGCCACGCGCTGGAGCGTGATGTGTGGGTGCTGAACGACGCCCACGCCGCGACCGTAAGCGAAGCGTGGATCGGCGCCGCGGCTGGCGCGCAGCACGCGCTGCTCTTGACGCTCGGCACCGGCGTGGGCGGCGGGGTGATCGTTCACGGCCAACTGCTGCAAGGCGCCATCGGCCGCGCCGGGCACTTGGGGCACATCACGCTCAATGAATCGGGCCCTGCCGATATCGTTGGGACGCCCGGGAGTTTGGAAGACGCCATCGGCAACCACAACATCCACCAGCGCACGGGTGGCCGCTTCCGCAGCACCGCTGATTTACTGGATGCCGTCTCGCGCGGCGACGAAGTCGCCACCGCCGCTTGGCGGCTGAGCATTGAATCGTTGGCAGTCGGCCTAGCGTCACTGCTCAACGTCTTCGACCCCGAACTGGTGGTCATCGGCGGCGGTATCGCTGAATGTGGCGCCGCGCTGTTTGATCCCCTGCGCGCGGAACTTGACCGGTTAGAATGGCGGCCGACAGGCCGCGCAACGCCCCTCGTCCCGGCCGCCCTCGGCGAGTTCGCCGGCGCCATCGGCGCTGCTCGCTTCGCGATGTTGAAAACACAGCAGGAATGATATGTCTCCGTTCGATCAATACCTCACCGGCTGCCGTGAGATCCTCGCGAAGGTTGAAACGCAGCGGGCAACCATCGCGCAGGCTGCCGACCGCTTCGCCAGCGCGATCCTGGCCGGCCGGATGGTGCATGTCTTTGGTAGCGGGCATAGCCGAATCATGGTGGAAGAAATGTGGCCGCGGTACGGTTCATTCCCTGGGTTCAATCCGCTGGTGGAGTTGTCGCTCTCGTTCCACAACCCGGTGGTCGGCTGCAATGGCCAGCGGCAGGCGATGTTTTTGGAGAATGTCGCGGGGCTGGCCGAACGCATCTTGCGAAACTTCGACATTCAGCCAGTCGATGCCGCACTGGTCGTCAGTTCCAGCGGCTGCAATGTGGCGCCGATTGAGATGGCCGAGCAATTTCAAATGCGGGGCGTCTTCACCGTCGCGCTGGTGAGTAAGAACCATCATGACGCCAGTAAGTCGCAGCGCGCCGATGGCAAGAAACTCTGCGATTTTGCCGACGTGGTGCTGGACACTGGCGCGCCGGTCGGCGATTCGATGGTGCAAATTGAAGGCCTCGCTACTCCCGTTTCGCCCGGTTCCACAGTCGGCGGTTGCATGGTCATCAACTCCATCAAAGCCGAAGTTGCCCAGCGCTTGGTCGCCGCCGGCCAACCACCGCGGGTGCTGACCGCCGGAGCAATCGTCGGCGCCGAACGCGCCAAAGAACTGTTTGAATCGGCCTACGACGAACATGGCCGCCGCCTCGCCAAACTCTATGCGAACCTCGGCGAATAGCCTGATACCGGTTTACTGCCCATCGCCCCCTGCCCACTTCTTCTCATGGAATCCTGCCCCCTCCGCACCAGCGTCATTGGTAGTTACCCGTTCCCCGCGTGGCTGGAGCTTGCCGCGCGGCATTTGAACGAATTCGGTTCGGCCGATCTTGCCGAGTTGCAAGAGGACGCCGCCGTGACTGCAGTGCGCGATCAAGTCGCCGCGGGTCTGGATGTCATCACCGATGGCGAACAAGGCCGGCTCGATTTCAATCTGTCGTTCTACGGTTATCTCGAAGGGATCGCGCTGGAGTCCTCGCCGCCGCGCCGCTGGGGCCCGCCAGCGCACGACCAACGGGGCAAGCACGAGGTGATCGGCGAACTCCGCGCTCCGCGCGGCCTTGGCGTGGTGGAAGAGTTTCAGCGGCTACAAAGAGTCGCTGCCGACATCGCCCCTTCGAGCACCACGCTCAAAGCGAGCATCCCCGGGCCGTACACGCTTTCGGGGCGAATGCTCACCAGCCAGCGCTATCCCGATCGCTACGCGCTGACCGAAGCACTCTTACCGTTCGTACGCGATGAACTTGTCAAACTTGTCGATGCCGGTTGCCAGGAAGTCTGCGTCGATGAGCCATCGATGAGTTGCTACGCCCACCAAGAGGATCCGCGCAAGTTTGTGGACATCTTCAACCGCACGATCGAGCCCATCGTCGGCCGCACGCGCGTCTGCATGCACATGTGCTTTGGCAACTACAAGGGCCGCAGCATCGGCAGTAAGCGCCCCGAGTGCATGTTCCCCCATTTCTTGGAGCTCAAGGTGAACGAGATGCACCTTGAAATGGCGACGCTCGCCTTCGTGCCGCTACCCTTGATTCAGCAGATTGCCGAAGCGGGGATCGATGCGGCGGTGGGAGTGATCGACGTAAAGAGTTACTACATCGAAACGCCCGCTGAAATCGCCGCCCGCATCCACGAGTGCCTGAAGTACGCGCCGCCGGAGCGGCTGGTCTTCGCTCCCGACTGCGGCCTCAGCCAAACCGCCCGCTGGGCCGCGCGGCAAAAGCTGGCCAACATGGTCGCTGGAGCGAAGATCGTGCGTAAGGAGCTAGGACTGTGAGTCTCATCGAACCGGTGCTGAGTGACGAGGCCCTCGCCGCAGACATCGCAGCGGCGGACCCCGGTGCAGGCGTTGTTCTGTGGTGGCTCGGCCAAAGCGGTTTTCTGGTGAAGAGTGCCGTGGGGCGAGTGCTGTTCGATCCGTACCTTTCGGACTCGCTCACCACGAAGTATGCGAACACAGATAAGCCGCATGTGCGGATGACGCGCCAGTGCGTTGCGCCGGAGGCGCTCGACAGAATCGATTTGATCACGTCCACGCATAACCACACCGATCATTTGGATGCCCAGACGCTCCGGCCGCTCTTGACCGCTAACTCGCCAGCGAAGCTCGTCATCCCCGAAGCGAATCGGGCATTCGTTGCGGAGCGAATTGGTTGCGATCACGATTGGCCCGTCGGCATGAATGCTGGCGAAGCGGTGACGATCGGGGCGATCCAACTGCACGCCGTTCCCGCAGCGCATAACATCATCGATCGCGACGCCGCCGGGCGCTGCCACTACTTGGGTTACGTCGTGCGGCTCGACGGCGTGACGATTTATCACAGTGGCGACACGCTACGCTACGCCGAGCAAGTGGAACTCTTGCGGCCCTTTGGAATCGACATCGCGCTGCTACCCATCAACGGTAACCGCCCCGAACGCCGCGTCTCCGGCAATCTATTCGGCGACGAAGCGGCCCAACTCGCACACGATATCGGCGCCAAGCTGGTGATCCCGTGCCACTACGACATGTTCGCCTTCAACACCGAATCGCCGGCGCTGTTCGAGCAGAAATGCCAGCAGCTCGGGCAGAATTACAGAACGCTCAAGTGTGGGGAAAGATTCGAGTTTTCGCCCTAATTCGCCGAGTTTTCGTGGCCCAAACGCTCCGGCGCCGCCCGTTTACGAACCGCCGGTCAGGGAGTAAATTGTAGGGCTGCCCTCTTGTTAGGAGGGCATTCGGCGGAGTAGCTCAGTCGGTTAGAGCAGCGGAATCATAATCCGCGTGTCGGGGGTTCGAATCCCTCCTCCGCTATTTACGTCTTCATGTGCCAAGTGATGACAAATCGCGACTAACTCCTGTTCTGACAAGGGTTTCCGATTTATGTCGTCTGCTGAGCGGTTGAGGCCGACGGTGACAGCCGATGCCATGCATTGGCACTCAACGCCCGGAACGGGTGCAACAATAGGTGCAACAAACTCCGTTGCCCCGGCTTTGCGGCCGCGACGCGCTCGACCCTCGGACGCTTGCGCTGCGCTCTCGCCCCAACCACTGCTGGTCAGTTCCGGCGGCGCCGGCAGCGCGTTGATAGCAGCCGCCTGCTGAGCAAGTTCGACGTGGCTATAGACCCCCATCGTGAGGTTCACGTCACTATGTCGGGCGACACTCTGAGCCATTTTGGGATGGACGCCTGCCCGAGATAGATTGCTGATGAACGTATGCCGATTGGCGTGGAAGTCGGCATATAGCCCGGACTCGTTTTGGTACTTAAGAAAATCAGTTTGCTCCCTCCGCTTCCGCTCACGCAAGTCGGCGGATTCATCGAGCCACTTGGAGCGAGCCCGCTCGAGATCGATGCACATCATCTTCGCAGTACGCCGCAAGCCCCCCTTCGCTGCGCGGAGAGGAAATATCGGTTCGTTGGTCGGCTTCGCAGGCCGAGCAGCAAGCCATGTTTGGAGTCGTTTTGAGACATCGGCATGGAGCGGAATAACATCGTGTTTGCGCCGCTTGCTGTAGGCAGCCGCTACGGCGACGGTCGGCGGCGACGCTTGCAGATTGAAGGACTTAGCTGTGAGCGACGCCAGCTCTTCACGCCGGTAGCCCGTCCAAGCGGCCATGATGTAGAGCATCGCACGGTCGCTCCCTGAGACACACTGCACAGCCGGGCCGGACTCCGCAGCAGCGATCAATCTCACAAACTCTTCAGACGAGATCGCTCGTCGAGCCCAGCGGACATCAGCATCGGAATTCTGAGCTGCCAAGTGGGCAACGGGATTTCGCTGTTGCGGGACGCGATGGTCGGTTTCCAACCACGTACAAAATTGCTTGAGGGCAGCCAAGTAGTAGTTGCTCGTCTTAATGCCGATACGGTTGGCGTCGCGTTGCCCCGCGAGCCAGCCCTGGACCTTGGAGGCGACGATGTCAGTCCACCGCTGAAACTCGCAACCCTTGAACAGCGAGTCGAGCCGAGTGCATGTCTGAGAGACGTGGCGCGGGGAGTTGCCGTCGGCTGCAAGCGCCTTGCGGAAGTCGGCCAAATGAATTGCCAGCGGGAGAAGCTTTCCGCGCTCGTGGGGGTCCGCAAGTCCCGACTGGATGTGCTCAGCCTTACGTTCCAGTTCTGCCGCCAGTTGGAGAGTGGCGTCTCTGTCCGTGTAACCAGCGACCCGCACCTTTTCGCCGGTTGCGTCGCGGTACTGGATATACCACTTGCGGCTCTCCTCGCGGTATTTGGAGCCACACGACGTTAGCGGAAGATAACTGACCTTGCCGCCTCGCCGCTTACGGAGAAAGCGTTCGCCCTTGCGAACGACGAGGTCGGCGTTCTCCGGCAAAGTTCGCGTTGCGGTAGTTTTGAAAATGGAAGCCATGATTGAAACCAGGAGTAAGTTAGTTGCCTGACATTTGACCGCGGAGTATGTCTATTTTGGACGCGGACGATGCCCATCGGCCGCTCGCGGATTGGTGACTAGGTCGTCGAGCCACGCCTCAATCTGGTTGATTTGCCAGCGCGCCGAACGTCCGATTCGGACGGGCTGCGGGAGCTGTCCGCGAGCGACAAGCCGCCACACGCTACGCGTGGAGACTTTTAGGATCGTAGCAACTTCGCGCACATCGATCATCTGTGGGAGCTGGCGTCCCGGAAGCTGGTTCTGCATGACGGAGGCCCCTATTGAAAATGCTGGTCGAGATCATCGAAGTTCTTATCGGTCGTTTCGGGCGGAGCACGATGTTCATCGGGCTGCTGCTTGGGAGTCTGAGGTGGCTCTGGGAGCTTGCGCTCCTTGCGTGGCGTGCAGAACGTCCTGTCCTCGACAGCCGACCACGGGTCCAAGAGCATGGAACGCGAGGGTCGCGCTACAAATTCGGCCACATCATTGCGTGGTGCGACAAGCGATTTTCCCCAGAGGTTGGCGCCCTCCAGCTTGTCGAAGTAAGAGCCGTGTGAACGAACAATATAATACCCGCTGAGGCCGCTTTCTATGTTACACGGTTCGATGTCGAGAAACTCGCTGGGGAGCACGAGTCGCCGCGTCGTGCGATGCCGACTCACGGAACGGCTCTTGCCGCCGGCGCCGGTCGATTCGGAAACAGACTCCTCCTCAAACTCCTGATCGCCGAAGAGTTCGGATGCCCAATCGGCGGTCTCTACGCACTCCAAGCGACCAAACCACCGGTTGGCTATCTGCCCAAGGATCTCAGAGGTCTGCTCGCGACCGTACAGTGCGCTGTTACGCAGTCCTTGAATCGACTGAAAGGCCAAGACACAGCAGGCCCCTTTCGACCTCCCCTTCTTCATCAAGCTGACCAAGCCGTCGAGTTTTCCGGCCTCACTCAGTTCATCCCACAAGAACCACGTCCGCCGCGTGAACGAGTTCGACTGATTCAGCACCAAGTCCGAAGCGCGCTTGAAGAGGCAGCGGTTGACGGCGTCAATCGCCATCCGCCCCGTTTCGTAGTTTCCCAAGACGAGAATCCAGTTCTCACGGACCCAGTCTTCGATCGAGAACGATTCACTAGCGGTTTCCCAGGCGGCCGCGATGTTGGAGAAGGGCAAAAGTTTCGTCGCGACGGTACTCATGATGTTCGCTGCCGTACGGTCTTCGTCGAAGTATTCCCGCTCGATCGAGCGCGTCACCGGGTGCTTGCGGAGGACGCGGCGGATGAGCTGCGCTGACTGCATGACGCGAATGAGCGACGCGAACGTCCAGGGGGCGCCAGTGAGGATGAAGCTCAGGATGACGCCGTAAAGGAGGTGGCGCGAGGCGTCGGCGAAGAATGGTTGCGACTCTTGCACTTCCGGAAAAAGCGTTCTCGCTGTTTCCAGGGCGATCGCCGGATTGGTGACGTCCCGAGCGATATTCCACGCCGCGCCTCGCTGGTCGAAAGGGTGGGATGTGACGACTTTTGCCTGCGGGGCGATGGCGGCTAGCAGCGGGAGGATGTCCTGCTTGTGGTCGTAGACTATTGCACGGGTGTCGGGCTCGATCCCGATGCCGCCTAAACAGGATTGCATCAAAAGTTGTAAGAGCGTCGACTTGCCACCTCCCGAGGCCGCCACGGCCAGAAAATGCCCGGTCGCTTCGCTCTCCTCCAGCTGGTGGCGGCCCCAGGCCAATGTTTTGCCCGGATTAGATTTCGGCAGTTCTTTCTGCTTCTTCCAGAAACTCATCGGAGTGTCCCCTACCTCGTGGTATGACGGATGTAGCTATCTGATGTCGTGATAGGAGCGGATTGTTCGCCCGCGCGTGGTGTCGGTGGGCTTCGCCGGTCGTGACGTTTGCTTCGCCCCCTTCTTCTCCCCTTTGCGGTCGAGTGCGCGACCACGCGGTTTGATCGGGTCGGAACGGCCCGGCTCCTCCCAAAAGTTGATGAGTCCGCCGATGATGAAGAACGTGACGACGGACAGCGCCCATGATGTGTTGGGAAGCCAACCGTCGAGGCCAAAGCAGCCAAGCGTAAATTGAACAAGCAGCGCCCCCAGGCTCAACCAGAAGAGACAGGCCGCGACCAGGTTGAACGCATCGCGCGGCAGGTTCTTTGCCGTCGTATGGAGGCGCGTTTGGATTTCCGGCGGGGTTTGCTGCTCGTAGAACTCCCACAACTTGAGGATGCCGATCCACACGGCGAACCCCACTGCGCCAAACCCAGCGAGCAAGAGATACATGAACATTTCAAAGCCCTCGTTCTTGTCTTGCGCCATCGCGGCGCCGGATCCGCTCGGCCATGTCGTGAGCTAGCTCCTTAGTCCGCGAGCGAGAGAGCGCAGACGCGAGGTCCTCCAGGTTCTCACCCGCGTGCGCGCGGTCGACGAAGAGCTGCGTCGAGGAGCGACCGCGCGTCGCCTGGACATAAGCCAGCTCGCGGTCAGCCATCTTCCCGCCGGCGAGCAGGTAGGCGTGCTCAACGGTTTGACCTTGCCCCTTATGAGTTGTTTGGCCGTAGGCCAGTGACACGCCATGGTCGCCATAGTCGGCCAGCCGGACTGTCACTTCTCGGCGCAGTCCGCCGTCGAGGCGAACCGTGATGCGATTGAGAAAGTGGTCAATGGCCACAACCTCGCCCCGGTACCCGTTACGAACTCCGTCCGCGAAAATGTTCTTGTGGAACAGCACACGGTCACGAAGGCAAATCCGTTCCCCTTCATGCGCGATGGAAGTCGAGAAGTCGATTTCGCCAGCCCGCTCGCGCTCTCCCTGGGCGAGCCGATTGGCAGCGCGAGCTTCAGTGCGCGTGCCGGTAAAGATCATGTGGTCCTGCGGACGGGACGGTCCTCCAGCCGACGTCCATGCGGCGACCAGAGACGCAAGTGCCTCGGCCCGATCTTCGGCGACCGTCAGCCGCCCTCGCTCGGCATAGTTACGGAGCGCGCTTGCCGCGTCGCCCGTGCGGAAGTCCTCGGCGGCTTGTCGGTCGGCCGGGTCCTGCTGCCTCAAATTGGTCACCAGTTTGGCCGCCTTGTCTTTACCTACCAGGTGATTGAAAGGCGCGCCGGGGGCTATCGGCTGAAGCTGCCGTGCATCGCCGACAAGGATGAGCGTTAGTCCAAGGCGCTTGGCCGCTTCCGTCAGCCGGAGCATCGTACCGGCATCGATCATGCCAGCTTCATCCACAACGAGGACATCTCCGGGCTGGATTTCTGACGGCGGAGTCGGCAACAATTCGGCGCTCGCTTCGGACGTGATCCGCCGCTCTGACTTTTCAGGCGGGTTGGCCCCACTTTCAAGGCGATGAAGATGACTGGCAATCGTGCGGGAGGGAATCCCCGCTTTCTTCGTAAGTTCTTCGGTCGCCGTCCCAGCCAGCGCCGCGCCATGGACGGCGTAGCCAGCTGACTCGAACGCCTCACGAAGCGCCCTCAGCGTCGTACTCTTGCCGGCTCCGGCGACACCCGTCAGGAGCCGCAAGGCGCTCGTGCCTCTAAGAATGTCACTGGCGGCTGCGCACTGTTCTTCAGAAAGATGATTCGCCGTGAAGATGGGAACCATTTCATCGTTGTGTCCTTGGGCGCCGCGAGCAGACCGCAGCGTCTTAAAGTTCTCCAACAGCAGTTCTTCACGCTGCCACATTTCGGCGGTGGCAAACTGCGGCTCTCCCGACTGAACGCCCAGAGCGCGAATCTCTTGGGTCGCCGTCAGTTCTT
>LNFM01003751.1_pt1 | contig 12691 bp, 12 predicted proteins | sample 596031 | NCBI WGS metagenome assembly LNFM01 (sample SAMN04254537, study PRJNA301005) | activated carbon metagenome | isolation source: dual media filters at the Ann Arbor, Michigan drinking water treatment plant | place: USA: Ann Arbor
AGCCATTCGGCGGTCTGGTCGGTCTTGTTGCGGGTGCCGCAATAGACGATGCCGGCGCCGCCCTTGCTGGCTTCCTCCCGCAGCAGGGCGCGCAACTGGGCGCGTTCGGCCTCCCGCGGCGCGGCCTCGATCCGGATGTTCGGGCGGTCGAAGCCGCCGCGGAACACCGGGTCGTCCGACAGGCCAAGCTGCCGGCGGATATCCTCGACCGTGCGCGGATCGGCGGTGGCGGTCAGGGCCAGGCGCGGAACTCGGGAAAAACGTTCCGCCAGCACGCCGAGGCCGCGATATTCCGGCCGGAAATGGTGCCCCCACTGGGACACGCAATGCGCCTCATCCACCGCGAACAGCGCGACGGGCAGTTCCTCCAGCCGGGACAGCATGCCTTCCAGCGCCAGGCGCTCCGGCGAGACATACAGCAGCTTGAGGTCGCCATTGTGCAGGTCGCGCAGCACGGTTCGGGACTCGCCTTCCGGCAGGTCCGAATGCAGCGCCGCCGCCGCCACGCCCTGCTGGCGCAGCGCCGCCACCTGGTCTTCCATCAGCGCGATCAGGGGGGAGACCACGATCCCCACCCCCGGCCGGCACAAGGCCGGCACCTGGAAGCACAGGGATTTGCCGCCGCCGGTCGGCATCAGCACCAGGCCGGAGCCGCCGCCGGCGACATGGCGCACCACCTCCTCCTGCCGTCCCCGGAAGCCGGGGTGGCCGAAGACGCGGCTCAGCACGTCCAGCGGGTCTGTGCTCTCGTCGGGGTGGTCGGGCATCAAGGACGCGAATCGGCCATCATCGGGCATGGCCCTGTCTGCCACGCCCGATCCGGCGGCAACACCCTTACCGCATCAGGGGTAGCCGACGACGATCTCCACGCGGCGGCTCTCGATCGGCACCGCGTCGAAGGGCACCGGGCCGCGGCCGACCACGTTGATGCGCCCGGCCGGCACGCCGCGCTTCGCCAACTCATCCGCCACATGCTGAGCGCGGCGGCGCGAGAGTTCCTGGTTGAAGGCCAAGCCACCGGCCGGGCCAGCGAAGCCGCGCACCTGCACCGGCACTTCCGGGTGGCGGCGGGACAGGCGGGCGGCATCGGCGAGGACCGCGGTGGCCGCCTCATCCAGCTCCACGCTGTCCTCGTTGAAGAACACCACGCGCGGCGGCTGGCCCACCAACTCCCGCGGATCGGCGGCACAGGCGGCCAGAAGAACGACCGGAACAAGTCCGGCCAGGGCGAAAGCGCGGCGACGCATGGGAGAGACTCCGGGAAAGATTGCACATAGGTCGCGCGCCCGGGCAGGCCGCGTCAATCGCCACGTCACGCGCCTTCTCGTGATCCGGCCTGGTCAGGCGGCATTAACCCGCCTCCCGCATCCTGCCGCCGTGTCCCAGACCGTGTCCCTCCCATCGAGCCTGCCGGACCCGCGCGGCTTCGACCCGGTGCGCTTCCCTGGCACGGCGGAGGGCGAAACCTGGCCGCCGCCGCATTTCATGTTCCAGGCCAGCTGGCTGCGGGAGCCGGGGCTGGCGTTCGAGCGTGATCCCTCCGGCGGCATCGGCCTGGTGCGGCCCTATGCGCATATGCGGATGCTGGTGGATCTGGAGAATGCGCATCTGCTGCTGGATATCGCCCCCGGCACGCATGATTTCCGCCTGCTGCGCCTGGTGCCGGCGGCGCTGCGCTGCGTCGAACGGATCACACCGGGCGACCCCGTCCCCGGCCCGCTGCTGGATGAGGACCCGGACCCGCTGGAGGAACACCACCTCTACGCCGCCACCTCCGAACTCGTGGCGCGCCTGGCCGCCACCGCCGGGGAGGAAGGGGAGGCGCTGGCGGAGGCGATGCGCCGCACCCCGCCCGGCCCCGCGATGTTCGAGGCGGCGATCGCGCATTGCATCACCAAGGGCGGCTTCCCGATGGGCACCATGGCCCCGCTCGGCCGGCGCCTGCAGCTGCTCGCCAACGCCCATGCCCGCGTGCTGGCCGCCGCCGCCAGCCAGCCGGACTACGAAGCGATGGAGCGCATGGTTCGCCGCACCCGGGATGCGCTCGGCAGCGACCGGCGCTGGGTGGGGGATCTGCTGACCCGGGCCATGGAAGGGCTGCTACCCATGATCACCCGCCCGCGCCGCGCCGCCGCCGCGCTGCAGGCCGCTGCCGAGGGCGCCATGCGCCGCCCGCTGCCGCTGGAGGCGCCAACCCGGCTGATCCGCGATCAGCTTGCCCTGCGGGACCGGCTTCTGGACTTGTCGGTGTTCTGGCACCGGCTGGCCGCCGCCTGGCTGGCGGTGGACCCGGAAACCACGGACCGGCGCGAGATCGAGGCGCTGGCCCGCAACGCACTGCGCCGCCTGGCGCTGGAGCCGCTATACCGGCCGCAGGATTAGGCTTGCGCCGCTACTCCTCCACATCCAGCGCATAGCCGGCGGAGCGCACGGTGCGGATAATGTCCGCCTCGTCATCGCCATTCACCGCCTTGCGCAGACGGCGGATATGCACGTCCACGGTCCGCGGCTCCACATGGATGTCGCGGCCCCACACCGCATCCAGCAACTGCTCCCGCGTGAAGACCCGGCCCGGATGCTGGAGGAAGAATTCCAGCAGGCGGTACTCGGTGGGGCCGAGGTGGAGCGACCGGCTGCCGCGCGTCACGCGATGCGCATCCTGGTCCATCACCAGGTCCTTGTAGGTCAGCCGCCCCTTCACCGGCACGGCACCCGAACGCCGCAGCAGCGCGCGGATGCGGGCCAGCAGCGCATCCATGACGAAGGGCTTGCTGATGTAGTCATCCGCGCCCGTATCCAGCGCCCGCACCGCGTCCTGGTCCTCAGTCCGCGCCGTGACCATGATGATGGGCAGGTCGCGGGTGTTCGGCCGGCGGCGGATCTGGCGGCAGACCTCCAGGCCCGAAAGCGCCGGCAGCATCCAGTCAAGCAGGATGAGGTCCGGCTTGCCTTCGGAGACGCGCAGCAGCGCCTCCTGCCCATCGGTCGCTTCCTCGACGCGGAAGCCCTGTTTCTCCAGATTGTAGCGCAGCAGCGTCAGCAGCGGCGCCTCATCCTCGACCACGAGAATGGTCGGCTTGGCCAGGCTGCCCACGGCATCCGGCATGGTCGCGTTCCCCTGTTATTCAGGCGGCCGGACGACGGCGTAGGCGGAGCTGTCCGCCTTCGGCCGCTCATCCGGCAGGCTGTCGCCGCGCACGGCGTAATGCACCGTCTCGGCAATGTTGGTGGCGTGGTCGCCGATGCGTTCCAGGTTCTTGGCGATGAACAGCAGATGCGTCGCCGCGGTGATGTGGCGCGGATCCTCCATCATGAAGGTCAGCATCTCGCGGAAGATGCCGTTATAGACATCATCCACCGGCTCATCATTGCCCCAGACCCGCGCCGCCGCCTCGGCATCGTCATTCACCAGCGCGTCGATCGCCGCCTTCAGGTTTTCCTGCACCAGCCGCGCCATGCGGGAGAAGCCGTTGAGGCTGCCCAGCGTCGGCTGCTGCGCCACCACGATGCTGCGCTTGGCGGCGTTGCGGGCATAGTCGCCGATGCGTTCCAGGTTGTGCGCCACCTTCATCGCCGTGACGATGAAGCGCAGGTCGATCGCCATGGGCTGGCGGGTGGCCAGGATGCGGATGCAGAAGGCTTCGACCTCGCGCTCCAGCTGGTCCAGCGCGGCGTCGCGGCCGATGACCTCGGCGGCCAGCGTGGCGTCGCGGCGCACCAGGGCCACGGTCGCATCATTCACCTGGCGCTCCGCCAGCCCGCCCATGCGGGCCAGCATGTCGCGCACCTTGCGGAGCTGTTCGTCGTAGGATCGGACGATGTGCTCGCCCTGGACTTCCATTGGCATCGCGCGCTCCTCAGCCGAATCGGCCGGTGATGTATTCCTGGGTGCGCTTTTCCCGCGGCGCGGTGAACAACTGCGCGGCGGGCGCGACCTCCACCAATTCGCCCAGGTAGAAGAACGCCACCTGGTCCGCGCAGCGCGCGGCCTGCTGCATGTTGTGGGTGACGATGCAGATGGTGAAGTCGCGCTTCAACTCGTCGATCAGTTCCTCGATCTTCAGGGTGGAGATCGGGTCGAGTGCGCTGGTCGGCTCGTCGAACAGCATCACTTCCGGCCGCACGGCAATGGACCGCGCAATGCAGAGCCGCTGCTGCTGGCCGCCCGAAAGACCCATGGCGGAGGATTGCAGCCGGTCCTTCACCTCGCCCCAGATCGCGGCGCGGGTCAGCGCCCATTCCACGCGGTCGTCCAGTTCGGACTTCGGCAGCTTCTCATGCAGCTTGATGCCGAAGGCGATGTTGTCATAGATCGTCATGGGGAACGGCGTGGGCTTCTGGAACACCATGCCGATCTTGGAGCGCAACTCGTTCAGGTCGACGGAGGCGTCGATCATGTTGCGCCCGTCCATCAGGACCTCACCTTCCGCGCGCTGGCCCGGATACAGGCTGTACATGCGGTTCAGCACGCGCAGCAGCGTGGACTTGCCGCAGCCGGAGGGGCCGATCATGCCGGTTACCTGCCGGTCCGGCAGGTCCAGGTTGATGCCCTTCAGCGCCTTGTTGGTGCCGTAGTAGAAATCGAGGTTCCGCACCGAAATGCGCGCCTGCGTATTCAGCGCCTCGGCGGATCGCGCCTGCATGCCGCCGAAGCCGGAGGCGGAGGCGGTGGTCTGTTCGGTCATCGAGCCCACTGGATCGTCCTCATGATGCAGCCCATCGGATCGTCCTCATCTTACGGCCCAGCGGGCCGCCCCTTCCTGGCTCAGTTCCGCCCGCGCAGAACGAGGCGGGCAATGATGTTGATGGCGAGCACACCCAGCGTGATCAGCAGCGCGCCGGACCAGGCGATCTCGATCAGGTCGGGGAAGCCGGAATTGGCCTGCTGGTAGATCGCGATCGGCAGGCTGGCCATGGCGGTGGTCAGGTCGAAGCTGGTGACGTTGTTGCCGAAGCTGGTCAGCAGCAGCGGTGCCGTCTCCCCGGCGATGCGCGCCACCGCCAGCAGGATGCCCGTCAGGATGCCGGCGGACGCCGCCTTGTAGCAGACCAGCGTGATCATCTTCCACTTCGGCGCGCCGAGGCCGATCACCGCCTCCCGCAGCGTGTTCGGGATCAGTTGCAGCATGTCCTCCGTCGTCCGGACCACGACGGGGATCACGATGATGGCGAGCGCCAGCGCCCCGGCGATGCCGGAGAAGCCGCCCATCGGCAGCACCACGAGCTGGTAGATGAACAACCCGATCAGGATGGAGGGCGCAGACAGCAGCACGTCCGAGACGAAGCGCAGCGTGTTGCCGAAAGCGGAGCCCCGCGCATATTCGGACAGGTAGGTGCCGACCAGCAGGCCGATCGGGGTGCCGATGGCGGTGCCGATGGCGGTCTGGATCAGGCTGCCCAGGATGGCGTGGATCAGGCCACCCTTCGGCGCGTTCTCATCGCCATAGCGGGTCGGACGGAACTCCTCCGTCAGCACGATCCAGTCCATGGAGGCCAGGCCGCGCCAGAGCAGCGTCGCCATGATGGAGGCCAGGAAGAACAGCCCGACCAGCGTCGCCGCCATGCAGAGCCATTTAACGACCAGGTCGACGATCTTGCGGCGTGAGGCGAGCGCCGAGCTGCGGCGCACCGCGCCACGTGGCTCCGACTGGAATGTGGTGCTGCTCATGGATCAGGCCTTCAGGCGGGAGCGGAGCAGGTAGCGGGACGCCGCCAGCACCAGGAAGGAAATGACGAACAGCAGGAAGCCGAGCGCGAACAGCGCCGACTGCTTCAGGCTGCCCATCAGGCTTTCGGGGAACTCCATTGCGACGATGGAGGCGATGGTGGTCGAGGGATCGAACAGGCTCTGCGGCATCCGGTTGGCGTTGCCGATGACGAAGGTCACCGCCATCGTCTCCCCCAATGCGCGGCCCAGCCCCAGCATGATGCCGCCGACCACGGAAATCCGCGTGTAGGGCAGCACCACGCCCTTCACCACCTCCCACCGGGTGGCGCCGAGGCCGTAGGCGCTTTCCTTGAACACCGGCGGCACCTGCATGAACACGTCGCGCATGGTGGCCGCGATGAAGGGCAGGATCATGATGGCCAGCACGATGGCGGCGGTGAAAAGCGAGGTGCCGGCGAAGAAGCGGCTCTCGAACAGGAAGCCAACCAGCGGGATGGCGGTCAGGTAGTCCCCGAGCGCCAGCTGGATGTGCATCTGCACGAAGGGCACCACCACGAACAGGCCCCACATGCCGTAGATGATGGAGGGCACCGCCGCCAGCAGCTCGATCGCCGTACCAACCGGCCGGCGCAGCCATTCGGGCGCGAGCTCGGTCAGGAAGAAGGCGATGCCGAAGGCCACCGGCACGGCGAAGATGATGGCCAGGATGGCCGACATGATGGTGCCGAAGATGGCGACCGCACCGCCGTAGTTCTCGCGGCCCTCGACCGGGTTCCAGTCGGTGCTGGTGATGAAGCCGAGCCCGAATTCCCGGAAGGCCGGCAGGGCGCCAATGAAAAGCGTGACGATGATGCCGCCGAGCAGCAGCAGGACAACGAATCCCGCGCCGCGGCAGAGCCACTCGAACACAAGGTCCCCGACATCGATGCCACGCCTGCGACCGAGCGGCTTTGGCGCGGCCCCCGCGCCCATCGTCATATCGCTCACCGGCAAGGTCCTGGTCAGGAGTTCAGGGAACGCAAAGCCCCCGGACGACGCGCGCCCGGGGGGAAATAGACAAACCTGGCTCAGGCGGTCCAGATGGCCTGGCCGTTCGGCGCCTTCACCATGTTCGCCCAGTTGCGGCGGATCACGTTGGTCACGCTCTCCGGCAGCGGGATGTACTCCAGCTGGCCGGCGATGGTCGCGCCGTTCTTGAAGGCCCAGTCGAAGAACCGCATCGTGTTGCGGCTGCCCTCGACTTTGTCCGCCGCCGGGTTGGTCGGCAGCAGGATGTAGGTGCCGACCGTCATCGGCCAGGCCTGGGGACCCGGCAGGTCCAGCGTGTCCGGAGCCATGTTCGGCACCGACCAGTCGGCCGCATCGGCGGCGGCAACGAAGCTCGCCTGCACCGGCTCAACGAAGTTGCCGGCCTTGTTGCGGATCTGCGTGGTCACCAGGCGGTTCACCACCGCATAGGCATTCTCGGCATAGCCGATGGCGCCCGGCGTGTTGCGGACGGCGTTGGACACACCCTCATTGCCGCGGGCGCCCTGGCCAGCCGGCCACTGGACCGAAGTGCCGGCGCCAGGGCCGTCCTTCCACGCCTGCGACACGCGCGCCAGGTAGTTGGTGAAGCCCCAGGTGGTGCCCGAAGCGTCGGCGCGGTAGGCCACCGAGATCGGCAGGTTCGGGATGCGCAGGCCGCTGTTCAGCTCGGTGATGCGGCTGTCGTTCCAGCGCGTCAGGCGGCCGAAGAAGATGTCTGTGATGACCTCCGGCGTCAGCTTGAGCTGGCGGTCGGCCACGCCTGGCAGGTTCACGATCAGCACGATCGAGCCCATGACGGTCGGGAACTGCATCAGGTTGCCCTCACGCAGCTGCTCCACCGTCCGCGGCGCGTCCGTGGCGCCGAAATCGACGGTGCGGTTGGTGATCTGGTTGATGCCGCCGCCGGAGCCGATGGACTGATAGTTGAGCTGGATGCCAGCGGCCTCGCGCGCCGCATTGGCCCAGCGCTCATAAACCGGGCGGGGGAACGTCGCGCCGGCACCGGTGATCGTCACCGACTGGGCCATCGCGCCGCGGGCGTTGAGGAGCCCGGCGCCAAGTGCCGCGCCGGTGCCGAGCAGAAGGGTGCGCCTGTTCACTGTGTCTCTCTCCGGTCCTGTTCGAACGGGCTGCGCGTAACAGGCAGCGCCGTTGGGCGCCTTCTAGGCAGGTCCGGCGACTGGACGATTGCAGATTGATGAAGCTTCGATGACAACGCCCTCCACAACCATGGCGTGTTGTCGGGTTGTCATCAGGGAAGGCGCAGGGCCAGCCGCGTACGGTTCCCGCCATCTTCATCGCGCTCATAGCTGATGTCGCGGCTCATCCGCCGCACCAATGCCAGGCCGAGCCCGCCGACCCGATCATCCTCCAGCGAAGCCGGCGCGGCATCCGGCGCCGCCAGCGGGTCGAAGGGCGCCGCCCTGTCGCGCAGCACCAGCCGCAGCGCATCCGTTTCCCAGTCACAATCCAGCAGCGCCGCAGGCGGCGCGGCGCCGGGCGGAAGGCCAGGCCATGTGGCATGTTCGATGAGGTTCGCGACCAGTTCCTCGACCACCAGGCGCAGCCGCAGCACGGCCGGGGGTGGTACGCCCTGCCCTTCCGCCCAGGCCTCGGCTGCCTCCTGCGCGGCCTCCAGCCCGGCGAGCGAGATCGGAATCTCCAGCCGCAGGCTCATCCCGGCAGGCGGGCCAGCGCCTGTGATTCGGTGGCGACCAGCGGCAGCATGTCACCCAGGCCCATCGATTCCAGCACATCCGCCACCATCGGCTGGGCGCCATACAGCACCACCGCGCCGCCACGCCGCGACACCACGCGTGCGGAGGACAGCAGCAGGCGGATGCCGAGCGAGGACAGGAATTCCAGCCCCGTCAGGTCCAGCACCGCATTGCGGCCGGAGGCGGCGACGGCGGCGGTGAAGCCGGTTTCCACCTGCCCCACCGTCGTGGAGTCCAGCCGGCCCACCATGATCACCTTGTTGGCCGTGGGGCTGATCTCAACCACTTCGTAGCGCACTGACGGTCTCCGTGAATCGGGGCGCGGTTGTCTAGACCGGCGCCCCGCCTCAGAAGCATGACAGTTTGCTGACAGTCGCTACCAGACCCAGCGCAGCCCGAGGGTCAGCACATGGTCGGTGCCGCCGCTGCTGCGTTGCACGTCGTAATCCGCCACCACGGCAAAGCGGTCGCCGCGATAGGCGGTGGCGCCGATGCCGGCCGTCAGCGCGTCGCGCCCGGTGCGGGCTGGGTCCACAGTGAAGGCGGCACCGCCCAGGCGATGCGTGCTGCGGCCCAGCCCCTCCTGCAATTCCCGCGCATAGCCGATGCGGGCCTCGGGCCGCAGCCGGAAGCCCTCGCCCAGGCGCAGGGTGCGTGCGGCGCTGAGGCCGATGCCGGCGCGCAACGCATCCGCATCGCGGCCATCCACCGCCAGGTTCAGCGACCCGGCGCCCGCTTCGGTGAAGCTGCCGCGGGCAATGCGGTCCCAGCGCAGGTAGGCGCGCGGTTCCAGATCCACCCCCTGCACGCGCGTGGTCACGCCGAAGCCGGCCTCCGCCGTCACATCCGTGCCGTCGCTATCCGCAGTGGCCCGGCGAGACAGGGTGCCGAAGCTGATGTTGCGGCGGCTGTCGTAGCGGCTGAGGCCGGTGCCCAGCGTCGCATCGAGAAAGGGCTTGGCGCGGGCCGTGCTCGGCGGCGCGTAGACGCCGTAGAGGCTGGCCTGGTAGCTATCCAGCCGCACCTCCCCGGTGCCGCCATCGCCATCCACCGTGCCGCGCAGGAAGCCGAGCGCCATGCCGCCGGTCAGGCCCGGGGCGAGACGGCGGTCGGCACCGACCAGCGCGCCGCCAGACTGGCGGGAATGGCCCGGTGCGGTGCCGTCGCCGCCGGTGCTGCCCCAGCTGCCAAGGGCGCGGCCCCAGGCGGACCAGCCGGCGAAGCCTGCCTCGGCGCCGTCGCCGCCATCGCCCTGGCCAAGGTACGAATCCCAATCCCCATTTTGGCCGCCGCCGGGCATCACGCTCATCTGCACGTTGCGGGCGCTGTCCAACGCGACGCGCGGCGCCAGTGCGCCCTGCGCCGCGACCAGCGCAGGGTCACCGGCGCGGATCGCCGCCATGCGCTGCGCGGTGCCGGCGCCCAGGATCCGCCGATGCGCCAGCGCCCCGGCCAGCGCGTCCGCATGCACGCCACCCGAAAGCTGGTCCAGCGCCGGGGCGATGGCGGTGGCCGGCAGCGCGTAAAGAGCGCCGAAGGTGGCGGCCGTGTCGTCCGTCATCCGCAGCCCGGCCACGGGGCGGATCGCATCCAGGGCACCGCCGACCGCGGCCTGGTTGCGCCGCTGATCGATGCCGAGCGGGGCCAGATCGGCGTAGCTGGCCGGGGTGGTCACCAGGTCCAGCGTGTTCGCGCCATACAGCGCATCGAAGCGCGCCCCGTTGGGCAAGCCCTCCGCCGGCTGGGTCAGCGCCGCAAAGCTGCCGATCAGCCCGCCTTCCGCCTCGATCACCCGGAAGGCCTGGCCGAGCACCGGGGTGAAGCTGTTGGTGGCGGACCCCGTGATGCCGCGCAGCACGGGCTGCAACGTACCGCCGGCAGTGAGCGTGCTGCCGGCCCCGATGACCAGCACCCGGTCATGCGAACCGGCGCCGGTGCCGGTGCCCGGCCCGTCGATCTCGAGCCGCGTGGTGGACCCCGAACCGAGCGTGACAGGCGCGGTGAAGACCATGGTCCCCGGCGAAGCACCCGGCGACAGGATGCCATCGATGGTGCCGCCGCCGATGCGCCCGCCTCCGGTCAGCGTGCCGCCGGGCAGTACGGTGACGCCACCCAGGAAGACGCCCTGGATGGCGAGCGTGCCGGACTGCACCTGGGCGCCGCCGGCATTGGTCGCATTGCCCGTCAGCGTCAGCAGCCCGCCACCGAGGACCTGGATCTGGCCGGTGCCGCTGATGTCGCCCAGCAGGATCACCGGACCCAGGCTGGTGTCGATCATCCCGTTGCCGGACTCGATCACCACCGGCTGCGTCACCGCGGTGGCGGTTGTGGGCCGGAAGGTTCCGCCATTGAAGGTGATGGTGGCAGCCTGCGCTGCGGGATCGCCCTCGGTGAAGACCGGCTGGCTGCCATCGATCACGGTCGTGGCGGGCGGATCGGCGGGCGGATCAGCCGGCGGATCCGCGGGCGGGCCGTCCGTCAGTCCACCCAGCGGCACCAGCGCATAGCGGATGACACCGCCGCCCCACATCGCATCGCCGCTGGCCGCACCATAGAAGGCAACGGTGGTAAAGGTGTCGCTGTCGCTGATCACGGCGACGAAGGTCATCGACTCGTTGTAGCGGGCTTCACCCGGATTGTCGGAGCTGGCCGCCGCGCTGCCAACCAGGATCGGCGTGCCGCCATCGAAGGCGATATAGAGCGCGCTCGGAAAGCAGCAGGTCGCCCAGCCCTGGAGATCCAGCGCGAAGGCATTCACCGGGCTGTCGAAGGAGAAGACCAGGCCGCTGCCGGCGGAGTCGGTCGCAGCGGCGGTCATGCGGATGCCGTCGCCGCTGGCGAAGCTGCCGCCCGGCCCCTGGATGTTGGAGAAGGCGCTGGAGCTGGTGCTGCGGTTGACGGCATTGCCGGAGGTGATGGTGTAGCCGCTGCGCGCCCAGCTCGCGACATTGCTCGTCAGGCCGGACAGCAGGTCCATGTTGACCGTGCCGCCAGCAGTCGTCACGCGCTGGTCGAAGGCCTGGCGACCCTCGAAGATGCTGTCGAAGAAGGTGGCGGTCTCCGCCGCGGCCGGGCGTGGCATGGTGGCGACCAGCGCCAGGGCGGAGGCTGAAAGAAGCAGTCCCGCCGCCCCCTTGAGCAACCGGCGCGAATGAACTCGGGGTGCGTGCATGGTCTGAGGCCTTCCTGGCGCTTGCGCGGGAAGGCCTAGGCCATGGCGGTAAAAGCGCGGTTAAGTCGGCCGCGCCTTCCGGTCAGAAGGCGGGATCATCCTCGATGCTGTTCCGCAGCACGCCGATGCCCTCCACCTCGACCTCCATCCGCATCCCCGGCGCCAGGAACAGCGGCGGCTTGCGCGCATAGCCAACGCCGGAGGGGGTGCCGGTGGCGATCACGTCGCCCGGCTCCAGCGTCATCACCTCGGACAGGATGGCGATGCAGCGGGCCACCGGGAAGATCATGTCGCCGGTGGTGCTGTCCTGCACCACCTGCCCATCGACACGCGCCATGATCCGCAGCGGCGCGGCGCCGGGCGGCAGTTCCTCGGCCGTCACGATCTCCGGCCCGAAGGCGCCGGTCCGGTCGAAATTCTTGCCCATGGTCCACTGCGTGGATTTGCGCTGGTAGTCGCGCACGGAACCATCGTTGAACAGCGAATAGCCGGCGACGTGATCCAGCGCCTGCGCTTCCGGCACGTTGCGGGCACGCCGGCCGATGATGATCGCCAGCTCCGCCTCGTAATCCAGCTTCTCCGACGCGCCCTTAGGCCGCAGCATCGGCTGGCCCGGGCCGGTCAGGCTGGTCTGCACGCGCAGGAACACGGCCGGATAATCGGGGATCGGGTTGCCCCCTTCCTTCGCATGCAGCGCGTAGTTCAGCCCGATGCAGACAACCTTGCCCGGCCGCGCGATCGGCATGGCGAGCGTCAGGCCGGAGAGCGGCAGATGGGCGGAGGCCGGTGCCGCCTGCGCCGCGGCACCCAGCCGGGCCAGCGTATCGCCGCCCGCCTGGAGCAGCGCCAGCGTGTCATCCGGAAAGCCGGACAGCGCCGCCACCGGCACCACCTGGTCCCCGATCCGCACGCCGGCGGCGACGCGGCCGGCATTCTGGAAGCTTAATAACCGCATGTTCGTTTCCCCGGGTTACGATGCAAGGCGCCGTTCAGGCCGCCGCGGCGCGACGCCACCTAAAGCGCCGCTACGCGACATCACCTAAAGCGCCGCTACGCGACATCACCTAAAGCGCCGCTACGCGACATCACCTAAAGCGCCGCTAC
>LNFM01010787.1_pt1 | contig 12691 bp, 7 predicted proteins | sample 596031 | NCBI WGS metagenome assembly LNFM01 (sample SAMN04254537, study PRJNA301005) | activated carbon metagenome | isolation source: dual media filters at the Ann Arbor, Michigan drinking water treatment plant | place: USA: Ann Arbor
CTGCGAATTCGCTGCAGCAGTTCGTTCAGCCGGCGAAATTGATTTGCCTGGTGCAAAAATGTTTGCGCCATTGCAAGTTAGGGTTTTAGAGCGGCCAACTCTAAGATAGCTTGGCCCGTTTTCATGCAGCACCGGATAGGTCGGCTCAAAGTTCGGATCGGTGAGCGCCATATTCGGCGGACCATACCCCGAGCGTTGCCGCTTGCCTCCAGCCGCTGGCAATGGATTAGCAAGGAGCCCGGAAATCGTATTATCATCCCAACCACTCTTCTTAAGCTTCTCTACAGCGAATAAGAGATCCGGCGACCTCTTACTATAAGCCTGCCACAGCTCAAGAAGTAGCTCCTGGTCGCGCGTAGAATAATCTACACTTCTTTTCTCGGAGTTACCGCCCACCTGAACACTGTCAGGAGAATCGGGCACTTCCTCGGCAATTGAGCGCCCGCATGAGCAAACCAATACGACCACCAGGCTCAAACCCGCAGACTCAATTAATCTGAGAAATCCCCAAACGCCAATTGAGCGCCAGCAAGTAATCATCCACCCAGTGTACACCAACACTCTTATCGCAAGCAATTTTGAAGGAACCAAGGAACTGACTGTTTCGATTGAACTAAATCAAACAGAAAAGCGTATTAAAGAAAACCAGCATTGAGACGCAAAACACCGACCAAAATCGGACATTTCAAAACTACTTATTGCGCAAATGTCCGAAACTGCTATAATCACCATACGGCGTAGCCGGGGAGTGCCAATGGCCAAGCTTGAAGCATTTCAATATCCCGGGTTTACCTTAGAAATGTACCCGGAAGACCATTCGCCACCGCACTTCCATGTGATTAAAGACGACTGGAACATAAGGGTTAAGTTCAATCTAAGTATTGTCAAACAAAAAATCATGTGGGATTGCAAGTACCCAGCTAACCTAGCGGAATGCCCGCTCAAAAGTAGCGAATTAAAAACACTATTCGACTTGATCACGCAAAATCGCAAAGAGCTAAACAAGCAATGGAAAGCATTACATCCCAGTCGACAAGAATAAAACAATGACAACAGCCCAGAAAAAGTTAATAGTAATAGATCCAGAAAATACAGTGCAGAAGGAAGTTATCAATCCTGATCACTACCTTTTTCGCATTGAAGTACAAGCGAAGGAGAAAGAGCGCGATAGCTTCCTTGTTCTAAAGTCCAGTACCTTAAATCAGATTGCTGACAGAGCAATTAATCAATCACGCAATATGCAAAACCTTAGAATTGTCTTTGTGCGTATAGACTCAGATACTGATAGGTTCTTCGATAAGGTGCAAGAGCTCAACGCACCAGAACTATTGCAAAAAATCTTCCGAGTAACAGCAGTCGAACAAATCAATAGAATATTGAAAGCATGGCATGAAAGGCAAGCAGACATCAAAATTGCTAACGCTTATGTTGAGCAAGATGATCTTATCGTGCAAGCCTGCGATCTGAAGCGCTATCGAATTAAGTTTGCCGATTTTGCAGGACTGGCTGAATTGCCAAAAGGACAACGCAAGCAATTTCAAATAGGGGCAAATGGAAATCAAATATTTTGGCCTGGTACAAATACAACCATCGACTTAGATGTTGTCCGCTACAAAGTAGATGAACAATTCAGAAAAGCAAAGAACTCTGACGCATTGTCAGACTATAAAGACTACCTAGGCCAGGCAATAAAGGCAGTGATGTCGACGCATCACTTGACCCAGGCAGCTCTTAGAGGAAACGGCGGTCCAGCTGAGCGGCACCTATATCGTATCGAACGAGGCGAACAAGAGCTTACATCACCAATGATCGACCGATTGGCCACGGCCCACGGTCTAAGCTCTCAAGACTACATCGATGAGCTAATAATGGCTTGTGATCAGATTGTTGAGGAGGAAGCGGCCAGTCTCTGCAAACACTGAAGGGACTCTATACTTTCCAACTGAGAACTACGTCCTTGCATTTCTCGCCCTCAAGCGCTGATGCAACTGCTCTGCAGCCAGCCTGCGCTCACGAGCACGACACCTACCAACAGAACCTCGTCACTTCTTCATTCTTACCCAAATTTCATGCATATCGGTCTCGCCAGATATCTCGTAATCGCCCATAAAGCGAACGGAAAAATTCTGTTTAACGAGTAAATCGAGCACCACTCTCTTCTGCACCATAATCATGGCTGGCTTTCTCTCAGCAATGTCTCTGCCATAGTTGGCAATAACTAGTTCAGTCATTTCTTGCCAGCGCTTATCCTGTGTCTCGTTCGCGCAATAGTCGAGAAAGGGCAGCAAACAGAATATATAACGACTGCCCTGCTGCCTGCCGCTTTGCAAAATAGCAGGATAGCCAGGCCCAATGCCCGTACCCATAAAAAATGCACTATCAGTTGGTTTGGTCTTATCCACAATGAAAAAGAAGAGCGGGTCCAAGTCAGATTTCAGACACTTGCCCTCGTATCCCAATGGGCTCATATCATATACTGCCGCACCCTTGTGACAGTCTCTCTCAATGTTTATGACTTGGTAGGTGAGCGACCCGGCAACACAAAGCATGGACCCAGCCAGCACCCACTGCATTAGCCGCTGCAAGCTTAGCCTGCGCAGCACAGCGCTCAAGACAATGCCGAACATCAAGCCATCAAGCATAAAAAGCCCAGCACTCATTGGCAAAAATCTATAGGGCCACGACTGTGCGCCATAAATGTAATGGAAGACAAAGCTTAATGACAAGGCAGCCAACGGAGCAATCAATGGACTGTAACGGGACAAGGCAATGGCAGCTGATAGGGTCAAAATCAGATGAAGAAAGGGCAGATAAAAGTCACTATTTGTTCGCAGCATTAACAATAGTGTCTCACTCGAATAGCTCAAGCCACTCAAATAAAGTGGCACCACCTGGTGAAAGTAGACATGCCAAACAGCTGGGGGGAGCAAGAGACAGAGCAGTAAATAAGCAGCGAAGACAGACACCACACTATAAATTTCCGGCCTAACAAAAGTTCTAATCGTCTTGAACTGGCAGTAGAAAAACAATTCAACGACAAGTGCTGAAGCCACAAACTGCGGCTTCAACGCCATACCGACTCCTGCGAGCAGACCGCATACCACTGCATCAGACTTAGAAATCGCCTTTGGATTGCCGACTTCACAATGCCAAACGATGCTACGCAAAACGAAGTACGGTACGTAAGCAAGAACAAACAAGTGTTCGCGCTCACCAGTGTTAATTAGCAGGTCTTGGCTAAAATAGGCAACAGCAAACAGCATTGGCAAAAGCACAAAGAAATCTTGCCGGCTCAAATACTTGTACGCTACGCGCAAACTTAAAAACGAACTGAAAGCACTTAAGCCCAGCACCGAGAAATTCAAAGCCAGCGGAGCCGGAATGTGCAGAAGTTTAGAAAGCCAAAATGGTATCAGATTAAGATACATAATTAGTGGCGGATTCCACTCAAAGAAATCCACATAAGGCAATTTGCCTTGAGCAATCATTTCAGCCATGGCAAAGTACGCTGATTGATCCGGATAAGTAAGCAGTGGATGACCAGACCAGAAAAAAGCTTTGTTCAAAATCAAGATGGCAAAGGCCAAACCAATAAAAAGCAAAAAGAGACGATTGCCTTTCTGTTGCTGAGACTTTGATTGAGATTGTTCGTCAGTAGTCATTAGCATTGATTTGCCTTATTTACTTCTCTTGACGAAGAATCTAAACTGCGGATTAGTGCCGCAGTACTCATGAGGCTGATGATTGCCTACACTAAAGTAGTCTCCCACAGTATCTACTTCTAAGTAGCCCTTTCTTAGTGCACGGAAAAACTTTTCGCGGTCAAAAGTATTGAGTACTTTATCATCTGAAGCAATGAACAAATCAGTTCGATGCTGGGCAATTTCAGACTCAATATTAGACCAAGTATGTGCCTGAAAATCTTTCATCGGTCCTGTAAAAGTAGAATTGTCGCTGATCCATTTGAACAACCAAAGGGGTCTCGACCAGAGCAAATAACCACCAGGTTTTCTTCCAGCGAAAAGAAGCAAGGGGTAAGCTGGCTCAATATAGGGGCTCAAAATGGTGACGCTATCGTTAACTTTAGAGGTTTTCTCTAGTGCTAAATCTAGTGGCAGATTTCCCTTGGTGATATTGAGACTCACATAGTCTTGCAGCCTAGAGCGATCATGTTCAAGGGAGCACCAAACTGCCATTGTTGACGCCAGCGCAAGCGCGACTAGCATAGATTGGAATGCCAAAGGCGACTGCAATATCACTAGGTTCTTTGACTGCGGTGTGAGCTGAGCGAACCAATTCACCCCCTGCCTAACAGCAATAATAGCCGAACATACAAAGATGGTTGTGATTGCAAAAATGGCCACGATAAAGTCATGAGAGAAGCCTTGGCCTTCAACCATGTATAAGCCCAGACCAGACAGCATAAGTCCTGTTAGAGGGGCAAAACAGCTATGCTTTTTACTAAAGAGAAATGCGACCAGCCCTGCTGCCAGCAAACAATAGACTATATCTACTCGATTGGGAGAAGTTAGCGGCGCAACCATTGCCGGGTCAACAATAGAATAGTTCAGCCATTTCAATGGCATTGTCCACTGCCAGAAAGCTGTGTGTACTGGCTCTGGCAAGTTTGTCAAATAGAGAAAGTTTATAGCAATAATAAGAATGAAAGTGAGCCACTCTAAAGAGAACAAGCTGCGCCATCGGTGGGATTGCAGAAGCAGAACCAACTCTACTATGACGAAAACAAACAAGTATGGAATATCAGAACAGGCCGCCGCACCGGCAATGCCTCCAACTAAAGCAGCAAGAATTGTTGGCAAAGACATTTGACAGCGGCTAATCTTTTTGGAAGAAGAAGAAGAAGAAGAAGATGATGAAGAAGATGAGCCCTGAGCGGAAGTGGGAAAAGTACTCTGAGATAATTTATTATGAGCAAGCCAACGCAAGAAAAGCCAAGGAGCAACGGCCAGCAACAAAACATACTGCAACTCGCCAAAGTCAAAGCGGGCGATAAGAAGCGTCAGAGCCAAGCCAAAGGCACAGGCTAAAGCGAAGTCTTGAATTTCTTGCTTCGCCTCATCAGAATCGACAGAGGCGAGCGCTTGCCTGGCAATTGCAGCAAGAAAAATTAGAGAACCAATAATCAAACAAAAAATGCAGAGCGGAATAAACGAAGCGGGAATTACTGAAACACCCATTGCCCCTAATGCGGTGCAGAACATATGGAGATACTTAAGAGATTCAAAAACAATAGGCTGAGACCAATCCCAAAAGTCAACATAAGGCAACTCGCCCTTAGCCAGCAAGCTAGAAGCAACTATGCGCATAGCCAGCCCACCTGAAATAAAGTATGGATAGCGCCAAAGGTCAAACAGTAAACATCCAAGAGGCACCAAGCCAAAACCCAGCAAGACAAAGTAACCTTGAGCTACTTGTCTTGGCCCAGGTTTTTGACCCTCACAATTCATTCAAAGACAACCGTTGCGCTCAATTAATCCAGTCAGCGCTTCCATCATACCTTTGAACACCACATGGCTCGTTTGCGCCACTGGATCAATTCTTCGCACCATAGGCTTAAGGGGAGAATTAGATGCATAAAAACCATCAGAGTCGGTATCTTCGGGCTCAGGCCGAGGCTCCAAGTCGACAGCCAGGTAGGTGCCATCAGGTAAATCGAAGAACACTAGCCACTTACGCGTGTCTGTGAATCTTACTGGGCGCTCCTGCAAACGCTCAGCCTCCAGATGCTCTTCAAGACTCAAACCTTTCTCTGCGCACTTCTGCCGCAGTTCCTCCATTTCCTCTGCATAATAGTCAGTCTCTCCAGGCGCACAAACCCGCTCCAATTCTGCCATTGAGCGAAAAGTGCCAGCCGATGGTGCACTAAATTTGATACCATCACATTTTCGGTAAAAAGTACTTAGCTCACCGGGCAAGGGCATGCCACCAAAACTATTGTTATTGCGCAAATCTTGCAATGCTTTCTCAAAATCAGTGTGGGCCAACGGAGGTTTGACAAAACAATTCTCACCCAATGAAGCCAACAAATTATCTAGAAGCCCAGCCTTGCGCACAGCCCAGCCGAGCTTTGGTCTGATTGTTTGGGTATCACCTACTTGTTCAATACCAACGAAGCCACCGATTAGCTGCATCTCTCTTGATTGCGTAGCTGCCTCGAAGCGGAAGGGCACAATCGACAAGCCACCAGGAAGCTCGGTCGATATAAGCCCAGGAACGTACTGGAAAAAGCTTGGGGAGGCCGCAGATTCTTCGTCAGATTCGATTGAGAACGGCTTATTAAGCAATGGATTGACAACATTAAATGATCCGGTCTGACCATGACGAATATAAGGAATTAAACGAGCAATCCAACCGTTGATTCTGTCCCATCCGTAAGCTTGCTTTAGTTTGTAAATGTTCTGCCAATACTCCGAGTCGACATCTCCGTTGGCGGCACGCACAAAGTGATCGAGAATAGGCCGCAAGCTTGAAAGCCACCAATCCATCTCAAAATGCGCCAAGATTTCAATTTTTTCTCTCAAGCGTTGCCAATCGCTGACTGAACCTTCTAAAGTAATTGAGGGAATACCGCAGATGCAATAAACGACGTACTCAAAGTATGCCTCATAGGCATCCAGAATTGTAATTGCGCACACAGTTTTCTCAAGGGGCCCGGTGGTACTAAAATCAGCCATAAGCTCGTCATAAGTTTCGCCGATACTTGCTTTCAACAACCCACCAAGACCATCAATGAGCCCTTGCCAATCACTTTCTGGAGAATCTGGGTTAAATCCATCAACGCCAAGAGCAAGCTGCATTCTGCCCTGGTGCGAAACTAATCTGTTGCGCAATCCCTCCGGATTGTTATGAACATGCTGAGCGACGCCCTGCATGATAGTTATCCATAACATATCAGGCGAGAGCGAAAGTGGACGATGCTCCGCAAAAGCCGTGTGCACGGCCTCAATTAGGGCATGATTGGTAATCTGACGAACAGTATTAGAGTTGTAACCCGAGCAACTGAGAATGGCACGAAAGCCCTTTCCCTCCGCCCCACTCAACAGGGCGTTGATGCCCTCATAAGCCTTCCAGGTCTCCTTCGAGTTTGTGACAGCAGCCACGTCATGAACCGGAAACGTAATAAACTGGTCGCTTACTCTCTTGGTTATCATTTTCAACCTCACAGCCAATATTCGAAGTAGACCGCCGTCCACAATATGCCACAAATTAGCTTAAGTGAAAAACTAAGGCTTGCTATTTTGAAGCGCAAGCTTACGCAACTGAACCTCTTCCGCCTCCGCGCCCCTACCGGTCTGGCGGAGCACTTCTACATAGTTTCCTAGCAACACGACCAGATAGGGACAACTCTTTCCCAGTTCTCTTTCAGTAAAGGCAATAGCTTCGTTGCAGAAAGACTCTGACTTAGAGAAATTTCCCTGCTTTAAGTAAAGTTCTGCTAGGCCGTTAAGAGAAATAGCTAGAACTGTGGAGCCTTCCCTATGATTTTGCTCGAAAGCCTTTTCTGCGATTGCATGAGACTGCATACACAGTGATTCTGCTTCAGAAAATTTTCCTTGTAAAACAAGCATCTCTGCTAAATTAGAGAGATCTCCGGCTAAATTTGGATGCTCTCGCCCAAGCTGCTTTTCATCAATTGCCACCGCCCGTCGACAAAGACCCTCAGCCTCTGCAAACCTCGCTTGATTTTTCAAACACCGAGCCAAGGCAAATAAATGAGAAGACAGATTCTCACTATCAGAACCAAAAATTGCCTCGGCCAAAGCCAGAGCTCGACGGTATAACTCCTCAGCTTCTTCAAAACACTTTAGCTCTACTTTCAAGTCAGCAAGTGCGCTCAAGCTACAACTCAAACGCGGATCTTGGCTATGGTAATTTTCACCTTCCGATACAGCCAACAAAAGATGTTTCTCCGCGTCGGCTAAGCGACCAGCAAGGAAATCTTCCTTAGCAGCATCCATCTGCCGCTGCCATTCACTATCAAGCCAAACAATTTGCAGTCGTCCAGCCTCAGCATCAAGCTTCTTCTCAAAAGCAGTGAATCCTCTCATCATCGGAGAGACCCATATATACGAACCATCGGCGGCACAAATCTTTAGAGACTGAGCCCATAGAACGTATTCGAGACCCGACAAATCTGCCCATGAAAAAGTATGTCTTCGACCAAATGAATCGGTACCAGAAACTTCAGAGTCGTTCCAAAAGACTTTCGAATAGCTCATTAACACAGAAGTTAGTGCGCTGAGCAGAGCAAAAGCCACAAACAAAGTAATTATCCACGGCATGTCAGCAGGGTCGGTCTTTCCCGGAAAGCGCCAGGCAAGCACAGCCAAAGACACAAAGAAGGCGGTACACACATACATGCTAATCTGCAATGCTTTGCTATAACAAAGCAGCTCAAACTCCCCATCGAAGTCAGCGGTTTTTTTGGCGCCCGTGAGCTTACTTACGATGAAGGGCACGGCCATTGCAGCAACAACGCCGATCATTAACGCAATTGCAATAGAGCTCTCAGCAGACATACAAGCACACCATCAAAATAAGAAACATCAAAGCCGGTAGAAACAATTATGGATTATATGACAGAGGAATGGGCAAAGTCATTGTTCACCGCCCACTCCTCTGCAATAATTTTTAGCTCCTTATCTAATTAAATATACAAGAGTTATGAAGTTCATTTAGAAACCAATTTAAGCCCACCGGAGCAGCTAAGCCAATAGCTATGGCAATAACTGCGGCAATCAATTTCGTCCTTCTTCCTTGGTGTGCCGACTTACCTCGCAGCAGGCACATAATCAAAGTACAGCTTCCCCAGCCAATACCAAGAATCTCGATGGCATTAGCAATGAGGTTTGCCTGAGCCTCTAGGTCAGCTAGATAGTTAACCCTAACCGTACCGGCAGTGTTAACTCCATTCACGACAGTGGATTCGCTGCCTTGCGGTGAAATCATGCCATTGGTGGCACCTTGCAGGATTGGAGCGGTCCCATCAGAAACGAGAACAGGCTGGTACTGCGAAACAGGTTGGTACTGCAAAACAGGCTGAGTGGACGGTGCGGAGCTACTCTGCACAACAGCGGGGCTATCCATTCCCTCTACCGCCATACTGAACACTGGCACCTTGAGCAAGCTCCTACCGCCATAGACAGCACTATCGACGGCAACAAACGAGGTAAAATCTGACATCAACTTGTGATCAAGAGCCACTTTAGTAATAGCCTCTCTAATACTCCCATTCACCTGTCCCTTAGATAGGCCGACCAAATCTTGATCAGTTAGACTATCTATTTTTTGTCTTGACCAGACTTTTTCGATGGCACTGTTGGTAGTGTCTCTCAAGGGTAGTGTAACGGCCAATGTCTGCTTATAAGGACGACCATTGGCATAGCCAGTGAGTACAACTTTGCCTTGTCCAGCTCCGCGATAACGAGCTGTGAAGTAAAGCGGCTTGTTCGCCCAAACATCACTGACAACAGCAGGATAAACGTCATAAAGCTCTATGCCTTCGGCTTTTAATTTAACATCAGTGAGAGCGGGGCTAGAAATGCGCGAGTAGAATTTTTTGCCGACCTCTTCAGCGGAACTATCGAGCAATACGTAGTCAGACTCACCACCCCCTAGCCTTGAAACACTATCAATTAAGCTACGATTGACACTGTCACCGGTGCCAAAGGCGAACCAGCGTGAGTCTCTCCGCTCTTTTTGCACTAGACTCATGATCTCAATATCGTTTCCGACATAACCATCGGTCATAAAAGTGACTATGCGCAGGCGTTTGAGATCATCACCGGATTTGCTCTCCTGCCTCAAGACGCGCTCAACCGCTGGAGCCATCCAGGTACCTCCAGTAGCATTGAGCCGACTAATAAAACTATGAGCCTGTAACTTTTCTACCATTCCGGCCCTAATTGGCCGTTCAGATAAAGTCTCTACTTGATCATTAAAAGCCAATATTTGGAAGGTATCTTGAGAGTTCATATGATTGACGATATAGTGCAAAGCCTCCTTGGCTTTCTCAATAGGGCGACCACTCTGCGAGCCACTGCAGTCAATCAAGAAAATCATCTCTTTAGGCGCAGCAGTAGTGGCCGTTACTTTAGCTGGAGGGAGCAGCATAAAAGTAGCGTAGCCATCTTGGTCTTTTGCAGTATCATCGCGATAAGTGAGATAGCCGCTCTTAAGAGCACCAGGATTTTCTAACTCGTAGGTCATCACAAAATCTTTGTTTGGATAGTTCTGTGATTTTTGCAATGACACAACAGAATGACTAGCACTCTGCTTATCTACCATAATTGGAAAAAGCTTCGAGCTAACATTCTTAATTGGCATACCAGCATTTACGTCAACATTAATAGAAAGATTTTGAGTAGCAATGGTTGGTTCTATGCGACCTTTGGGATTTGATTCTGAGTTAACCGCCAAACCACTTCCAGAAAGGACTTGTGAAAGAGCACTAGATGAACTAACGGCAGAAGAAGTGTCGCTATCGCCCGCACTATTTGGGAAAAAGCGAGGACCAATAGTCGTTGGCATAGCAAATGTATACTTTCCGTCCTCAAATTTGAGCAGCTCAACATAAGAAAGCTGCACCACAATCGACTTGCCTGGATCGATATTGGCCACGTGTTGCGTAAAAATATTGGTGCGTTCTTGATTTAGTAGAGCGGCAGTGTGTCCAGTATTTCTAGCATTATCATAGATTTGTCTTGCCGCCTCTCTTGTCTTAATTTCACCCTTAATAGTACGCTCGCCGATCTTAATAGTCATATCATCCACTGCACTATCATCAGAAAGCGGGAAGCTGTATACAGCTTCTATTCGCTCTTTATAAGGATTTGTGAAAACCTGAGTGACATTCACTCTTGCGACATAGCCACTCAATTTTGCATCCATTGTTGTATGGCTGAGTGGACACTGACCTAGTGGTCGACCATCAGCACCAAGGGCAGCCAGTGGTGCCATGTAATCAGGGTCAACTTGGGCACTTGCACCAAAGATAGGGGCTGGCGCTAAACGGGGCGCCACAGAGTGAGCGAAGCTAGAGATCGTAGTAGCCGCACCAATAAGCGAGGCAGTTACTGTAATGACAGCAACCGTAGCCTTAATTCCTTTAGGTATAGGACCTCCAGCCAGCTTGTTCTTACTTTTATTCATGCTATAAACCGGACCAACAAGAGGGCTGCGCCGAGTCTCTTTAATTTGAGTTAGTTCATCGTTAATAATTTGCATTGCAATATCCTCAATTGCTTTCGCACGATGGCATACCATCAAACCTTGCACAAGAGCGCAAAGCCAATGGCATACCATAGCGCTCAGCAGGCTAGTAGTAAGAGCGGTAGTAATATTTATGGTAGTAGATGCGGTGGCCCAATGCCCATGGCAAAGCTATCCACCAAGCGTTAGACAATGCCGGTGGCAAAGCCAAGCTAGGCGAATCTAACCAGGCAAGACAGTACAATTACGGTCAAGGTAAGGCCTGACTAGCAGGCCCTACGCAGAACATCAAAGTACTGCAAAGCATGGCAATAGTGACCGCAACACAATTGCCGGGCACTAACACCACGGCTTCAAATGAAGACGTAAGTGCCAGCGTGTAGACAGAGCAAAGCACTGAATACAAAGCTACTATGATTGACGGTCAGACCGTGTTTATTTTCGTTGGTAAGTGGCGGACGAGTCAGAATAAGTTTCTGACTCGTCAAATGTAGTACCAAAGCCCGATCTTGTCAAGCCTCGGCGCTAATTTTATTCCACCTAAAGCTAGTTACACTTGCTGCAACTTCCAAGCACCAACTTTGAACTGCCAGAGCATGAGCAGCCCCAACAGCACAGCAGGAATAGCCACAGCATACCAGCAGCCAATCGGCCCCATGCCAAAAGTAATAGTGAGCAACCAGGCTAAAGGCAAACGAATCACGGCCAAGCAAATGACTGATGCCCACATCGGCCACTTAGTATAGCCCGCACCATTCATCGCCCCCATCAAGATCAGCCATATAGCCACAAACGGCTGAGCTAGTCCCACTACCTGAAGATACTGCACTGTATACTCGAGCACCAGCGGATCGCTAGTCATTGCCCCGGCCAACTGCCTGGCACCAAAGAAGAGCACCAAGGCAATGATACCATTCAGCCCTGCGCCAACTAAGGCGACCTGCCAACCAGCTAGCGCAGCTCTTTCTGGCTGTTTAGCACCGAGGTTCTGACCAACGATTGTGGCCACAGCCATACTCAAAGCATAGACAGGAAAACCACCAAGCATCTCTTCGAGGCGCCAACCTATCCCCCAAGCAGCTTCAGTTGCTGTCGGATACATGGTGTGGGCAAATATCACTAAGAGTACGCCGTTGCCGCCCACCCAAGCTAAATCTTGCACGCAGGCTGGAATGCCAATTTTCATCAATCGCTTGAACCAATCTACAGATGCTTCACTGATCATCTTTCTCAAATTCAAGCACTCACCTAAATCCGAGCGCTTCAATAGAACGAGAGATAGAGTTAAGCCAAGAATGCTGGCAATACCCCAAGACATACCAATTCCAGCCACACCTAAGTGAAATGGCTTAATGCACAATAGATAATCTAAGGCAATAACTTGAGCTGTAATGAGCATCATAACTATCATCGGCACTCTAGTATTGCCACGCGCCCGAAAAATAGAATTGCTTACCCA
>LNFM01020730.1_pt1 | contig 12691 bp, 8 predicted proteins | sample 596031 | NCBI WGS metagenome assembly LNFM01 (sample SAMN04254537, study PRJNA301005) | activated carbon metagenome | isolation source: dual media filters at the Ann Arbor, Michigan drinking water treatment plant | place: USA: Ann Arbor
GCGACAAGTACGGCGTGGACCCGGCCACCGTGGTGGCGGTCTGGGGCGTGGAGAGCAACTTCGGCCAGACCTTCGGCAAGTCGCCGCTGGTGCAGTCGCTCGGCACGCTGTCGTGCTTCGGCCGGCGGCAGGCGTATTTCCGCACCGAGTTCTACGCCACGCTGCGCATCCTTCAGGCCGGGCACATCGCGCCCGAGCGTTTGGTGGGTTCGTGGGCCGGCGCGTTCGGCCACACGCAGTTCATGCCCAGCACCTTCGAGCGCCTGGCGGTGGACTTCGACGGCGACGGCAAAGCGGACCTGATGGACAGCACTGCGGACGCACTCGCGTCCACCGCCAACTTTCTGGCCAAGGCCGGCTGGCAGAGCGGGCAACCTTGGGGCTTTGAAGTGAAACTGCCCGACGGCTTCAGCACCACCGGCGAAGGCCGCCGAACCAAACGTGCCATGGGTGAATGGGCCGCGCGCGGTCTCAAGCGCGTTGATGGCTCGCCACTGCCCGCTGCAGGCAGTGCCGGCCTCATGACACTGGCCGGCCCACAAGGCCCGGCCTTCCTGGTGCTGCGCAACTTCGACGCGATCTACAGCTACAACGCGGCCGAAAGCTATGGTCTGGCCATCGCGCACCTGTCGGACCGTTTGCGCGGCGGCGGCCCCTTCACCACACCCTGGCCCACCGACGACCCGGGCCTCTCACGCGCCGAGCGCCGCGAGGTGCAAACCCTGCTGATTGCACGCGGCCACGACATCGGCGCGGTGGATGGCATGCTGGGCGACAAGAGCCGTGTGGCGATTCGCGTGGAGCAGGAGCGGCTGGGGCAGGAGGCGAGTGGACGCGCGGGGCAGAGGCTGCTGAAGGCCTTGCGCGGCAGTTGAAGCAGCGGCTGGGCGCTCAGCCCATCTTCACCGCCGTGCCGCTCACCGCCACCATCATCATCCCGTTGGTCTCGCCGAGCACCTCGTAGTCGAAGTCGATGCCGATCACGCCAGTGGCGCCCATCTCGCGAGCCGACTCGATGAGGTCTTCCACCGCTGCATCGCGCGCACCCGACAACGCCCGTTCGTAACCCCCGGCGCGCCCGCCGACCACGTCGCGCACCGACGAAAACATGTCGCGAAAGATGTTGGCGCCGATGATGGCTTCGCCATTGACCACGCCCAGGTATTGCGAACGGTCAATGCCTTCGGGCGTGGTGGTGCTGAGGAAAAAGCCGTCTTTCGCTTTGGAAAACCATCCCATGGGGAAACTCCTGTTGGTGCACCGCCCGGCGGGTGCACGGTCATTGTGCAGTGCCCGTGCTAAGGTCGGACACAGCCACAACGGGAACATCCCATGCCCGGCTACCAGGTCAAGACCGAGACCATTGCGCTCGGCGGCACCGACTGGCACATCCGCTGCCTGATCGACGACCAGCAATTCAACGACACCCACCACGCCGCGGCCGTCATTGGCCTGCCCTCGGCGGGCTGGTCGCACTTTGGTCAGGTGTGGCCCTCGTCGCGCGTGCTCGCGCTGGCGATGCTCACGCGCCCGCTGGCGGGCTTGCGTGTGCTGGAGATCGGCGCCGGCCTGGCGCTGGCCAGCCTGGTGATGCACCGGCGCGGGGCCAACGTGACGGTGAGCGACTGGCATCCACTGACCGAAGAATTCCTCAAACACAACCTGGCCTTGAACGACCTGGGACCGCTGCCCTACCAGGCGGGCAACTGGGAGAGCGTCGCTGCGACCGACAATCCCGCGCTCGGCCACTTTGACCTGATCGTGGGCAGCGACCTGCTCTACGAACGCCAGCAGCCGGCGCAGCTCGCTGCGTTCATCCACCGCCACGCGGCCGTGGGCGCGCAGATCGTGATCGTCGACCCCGACCGCGGCAACCGCGCAGCGTTTGGCCGCGACATGGGCATGCTGGGATTTGTGCTCACCATGCAGGCGGCCGACCGCCATCTGGAAGACGGCACGGCCTACAAGGGGCGCTTCCTCTCTTTCACGCGCTGACACGAAGCCCCCACGCTCATCGTTTCACGCATCGCTGCCCCCCAGGGGGGGCGTTCAGAGCCTTCGGGCGGCCGCGCGGCTCTGAAATGCAAACAGCCCGCATCGCGGGCTGTTTGCATTTCAGCAAGGCCGGCCACTGGGGCCGAACCGATCAACCGCCCTTTTTGGAGCGCTTGCCGGGGTTCTTCTTGCTGCGCGTGGCCACACCACGCTCCAGGCTCACGCGCTGACCACGGCCAGGGGAGGTCAAGGACACGCCAGCGACGGGCGTGGGGCGTGGGGTGGCTTTGCGGTCGGCTTCGGTGACGATTTTGTTGCCCATGACTGGATCCTGAGAAAGTTGCCAGGTGGCGTTGCCGGCGTTCCAGGTGAAGGAGGCGTCGGTGGACAGGGCTTCCGGGCGACGGACCGGCATGAGCCAGCCGTGTGCGGGGTTGGTCTGCGCCGAGATGTCGATGCGCGGTGCCTGCGCCGCCACCGGGCCGAAGATGGTGGCAAACGAAGCGTCGGCCGCGTCACGCCCGGTACCGATGCGCACAAAACCCATGGGAATGGCGGTGCCCGAGGGGTCGAACAGGTACCAGCGGTGGCCGAGATAGACCTCCACATAGGCGTGGAAGTCGGTCGGGCCCAGGGCCGGGTCGGCGCCGAAGTCGATCGCGGTGGTGAAGCGCGCGGGGATGTTGAGCGCGCGGCAGAACGTGATCATCAGGTGGGCGAAGTCGCGGCACACACCTTTGTGGGCATTCAGGGTGTCCATGGCCGAGGTCATGGAGTTGCTGGTGTTCGACTCGAACGTCACCTGGCTTTGCACCCAGTTCTGGATCGCTTCCACGCGGCGGTAGCCCTGCGGCATCTGGCCGAACAACTCGTTGGCCATGGCGGTCACGCAGTCGGACTGGCAGTAGCGGCTGGGGTAGATGTAGGCCAGCACATCGGTGGGCAGCTGGTTGATGGGGGTTTCGAACACCGCGTCGGGCTGGTCCACGTGGTGAACGATGTCGAGCGTGGCGCGGTAGCGCAGTTGCAGCGGGCCGGGCGTGGCGGTCAGGCGCAGGATGCGCGTGCGGGTGGCGGGGTCGGTGTAGGAGACCAGGGGCACGGGCTGGCTGACCTGCAGCTCTTCCCACACCACCGCCTGCTGGGGTGAATGCGCGGCCTGCACGTTGAAGATGAAGTCAGCGCTGGGCTGGTTGACCTGGTACTGCAGGTCGATGGCGAGGTGGATGCGAACCATGGGGTCACCGTTGAAAGAGGAAGGAACCCGCCTTGTGAACGGGTGCGGGGATCGTGATCGCCGAGGGACGGTGAAAAAACTCGCCTTGATGTTACGGAGGCGCACCGGCCTCGTCTGTGCGCCAAGGCACCATGCCCCGGCTCTGCGGGCGGGCATGGGCTTGAGCGTAAGCTCAAACGCCATGCGCGCGCTGCTCTCCACGTTCTCCTTGCAAGAGTTGCGCCACCACCCGTGGCGCAACGCCTCGGCCGTGGTGGCGGTGATGCTGGGCGTGGCGCCGAGTTCTCCAGCGCTGTGAGCTCGGTCAATGGCCAGCCCGACGTGGAGCTGCGCGCCCGCCAGGGCCTGCTGAGCGACACCCTGCTGGACCGCGTGGCCGCGCACCCGGAAGTGGCACTGGCCAGCCCGGTGCTGGAGCTGCCCACGCAGGCCGTGCAGCCCGGTGGCGAACGCGTGGCGGTGAAGCTGCTGGGGGTGGATGCGCTGGTGGTCGCGGGACTGTCGCCCGCGCTCATGCCCGTCCCCGAGACCGCGTCCAACAACTCCGCAGCGCGGCGCTTCGATCTGTTCGCACCCGACGCGGTGTTTCTCAACGCCGCCGCATCACAAGCGCTGGGCAACGTCGACTCGCTGCAACTGCAAAGTAGCCTGACCCTGCGCACCGTGCGTGTGGCTGGCCGGGTGAACGCGCCGGGTGCGCCGCTGCTGGTGATGGACGTGGCCGCCGCGCAAGACCTGATGGACCGCGTGGGCCAACTCAGCCGCATCGACCTGCGCCTGGTGCCCGGCGCGCAGCTGGACGCGGTGCTGGCCTCGCTCGCCCTGCCTGCGCAGGTGATCGCGCAGCGGCCCGAGCAGTCGGGCGAACGCGTGAGCAATCTCTCGCGCGCCTACCGGGTCAACCTCACCGTGCTGGCGCTGGTGGCGCTGTTCACCGGCGCTTTCCTCGTGTTCTCGGTGCTGTCGCTGTCGGTGGCGCGGCGCCAGCCGCAGTTCGCGCTGCTCGGTGTGCTGGGTCTCTCGGGCAGCGAGCGCCTGCGCCTGGTGCTGGCCGAGTCGGCCTTGCTGGGTTTGCTCGGCAGTGTGCTGGGCATTGCCCTGGGCACGGCGCTGGCGGCACTCGCGCTCGAGCTGCTGGGCGGTGATCTGGGTGGCGGCTATTTTTCGGGCGTCGCACCACCGTTGCAATGGAGCGCCTGGGCCGCGCTGGTTTATGGGTTGCTGGGTGTGGCGGCTTCGGTCGTGGGCGGATGGGGGCCGGCGCGCGCCACGGCCCGCATGGCGCCGGCACTGGCCTTGAAGGGCCTGGGCGCACCCGCGCCACCTGGAGCGCGCCGCCACACGCTGGCCCTCGCACTGGTGGCGCTCGCCGCCGCGCTGGCCTGGGCGCCACCGGTGGGTGACATTCCACTCGCGGCCTACCTGTCGGTGGGCCTGCTGCTGGTGGGTGGCATCGCGGCGCTGCCGCTGGCGGTGGGCTGGTTGCTGGACCGCATCGCGCCGCACATCACGCGGCATGCGCTGCCAGTGCTGGCGGTGGAGCGCGCACGCCGCCTGCGCGAAACGGCCGCCGTGGCCACCAGCGGCGTGGTCGCCAGCCTGGCGCTGTCGGTGGCGCTCACGGTGATGGTGGCGAGCTTTCGCGACTCGGTCACGCAGTGGCTCGACGCGGTGCTGCCCGCGCAGTTGTACGTGCGCAGCAGCGGCGGTGGCGGACTCGACACCACCCAACTGCCAAGCGACTTCGTGACTTCGGTGGCGCGGGTGGACGGCGTCGAGCGCGTGGACACCCTGCGCGCCACACCGGTGCAGTTCGACCCGGTGCGCCCGGCCGTGGTGCTGCTCACGCGCCCGCTCAACATGGTGCCGGGTTCGGCGCTGAGCCTGCCGCTGGTGGGCAACCCGCTGCCCGCCCCGGCTGCGGCCGAAGGCGAGAGCGTGATCGCCGTGTACGTGAGCGAGGCCATGGTCGACCTGTATGGCGCAGAACCCGGTGGCTGGTTGCCGGGGCTGGCGCAGGCCTTTGCCGAACCGCAGTTGCGCGGCGTGCGCTTCTTTGTGGCCGGCGTGTGGCGCGACTACGCGCGCCAACACGGCAGCGTGGCCATGGACCGCGACGACTTCGTGCGCCTCACGGGCGATGCGCGCGTGAACGACCTGGCATTGCACCTGCAGGCGGGCGCCGATGAAAACGCAGTGCGCGAGCGCATCCGCGCGCTGGCCGCACAACAAGGCGCCGAGGGCTTGATCGAATTCGCCTCGTCGGGCCAGATCCGAGCGGTGTCGCTGCGCATCTTCGACCGCAGCTTCGCCGTCACCGTGTGGCTGCAGGCGGTGGCCATCGGCATTGGCCTGTTTGGTGTGGCCGCGAGCTTCAGCGCGCAGGTGCTGGCGCGCAAACGCGAGTTCGGTCTGCTGGCTCACCTGGGCCTCACGCGGCAGCAGATCCTGGGCGTGGTCGCGCTCGAGGGCCTGGCCTGGACGCTGCTGGGCGCACTCGCCGGCCTGGGTCTGGGCCTGGCGGTGAGCCTGGTGCTGGTGCACGTGGTCAATCCGCAGAGCTTTCACTGGACCATGGACCTGGTGCTGCCTTGGGCGCGGCTGCTCGCGCTGTGTGCCGCCGTGGTGGTGGCCGGCACGCTCACGGCCTGGCTGGCCGGGCAGGCAGCGGCAAGCCGCGACGCGGTTCGCGCAGTGAAGGAAGATTGGTGATGAAACCTGAACCCAACGGACTGCGCCGCAACCTGCTGATCGCATCGGCAGGCGCCCTCGCCTTTCCTGCATCCCGCGCACAAGCCCCACACCGCCCCGGCAACGCCCTGCAACCCCGCCGGCTTGTGTTCCCGCGCGACCACGGCACCCACAACGACACCCGCACCGAGTGGTGGTACCTCACCGGCCATGCGCAAGACGAGAAGGGCCGCGAGTTCGGTTTCCAGGTCACCTTCTTCCGCAGCCGCGTGGACGGCACCCACAGCTTGCAAAGCCGACTGGCCGCGAAACACCTGCTGTTTGCGCACGCCGCCATCACCGACGTGCAAAGCGGTCAACTGCTGCACGACCAACGCATGGCGCGCTGGAACGGCGAGCAGCCAACGCAGGCCGAACGCAGCGTCTTCGCCAGCGAAGCCGACACGCGCGTGGTGCTGCGCGACTGGCACATTGAGCGAGCAACCGACGGCCGCTACGCCACACGCATCAGTAGCGACACGCTGAACATCGACCTCAGCGCGCAGCCGCAACAGGCCTGGCTGTTGCAGGGTGATGAAGGCTTTTCGCGCAAGGGCCCCGACGCATCCCAGGCCAGCTTCTACGTGTCGCATCCCCAACTCGCGGTGCAAGGCACGCTGGGCTTTGGCCAGCAGCGGTTTGCAGTGACGGGCACAGCCTGGCTCGACCACGAATGGAGCGAAGCGCTGCTGCACCCCGAGGCCGTGGGCTGGGACTGGATCGGCATGAACCTGTTCGACGGGCACAGCCTGACCGCGTTTCAACTGCGCCGGGCCGACGGCAGCAAGGTCTGGGCGGGTGGCTCGTTTCGCGCAGCGGGCAGCGCGCAGAGCCCCACCGATATCTACCGTTTCCGCCCGGGCGAGGTTGACTTCAAACCGCAACGCCACTGGACCAGCCCGCTCACCCGCGCGAAGTACCCGGTGGAATGGCTGATCCGCACGCCGGCCGATTTCTACACGGTCAAGGCCGTGATCGACCCGCAAGAGCTCGACAGCCGCCAAGGCACCGGCACGGTGTACTGGGAAGGCCTCTCGGACCTCTATGAGAGCAACGGCAAACGGGTTGGGCGGGGCTATCTGGAGATGACGGGGTACGCGCAGCGGCTGGTGTTGTAGTCGCCACGTCGGCTGTCATCAATCGGGCCGCCACTCGCGGAAAAAGCGGATGCGTTCAAGGTGATCGGGATGGCTGGAGATGGCGATGGGCAACGTGGCGCTGTCGCCCTCTTCGACTTCTTCTTTGTCGCGTTCTTCGTCCTCACCACCCTGCTGTTCCTGTTGCTGGATGCGTTCGAAAAACGCGACCATCACCGACGGTGAAGCACCGCTCTCGTGAAGAAGCCGCGCGGCGAAGGTGTCGGCCGCGCGCTCGGCATCGCGCGAATAAGCCTGTGTGGCCAGGGTGGCGGGCACGGTGGCCAGGAAGCCGCTGGCGTCGCCCAGCACCACACCGACCAGCGCGCTGATCAAGCTGGCGCGCACCATCAGGTCCAGCCCGTGGCGGTGGTGCACATGACCGAGCTCGTGCGCCAGCACACCCACAATGGCATCGGGCTGGTCGGCCAGCAGTTTCACCAGGTCGTCGGTGATCACGATGTACCCGCCGGGCAAAGCGAACGCGTTCGCGCCCAGCGCTTTGGACTGGTGAAACGAAAGCTGCCAGGGCGGTGCGTTGCCCTGCGGGTGGGCGCGCTCCACGGCGGAATTGAACCGCTCGCGCAAAGCTTGCTGTTGCTGCGCAGGCAGCACGCTGGGCTGCAGGAAGAGGCGGTCCAGCTGTTGCATGCCTTGTTCACCGAGGCGCGCCTCCAGCGAATGCGGCACCTGCTGCGCCAGCGTCTGGCTCAGCCAGGGCACGCCCCAGGTCCACGCGGCACCCAGAAACACAACGCTCGCACCCATGGCCACCAGCGTGGCGCGCCAACTCTGCATCCAGCCCACCACGATGCCCTCGCGCTGGCCGCTGGCCTGCCGCCAGGCATCCCACTCGCCCGCATCGGCGTGCTGGATCAAGCTGCCATCGGGCAACTCGCTCTGGCGTTGGCCGTGCGAGCGGCGCTCGGCCCAGCGCACCTGGCGCGCCGGGTAACGGCGCTCGCTGCCGTTCACGGTGAGCACGAGTTCGTTGCCGTCGATGCAGAGCTCGCAGGCCTGCGCGCGCGGGCTCTGGCCGTCGAACCAGGTGCTGGACAGGCGCGGCGCTGTGCTCATCACAAGCCCATGTCGATGCCGAAGAAATCGCCCGCGGCATCACCCAGGATGCCTTTGTCCCCGCCCTGGGCCTTGGCGAGCCAGGCGTTCACGTCGCCCTGCACCGAGACGCCCATGGCCTCCAGCCGCATGCGCGCGGTGTGCACCTTGGCGAACGGCCAGTACAGGCCCAGCGTGAGTGCGATGAACAGCCAGTTCTTGGCCGTCAAACGCATCAGGGGTGCGAACCGCAGCTGGCTGTCGAAGCGGATGCGTCGGCTGCGGGTGTTCGCCCACAGCAGGTTCTGCAGGCGCGATGTGGTGTAAGGCATGAGCACCAGCGGGAACACCAGGTAGGCCAGGGCCAGCAGAAAGGGCAACATGATCACGGCTGCGCCCGAGAACGCGCCCACCATCGCCGCCACAATGGCGCCCACGCCGGCGAGCAAGGCGGTGCACAGCAAAGACACACCCATGGCACGGAACGAAAATCCGTAGAAGGCACCCAGGCCGGCATCCAGCCGCGTGCGCTGTTGCGCAAACGCGTAGCCACCATGCTGGTAGCGCTTGATGCGCGCCAGCAGCCACGGCGAGAGCGCGGCCATGGCCAGCACGGTCAGGCCGGTGGCCGCGGCGAACGCAGCGCCGGCAGCGCCCTCCTCCGCGCCCTGCATGGCCGATGCCACAACACCGAAGACCATGCCGGTCAGCACCACCGGAACGAAAAACGGCAGCATGCACAGGTAGGCGCCCTTGAGGTCGCCCTCGAAGGACATGCGCACACCGCGCCAGCTGGTGTTGCGCAGCCGGAACTGCAGCGACGCGCGCCACAGCGCAGGCCACAGCACCGCAAGCACGAGCAGCGGCAGCCAGGCGAAGGTCGGCGCAAAGTTGGACACCGCCCAGTACGACACACCGAACAGCAGCATGAGCAGGTAGCCACGGAACATCTTCCACGGGTCGCCGTGAAAGCCCAGCGGGTCGCGCCCCACCAGCGTGTTGTTCTGAAAATAGGCCAGGCGGCGCGCGCGGGCGAACGGCCAATACAGCGTGAAGGTGATCAGGGTCAACAGCAGATTGACGATCCAGATGCGGAAGTACTCGCTGCCCGAACCGGTGAAACGGATGTCGAGTGGGTGTGCCAGTTCGCTGGTGGGCAATCGGCTGTCGGGCAAGACCTCGGTTGCTTCAAATTCGCTGTGCTGTGCCATCCCGTCCCTCCTGATGATTGAAAATTTGGCCGCGATCCTAGCACCAACAATTTGTACCAATGACCTACCCTTGGCAGATGTACCCAAGGCCGTTGGCCGTGCAAAACGGGCGCCGGCAAAACCCGGCACACTCCCCTGCATGAGCTCCCCCTCCCCCTCCGACCGCCCCAAAGCCACCACCCCCACCTCGCTCAGCGGCCTGCTGCCTTTTTTGCGGCCGTACCGCCTGCAGATCGGTCTGGCGATCCTGTTCCTGGTGCTGGCCGCCGCGGCCACACTGGCGTTTCCCCTGGCCTTGCGTTTCCTCATCGACAGTGGCCTGGCACCGGCCGGGCGCGGCGAGCAGGCACTCGCCTTGCGTGGTCACTTCGCGGCCTTGTTCGGCGTGGCGGTGGCGCTCGGTTTTTTCTCGGCCATGCGTTTCTATCTGGTGAGCTGGCTCGGTGAACGCGTCACCGCCGATTTGCGCAATGCGGTCTACAGCCATGTGCTGCGTCAGAGCCCGCAGTTTTTCGAGACCACACAAACCGGCGAGGTGCTCTCGCGCCTGACCACCGACACCACACTGGTGCAGACGGTGGTGGGCTCGTCGTTGTCCATGGGCTTGCGCAACGCCGTCATGGGCATCGGCGCATTGGTCATGCTGGTGTGGACCAACCCCTATGTGATGTTGCAGGTGCTGCTGATCATCGTGCTGGTGGTGTTGCCGAGCATGTGGTTTGGCCGCCGCGTGCGCAAGCTCTCGCGCGCCAGCCAGGACCGTGTGGCCGACTCCAGCGCCATCGCGGCAGAGGTGCTCAACGCGATTCCGGTGGTGCAGAGCTACACGGCCGAAGACCGAGAAGCGGCACGCTTCAACGAATCCACGCAGTTCGCATTCGACACTGCGATCAAGCGCACGCGCGCGCGCTCGGTGCTGGTGGCCTTCATCATCATCACCACCGCCGGCCTGCTGCTGTGGGGCCTGTACCAGGGCACGCGGCAGACGGTGCTCTACATCATCATCCTCGCCGGGGCGGTGGCCGTGCTCGGCGAGGTCTATGGCGACCTGCTGCGCGCAGCCGGCGCGAGTGAGCGCCTGATGGAGTTGCTGGCCAGTGCTTCACCGGTGCAGTCACCCGCGCAGCCGCTGAAAGCCGCCGCACCGCAAGGCGGCAGCGCGCTGGTGTTCGACGACATCACCTTCCACTACCCCTCGCGCCCGGCACAGGCCGCGCTCACGGGCTTCAACCTGGCGGTGGCGCCGGGGCAGACGGTGGCGCTGGTGGGCCCCAGCGGCGCGGGCAAGACGACCGTCTTCGGTTTGCTGCTGCGCTACTACGACCCGGCGCTGGGCACGATCCGGCTAGATGGTGTGCCCATCCACCAGATGAGCCTGCACGACCTGCGCAACCGCGTGGGCATCGTGCCGCAAGACCCGGTGATCTTCTCCAGCAGCGCGATGGAAAACATCCGCTACGGCAAACCCGGCGCGAGCGATGAAGAAGTACGCGCTGCGGCGGCTGCGGCCTTTGCCGACGAGTTCATCGACCAGTTGCCCGAGGGCTACGACACCTTTTTGGGCGAGCGGGGTGTTCGACTCTCGGGCGGTCAGCGCCAGCGCATCGCCATTGCGCGCGCCATGCTCAAGAACCCGCCGCTGCTGCTGCTTGACGAGGCCACCAGCGCGCTCGACGCGCAAAGCGAACGCATGGTCCAGGCCGCGTTGGAGTCGGCCATGAAGGACCGCACCACACTCGTGATCGCGCACCGCCTGGCCACCGTGCAACAAGCCGACCTGATCGTGGTGCTGGACCACGGCCGGCTGGTGGAGCAAGGCACGCACACCGAACTGGTGGCGCAAGGCGGCGTGTACGCCGGACTGGCCGCCTTGCAGTTTCAGGTCTGACTACCCCAGTTGGCGCAATTCGCGCAGCGCAACCGAGACGGGCGCCAGATCCGGTGCGAGGTTCGCGATGCTCTCGTGCATGTCGTTGATGCGGGCGATCGCCTTCGCATGCTGCTCCTGCCAGGTGGCCAGCGTCTGCTGGCTGCTCAGCAGCGAGAGCACGAGCTGACCGGCAATGGAATACACGTCGTCGCGCGCGCTGGCGCGGGCCTGGGACTGCCACAGCGAATCGGTCGGCAACTGGCCAATGCGCGCACGCCAGCGGTCCAGCCCCAGCGTGTTCTCGATCGCAAAGTAGGTGCGAGCGGCCTGCTCCAGCGTGCTGCCGGCCTTGGCCGCCACGTCCACCAGGTCGAGCACCGGGTACAGGTGGTCCAGCACGGTCAGGTCGTCGGCGAGTTGGGCATCCACACCGGCCTGCACCAGACGGGCGCTGGCCGCCTTCCATGAGGCCAGTGCGGTCGCGGGCAGCCACTGCTCGACGTGTTCGCGCAGCGTGCGGGCCGCAGGGCGGTACTTGGCAATCAAGGTCGGCAGGTCACCCTGGCCCCGGTGGCGCAGCATCCAGCGGCTGGCGCGCTGCGCGATGGTGGCCAGCTGCGTGAGCAGGCTCAGCTGCAGCTCGGTGGTGACCTTGTTGTCCAGTGCGTCGATCTGGTCCCAGATCGCCTCCAGCGCGAACACCTCGCGCGCCAGCGTGTAGGCGCTGACCACCTCGGCCGCGGTGCACGAAGCCTCGTTGGCCAGGTAGTTGACGAAGGTGGCGCCGACGCGATTGACCACGGTGTTGGTCATGAAGGTGGCGATGATCTCGCGCTTGAGCGGGTGCTGCGCGATGAAGTCACCATGGCGCTCGCCCAGCACGGTGGGGAAATACATCGTGAGCACGCGCGCGTAGAACGGATCGTCGGGCAGGCTGCTGGCGCACAGCTCGTCGAACAGGTTCATCTTGGCGTAGGCCATGAGCACGGCGTTTTCCGGGCGGGTGAGTCCCTTCCCTTCGCGCTTGCGTTTGGCCAGCTCTTCATCGGCAGGCAGGAATTCGATGGCGCGCTTGAGCAGGCCGATTTGTTCCAGCCAACGCATCAGGTTCTGCTGCCCGTCGAGCAGGTACACGGGCCGGGTGGCGGCCAGCTCGATCTGCTGCGTCTGGTAATAGTTGTCCTGCAGCACCAGCAGCCCGACCTCGTCGGTCATGCTGGCCAGCAGGTCGTTGCGGCTCTCCAGCGTGAGTCCACCAGCCTCCTGCACGGCGCCCAGAAGGATCTTGATGTTGACCTCGTGGTCGGAGCAGTCCACGCCGGCGGAGTTGTCGATGGCGTCGGTGTAGATCAGGCCGCCGGTCTGGGCGAATTCGATGCGGCCGTTCTGCGTGCAGCCGAGGTTGCCGCCTTCGCCGAACACCTTGCAGCGCAGCTCGTTGCCGTTGACGCGGAAG
>LNFM01010788.1_pt1 | contig 12690 bp, 13 predicted proteins | sample 596031 | NCBI WGS metagenome assembly LNFM01 (sample SAMN04254537, study PRJNA301005) | activated carbon metagenome | isolation source: dual media filters at the Ann Arbor, Michigan drinking water treatment plant | place: USA: Ann Arbor
TTGCCAACAAAGGAAATTGGAACTCCTTTCATCTTGCCCGTTTGAATATGCGTGAGGGTATCCATAGCCTCCGCCACAGTACCAATACCGCCGTCTTCAATGACAAAAGCGTCGGCTTCTTTCAAATTTCGCAGACGCGTGAAAAAGTTTCTATGGGGAAGAGTTAGGGTCTGATAGCCATTGCCTCTTTTCTCATGGGGTAGCTTCAAGACCACACCAATTGAGTTGCTATCCCAACCGGTCTGATTGCCAGCAGCATCGCGAGTTGGTTTCAAAGCCTCAAAAGCACCGCGATTAGCAGCTTCCATTATGCCCGGCCCGCCACCGGTCATGACGTCATAACCTTCTTGTATAGCCTTGCCACCAATATAGCGAGCCCGTTGATAGCGAAAGTCACTTTCGGGAATGCGAGCCGAGCCGTACACAACCAAGACCGGCTTAGGGTTTGGGCGATCATGCAGAGCTTGTAGGCCATAGGTAATGTCTTGATGACCAGATACTAGTTCTTTGCGAACTTCAAGAGACATTTTGCTGCTATCAATTACTTCTCTAAGATGTGAAGAACTGCTGTTGTACCAATGCTGCTTATCTAGTAGGCTGAGATCTTCAGCATTAGCCGGAATTTTTTGATCTTTTTCAAAGGCAAAGCGCTTTGGCGCTTCAGGGGCCATTGTCTTGTCTGCTAGCTTTTTCATATCTGCTAGTGTACGCACGCCTCTGATGCCGCTGGTCGGTGCGAAAAATTCACGAGCACTATTGGCTGCACCGCCAGCAATACCGCCAACAGCGAAGCTGGTGATTGATTTTAGTCTATCTTCAGCTCCAGCTAGGCCACGACCAGAAAGGAGAGAATGGCCATCAACACTGATCTCACCAGCCAGGCCACCGGCCAACCCAGCGCTAACCATATCATTGCGCAAAAAGGCAGAGCCTGTTGATTTCAGGCCAATACTGCCCATGGTGAGTGCTGAAAGACTTAGAGCCGATACAGCTGCATTTTTCAAGCGCCCTGTATAGATGTTCTCTTTGTCATCGCTGGGAGTGAGGACCCCGCCCCACAAAGCACCTGTTGCCGCAGCTTTGAGAATTGCTGGGGCTGCCCCGCGGCCAATTCCATAATTGGCAGTTAGCTCTAGTTTGCTAGCGGCTCCAGGCCCAATGGACTTATGAAGGATGATCATTGGAATGATTGCTGCCACTGCACCTCCTGCTACTTCTCCAGCATAAGCAGCCGTGCCAATTTTGGCTGGTTTAGGTGGGGCGAAAAATTGCGCCTTTGGCATGAGGTCTGTATGAATGGTGCGATCTAGCAGCTGAGTAATGCCAGTAAGTGGAGCCTGTATGACGTTATAGCAAGCCGAATCATACAAGTGGCTGGCAAACTCTTCAGTCGCAGAAGTGTTTTTGTTGTTGGTGATATCGGGTTTTGTTGTCTCGATTACTTGAGTTTCGCGTGAAATTGGCATCAAGCCTCCTTTTCGTTTGTTATTTAGAAAGGCTACCTATTTTCGAAATTCGAAAACTCCGTGCAATAGAGCGTGTACCATTTTTTGTGGCCATTCCATATCCATCCAGCTACAGACGACTAATTCACTAACTGTTCAAGAGCTTTTGCGAGCATATGCTAGGCCTAACCTCGCTTCAAAATCTGGACCTGACGCCAGGGTCTTTATGCGAAATTTGTGTTGTGGACTTCTTAGTTGCCTTTTTTCAAGAGCTTGAGGGTATCAGCTATAGCTAACATTCTTCGCCGTTGATCTCTTTCTATTACTTTGGGATCATTGCCGAACACAGCTGATTGCCACTCACCCTTTCCGTCGTTTTCAGTCGGATTGAAGAAGGCCCAAGTGCGAGCATATAGAATCGCCGCTTGCCCGGTTAGGCCCTCGCGTTTCTTTGCCAGATGCAGTCGTTCTATGAAGCCCCAGCCTTCTAAGACCGCCCCTTCCGCTTGATTGGCAAGATCAAGCGCATTCATCCTTTCTTCGATTGATAAATTCAGGCCGTACTTCTTCGCCAAACTAGAAATTGTTTTGTCGTGTCCTTTCAATCTGGCCAGCTGTAGCTTATCTGCTTCAGCGGCAGTCGCGACTTTATCTATTTGATTAGAAAAGATACCTTTGTTCCAGTTTCCATTCAAGTCTCTGTGTCCATTGTAGTGCTCAATGATAATCTTGCCATCGGGGCGAAGGTTACCTTCTGCTGCCCCGACACAACGAGAGACCCAAGACTTAATGCCACCAGCGAAAAACTTTGCTTGGTGTAAGAAATCTGGATTGTGCGAAGCATCAGTAGGTCGTCTGACCGGCTTGGCCTCGTGCTTGGGCTCGCCTTTAGGTTGATCCTTGGGCCCGAATATTGACTGTACAAAGTCTAGTACGAAATTGCTCTGTGGTTCTGCTCTTCGTTGCCTTCTCCTGGCGTCGGCAAGCAAAATTGATTGCTCTGGTACATAAGCATCTGCGGCAATATTAGCGATGGCTGAGGGTCGGCCAGCATGATTCTCTGCTGAGAAGTGTTCTGTATGTCGTTCGTGATTGGCCATACTAAAGATGCTCACCGTTCCGCACTGACTAAATGTAGAAGTTAAATAGTGACGATTCCATGACTATTGATGATTCAGTTAGTTTCCTTGGACGCCTAGGCTATCGGATGAGACCTAGTACATTGCAGAATGATGGCATTAGTTGACCAGTCAACTAGCGACGCGAAAGAAAAAAGCTTCTTAGCTCCAAGTATTTCAGTTGCATGGAAATCCCCAGGGCTTTTAGCTAAATTCTGAGGGATATTTTGAAGATAGAAAGAGAGGAGGCCACCACGCCACAATCAGCTGCGCTGGCCTCCTTGGTTATTTATACGACTCGGCCATTCAATGAATACAAGCGGCCATACTTCTCTTCCAGATATTCCATGAAGGCATCGCCGGTGATGCCTTCGCCAGTGATGCGTTGCACTAGCTGCGCTGGGCTGTACTTGTGTCCGTATTGATTAGTTTTGCTTGCAACTAGGCAATGTACAAGCTTTATCGCTGACACCGGGAAGGCAACTAGGCAACGTGCAGGTGCTTGCTGGCGAAGGCTCAAGGCTAGCGTCTTTCTTTGCCGTAATGATGCCAGTGACTGGAATGAGAATGCACAAAATCAACAGCACTAAAGCAGTGATATCTGCCCGTCGATTTTGCCTTGCTTCGATTTGCTTTACTTCGGCTTCTAATGCGGCGATACGCTCTTTGAGCGGGCCATCGATGTGATAGAAGTATTCGGTCACCTGAGCCGTCAGAGGTGCATCAAACCAGAGTTGATTGCTCGGTTCGACCTCCCCTACTCTCTCTGTTGCCATGCTGACCCAGACAAATGACTCAGCACCTTTTTTGTCAGTTACCTTGATCTTGCTGCTCTCGCTTGAGCCTGGTGCGAGAAGATCGCTGGCCCTCACGCAGGCATCGAGGAAAATCTTGCCATCGGGGTCTTGCTCAAGCAAGCGTACCTTGATGCTTTTTTGTACTTTTGGCATTTCTTTAGGTAGTTATGGGGAGTGAATGTGGCAATCTGCAGCACAAAAGGTGCAGGCAGAAGCAGCTGGGGATGTTAGTGAGACTGAGTTTCTGGTTTTGCTTTTGCTGAATGAGTTTAAAGGAGACACTTCTACCTTGTCTAAGCTAGGTTTAGAGAGTCAATTACGTTATGTGGTTTTTTCTAGAAGTTTGCTAGAAACTTGATGGATTAGCGCCTGCTGAAGAACGCGCTATCGAACTATTATGCAGTGGTTTGTAGCTTTTGCGGCGCTGTAAGATCGCTTGCGAATTTGCCTGATGAGGCTCGCGCTAGCGCTCGATTGGAGGCGTAAGCTATTAGTCTGGGTCTTTTCTAGAAACCACCTGGCATTGAGTGCACAGATGAGACACTGCTGCTAAATTCATTGCGGTTAATAACTTTCATTTTGTCGAAAGCACCAGTGCGCTTCAATGTTTTGTCACTACCCGCAACACCACGAACAATTGCTACGGCACATGGTGCCTCTTGAGAAACCGCCTGACTAACGCTGCCCAGAATTAGTTTCTTAAAGCCAGTATGACCGTGTGATCCCATTACAATCAGGTCGGCATAATAGCTTTTAGCAATATCAATGATTGTTTGCTGTGGTTCACCAATAGCGATTTCAGTCAAAATATTGCCGCTCTTAAAATACTTAGCTAGTTCGTTAGCACGATTATTAAGGCTGTTGTGTACCTGTTCTAGATCTGTGTCGTTCTCAACTACCGCGAGGACAATTAGTTTGGTATCAGCGGCCCAATGGAAGTTAGCTAGCCAGCGCACGGCTGCTACTGAGAAAACCGAGTTATCTATGGGCAAGAGAATATTTTTGAATGCTGGTGCTTCTTGCTGAGCAATACAGCACGGCGTCTTTGCCACAATAACTGGACACGGTGCACTATTGAGTATGGCTTGGGATACGCTTCCAATGAGAAGACGCTCCAATGAATTCTTACAGTTGGAACCAACTATAATCAGGTTTACATGAGATTGTTGCGCTAATTCCATGATGACAGCTTTAGGATCACCATGGCGTGCGAAGAATGAAATTTTGCAATGGTGCAGTAGGCTGCGCAGCTCTAAGGCGAGGCCTTCCATTTCTTCGAAGTAGGCGGCTTCTTCGAATTCTAGACCCGGAGGAAAGACGGTAACCAAAATGATCTCTGTGCCTTGGCGCCAATGCATTTTAACTAATGCATCTATTGTTGCCTGAGCACTCGGTCTATTGTCGATAGCTACAAGTACTTTCATATTTTGAGACAATCTCTCCAAACCGCCTAAACTCCTTTCACCCTAACGCGTAATGTGTGTCATTTCCATAGCGAATCGTCTAGGTTGAAGAAAGATGACAAGAACATGAATTAGTATTCAACAAGTTGAGGCATATCAGAGCAAATCTGGGTCAATCATGCCAATCGAGCAGAGCGACTTGTCGCAACTACATGGATGAGTAGGGTGATGCCGAGAAAATAATGGCAGAACGAGGGCAGTAAATTGCCCCCGCTCTGCGAACGGAGTAACCGGTGTCTCTCTCAACAACTACAGGCTTGCTGCGACACCGATGACCGCACTTAGTGGGTGAAAGCTAGCGGTGAAGAGAGCTTGGGCATTGAGACTTCTGCAGGCCGGGCCGCTGAAAAGTAGGGTGGGGGTGCCAAGCGTTTCGTCGCTCCTGCTCCGGCTGACCTGCATGGCGTTGATGTAGCTCCGGTAAAGTTCGTCCGGGAACTCGACATGCACCACCGCCGCTAGTGGCTCCTTGACTTGGAGAGCTTCGGACAGCTTGATCGACTCGGTGATGCAATGGCGCAGGTCTGTATAGAAAAGAGCTCCTTCTCTTTCGTTGAGCATGGGAATTCCCTGTTCGTTGCTTTGCTTGAAAGCAGCAAGAGTTAGTTGCTGCGTCAAGGCATGATAGAGTTTCATGGTGAAAAGAGATTGTGGTTTTGTTGACTCGTAAATCAGGGGCTGCAGAGTCACTGCGCCTTCAATGCCCTGCCGTTCTCACGCGAGACCGGCCTCCACCTGACGCTGGTTGCACCACTCAGTCAGTGTGGTGAAGAACCACTGCCCAAGTTCCTCATAGCCTGAGGTCTGAGACAAAGCCACTGCAAGAGCAAGCACGTGCTCCCGAGTCTGCTTGACTTGGCGCAGTTTCCTCTTGCAGCAGAACAGATGCCCGCGGTCGCTCTTGCTGTCGGGCAGCGTCGAAAGGTTATGCACCCTGTCAGCCAGCTTGATCAGCATAGAGCCTGCGTCAGCCGAAATGCCTACAAAGTACTCCACCAGGGAGAGTCCCTTCTTCTTTGTCACCGCGTTGACCAGATGGCCTACGCGATTGCCAAAGAAGAGCTTGATGGTTTCAAGGGAGAGCACGAAGTCATTGTCTTTGACGTGCTGCATCAAGTTGGAGACGATGCGCTCGGATTCGCGACTGGCTGTTTGTACGAAATCGAAGTACCGTTCAATATCAGCAGCCGAGATGGTGTCGCAGTCTTCCACCACGTCGTGGAGAAGTGCTGCACAGATGACGTCGGCGTCGGTGACCCCTGCGCGCACAAGCAGAAGGGCTACGATCTTGACGTGCTCGAAGTAGCGCCCGCCGCTGTCACGGTACTGATGGCGGTGAGCCCATTTTGCCGTCTTGTAGGCGGCCATGATGCGCTCAACTTGGTCAGCTTCAAACCTTGCGCTGACCTCCTGCTCGAAGCCCGCACTGTCGCAGTACTGCATCAGTTGCAGTGAGTTGATGATAGTCATTGTTTTGTTCCGTGGGTGAGTGCCCCTCTTAGAAGGTGAAGGGCGTTTACGAGCTCTGTGCTTTAGAAAACCTTCATTCCGCGGGTGATTTACTAAGCGTCTGCTTACCTGGACGGCTAATTGGCCGGGCCAACAAGCCTGACAAAGTTGCGTCGGCCGACTTGCAGCACAAGACTTCCACCACTGGTCAAATCGACCACGTGTTTCTCATCCTGCACTTTGTCTCCGTCAAGACGAACACCACCACCTTTGATTAGGGTGCAAGCTTGAGTGGAGCTGGGCGTAAGCTGGGAGGCTTTGAGTAGCTGGTCCAGACTGGTTGGTTCCAGCACTTGGAAGACCGGCATCTCTTCTGGAGCTTGACGCTGACAGTGCACTTGCTGCCAGACGGCGAGCGCATCTGCGCCAGCTTGTTCGCCATGCAGATCGCTGACGATGCGCCTGGCCAGAAGCTCCTTCATCTCTTTGGGGTTGACGCCGTCAGCAAGTTTGGCTTCTACTTCGGCCACTTCGCTAGAACTGGCCGAGGTAGCCAATTCAAACCAACGCACGATTTGTTCGTCAGCAATGCGCATGCACTTGGCGAACATCTCGTTTGGTTGATCACGCAGACCAATGGCGTTACCCAGCGACTTCGACATTTTCTGCACACCATCGGTGCCTTCGAGCAAAGGCACCAGCAGTGCCAGTTGCGGCTCTTGCCCGAAGATAGTCTGCAGTTGTCTTCCGATCAGCACATTGAAGCGCTGGTCATTGCCACCAACTTCGATATCGGCACGAAGATGCACCGAATCGAAGCCTTGCAGCAGAGGGTAGATCAGCTCATGCAAAGCCACTGACTGCTGCTGCTCGATGCGCGAGCCGAAGCTGTCCTTGGCGAGAAGCTGATTGACTGTCACCCTGCTTGCCAGAGAAACGAGTTCGGCTGCGCTCATCTTGCCAAGCCAGTCGTTGTTGTTGACCACCTCGGTGCGCGAGAGGTCGATGATTTTGCCGGCCTGTTCGAGGAATGTCTGGGCGTTGGCTTCGACTTGCTCGGCAGTGAGAGCGGGGCGAGTGACATTGCGACCGGTGGGGTCGCCGATGGTGGCAGTGAAGCCACCAATCAAAAGAATGATCTGGTGGCCGTCGTCCTGAAAGCGCTTGAGCACGCGCAGTGGTACGGTGTGACCAAGATGCAAATCGGGTGAAGTCGGGTCGACGCCGAGCTTGATGCGCAGCGGACGCCCTGTTCTAAACCTGTCACGCAGCTCAATCAGACCTGCACGTCCAGGAGGCAAGATTTCATGTGTGTTTTTCATGGTGGTTCTCCAGAAAGAGGTGTGGATGTTAGGTCAAATTTGTTCGACCTAGTCGAACCTCTCGAATCAGTTGTCGAGGTCCTCGAAGCTTTCGAGTTCTTCGAGTTCTTCCAATTGCTCTTCAAGCTCGCGGCGATTTCGCCGGCGCTGCTGTCGTCTGCTTTCGTCAAGCTCATCGATACCTTCGGCACCCCAGATCATCTCCTCCCAGCTGTCAGGGACATGGCCCGAGTAGCGACCCGTGATGCGCTTGATTTTTCCGTTTTGGAGAGGGCGAAACTTTGCCATTTGCTTGTTGAAGAAGGTTTGGTTATTGGCTAAGCAATGAGGTTCTTTAGACCTCTTCGCTTCGATGCGACTTACAGATCAGATGCCGGCGTGGCTCCAAATCGGCACCCACCTGCTGCCGAAAATCGATGGGGCATGCAGGAAGTGTTGCAGCCGCTCCAGCCAGGTGGCTGTTTTGTTGGTGCCATCGAAGCGGAACTTGATCACGACCTCGACGAGGTCAGAGTCATAGCCGATTTGTTCAGCCAGCTCTTCGAGCTCATAGAGCCACTCTTTCCATTCTTGTTCGATAGGCACCGTCAGGCTCACAGGCTTTTCGGTGACGTTGCCGCGGAGATCGAGGCTCTGAAATGTGGCAAAGACAGTTTTTTCTTGGGGCTCGGGTTTGAGATTGATTTCAGGCATTGTTTTTTGCCGCGATTGAGCGGTCACTATGGTTGGTTGAAGTTGGCAGGCTAGAGGCTAAGTCGCCTTTCTGACAGCCTTCTAGTGGAAGAACATCACCAGTGCACGACAATGTTCGGCTCAACGCCAAACTTAGACCAGCAGTCTTTGTTGAAGGAGGTGTTGCAAGCATCCCGGTGAACGGTCACTGTGGCTGCTGGGTTAGAGCGAGCCAGACCAAGTGCTGTTTCAAGAACGCAGACGTCGGTTTGGACGCCGCAGATGACGAATTGATTGTTTGAACAGCCTTGTTGCGAGCAATAGTGGCGCACAAGGCACGAACCATCGCTTCCAAGCTTCTCAATCACTTTGGCACGAGCGTAGCCTGATACAAGATCAAGCAAGCGTTTGTGGGGTCGAGGAAGGGGGGAATCGTCAATGGGCGAGTAGTATGTTGTCCACAGAAACACAACAAGAGCGTCGTCTTGCTTAGCCTGTTCGATCAACTTTTCCACTGCAATGATTGTGGCTTCATCGTTTGCTACTTTGAGGTGTGCCTGCATGTCAACGACTACAAGCGTGTAGGGTGGGTTCATTGGAAAAAGAGGGGGTAGAGTACTGATTGACCCGCAGCTCAGAGGCTCATGCATGAGACAAGAGAGCGTGGGTTTAACTGATTCAATCACGCGACTTTTACTAGGCATTATCAAGCCAGCAGAGAGCCGATCCTAATCGCCACATCTTCTGAGGTGGAGAAATTTCCAGTTGAGGAGGAGCGGCTTGGCTGGTTAGATAAGTGCCTTGTATAAATGTGATTGAAAGAGTCAACTATAGAAATAACATCTCTTTGCCTCGTGCTCAAAGCTCTCTTTCTCTTGTTTTCGTATTAGCCGCAGAGAAAAGAGTGGCGCTAAGCCGACTAGGCCTCTTTTAATCAATGAAACTGCTCTCCAGAGTACTTAGCCGAAGAGCCAGATAGAGGTCAAGTCAAGAGCCTAGTTTGAATGCACTAGCGTGAGTTTTGGGGAAACGAAAGACAAACAGATTGACTCTGTATTTAGTGAGGTGATAGCTTCAGGTGTTCTCACTTCAAATCTCTTTCTCTCATTTAGACAACAACAACAAGCCACCAGCGAAAATCATTGCCTATTCACTTGCTCATCAGGCTTCTCTGCTTTTCGGAGATTTCTAGTTTTGGCTGCCAACAATTTTGCGATCTATCATGAACAAACTATTGGCCGTAGACATCGGCAATAGCAACACCAAATATGGTTATTTTGTAGACGGTGTCCTGGTAGAGCGACGCGTCCATTCCACCGCTGAAATCGAACAGTGCGCAACAGCGCAAATTTTGAATGAGACTTTTCCTGTGGCCATATCATCAGTGGTGCCGCCAGCAGAAGAGACTCTCAGGTCGTTGCTTAGCAACCACGAAATGATTTCCATAAGTGCTGCAGAGCAGACTGTTCTTACAGGAATGGCCTTAACAATGGGAGCCGACCGAGTAGCTGATGCTGTGGCCGCCTGGAAAATTCACGGTAAGGGCCGCAGACCAGTGATTGTCATTGGTCTTGGTACAGCGACAACAATGCTCGCTATCTCAGCCAGTGGTCATGTCGAGGGCGGCTTCATTGCTCCAGGCCTAGGTCAAACACTTGCCGCGCTGCATCAACAGACAGCCCTGCTGCCTCTGCTCGATATGGCTGGCCAAACCATTGAACTAGGCTGTGACACCGAAACGCACATGCGCAACGGTGTCTTTGTCGGTCATCTCGGACTCGTTCGTGAGTGGCAAGCATTGGCCAAAAAGGAGCTTGGCAAAGAGCTTGGCAAGAAAGCGCTAACAGTTGCCACTGGAGGCTGGAGCGAAGCAATTTCGGCCGCCAGTAAATCTAGTAAGAGGATATTCGACATCGTCGACCCCAGCCTAACACTCAAAGGCATTCATCTTTTGGCCACAGCGCAAGGCTCAGTAGCCAAGGCCGTCTAAGTGATTAGCAGAAATTGCTTCCTTTCTGCATTGATTTCTCGACACTGGGACTAGGTCCCAATTTTCTTTTCACACGGCATTAGTCACCGCGTGGCAATGCGTTCCACAATCTTTGGAGAATAATATGAAAAATCAAACTACTCTGGCGCTGCCAGAGATGGTCGCTGGCGTCGAGCAGATGCTGGTCGATCCCGAGCTGCTGAAGCTTTACGACGATGGTGATAAGCTGTCGCGTTCACAGACCAAGCACGATGTCGGTCACGCTTTTGCTGTGCTGGAAATGGCACGACTTCTGACCGACAAATTGCACCAGCGTTTTCCTGACTTGCTGAGCGAGGAAGCTCGCCTGGTGGTCGTTCCGGCTGGTGCCTTTTTGCACGATATCGGTCGCGCTATCAGCGTTGACGATCATGCCGAGGCCGGCAAGCAAGTTGCTCTCGACTACATGCTGAAGAAGGGCTTCCCCAGGAAGGTGGCGGGCAAAGTTGCTGCAGTAGTGGCAAAGCACCGTTCGGTTCAGTTCCTGACCATTCCGACTGAAACCTTGAAAAAGTTTCCTGAGCTCGCTATTGTCGTCATCGCTGACAAGTGCGTTGGCGATGAAGACCGCGTGCGGCCGGTGCGGGCCTTTGCCCTGCGTGCCTTGAGTTTTCTCGGTCTGGCCAATATCAACATCTTCAATATCTCGGAACACGATAGGGTGAACTTTGCCATTAAGAAGGCCGAGTTGTTGGTTGACTTTGGCGATTCATCCGGGGATGAGATCGCTGGAGCGATTGTGCTCAAGTTGAGCTTCGACGATAAGGTGGTTCCCGCTGCCGAACTGTTGTCGCTCTACAGCAAGCGCTTTCAGTCTTGTGGTCGCGCCGCCAAGAGTCTCGGTTTTCTCTTTCGCATTGAGGTCAACTCGGTGCGCTTCAGGTTCGATGACCAGACCAATAAGTGGTGCCCGATGGAAAGCTTCAGCGTGCAACTCGCTTGAGGGAGCTTTTGTTTTGGCTGCTTGGCTTTTTACTTCGTTGTTGTTCTGCGCCGTGTATTACATCCTCCCATCGCGCGACTTCTGATCGATCACCCGGTTAACCAAGCACACATTTGACCAGAGCAGTTGGAACGCCATCGTGTATTCCAACTGCTTCTTCCAATTTGGAAGATTTTTTCTTCGCTATTAGTAGACCGGTCTATTAATAGCGAAGAAAAGAAAAAGAAACGGAGTGAGAACATAAGGAAAAGCAGAAGAAGTGAGCTAGGCTGGCCAGCTCACTTCTTCTCTCGACGAACACTGATGCTTTGCAATGGCTATTTGTCCGAGTCGACGCCTAACTTGGCACCAACTTGGTTAAGCCGCGCCAGGCACATGGACATAAACCAACAACATACTAGAATGCAGAGTGAAGCTGATTCGGTAACCCATGTCAGTTAGGTTAAAGAGCAATAACAGCTGCCATTGTTGAAGGAATCCTTCGCTAATTAAACCGATGTCATTCGACTCTACATCGAACGATTCTGGACTAAAGAAATTTTTCCAAAAAGACTGCCGTTTTGATTTGCAGAGCTTCGGTTTTGAAATCCGAATGACTCGTTCCTGGGCTGCTATTGCTGATTCAGGTACGGGAAGCAACTGGGCACAGCCTCCATTGTAGTAGGCATTCTTGGGACCATAGCAACCGGTATCTTGGTGGATAAGCAGGTGACTTTTTTCGCCCGCAAGGTGGCATTTCTTTAGCTGCTCGACAACTTTTGTTGTTTCCTCCGCAGCCTTCATGACGCTCATGATCTCTCGGGAAGCAATAAACGAGGCAGCGTCAAGATTGTCACCATTTCCGAGAATGGTGGTCACAGCAGTTTGTACATACTGAGTGAGGTTGAGCCCGGCGGCGGCATAGGCAGCTCTCAGAATCAGTTGCGCTCTACTCGCTGCGTAGACGGGTTCCGCAATGAGCTCAGGAGCATTGATCGCCTGAAAGGCTTCAGCCAGATATTTTTCAGCCTCTTCTTTACTGAAGCTGGCATCGCCTTTTGCCAGAGAAGTGATCGTGGAGCTGTTTCCGGCTGCTAAAGCTGCGGCCTGCTTGTGCATTTTGTGGGCGTTGAATTGCAGCTCCGCTTGTGTTATCCAGGCTTCGGCTCGTGCAAACGCCTCGTCAGCTGGCGTTGTAATAGCTATTGATTGTGTCATTGCCCTTAGATGTAGAACGTGTGCTGAAGTAAGGTTCGAGAGGCCCTTGCTAGCATGTGGTATGCAGCAAGGGCGCTGACTGCAATCTAATCGGCAAAGATCAGAGCGTGCTTTGCAGTTTAGGTGACAATTGGAAGAGCGAGTTCGAGAGCAGCCCAGGCATCGAGCATGTGTTGGATATCACTTCCGCTGAATCCGCCTTCCTTTTCCGCAATGAAGCTGAGGTGATACTCAGCATCAGCCCGTTGGCAGCTA
>LNFM01010789.1_pt1 | contig 12690 bp, 10 predicted proteins | sample 596031 | NCBI WGS metagenome assembly LNFM01 (sample SAMN04254537, study PRJNA301005) | activated carbon metagenome | isolation source: dual media filters at the Ann Arbor, Michigan drinking water treatment plant | place: USA: Ann Arbor
GCCAGCCGCGCGGCCGTCCAGAGCAATCCCCGCCCCGAGTACATTCTACAAACGGAACTCAATAAGGAATTCGGCGTCGTCGAGAAACCGCTGACAACTTGGGAGCGGCTCTACAACAATGGTGCCGCGAGAAAGACGTTTCTCCTCGTTGCCCTGGGACTCATCTGGGAGTGGTACGCGCAGCGCCTGAACAATCCCCTGCTGGTGCCGACCCTTTCCGAGACACTTGCCGCGTTCTGGAACGCGATCTACCGAGGCGAGCTTCCAGGCCGTGCCGTCACCTCGATCCGTTTGCTGCTGCAGGGATACGCTATCGGCCTTGGGCTGGCGCTCGTCTTTACTGCGACGGCAATGACATTCCGTCTCGGCAACGATCTGCTCGAGACGTTGACGTCGATGTTCAATCCGTTGCCCGCCATCGCATTGCTCACGCTGGCGCTCATCTGGTTCGGCCTCGGCGACAACAGCATCATCTTCGTCGTCGTGCATTCGGTGTTGTGGGCGGTAGCGCTCAACACGCACTCCGGCTTCCGGTCCGTGTCAAATACGCTGCGGATGGTCGGGCGCAATTACGGCCTCGGGGGCATCGGCTTTGTGACCAAAGTTCTGATCCCGGCTGCATTCCCTTCTATCCTCACGGGCCTCAAGATCGGTTGGGCCTTCGCTTGGCGCACGCTGATCGCGGCCGAGTTGGTCTACGGCGCGGCATCCGGCAAGGGCGGTCTTGGCTGGTTCATTTATGAGGCCAAGAACCAGCTCGAAATTCCGGTGGTGTTCGCAGGTCTCTTTACCGTCATCATGATCGGGTTGCTGGTCGAGAACTTGATATTCCGCTCGATCGAGAGTCGCACCGTGCGCCGTTGGGGCATGCAAACGTGACGAGGCTGGGCTTATCCGCCGCGGGCGACACACCTAACGGCAAACCCTTGCACAAGCGCGCCAATCCTCGGAGAATATGAAATCGAAAGCCACCGCAACAGGAGGCCATGTTGAGCCAGCCGAGCGACGACGAGTTCGGGTTTGCCCCTGACTACGACGCGCCGATCCCCTACATGCACCGGATCCGCACATACTATCAGACGCTCGGTTACGGGGCTCCGTACCGCTGGGCGCATTACACCGAGGTGCCTTTCACGCCGATGACCAAGCCGTTGGCCGAGGCGACCATCTCGCTGGTAACGACAGCGGCTCCATACCGCCCTGAAGCCGGAGATCAAGGTCCGGGCGCGCCCTACAACTCGGCGGCCAAGTTCTACACCGTCTTTTCCGGCGACAGCGCTCAGGATCACGATCTGCGTGTTTCGCACATCGGGATCGACAGGAAGCACACGACGGCTGAGGACTCCAACACGTGGTTCCCGCTGCCGGCGTTGCGCGAGGCGGCTGCCCGAGGCGTCATCGGCAAAGTGGCGCCGCGGTTCCACGGCATGCCCACCAACCGCAGCCACAAGACCACGCTCGAAGTCGATGCCGAGGAATTGGTCCGCCGTGTGAAGGAGGACCGAGCCGACGCGGCGCTGATTGTCGGGAATTGACCGGTGTGTCACCAGACCGTGAGTCTGGCCGCTCGCACCCTCGAAGCCGCAGGCATCCCGACCGTCGTGTTGGGGTGCGCTAAGGACATCGTCGAGCACGCCGGCGTGCCCCGCTTCCTGTTCTCCGATTTCCCGCTCGGCAATCCGGCAGGCAAACCCAAGGACAAGGCCTCGCAGACCGCGACGCTGGAGTTGGCTCTGCGCCTGCTTCCCGCAGCGATCGGGCCGCGCACGACGATCCAGAACCCGATCCGCTGGAATGCCGACGGCAAATGGAAGCTCGACTATTCCAACGTCGAGCAACTCTCGGCCGAGGAGATCGCCAAGCGCCGCGAAGAGTTCGACCGCGGCAAAGAGGTCGCCAAGCAGCGCCTCGCCGAGGACCTGAAGAAGAAGAGTGCTGCGGAGTAGTTCAAGGCTTCTCGGGCGCCCATCGTGGCGCCCGATGGCGTTAGGCACTTGAGCATCGCGCGCGCACCGTCGCATTGCCGATGCTGCCCGTGTCTGCAACTATAATGTCCGGACAAGCTTTGAGCGCTTCGAGCGGGCCAGCCTCAGGGGCAGTGCATCGCCTGGCGCGTTAAACCGGAGGAGAAAATATGGCCAGCGCAGCGATGGGTGGCTCTGCAACTCGAAGTGGAAAGGCAACCGATCTCGACGCCATCATCATCGGCGCGGGGCTATCGGGCATGTACCAGCTGCATTGCTTGCGTGACCGGCTGGGTCTGAAGGCTACGGTGCTCGAGGCGGCGGATGGCGTCGGCGGCACGTGGTACTGGAACCGCTACCCGGGCGCGCGCTGCGACAGCGAGAGCCATTCCTACTGCTTCCAGTTCTCGGACGACCTCCTGGCCGAGTGGGAGTGGTCCGAGCGCTATCCGGAACAGCCTGAAATCCTGCGCTACATGAACTTCGTCGCCGACAAGCTCGACCTGAAGCGCGATATTCGCTTCAAGGCGCGCGTCGCCAGCGCGACCTATGACGAGGGCGCCAACCGGTGGACGGTGACCACCGAAACCGGTGATGCCTTCTCGGCCAAGTTCCTGATCACCGCCGTCGGTTGCCTCTCGACCGCCAACGTGCCGAAAATATCTGGCCTCGAGACGTTCCAGGGCAAGTGGTATCACACGGGTCTGTGGCCCCACGAGGGCGTTGATTTCCGCGGCAAGCGCGCCGCCCAGATCGGTACCGGCTCGACCGGCATCCAGTCGGCGCCGGTCATCGCCAAGACCGCAAAGCACCTCACCGTCTTCCAGCGCACAGCCAACTACTCGGTGCCAGCCCACAACGCCCCTCTGTCGCCTGAGCGCAAGACGGAGCTGAAAGCGCGCGTCGACGAGACGCGCCGCACCATGCGCGCGACGCCCAACGGGCATCCGTTCACGATCGAGGAGCGCTCCGTGTTCGATGTCTCGGACGAAGAGCGCCGACAGATCTTCGAGAAGCAGTGGGAAAAGGGCGGCCTGCAATTTCGCGCCGCCTTCAACGACATCACGACGAGCAAGAAGGCCAACGATACGGCCGCCGAGTTCCTGAAGGGCAAGATCCGCTCGATCGTCAAGGACCCGAAAACGGCCTCGATCCTTGCCGACATCGACCACCCTTATGCGGCCAAGCGGCCGCCGATCGACAGCTTCTATTTCGAGACGTTCAACCAGCCCCACGTTTCGCTGGTCGACGTGCGCTCGGACCCGATCGAGGCGATCACACCGACGGGAATTCGCCTGAAGAGCGGCGCCGAGCACGAGGTCGACATCATCGTCTTCGCGACGGGCTTCGATGCGATGACTGGCTCTCTCGTGAAGCTCAATATCAAAGGGCGCGGCGGTCTTCCTCTGGCCAAGGCCTGGGAGGCCGGCCCGCGCAACTATCTCGGCCTGCAGGTCGCCGGTTTCCCGAACATGTTCACCATCACGGGGCCCGGTAGCCCGTCGGTGCTCTGCAACATGCCGGTGCCGATCGAGCAGCACGCCGAGTGGATCACCGACTGCATCGACCATATGCGCCGCAACGGCATCGAGCGGATCGAGGCCAAGCCCGAGTCGATGGACAGCTGGGTCGCCCACGTCAACGAGGCCGCCAACGCCACGTTGCTGCCGGAGGCGCATCACTCCTGGTATCTCGGCGCCAATGTGCCCGGCAAGCCCCGCGTGTTCATGCCCTATGCCGGTGGCATGGCGCGTTACAAGGGCATCTGCGACGACGTCGCCGCAAAAGGCTACGAGGGCTTCGAGATGCAGCGCGCACCGGCCATGGCCAAGTAGGCGCGGCGGAGACTTCGGCCTCCGCCTGGACCATAGCGAAAATTCTTCGCATCATTCCGTGGGGCGCCGGTTCGGGCGCCCCGTTTTCCGTCAACGGGGTTCCGTCATGCAGCAAGCGCCGTCTTTTCCGTCGAGTTGGGATGTCGAGGCCGACGTCGTCGTCGTCGGTTTCGGGGCGGCGGGCATGGCGGCCGCAGTGACGGCACACGAGGCCGGCGCCAAGGTCGTGATGCTCGAGAAGGCGCCCGAGGGAAAGCACGGCGGCAATACGCGCGTCGCCGGTCAGGGCTACCTGAACACGTCGTCGGTCGAGAAAGGCATCCAGTATCTCACCGCGCTCTGCGGCGAGTTCAAGGTGCCTGAGACGATGGTCAAGGTCTGGGCCGAGGAGATGGTCCAGAACAACGACTGGCTCGCGGCGCTCGGCTGTGATCCGCAGGAGCACCAGCATCAGCCGGTCGGCATCGAGTTTCCGGACCTCGCGGGCGCCGATTGTGTGCACAAGTTTCACGACGGGCCGAAGTATGGCTATTCCCTGACGTGGAAGGCTTTCGAGCGTCTGGTGACGGAGCGGCCGATCCCGGTCCACTACGAGACGCCGGCCAAGGAACTGATCCAGCACGACATCACCAAGGAGATCCTGGGCCTTCGAGCGGTGCGCGGCGGAAAGCCTGTCACTGTAAAGGCGCGCAAGGGCGTCGTGCTCACCTGCGGCGGCTTCGAGAACAACCAGGAGATGATCCGCAACTACCTGCCCGGCGTGCCCTACTGCTATACGTCCGGCTCGCCCTACAACGAGGGCGACGGCATCACCATGGCCCAGACGGTCGGTGCTGATCTCTGGCACATGAACAATTACGCCGGCCCCTCCATGGCGCTGAAAGTGCCGGAGGTGCCGACCTCGTTCTCGATGCAGGCCTTCCACTATTCGAAGGTTGTCCCTGGCGGTGCCATCGTCGTCGGCCCGGACGGCAAGAGGTTCTGCGACGAGAAATACAAGACCCGCCACGGCAAGGTGCCGATCAACGGCCGCTGGATGCCGCTCTCCACACCGTGCCCGATGTACATGATCCTCGACCACGCGCACTTCTCAGCGGGCCCCCTCTACGACAAGACGCCGAGCCACGGCTGGACGCAGATCGTCGAGAAGTACGACTGGAGCGACGACAACGCGAAGGAGCTGGCCAAGGGCTGGATCAAGCACGCCGACACGGTGGCAGCTCTCGCCAAGGCGATCGGCCTCGATCCGGCCACCCTCGAGGCGACCGTCTCGCGCTGGAACACCTCGTGCGAGGTTGGGAGCGACAGCGAGTTCGGCCGCACGCTGATGCTGACGCCGCTGTCGCGCGGCCCGTTCTATGCAGTCGAGCTGTCTCCCTCGATGCTGAACACGCAAGGCGGGCCACGCCGCAACGAGCGCGCCGAGATCGTGCGTCCCAACGGCACGCCTATCCCGCGCCTCTACAGTGCCGGCGAAATGGGCTCGATCTACAGCTACCTCTATCAAGGCACCGGCAATCTCGGCGAGTGCCTGGGCTTCGGGCGCATCGCCGGCAGGAACGCCGCGGCTCAGAAGGCGTGGGGGTAGGCGCCACGTCGAAGGCGCCGAGCCATGACGGCGAGGCGCGTCCCTGCCGCATCGAGGCTGCTCCGCCCAACTTGACGGCCCTTCCTCGACGGACCCAATCTGATGCCTCGACGCCGGAGCCAACCGGCAGAGACCGTCTCAGGAGGACGCCATGGCCATCACATCCGCATCCGGCGCCGCCGCCTATGACAGCGAGGCAGCCGCCATGCAGGCCTATCTCGCCGAGGGCGAGAGGAAGGCCTTTCAGCTCGGCAATCGCGGACCGATCCGCTTCGACACCAACGGCCGGCTGACGCAAGACATCCTCGATGCCTACTGGCGCGTCGGCTTTTATGTCTTCGAGGGTGTGCTGAAAGCCGACGAGCTTGCCGACATCGAGCGCGACCTCAAGGATATCCTCGACCGTCTGCCTGTCGAGCAGGGCTCAGCCGTCGACAAGCACGGTCGCCCCGCGCTGGGCCATGATCTGAAAGCCCCGACGCTGTTCTGGTCGAAGCCGCTCGGCGATCCGTTCGGCGGCACCGAGCTCGCCAATGGTCGCCACCCCGTCAAGATGCACGAGCCGACGGCCGCCACCGACGCGCCGAAGGAGGTCGTCTACCTGATCCTCGGCACGTTGCAGCACTCGGAGGCTTGCCTGCGCGTCTACGGCCATCCGGATCTTCTCGGCATCGTCGCCTCGGTCAACGGCGCCGACTTCACGCCTTTCAACGAGGCGCTGTTCATCAAGGAGCCGGGCCGCGGCGCCTCCGTCGCCTGGCACCAGGACGGCGTCACGCACTGGGACGCGCCCGATTGGGACGAGGGTACGCACGGCTTCAACATGATGGCGCAACTCTACGGCTGCACGGCGGCCAACGGCGTCTGGGTCGTGCCCGGCTCGCACAAGCTCGGCAAGATCGACATCAAGTCATGGGTGGCCGAGGCCGGCAGCACGCGGTTGCCAGAGGCGGTGCCTATGATCTGCAAGCCCGGCGACGTCGCCATCACCAACCGCCAGTCGCTGCACGGCTCATTCGCAAACACGTCGAAGGACTGGCGCGTGACCGTTAACCAGGGCTTCCACCGCAGGAAGTCCGTGCTCGACGTCGAGGCCGGTGGCCTGCACGCGGCGCGCGCGGTCTACGATGCGGCGCGCATCCGCGAGCGCGCTGCCATGCTCGGCTACGGCATCGCAGCCCGCCACCAGCGGTTCCCTCACGAGACGCCGTTCGTCTACAAGCCGCACGCCGACGAGGGGCTCACCTACACCTGGGATGAGAAGGCCAAGGCAAGCATCCGGGACTACAACCTGCTGGACCTCAGCATCTAGGCGAGCCACACGGTTCGGGACTTATCCCCGGGCCGCTGGTTTCGGGTATTTATGGCAAGCTCCGCGGAGCTCACGCGAGGGACTCGACCGCATGTCGAAACCATTCCACGGCGTCCGCATCCTCGACTTCACGCAGGTGTTCGCGGGGCCCTTCGGCTCCTATCAGCTGGCGCTCCTCGGTGCCGACGTGGTCAAGATCGAGCGGCCGGGCGGCGACGACATGCGCTACGGACCGCCGAACAAGGAGTGGTCCGATCGGGGCATGGGCACCAGTTGGATGGCGATCAACTCGAACAAGCGCAACATCGCCCTCGATCTGACGCAACCCGAGGCCGTCTCTATCGTGAAGCGTCTCGCCGAGACGGCCGACGTGGTGATGGAGAACTACCGGCCGGGCGTGATGGAAAAGCTGGGTATCGGCTGGCCGCAGCTGCGGGAGGTCAATCCCAAGCTGATCTATGCGGCCGTCTCTGGTTTCGGGCAAAACGGACCTGAGCGGCGCTCCGCCGCCTACGACGGCAAGATCCAGGCGATGAGCGGCCTGATGTCGATCACAGGCAGCCCAGAGAGCGGGCCGACACGCGCCGGGTTTGCCGTGTGCGATGCCATCGGCGGCATGACGCTCGCGTTTGCGGTCTCGAGCGCGCTCTTCCAGCGCACACACACCGGAAAAGGCCAGCTCGTCGACGTCGCCATGCTCGACGTGGCGATGACCTTCATGTCGTCGTTCTTCGTCGACTACACGATCGGCGGCCACGTCCAGGGGCCATCCGGCAACCGCGCGCAAAGCCGGCTGCCCACGGCCGATCTCTTCAAGGTGAAGGGCGGGCACATCCTGCTCGCCGTCAACAACGAGAAGCAGTTCGCCGCGCTGTCGAAGGCCATCGGCAAGCCCGACCTCGGCAAGGACCCGCGCTTCGTCGACTGGCCGACCCGGATCGCCAACGACGCCGCGTTGCGCGCTATCATCGAGGATGTGTTTGCGTCAAACGACGCGGCTCACTGGGACGACTACCTGACCAAGGCCGACGTTCCGTGCGCGCGCGTCTGGCGTATCGACGAGGTCGTCGAGCATCCCCAGTTGAAGCACCGTCCGGTGATGCAGGAGATCGACAGCCCCTACGGCCGCCTCAAGATGATCGGCTCAGGCTTCCGCTTCGAGCACGACGGCGGCTCGATCGAGTTTCCGCCACGCCTCCCCGGCGCCGACACCGACGCCGTGCTCGGCGAGGTAGGCTACAGCCCGGCCGAGATCGCCGCGTTCCGCAAGTCCGGCGCCGTTGCCGAGGGGATCGAGCTGGATCGACGGAAGAAGTAGCCGCTCACCGCTCCTGCAAACTCTGCACATGCCGCACCAGCGCATCGATCCTATCGCGAACGGCGGCCTCGCTTCCGTAGGGCCCGCGGCTGTCGCCGATGTCCTCGACGTAGCGGCGCCCCCAGACGGGCATCTCGCGTGTGCCGTGATCTGTCACCATGGCGCGACCGTCGACCACCTGGAACACCTTGAGGTAGGGGAATTCGTAGTCGTTGGCTTCCTCGAGCTTGCTGAGGTCCGTGGGTTTCTTGGCGAGCGCTCGCGCCATGGGGCCGTTGCCGCGTCCGCGCGACCCATGACAAGCCGCGCACGAGAGTTGGTACTCACTTGCCCCGGGCGACAGCTCGCGCGCATCGGCGCGTGCGGCGACCGCTGCTGCAGCGAGAGTGGCCAAGGCGATCACGGCTCCGGAGCGAATCATTCAAGCCTCGTCGATTTGCGCCGCGACAATGGTCGTGCTCGCCGGTCGTTCTGCGTTGATCACGATCAATGCTGCGGCGCTGGCGCAGCGCGCGGCGAATGGCTCGGCCGGAATGTCTTGCGCATCGGGCCTTCGCTGACCCAACCTATGGCCCGAGCCTCGAAGCTGGAGCCATACATGTCCGACGCCGTCACCTACGTCTCGAAGAACGACATCGCCGTCATCACGCTCAACCGTCCGGACAAGATGAACCGGATGGACAATGCGCTGATGGATGGGCTCTGCGAGGCGTGGCAGCGACTGGCCAAGTCCGACGATCGCGTGGCGGTGCTCACCGGCGCCGGCACCAAGGCGTTCTGCGCCGGCGCCGATCTCCAGAACCCGCCGCGCGGCCTTTATCACGGTGTCCCAGGCGTGGGTGTCGCGGTCGACAAGCCGATCATCGCCGCGGTTGCGGGGTGGTGCGTCGGCGGAGGCATGGTGCTCACCACCATGTGCGACCTGATGATCTGCGCCGACAACGCCATCTTCACCTACCCTGAGGTCAAGGTCGGCTTCTCGGGCGGTCTGATCAGCAACCTCGCGACGCGCATCCCACACAAGATCGCGATGGAACTACTGCTGATCGGCGAGCAGATCGATGCCAAGCGCGCCTACGAGGTCGGCTACGCGAACAAGGTGGTCCCGGTCGACCAGCTGATGCCGGAGGCCATGGCCTGGGCCGCGAAGATCGCGGCGAATGCGCCTCTGCCGACCCAAGCCTTGAAGCACTGGACGAGCCAGACGCTGCCGAAGGGCCCGACCGAGACTGGCGGCGCCGCACGCTACATGACGGACATCATAGATAATTCTGCCGACTGGATCGAGGGCCGGACGGCCTTCAAGGAGAAACGCGCGCCGAAGTTCAAGGGCAAGTGAGCCAATGCCTGCACAGGTCGGGAGAGAGGAGACGCACATGCGCTTTCAGGATCAAGCCATCGTCATTACGGGTGCCGGGAGTGGCATCGGCCGCGAGACGGCGATCGAGTTCGCCAAGGAAGGCGGCGTCGTCGCCGTCTCCGACATCGATGCGAAATCGGCGGAACGCACCGTCGAGGAGATCACCAAATCGGGCGGCCGCGCCTATGCGTTTGCGCTCGACACCACCGATCCCAAGGCCGTGCAGGCGACGTTCGACACCATCGAGCGCCGGCTGGGACGTCTCGACGTGCTGGTCAATAGCGCCGGCATCCGCGAGATCAAGGCGGTGGTGGACCTCAGCCACGAGGAGTGGAGCCGGGTTATCAATGTCAATCTCACCGGCGTCTTCCTGTGCTCGCAGGCGTTCGTGCAGCGGATCATCAAGGCGGGCCGCCAAGGCGCCATCGTCAATCTGGCCTCGACCCTCGGTGTCACCGCCGCGCCTAACCGGCCTGCCTATACGGCCTCGAAGCATGCCGTGGTCGGCCTCACCAAGGAGATGGGCCTTGAGCTTGGCACCAGCGGCATCCGTGTGAATGCCGTCGGCCCGGGCGTGACGCGCACCGCGTTGACCGAGCGCTACTTCCAGGACCCTGCCATGGCTGAGACCGTGAAGTCCGTCCACGCCATGAACCGCTGGGGCGAGGCGCGCGAGATTGCGCGAGCCATCCTGTTCCTGGCCTCCGACGACGCAAGCTTCATCACGGGTACGACGCTGGTCGTCGATGGCGGTTGGACGGCGGGCAAGAAGATGTGACATGCGACAGTGTCGTTGGCGGCGCCGTCCAAGTGGTCAGGTGCCGAGTTGCTCCCGGGTGTAGCGCACGGCCTCGGCGACCGTCTCGACAGTCGCCACCGGGCCGGTGCGCCCGACATGCAGCTCGAACTGGCCGCCGCGCCAATGCCAGATACCGAGCACGTTCTGGCCGCGTTCGATCGCCACGCCACTCGGCTGGCGCTCGGCCGCCCTTGCGCCGCGAGCGGTGAGATCGCGGTCGGTGTTCAGGGCATCGCGCAATTGCGCTTCCATGATCGCGGTCGCCATAGGCCTTCGCCGCCTCTCGCTGAAGGTCCGGAGCCGACCGATTGCTTTGGCGGCCGCCGTCCAGTCATTCTCCGCATCGCGATCGGCGACGAGAGAACGGCTGTCGAAGCGAAGTATTCCCAATTCGCCGAAAATGCCTTCATTAACGCCCGTAAGGGTTTTTCGATCCTTACTCCGGTGTCAGATCCGGGACAACTTGCGATATAGGGACCGGCCAGTCGATTTCCTACAGCTCGCCTGCGGCTCGTGCCGCATCGACGACCGCCACCGCCGCCATGTTCAACAGTCCGCGCACTGTGATTGACGGGGTGACGATGTGAACGGGACGTGCCGCGCCGAGCAGGATCGGCCCAATGGCGACGCTTTCCGAGACGACCTTCAAAAGGTTGAAGGCGATGTTGGCCGCATCGAGCCCGGGCGCGATCAGCAGGTTGGCGGCCCCGGTCAGGCGCGAACGTGGGAATACCTCTTCGCGGATGAACGGCGAGATGGCTGCATCAGCCTGCATCTCGCCTTCCACCTCGAGCTCGGGTGCCCAGTCCTTCAGCGTCGCGAGCACGCTGCGCATCTTCTGGGCCGACGGGCTGTTCTCGCTGCCGAAGTTCGAGTGCGAGAGCAGCGCGACGCGCGGCTCGATACCGAAGCGGCGGACGACCTCGGAGGCGAGAAGTGTAATTTCGGCCAGATGGTCGGCCGGCGGATCATAAGTGACGTGGGTGTCTGCAATGAACAGCGGGCCGGTCGGCAGGATCATGGCCGAAAGCGCGGCAAATCCCCGGACACCGCCGAGTTGGCCGACGACCTGTGACACGTGGCGAAGCTGCGTCTGATAGCGCCCGACAGCACCGCAGATCATCGCGTCGGCATCGCCGCGCCGGAGCAGCAGGCCGGCAACGACGGTCGAGCCGTTGCGCACGACGCGCTGGGCGTGCGAGGGCGAGACGCCGCGGCGTTCGACGAACTGGTGGTATTCCTCCGTGAGTGCGGCGAGGCGGGAATCGGTGGCCAGGTCGAAGACGTCGAAATCGCGCTCCGCGCGTATGCGCAAGCCCAGATGAGTAACGGAGCGGGCGATTCCCTCCCGAGAGCCGACCAAGATCGGCCGGGCGATCCGCTCGGTGACGACCTGTTGGGCGCACTGGAGCACATAGGGGTGCTCGCCTTCGGCGAAGACGAGGCGCTTGGGTGTCGTCTGCGAGGCGCGCCGCGCGGCGTCGAAGACGGGCCGCATGACGAAGCCCGAGCGGTAGACAAAGCCGTTGAGCTTGTGGCGGTAGGCGTCGAAATCGGTGATCGGTCGCGTCGCGACGCCGGAGTCCATCGCGGCCTTGGCGACGGCCGGTGCGATCTCGGTGATCAGCCGCGGGTCGAACGGTTTTGGCAGAATGTAGTCGCGCCCGAAGACGAACGTCTCGGCGCCATAGGCGGCGAGCACGATGTCGGAGGCCTCACTCTCGGCGATTCCGGCGAGCGCGGTGACGGCGGCAGCCTTCATCTCCTCGGTGATGCTGGTTGCCCCGACGTCGAGCGCGCCGCGAAAAATGAACGGAAAGCAGAGCACATTGTTGATCTGGTTCGGGTAGTCGGTCCGCCCCGTGGCAATGACGGCGTCATCACGAACCGCGAGCACCTCTTCTGGCAGAATCTCGGGCGTCGGGTTGGCGAGCGCGAAGACCAGCGGCTTGGCCGCCATCGACGCCACCATGTCACGCGTGACGACGCGGGCTGCCGAGAGGCCGAGCAGAACGTCGGCGCCCCGGATCGCCTCGGCGAGGGTGCGGGCGCGGGTCTCCTGGGCATAGGCCTCGAGGTAGGGGTTCATCAACTCGTTGCGCCCCTTGAACACGACGCCCTTGATGTCGGTCAGCGTCACGTTCTCGCGGCGGAGGCCGAGTGTCACGAGGAGGTTCACGCAGGCCAGCGCTGCGGCGCCCGCGCCGGAGGTAACGAGACGGACATCGTCCATCCGTTTACCAACCACCTTGAGGCCGTTGAGGATGCCCGCGGCGACGACGATCGCAGTGCCGTGCTGGTCGTCGTGGAAGACGGGGATGCGCATTCGGGCGCGCAGTCGCTTCTCGATTTCGAAGCACTCGGGGGCCTTGATGTCCTCGAGGTTGATGCCACCGAAGGTCGGCTCGAGACGGGCGACGGCCTCCACGAACGGCTCGACCTCCTTCTCGTCCACCTCGAGGTCGTAGACGTCGATGCCAGCGAACTTCTTGAACAGGACGGCCTTGCCTTCCA
>LNFM01018202.1_pt1 | contig 12690 bp, 15 predicted proteins | sample 596031 | NCBI WGS metagenome assembly LNFM01 (sample SAMN04254537, study PRJNA301005) | activated carbon metagenome | isolation source: dual media filters at the Ann Arbor, Michigan drinking water treatment plant | place: USA: Ann Arbor
TCTTCAGCACCTTGGGATCGCGCGCCAGCACGCCCGGCACGTTCATGAACTCGGCCAGCCCCAGCACCTTGGGATGATGCTTGAACGGCAGCAGATCCTCGGCCTCAAGGGTGGCCCCCGAAGTTTCGAGATGGCTCGACGGCACGCACGACGAGAGTTGCACGCGCAGGTCCATCACCGTGACGGCCGCGCACTCCAGGAAATATTTCAGCCCCGGGATGCCCAGCACGTTGCTGATCTCGTGCGGATCGCAGATCGCCGTGGTGGTGCCGCGCGGCACGACGCAGCGGTCGAACTCCAGCGGCGTGACCAGGGTGGATTCGCAATGGACGTGAGCGTCGATGAAGCCTGGCACCGCCGTGAGGCCGCGCCCGTCGATCTCGGTAGCGCCCCTATAGGTTTCGTGGGTGCCGACGATGCGGTCGCCGGCGATGGCGATGTCGCCGGCTTTGATCTCGCCCGAGGTGAGGTCGAGGATGCCGACTTCCTTCACGACGAGGTCGGCCGGCGACTGGCCGCGCGCCTGCTCGATGATGTCGGAAAGGCGGGATTCGGAAAGGAATTCACGCATCAGAATCAGATAGGGCCCACTTGAAGGTTTAGCAATGGGCCGGCCACCTTTGTCATCCTGAGCGAAGCGAAGGATCCTTCGCTTCGCTCAGGATGACAAACCGAGAGTGCCCGTCGTAGCCGCTCCCACATCTTGCGCGCATGCCTCCGTCGTCACCGACCTAAGCCGCCTTCGCCCGGATCGTCGGGATGCCGCTCACGTCCTCTTCCTGCTCGGCCTGCCAGGTATCGTAGGCCGCCTGCATGCGCGTCCACACGCCGGCGCCATCGCCGAACAGCTTGCCGAGGCGGACCGCGACGGACGGCGAAACCGGCTTGCGTTCGCCCACGATGTCGTAGAGGTGCTGGCGCGAGATGCCGAGCAGACGTGCGATCTCCGTCCTGGTCCTGCCGGTAGCCGGGATCACGTCCTCCCGCAGCAGCGCTCCGGGATGGCTGGGACAGCGGGCTCGATTGCGCCGGGCAACATGGGTCATCGTTCAGCCTCCTCAATGATATTGCTCGAAGTCGACCCCGAACGCGACGGTGTAATCGGCCTTTCAAAATTCCGTAGCAGCCCTTGAAATTGGCAAGCACTGTACGTACAACAATATACGTATAATGAAGCACTGGTGCGGTTCGATTGGGATCCTGGAAGAGCGCGGACGAATCTGGCCAGGCTCGGCGTCTCCTTCGAGCTGGCGCGTCGCGTCTGGGACGATCCGTTGCACGTCATTGTCCCGGACCGCGTGAGCGACGGCGAACAGAGGTGGCATGCCATCGGCGTCGTGGGGACGGTCACCTTGGTGGTGGTCGTCCACGCCTATCCAGAAGGCGAGGAGGAAAATCTTGCGAGGATCATCGGTGCGCGCAAAGCGACTTCACACGAACGTCGGCGCTACGAAGCGGAAGCCCCTTAGCATGGCGGAGCGGCGACAACTCGCCGCCCTGAAGGCAAAAGCGGACGAGGCGATCGATACCAGGGATATTCCCGAAGCACCGGCCGCCAACTGGCGGCTGGCGCGACGCGGCGACCTCTATCGGCCGGTCAAGCAGCCGGTGACGATCCGGCTCGATTCCGACATCGTCGCCTGGTTCAAGGCGCGCGGCCGCGGTCGTGGCTATCAGACGGAGATCAACAGCGCGCTTCGGAAGTATGTCGCCGGGCGGAGTCGCTGAGGCCTGAGCCCGCTGATCAACTCATCCCCTGGACCGAGAACACCGTGATCTCGAACATCACCCGCACATCTTCCGCCTTCGCATAGGGGTTCTTGTCGACTCCCAGATACTTGTGCGCCAGCTGGTCGATATGAGCCGCGGCGACATCGTCCTGCCGCACGCCTGTCACGGTGCCGCGCAGCTGGACGTACCGGTCGGGATTGTCCGGGTCCATGATCGAGAGCGCCACCTTCGCGCCCATCTTCATGTTGCGCACCTTGGTCCGCCCCAGCGCCGAGTTCACACGGACCTTGCCGCCCGCGAAGTCGAACCACACCGGCGTGTTCTGCGGTGAGCCATCGGGCATCAGCGTCGCCAGGTGGGCGAAGGCTTTCTTCTCCCGCAACAGATCCATGTAGACAGCGGGAATCTCGGTCATTTCCGTGGGCTCCTTGCCTTCGCCTATTTGCTTTTGCGCGCCTTCGCGCGGGCACCCGCAGGCGCCTTCTTCTTCGACTTGCTCTGATTGTACGCGATGGCGGCCCGGACGAGGGTCTTGAGCGCCCGTTCGTTGACCTTGTCGCCTTCGAGAAAATCGATCGCCCGCCTCGTATTGCCTCTATCGTCGGCGTTGAACAGCTTGTTGGGGTCCGCGAGGCGCGCGCCGTGGGCAAAGGTGAGCTTCACCTTGCCCCTGTGGGCGTTGGCGACCGCGATCATGCCATCGCGCGACCACACCGGGCTTCCCATCCACTTCCATTCCTCGACGATCTCCCGGTCGGCCGCGAGGATCGCTTTGCGGACGCTGGCGAAAGTCTTGCCGCGCCAGTCCGCGATTCCCGCGATCAGCCGGTCGATGCGTTCCGATGGAGTCATTAGGTCTTGTGCCTCGTGCGGGCCTGTTTCCTGCGAGCACAATAGTGATGCGGCGACGACGGGCGCAAGAAACTCCTGATCCGATCCATCAGCCTGCCGGAGTCGACTCCTCCGTCCGACGTGGGGGTGACCCGACCGGAAACCCGCCTAGCCGGCCGGCGCATCCCGCGAGATGAGCGGCTCGTCGGCGCCCGGGCCGAACCGGCCTCGCCGCCGCGTATCGATCATGCGTTGCACGCACGCCGTATAGGGGTCCGTTCCCGGAACGAACCCGCCCGCCGCACAGGCCCCCTCGACCGTCGCCGCCGAGGGCGGAACGCGTTGCGTCTCGCCGACGGCACAGGCCGCGGCCAAGCCGCACGCGAGAAGGACGCCAGCCATGCGATACGACATTTTCGAGCCCTCCCGCGGGACGGCGCCTCTTCGCTTCGCGCCGGCGGAAGGCGAACCCTAGGCCGATCCCGCCGCCCGTCGTTGATGCAGGTCAAACGGCCGGCGGCGCCGCCGTGTTCTGTTGTCGTGTCCGCGAGAGCGCCGGAGCGGCAACGAACAGAGGGGCGCCATGGTCACGGTTCTCATCGTCATCCTGCTGATCGTGCTGCTGGGCGGCGGCAGCTGGTACGGCTACAGTTACCACGGCGTCCACGGGCTGGGGGCCGCCTTCGGCTTCGTCCTCCTGGTGCTGGTCATCCTCTGGCTGCTCGGCGCCGTCGACTCCCTCGGCCAGGTCGCGCCCTCTCGTCCCTGAAGGTCACCGCCATGCTGATCGAGACAATGACCCGGCAGGCCAGTATCGCCCTGCTCGACCGCACGCGACTGGCCCGCCTGGCCTATGTCCGGGACGGCCAACCCCACATCGTCCCGATGTCGTTCGCCTACGACGCGGACTGCCTCTACAGCTTTTCGACGCTGGGCGAAAAGATCGTCTGGATGCGCGCCAATCCCCGCGTCTGCGTGGAAGCCGACGAGCTGGTCAACGTGGAGAAATGGGAGACCGTGATCGTTCAGGGGCGGTACGAAGAGCTGCCGGACACGCCCCGGTACGACGCCGACCGGCGGCACGCCCACGCACTCCTGCAACGGCGTCCCGTCTGGTGGGAACCGGGCTACGTGAAGACGATCATCGACGGCAAGGAGCGCCCGCTGGAACTCCTGTATTTCCGTGTCCGCATCGACCGGATCAGCGGCCATCGCGGCGTTCCCTGACCGCCGCGACGCTGGCGCTGCTCGACGCGCACCTGAAGAGAGCCGGCATCGACCGGACGCGCATCCTGCGCGCCCACGTGGTGGTGACCGACCACGACCGGAAGCCCGCCTTCGACCGCTTGTGGGCGGCATGAATGCCCGACGGCGAGGGTCCGGTGCGCTCGATCGTGCAGTCGATCATGCCCGAGGGCGACCTGATCGAGATCCTGATCACGGCGGCGCTGCCCGCCTGGTCGCGCCGCTTCAGCCGTGGCGCGCGGCGAGTTGGCCGAGGAGCGTGACAAGGGCAAAGGCCGCGACCGCGCCGCCTGCCGCGCCGATGATCGTCAGGCCGATGCGGCGCACATGGCGTCGCACGCGGCGGCCCGGGTCTATGGCCCTCGGCATGTACTCTTCCCCGATGTCACGCAGGTAGAACGTCGCCGTGCCGTACCACCAGCCGAGCCCGGCCCCCATAAGGACAAGGGCTGCAAACAAACCCCAGATGATGAAGACCAGGCTGCTCATGCCACTTTCTGTTTTCTGACGGCCGAACGATGATTCGGACTGCCCGAGCGGGTGCAGTTTCAGTGCCTCCCGGCCGCGCGGTCATGGAATGCAAGTCTCTACATCGATTGGCGAACTCACCCGCACTGAAAAAGCGGCTCGACGGCCTCAGCCGTCGCGACGCCGCCCCAGCTTACCCGAACCAAAGGCGTTCCGCCTCGCGAGCGCCTGTGCATAGCCCTTTGCAAGGCGCAGCGGCTAGGATGCCGGCTGCCATGGAAGAGAGGTCGTCGTGACACTGCCGCTGGAAGGAGTTCGCGTCATAGAGGTTGGCCAGGCGCTGGCCGGGCCGCTGGCCGGCGTACTGCTGGCCGACATGGGCGCCGACGTGATCAAGATCGAGAAGCCCGACGGCGGCGACGATGCCCGCATCTGGGGACCTCCGTTCGGACCCGACGGCGAGACCTCGCTCTATTTCTATTCACAGAACCGCAACAAGCGCTCGGTCGTGCTCGACCTCAAGCTGGCGGCCGACATCGACAAACTTCACAAGCTCTGCGAGACCGCCGACATCCTGATCCAGAATTTGCGGCCCGGCGTCGTCGATGAGGTCGGCATCGGACCTGAGTCGATGCTGCTGCGCCACCCGCGCCTCATCTACTGCTCGATCTGGGCCTTCGGGTATCAGGGGCCGCTGCGCATGAAGCCCGCCTTCGATCCGCTGCTGCAGGCCTATGGCGGCATGATGAGTGTCACCGGCCGGCCGGAGGATCCGCCGACCTTCTGCGGCGCCTCGATCAACGACAAGGCGACCGGCATGTTCTGCACGATTGGGGCTTTGGCGGCGCTCCGTATGAGGGACAAGACCGGCAAGGGTTGCCTGGTCGACACGTCGCTGTTCGACTCGGCGGTGCACTGGGTCGAGGGCCAGGTGAACAGCTACCTCGCCAACGGCTCCGTCTCCAAGCGGCACGGCACCGGCAGCCCGGTGATCGTGCCCTACCAGACGTTCGACACGGCGGACCATCCGATCTGCCTGGCGCCCGGCAACGACCGGTTGTGGGGGCGCTGCGCGGCGGTGCTGGGACGGCCCGAATGGGCGACGGACCCGAAGTTCGCGAAGAGCGCGCAGCGCGTCGCGCACAAGGCCGAGCTGCTGCCGATGATCGCTGCGGCCCTCAAGCTGAAGCCGCGGGCGCACTGGCTGGAGGCGATGGAAACGGCCGGCGTGCCGTGCGCGGCGGTGAACGACATCGGCGAGCTGACCGAGACCGAGCAGATGGCGGCGTCGAAACTGATCCAGCAGTTGCCCGGCGGGCCCAAGGTGGTCGGCCTGCCGATTGCCTTCGATCACGTACGGCCGCACTCGCCGCGCTCCGCGCCGACGCTGGGCGAACATACGGATGAAGTGCTGGGCGCACTCGCCAAATGAGCACCGTTCCTTCTCTCGTCGCGCCGTGGCGCATCGGCGTCGATGTCGGCGGCACTTTTACCGACATGGTGCTGCGCGATGCGGCGGGCGCGGTGCGCATCTTCAAGGCGCCGTCGGTGCCGGCCGATCCCAGCGAAGGCGTGCTGGGCGTGCTGCGGTTGGCGGCGCAGCAGCTCGACATCACGCTGACGGCGCTGCTGCGCGACTGCGCACTGTTCGTCCACGGCTCGACCGTGGCCACCAACACCATCCTGGAGAAAAAAGGCGCCAGGGTCGGGATGCTGACGACCGAGGGTTTTCGCGATTCGCTCGAAATCCGGCGCGGCATCCGCGACAACCAGTGGGACCATCGCGCGCCCTTCCCCGAGGTGCTGGTGCCGCGCTATCTGCGCCTGCCGGTCCGGGGCCGGATCGGCGCCGACGGCCAGGAACTGGCGGCGCTGGCGCTTGAAGACGTCGATGCGGCGGCCAAGGTCTTTGCGGCAGAGGGTGTCGAGTCGGTGGCCGTCTGCCTGTTCAATTCCTTCCTCGATGGCGCGCACGAGCGCGCGGTCGGCGGCCAGCTCGCCAAGGGCTGGCCAGGAGCCGGAAGTGCCAAGTGGGTGTCGCTGTCGAGCGACGTCATGCCGACCATGGGCGAATACGAGCGCGGCTCGACCGCCGTGGTGAACGCCTACGTGGCGCCCAAGGTCACGAGCTACCTGCACGCGCTGGACGAACAGCTCCGCCAGTTCGGCCTGCCGCGCTCGCTGCTGCTGCTGCAGAGCAACGGCGGCGCGGTGTCGGTCGATCAGGTGGCGGCGCGCCCGGTGATGCTGGTGCTCTCGGGTCCGGCCGCCGGCGTCGGTGCACTGAAGGGCTGCGCGGCGCCGGGCGAAAAGGCCAACCTGATTTCCATGGAGATCGGCGGCACCAGTTGCGACGTCATGGTGATGGCGAGTGGCGACGTGCCGGTGACGGACGAGCTCACCATCGACGGCTATCACCTCACCACGCCGTCGGTGGAGATCCACACGGTCGGCGCGGGCGGCGGCACCGTCGCCTGGGTCGACGATGCGGGATTGCTGCATGTCGGCCCGCAGGGCGCCGGTGCGCGGCCCGGTCCCGCGGCCTATGGGCTGGGCGGCGAGAACCCGACCGTCACCGATGCGCAGCTCGTGCTGGGGCGGCTGCGGCCCGGCCCGCTGGCGGGCGGCGCTGTCACGCTCGACGGGGCGCTCGCGCGCAAGGCGGTCGAGACCAAGCTCGCCAAGCCGCTCGGTCTCTCGGTCGAGGACGCCGCGGCCGGCGTCATCCGGCTGCTGGAGCAGAACCTCCTGCACGCGGTGGAACGACTCAGCATCGAGCGCGGCCACAATCCCGCGACCTTCACGCTCGTGGCCGCCGGCGGCGCCGGACCGATGCACGGCACTGCCGTCGCGCGGGCGCTGGGCTGCCGCCGCACCCTGCTGCCGCGCGCCGCCGGCGCTTTCTGCGCGCTCGGCATGCTGCAGTCCGACGTGCGGCAGGACTATCTGCAGGTGTTCCTGGCCGATCTCGACAAGGCCGAGGCGGCGTCGCTGGAAGCGGGCTTCGCCCAGATCGAGGCGCGGGCACGCGAGGCGCTGGCCAGGGACGGGTTTGGCGCCGAGGCGGTCGTGATCGAACGCGAGGCAGACCTTCGCTACGACGGCCAGCAATGGCCGGTGCGCGTGACTATCGGCGCGGTGTTCGACGCCAAGGCAGCGCGAAAGGCGTTCGAGACCGAGCATCAGCGGCTGTTCGGCCATATCCAGCCCGGCGGCCGCATCGACATCACCGCCCTCAGGGTCGTGGGCCGCGGCCGGCTCGACTGGACGCCGCCGGCCGCGCGGCCGCCGCAAGCCGGCACGCCCAGGCCGCGGGAAACCCGCAAGGTCTGGATCGATCCCGCCTCGGGCTGGCGCGACGTGCCGATCTACGACGGCGCCGATCTCGCGCCCGGCTGCCGACTGAAAGGCCCGCTGCTGGTCGAGGAGCGCACCATGACTGCCTTCGTCGGCCCCGCCGACACGCTCGAGGTCGATTCGCGCGACGATTTCCTGGTTCACGTCGGAGGCGCTTCATGACCGCGACCCTCGATCCCGTCATCCTGGCGCTGGTGCAGAACCGGCTCGACCATATCTCGCACCAGATGGGCTGGGTGATGACGCGCACCGCGCGCTCGCCGATCTTCAGCCAGAGCGCCCGCGGCACCCTGATCAGCCAGGCCGACGGCATTCCGATCCATACTGGCGGCGGCGGCTTCGCCGTGCGCGCCATTCTGCGCGACTTCAAGGGGGCGATAGAGCCGGAAGACGTGTTCCTGCTGAACGATCCCTACACGGCTGGCGGCAATCACCTGCCGGACTGGGTGATCGCCCGGCCGGTGTTCGTGGCGGGCAAGCGCGTGGCCTTCGCCTGCAACCGCGCGCACCAGGCCGACATCGGCGGCGGTGCTGCCGGCACTTATAATTCGGCGGCCACGGAGATCTTCCACGAGGGCATTCGCCTGCCGGTGCTGAAGCTGATCGAGGGTGGGAAAGTACGCGACGACCTGTGGCGCCTGCTGCTGCTCAACACGCGGCTGCCCGAGGCGCTGGACGGCGACCTCCGCGCCATGATCGGCTCGACCCGCATCGGCGCCGAGCGGTTGGCGCTGCTCGTCGAGGAGTTGGGCGGCGACAAGGCCGACGACTTCTTCGAGGGCGTGCTCGACCACGCCGACCGCCGCTTCCGCACCTGCATCGACCGCCTGGCGCAAGGCGTGTGGCGCGCCGAGGAGCCGGTCGACAACGACTGTTTCGAGCCGATCGATGGGCGGATCGCGGTCACGATCACGGTCAAGGACCGGCGAATGATCGTCGATTTCGCGGGCACGAGTCCGCAGATCCGCGGCTTCAAGAACAGTTCGATCGCCAACTCGACCTCGGCCGTGTTCATGTCGCTGGCGTCGTTCTTCGAGCCCGACCTGCCCAAGAACGAGGGCGCCTTCCGCAGCGTCGAGATTCGTTTGCCCGAGGGCACGCTGGTGAATGCGCGGCCGCCGGCGCCGATGACCATGAACACCGTGTTCGTGGCGCACGAGATCATCCATGCGATGTGGAAGGCATTGGCGCAAGCGCTGCCGGAGCGCGCCTCCGCCGGCTGGTCGAAGGCGGTGCATGCGGTGACGGCCGGCTTGCGTGCCGATGGCGGGCGCTACGTGATGTACCAGTGGGCGGGCGCCCCGGCGGGCGGCGGCGTCGAAGGTCGCGACGGCTTTCACCTGATCGGCCACCTGATCACCCTGGGCGGGCTGACGCTGCCCAACCTCGAAACCTACGAGCAGCTCTATCCCGTGCGCTTCAAGCGGCAGGAGCTGCGCTGCGATACGGCGGGCGCCGGCCGCTTCCGCGGCGGTGCCGGCTGCGACTACGAGGTCGAGATGTTTACCCCGGCCGACTATGCCTTCCGCGGCGAAGGCGTCGGTGCGCCATCGAGCTTCGGCGTCGAGGGCGGCCGTGCCGGCGCGGGCGGCGAGGTGATCCTCACCCTGGCCGACGGCAAGCGCATCCAGGCGCCCAAGTACGGCGTCGAGCGCCATGGCGCCGGCAGCTATCGCGCCCTGTCGCCGGGCGGCGGCGGCTACGGCGATCCGTGCACGCGCGATCCCGTCCGCGTCCTGCGCGACGTGCGCGACGGGATCGTGAGCGCATCCGGCGCCGAACGGGACTATGCGGTGGCGATTGCTGCCGACGGACGCAGTATCGACCAGAAGCGCACGGCTGCCCTGCGATCCACGCCATCCTGAGAAAGAGCTATCCTCTTCTGGAGATCCACGATGCGCAGCACATTCATCATCGCTTTCATGCCGACGCTTCTCGGCAGCGGCACGGCGGCGATGGCGCAGATCTTCACCGATCCCTCGGCCTATTGCCGCGCCGTGGGCACGATCGACGAACCCGACGCGCGTTACACCGGGCCCGGCACCCCGGACTGGATTCGCGCGGCCTTCTACACGCCTGACCAGATCGCCGCCATCAAGGCCGGCCGGCAGCCCGACTACGGCGTTGCATGGCGCTGCGTCGGCGGCGAGGTGCTGGCCTGCCAGAACGCGCAGACGCCTTCCTGCATGAAGCCCGACACTGACCGCACACCTACTCCGGCCATGAGTGAATTCTGCCGGCGCGAGCCAGGCGCTTCGATCATCCCCCGTGTCGTCACCGGTACGGCGCGCATGCTGGCCTACGAATGGATCTGCCGCGGCGCCGAACCGTCGATCGCCAAGGCAACGCCGCTCGATGCTGAGGGCTTCGTTGCCGCCGACTGGAAGCGCGTCGCTCCCAGGTAGAGTCAGTCGAGCCCGTTGCCGCCGTAGAGCCATTCCAGCGTATCGAGCCACTGATCCTGGCTCTTGGCGTTCATGAGGACATTGCGTAGCGCCGCGTGCGGGCCGGCGGGATGATAGACGTGATCGCCCATGGCGCGCGACATCAGCTGCACCCGCGCGGTGCGCAGCACACGGCGGGTCTTGTAGGTGGCGAGGCCGGTTTCGAGCGAGTCGTAGCGCGACAATGAATCGGCCAGGCAGACCGCGTCTTCCATGGCCATGCAGGCGCCCTGGGCCATGTACTGCATCATCGGGTGCGCGGCGTCGCCTAGCAGCGCCACGCGGCCGTCGATCCACTGGTCGATCGGGTCGCGGTCGCACAGCACCCACATGTGCCAGTCCTTGCCGTGGCGGATGATGTTCTGGGCGCGCTCGCAGACGTGGGTGAAACCCTTGCGTACCTCCTCGACCGGCACCGGCTTGCCGGCCACCGGCTCGGGGGCGTGATTGTGGTAGGTGACGACGAGGTTGAAGACCTTCCAGCCCGACAGCGGGTAGTGGACGATGTGGCACTTGGGGCCGGCCCACAAAGTGGCCGCGTTCCAGCGCAGCTCCTCGGGCATCTGCTCCAGCGGGATCACCGAGCGATAGGTGGTGTGGCCCGACACGCGCGGCGCGCCGTCGCCCGCGACCTGAGAGCGGACGTTGGACCACAGGCCGTCGGCGCCGATCAGCGCCCGGCCCTTCACAGCGCTGCCACCCGCGAGACGCGCCGTGACGCTGCTGCCGTCCTGATCGTAGCCTGTGACTTCACTGTGCGTGCGAAGCTCGATCAGCTCGTGGTCGTTGCAGGCCTTCAGCAGCACGCCGTGCAAATCGCCGCGATGGACCACGGCATAAGGATTGCCGAAGCGGGCGCGGAATTTGTCGCCAAGGTCGATGTGGGCGATCTCGCCGTCGGCAATGGCGTCCATCAGGCGGAGGCTGTCGATGTAGACCGCCATCCCGCGGGCCGCCTCGCCCACGCCCAGCCGATCGAAGCAGTGGAAGGCATTGGGCCCAAGCTGGATGCCAGCGCCGATCTCGCCCAGCCTGGAAGCCTTCTCCAGGACCAGCGAGGCGATACCCTTCTGGGCCAGCGCGAGTGCAGCCGCGAGGCCGCCGATGCCGCCGCCCGCGATGAGAATCTTACCTTGGTCCACCCACGACCTTTTCGTCATGCAACCGGGCAATCTCATGCCCCGGCAGGCCGAGGATAGCGGAAAGGATCTCGTCCGTATGCTGGCCCAGCGTCGGCGCACCCACCGGCGGCTGGCGCGGCACGGCGCCGAACTGCAGGGGCGAGCCCGCCACCGGATAACGGCCGATGCCAGGCTGGTCGAGCACGGTGAACAGCGGATTGTCCTGCACGGCGTCCTTGTCGGCTGCCAGTTCGCGGAACGTCTGGTACGGCGCCCACAAGGCGCCCGCTTTCTTCAACGCCGCACCCACGTCGGCCGCCGTGTGCGCCGCCACCCATGGCTCGATCAGCGCACAGAGCCGCGCCCGGACTGTCCAGCGGCCGGCATCTGTTTTGAGGTCGGCGCCTGTCTCGGCCTCGATCCTATTGAAGGCGGCCGCAAAGCCGCCGGCGGCCGCCAAGGCATCGACATGGCGGTCGGAGAAGATGCAGATCATGACGAAGCGGCCGTCGCTGGTTTTGAAGTCCCGGCCGAATGTACCGAAGATCTCGTTGCCGTAGCGCGGCCGGTCGACCTCGTTGACCACGGCCTCGCCGAGATAGCCCAGCGCCGACGTGACCGAGAGCGCCATATCCTGCAGCGGCAGGACGATCCTCTGCCCCTGGCCCGTCATCCGCCGGTGCCGCTCGGCGGCCAGGATCGCCAGGGCGCCGGCATAGGCGGTGGCAAGATCCCACGGCGGCGCCACGGCATTGACCGGGCCGTCGTGGCCGACCGGGCCGGTCGCCATCGGGAAGCCGGTGATGGCGTTCACCGTGTAGTCGACATTCGCCGTGCCGTGCCGATCCCCCACGATGTTGAGCGCAATCAGGTCGGCGCGCTTCTTCGCCAGCTCCTCGTAAGCGAGCCAGCCGCGCGCCGGCATGTTGGTGGTAAAGATGCCGCCGCCCTCGCCCGGCGCGGTGATCAGCGCCGTGAGCAGTTCGCGCCCCTTCGGGCTGCGCAGGTCGACGGCAATCGAGCGCTTGCCCTTGTTGAGACCGGCCCAGTAAATCGAGCGTCCATCCTTCGTGATCGGCCAGCGGTCGTTGTCGAGACCGCCCTTGATATCGTCGAAACGGATCACGTCGGCGCCCAATTGCGCGAGCGTCATGCCGCCCAGCGGGGCCGCAATGAAAGCCGAGCCTTCGACGATGCGAAGGCCGGCGAGAATTCCCGTCATTTCACTTGTCCTGTTGCGGTGCGCTCGGCCGGGAGATTGTTCTTGCGCTTGTCGAGCCACCAGCCGTACTCGGGATTCCACATGCCGAAGTCCGTATCGCAGCCCAATTCCTGTGCGGCATGGACCGGCCAGAAGGGGTTGTAGAGAGCCTGACGGCCGATCGCGATCAGGTCGGCATCGCCGGATTGCAGGATCGCCTCCGCCTGCGGCCCGTCGAGGATCAGGCCGACCGCCATCGTCGGAATCTTCGCGCCGCGCTTCACCGCCGCCG
>LNFM01010791.1_pt1 | contig 12688 bp, 11 predicted proteins | sample 596031 | NCBI WGS metagenome assembly LNFM01 (sample SAMN04254537, study PRJNA301005) | activated carbon metagenome | isolation source: dual media filters at the Ann Arbor, Michigan drinking water treatment plant | place: USA: Ann Arbor
ACGGCTGGAACCAGTACCTGTGGCCGCTGCTGGTGACCACCAGCGAGGACATGTACCCGGTGGTCATCGGCATCAAGCGCATGATCAGCGGCGGCGACGCGGCCAACGACTGGAACATCGTGATGGCCACGGCCATCCTGGCGATGATCCCGCCGGCGCTGGTCGTCATCCTGATGCAGAAGTGGTTCGTCAAGGGCCTGGTCGATACCGAAAAGTAAGAACGAGAGACGCAAGAACAAAAGATGGGCGCCATCGCATTACGCAACGTCGAGAAGACCTACGGCCACGGGCCGAAGGCCGTGCAGGTGATCTACGGCGTCAGCGCCGAGATCCCCGACGGCGAATTCATCGTCATCGTGGGCCCTTCCGGCTGCGGCAAGAGCACGCTGCTGCGCATGGTGGCCGGGCTGGAAGAGATCACCGCCGGCGAGATTCACATCGGCGGGCGTGTCGTCAACAAGCTGGAGCCGGCCGAGCGCGACATCGCGATGGTGTTCCAGAACTACGCGCTCTACCCGCACATGAGCGTCTACGACAACATGGCCTACGGGCTGAAGATCGCCAAGCTGCCCAAGGCGGAAATCGAGACGCGGGTGCAGAAGGCGGCGAAGATCCTGGAGTTGGGCGAACTGTTGCAGCGCAAGCCGCGCCAGCTCTCGGGCGGCCAGCGCCAGCGTGTGGCCATGGGCCGCGCCATCGTGCGCCAGCCGCAGGTTTTCCTCTTCGACGAGCCGCTGTCCAACCTGGACGCCAAGCTGCGCGCGGCCACCCGGCTGGAGATCCGCAAGCTGCACGGCGAACTCGGCGTGACCTCGCTCTTCGTCACCCACGACCAGGTCGAGGCGATGACGCTGGCGCAGCGCATGATCGTGATGAACGCGGGGCGCATCGAGCAGATCGGCACGCCCGAACAGGTCTATGGCGAGCCGGCCAGCACCTTCGTCGCCAGCTTCATCGGCAGCCCGCCGATGAACCTGCTGCAAGGCCAGGCCGAAGGCCCGCGCTTTGCCATCGACGGTGCTGCCGACGCCTTGTCGCTGCCCGCCGCGGCACCGCGCACCGGCGCGCTGACGCTGGGCGTGCGCCCCGAACACGCCGAGTTGCGCGCCGACGGCGAATGGCCGCTGAAAGTGGAGGTGCTGGAGATGCTGGGCGCCGAGCGCCTGGTCTACGGCCACCTCGGTGGCAGCACCTTCACGCTGCGCCTGGACGCCACGCTCCTGCCCCCCCGGCCGGGCGAGACCGTGCGCCTGCACGTGCCGCGCGAACATCTGCACTGGTTCGACCCCGAAAGCGGGCAGCGCGTGGCATGAGCGGGCACTGGCCGCTGCCCTTCTGGATCGCCCACCGTGGCGCCGGCAAGCTGGCGCCAGAGAACACACTGGCAGCCTTTCGCGTCGGCGCGGCGCACGGTTACCGCGCCTTCGAGTGCGACGTGAAGCTCAGCGCTGACAGCCTGCCCTTCCTGCTGCACGACAGCACGCTGGACCGCACCACGCCGGCCAGCGGCGTGGCCGGCGACCGCCCCTGGTCGGCGCTGTCGCGCCTGGACGCGGGCGGCTGGCATTCACCCCCCTACGCCGGCGAGCCGCTGCCCAGCCTGGACGCCATCGCGGCCTACGTTCAGCGCAACGGCTTTGCGCTGAACGTCGAGATCAAGCCCACGCCCGGCCGGGAACACGCCACCGGTGTGGCCGCAGGCGCCGCCTGCGCCCGCCTGTGGCCGGGCGCGGCGCCGGCGCTGCTGCTGAGCTCGTTCGAGCCCGAGGCGCTGCGCGGTGCACGCGAAAGCGCGCCGGCGTTGCCGCGTGCGCTGTTGCTGGACGCGCTGTCGCCAGGTTGGCTCGCGTTGGCGCAACATCTCGGCTGCGTGGCGGTCGTCACCCAGCACCACCTGATGGATGCCGCGGTGCTTGCACAACTGCATGGCGCGGGCCTGCGCGCGCTGTGCTACACGGTGAACGATGCCGAGGAAGCGCGCCGCCTGCTGGCGCTGGGCGTCGACGGCCTGATCACCGACGCGGTGGACCGCTTTTCACCCAACGAGCGCGCCGTTTCGGACTGACGCCGCAACGGCGGCGCGCCCTCAGGGCAGCGGTGTGCGCACCTCGGCTTCGATGCCGAGCCACTCCGATTCCCGCTCCTGCTCGGGCAGCGCCGTCAGGCTGCGGATCAGCGGCAGGCGCCAAGCCACCACCACCAGCAGTACCGACACCGCACCTGCAAAGGCCAGCGCCGCGCGCAGCCCGACGTGGTCGCCCAGCCAGCCGCCCAGCAGCGCGCCCGGCGCGGCGGCCAGCAGGGTCAGCCAGCGCATCGTGGCCGTCATGCGGCCGAGCAGCGGTGCCGGCGTCACCGCCTGGCGCAGCGCCAGGAAGTTGATGAAGATGAAGACCGCGCCGGTGGTGAAGGCCATCAGCATCAACGCAAAGGCAGCCACGCCCCACGCGTTGGCCGGTGCCATGGCCAGCAGCAGCCAGCCCACGCCGCAGATGGCGTAACCCACCACCAGGCAGGGCCCGGGGCCGATGCGCTGACTGACGCGCCGCCCCAGCACGCTGCCGACGATGGTGCCCACACCCATGCCCATATAGCACAGGCCCACGGCGTGTTCACTCAGGCCCAGCGTGCGCGTCGCAAACAGGATCTGCACCGTCACCGCCGCGTAGTGGCACATCTGCCAGACAGCCATCAACACACCCAGCGTCAGCAGCAGGCGGTTGCCGGTGACGAAGCGCAGGCCCACGCCCAGGTCGCGCCAGAAGTGGCCCGCGGGGCGCGGTTCGCGGCGCTCGGTGATGGGGATGCCGCGCAGGATGAGCGCGGAGCCCAGCAGCAGCACGGCGTTGACCAGCAGGGCCAGGGGCGCACCGAAGATCTTGATGAGCGCGCCGGCCAGCCCCGGCCCGACGACCTCGGCGCCCGACGTGGCCAGCGCGTTCTTCGCGTGCGCCTCGACCAGCCTTTCGCGCGCCACCACCTGTGTCAGCACGATCTGCGCCGCGGTGCCGGCCACCGTGTGCACGGCGCCGAGCATGAAGCCCACGATGTAGAGCCAGCCCATCGACAACCAGCCCATCCACCAGGCCAGCGGCACGCTGGCCGCGGCCACGCCGATGAGCGACTCACCGACCACGTACACCGGCAGTTTGCGCACACGGTCCAGCCACACGCCCGAGGGCAGCGAGAGCAGCAGGAAAGGCAGCAACTCGATGGCCGTCAGCAGCCCCATCTGCGTCGGCGTGGCCTGCAGCAGCACCGCCGCGGTGAGCGGCAGCGCCAGCATCATCACCTGGTTGCCGAAGGAACTGGTGAGGATGGAGGCCCACAGCCGACGGTAGGCGGCGTCGCGCAACAGGTCGCCCGCGGCCAGCGTCGGCAGGCGGGAGAGCAGGCGCTGGAACAGGGGACGCTCGGCCAGGGGCAGCTCAGGACCGGTAGTCGGCGTTGATGGTGACGTAGTCGTGCGAGAGGTCGCAGGTCCAGACCTTGGTCTCGGCCGCGCCACGGTGCAGGTGCACGCGCACGGTGATCTCGCTCTGTTTCATCACGCGCTGGCCGTCCTCCTCGCGGTAGTCGGGCAGGCGCCCGCCCTTGCGAACGACGGCGACATCGTCGAGGTCGAGATCGATGAGCGACTGGTCGAGGTCGGCGATGCCGGCGTAACCCACCGCCGCCAGGATGCGGCCCAGGTTGGGGTCACTGGCGAAGAACGCGGTCTTGACCAGCGGCGAATGCGCGATGGCATAGGCCGCGAGCTTGCACTCGGCCTCGTCGCGCCCGCCCTGCACCTGCACGGTGATGAACTTGGTCGCGCCTTCGCCGTCGCGCACGATGGCCTGCGCCAGATGCTGCGCGACGGCGAAGACGGCGTCGCGCAGGACCAGTCCCTCGGTCGACGTGAGCGAGGTGATGGGCGCGTGGCCGGCCTGCTGCGTGGCCATCATCACGAACGAGTCGTTGGTCGAGGTGTCGCCGTCGATCGTGATGCGGTTGAAGCTGGCGTCGGCGGCCGCCTTCGCCAGAACTTGCAGCAGCGCCGGTTCGATGACGGCATCGGTGGCCAGGAAGCCGAGCATCGTGGCCATGTTCGGGCGGATCATGCCGGCGCCCTTGCTGATGCCCGTGACGGTGACGGTGCGCCCGGCGATGCTCACTTGGCGCGACACGGCCTTGGGCAGCGTGTCGGTGGTCATGATGCCCGCAGCGGCCTCGCCCCAGCCTGCCGGCTGCAGCGCGGCCAGCGCGGCCGGCAGGCCGGCCTCGATGCGGTCGACCGGCAGCGTTTCCATGATCACGCCGGTGGAAAACGGCAGCACCTGTGTCGGCTGCACATCCATCAGGCCGGCCAGCGCCGCGCAGCTGCGGCGGGCACGCTGCAGGCCGTCGGCACCGGTGCCGGCGTTGGCGTTGCCGGTGTTGATGAGCAGCGCGCGGATGGCGGCGCCACCGGCCAGGTGTTCACGGCAGACCTGCACCGGCGCGGCGCAGAAGCGGTTCTGCGTGAAGACGCCGGCCACCGAGGTGCCCGCGTCCAGGGCGAAGACGACGAGATCGCGGCGGTTGGCCTTGCGCACGCCGGCCATGGTCACCCCGATGCGTACGCCGGGCACGGCCAGCAGGGTCTGGGGATCGGGGGCCTGGAGATTGACGGGCATGGGTGGACTCGTGCGGCGGGCGGCCAGGCCGGCGATTGTAGTGAGCCGCGCCTTTGCGGCGCGGGCCGCCGTGGCAACGAAAAACCCCGCCGAAGCGGGGTGGGTTGATGGCTTCAGGGCGTGCCGTTCAGCGGCTGCCCTTCACCGCCGGCGGTGCGACTTCCCAGCCGATGTCCTGGAACAGGCGGTAGGTCAGGTCGATCGGGGGCAGCACCGCCTGCGTCAGGTCGGCGTTGATGCTCGGCTCCATCAGCTGGTTGCGGAACATGCTCACGTCGAAGTGCGACACCGATGAACCGCCCTGGAAGGGGTTCGGCGCGAACATCAGCGCACGGCCCAGGGCGTCGGCGCCGGAGTACTGTGTGCCCGTCAAGGTGAAGCTGGCGATCAGGCCCGACTTCGTACGCGAACGCACGCCCAGTGCGGCCTTGATCGTGTTGCCGTCGGCCTGGGTGATGCCCAGCACAGGGATCGTCACGGTGGGGTCGGCACCGCCCGGTGCCAGCACGCCAGCCGCGTTGTTTGCGATGACCACGCCGATGGCGCCTGCGTTCTGGGCGTTCTTGGCCTTGATGGCGAAGGCGCACGTACCACGGTCGATGAGCACGACGTTGCCGAAGGCCGCCTTGCTGTTGGGCGTGTTGAACGGCGTGCAGCCCGGACCGGCACCCTGGTCGACGATGGGCATGATCTGGCCACTGACCGAAGGCGCCAGCACCGGCGGGCCCAGGGTGGAGTCTCCGGCGACATAGACACCGGCGGCAGAACCTGCAGCCGCGCCGCTGATGGCCACCGCCGCTGCGCCAAGGCGGAGCACGCTCGGGATGGCGTTGGTGACGGCCGGGCCGGTCCAGACCAGGCCGTTGACGCTGATGGCCGAGGCCAGGCGTTCGGCGTTCGTCATGTCCTTCCACAACTTGCCAGCGGCCGTGCCGAACAGGAAGTGATCCCAGATCGCCGGGAAGCCGCCGTTCTGCGCGCCGGTGCTGCCGCTGGTGAAGGTCTGGAAGCCCAGGCCGTGCGCCATCTCGTGCTGCAACACGGCGACGAAATCGATCTTCGTACCTTCGTTGCTGTCCAGGCCGTAGTACCAGCCCGAAGCTTCCAGGCAGCCCGGCGTGCCGAGGTTGGAGTTGAAGTTCGAGTTGATCTGCGGCGCGTTGAGCGTGCCCAGGTAGCTGCCCGAGATGCGGTTGGCCAGCGCGTAGCTGTACCAGGTCGCAGGCTGCGGCGCGTTCGGGAAGTCGCGGAAGATGCTGGTGGCACCCGCACTGCCCAGCACACCGCCGGTGGCGGTGCAGGTCAGCGCCGTGAACTGCGCGTTGATGATGATGGGCACGTCCGAGGTCAGCGTCGCGCCCCAGATGTTCGCCGCGTAGGTGAAGGCGATGAGGCGCTGCTCACCGAGCGTGGTGCCGGTGTTGCCGCCCACCGGGGTGGCCGGCGTGGGGTCGTTGAAGCCGACGCCGGGCGCGTTGATGTTGTTGATGACGATCGTGGCGGCGGCATGGGCCTGGCCGGCCACGGCCAGGGCACCGGCCAGCGCGGCCGCGCCGAGCACCGCCTTCAGGGCGAGGCGATTACTTGACATGGGTCTGCTCCTTGGAAACCTGGCTGATGCGCTTGGCGAAGACCGGGGCCTTCATGGCCTTCTCGGCAGCCTCGCTGCCATCCACGCACACCAACTCGACCTTGCCGTCGGCGTTCACGCGGGCCACCGAATACACCATCGTGCCGGCGTCCAGTTCCTGCACCACGGCGCCATTCGCCAGCTTCTGCGGCTGGGGGTTGAGGCGGCCGCTGAGCATGCCGACCTTCTGGCCGCGCGCGGCGGCGCGCATCGATGCGTCCATCGTGGCACGTGCCTTCTCGGCGTTGTTCGACTCGACGCGGGCATGCTGGGCCTGTGCGGCCAGGCCCAGGGTCGTTCCTGCCAAGGCGATGGCCATGGTTCGCAAAGTGATCTTCATGTGTCTCGGTCCTTCAAGCGGTGAAACGGCGGCGCAGCATCAAGCCGGCCACACCCAGGCTCATCAGCAGATAGGTGGTCGGCTCGGGGATGGCCGAGGTGACCACGACGTCGTCGATGCCGAGGTAATTGCCGGCGGTGGAAACGTTGTCGACGAGGTAACGGAAGGCCAGGCGTCCCGAGGCGGGCGCGTCCAGACTGTTGAGCGTGTAGCTCAGCCCGACCCAGCCGGTATCGCTGGACGCCTGGAAGCTGCCCAGCAGCGTGGAGAAGTCGGCCACGTTGGCGCTGGCGCCGCTGGTGCTCAGGCGCACCTCGATCTTGTCGAGGAAGCCGTCACCGGCGGTGCGCACGAGGAAGGACAACTCGCTCGTGCCGTCCAGTGACAACTCGGGCGTCATCAGCCAGTTGCTGACGGCGCCGGTGGCGTTGCCGGTACCGAGGAAGTTGGCTGCGACATACGAGTTCGCCGCACCCGAGGCCGCAGCGAAGATGCCGCTGTTGCCCTGGAACCAGGAGTTGCCCAGCGGCGCGGTGCTTTGATTCACCTGCACCCAGCCGGCAGCCCCCAGCGCGGCGACGTCGTCGAAGCCCTCCGACAACACCGTGATGGCCTGGGCGCCGCTTGCGGCAGCCACCAGCGCCAACCCGGACATGAGTTGCTTGATCGTCAATTCACACCTCGGAAGAAGGAAAGGTAGAAGTTGACGATAAGCACGCCCCAGGCCCGCTACAACCCGCAGCTGCGGGGGTGTGCGGCCAGGGTTTCCCCGGGCTCTGGCGGTGCTATCGAGCCGCCTCGGGCCGCGCCTAGGACAGCCTGCCGTGGCAGGCCTTGTACTTCTTGCCGCTGCCGCACGGGCAAGGGTCGTTGCGCCCCACCTTGGGCACCGCCTGCACCGCCGTGGCGGGGTCGGCCACCTGCGACACGCTGCCATCCTCGTTGGGATGCGTGTAGGTCACGTTGGACAGCTGACCGGCCTGCGCCTCCAGCGCCTGCGCGGCCTCGGCCACCTGGTCCTGGCTCTGGATGCGCACCGTCATCAATACCCGCGTGACTTCCAGCTTCACCACGTCGAGCAGCTGACTGAAGAGCTCGAAGGCCTCGCGCTTGTATTCCTGCTTCGGGTTCTTCTGCGCATAGCCGCGCAGATGGATGCCCTGGCGCAGGTAGTCCAGCGCCGCGAGGTGCTCGCGCCAGTGGCTGTCGATGCTCTGCAGCAGCACCATGCGCATGAAGGGCGTGAACTGCTCGGCGCCGACGAGCTCGACCTTGGCCTTGAAGTGCGCGTCGGCGGCGGCCACCACCTTGTCGACGATCTCGTCGTCGGTGATCGACTCACTGCCTTCCACGGCAGCCTTCAGCGCCACCTCGAACTGCCATTCGTCGCGCAACACCTGCTCCAGGGTGTCCAGGTCCCACTGCTCTTCCAGCGTGCCGGCAGACACGTAGGTGCGCACCACTTCGGTCATCGCGCTCTGGCGCAGATTACCGATCTGCTCGTCGAGGGTCTTTGCCTCGAGGATCTCGTTGCGCTGCTGGTAGATGACCTTGCGCTGGTCGTTGCTGACGTCGTCGTATTCCAGCAGTTGCTTGCGCACGTCGAAGTTGCGCGCCTCGACCTTGCGCTGCGCGCTCTCGATGCTGCGGTTGACGATGCCGGCCTCGATGGCTTCGCCCTCGGGCATCTTCAGGCGGTCCATGATCGCCCGCACGCGGTCGCCCGCGAAGATGCGCATCAGCGGGTCGTCGAGAGACAGGTAGAAGCGCGACGCGCCCGGGTCGCCCTGGCGGCCCGAGCGGCCGCGCAGCTGGTTGTCGATGCGCCGGCTTTCGTGGCGCTCGGTGGCCACGATGCGCAGGCCGCCGGCGGCCTTGACCTGCTCGTGCAGCGCCTGCCACTCGTCCTTCAGCTTCTGCGCCCGGGTCTGGCGCTCTTCGTCGGACAGTGCCGGATCGGCCTCCAGGAACTGGATCTGCTTCTCGACGTTGCCGCCCAGCACGATGTCGGTGCCGCGGCCGGCCATGTTGGTGGCGATGGTGATCACCCCCGGCCGCCCGGCCTGCGCCACGATCTCGGCTTCCTTGGCGTGCTGCTTGGCGTTGAGCACCTGGTGCGGCAGCTTGGCCTTCTTCAGCAGTTCGCTGATGAGCTCGCTGTTCTCGATGCTGGTGGTGCCCACCAGCACCGGCTGACCGCGTTCATGGCAGTCGCGGATGTCGAGCGTGACGGCGTCGAACTTCTCCTTGGCCGTCTTGTAGATGAGGTCGTTGTCGTCCTTGCGGATCGTCGGCTTGTTCGGCGGGATGACCACCGTCTCCAGGCCGTAGATCTCCTGGAATTCATAGGCCTCGGTGTCGGCCGTGCCGGTCATGCCGGCGAGCTTGCCGTACATGCGGAAGAAGTTCTGGAAGGTGACCGAGGCCAGCGTCTGGTTCTCGCTCTGGATCTGCACGCCTTCCTTGGCTTCCACGGCCTGGTGCAGGCCGTCGCTCCAGCGCCGCCCCGTCATCAGGCGGCCGGTGAACTCGTCGACGATGATGACTTCGCCGTTCTGCACCACGTAGTGCTGGTCTCGGTTGTAGAGCTGGTTGGCCCGCAACGCCGCGTAGACGTGGTGCATCAGCGCGATGTTGGCCGGGTCGTACAGGCTCGCGCCCTCGGGCAGCAGGCCGGCCTCGGCCAGCAGCCGCTCGGCCTTCTCGTGGCCGGCTTCGGTGAGGAAGACCTGGTGCGACTTCTCGTCGACCGTGAAGTCGCCGGCCTCGATCACGCCTTCACCGGTGCGCAGGTCCTCCTCGCCGATCTGCTTCTTCAGCTGCGGGACGATGGCGTTGATGCGCACATACATCTCGGTGTGGTCTTCGGCCTGGCCGCTGATGATCAGTGGCGTGCGCGCCTCGTCGATGAGGATGGAGTCGACCTCGTCGACGATGGCGTAGTTCAGGCCGCGCGCGACGCGGTCCCGCGTCTCGAGCACCATGTTGTCGCGCAGGTAGTCGAAGCCGAACTCGTTGTTCGTGCCGTAGGTGACGTCGGCGGCGTAGGCAGCCTGCTTCTCCTCGCGGTCCATGCCGGGCACGTTCACGCCCACGCTCAGGCCCAGGAAGGTGTAGAGGCGCCCCATCCACTCGGCGTCGCGGCGTGCGAGGTAGTCGTTGACCGTGACCACGTGCACACCCTTGCCCGTGATGGCGTTCAGGTAGACCGGCAGCGTGGCCATCAGCGTCTTGCCCTCGCCGGTGCGCATCTCGGCGATCTTGCCCTGGTGCAGCGCGATGCCGCCGATGAGCTGGACGTCGAAGTGCCGCATCTTCAGCACGCGCTTGCTGCCTTCACGCACCACCGCGAAGGCCTCGGGCAGCAGATCGTCGACGTCGGTGCCGGCGGCCACGCGCTGGCGGAACTCGTCGGTCTTGGCGCGCAATTGCTCGTCGGTCAGCTTCTCGAACTGGGTTTCCAGCGCGTTGACCTTGTCCACGGTACGCCGGTAGGTCTTCAGCAGGCGTTCGTTCCGGCTGCCGAAAATCTGGGTCAGGATCTTGGGAAACATGCGGCGTCGGGCTCTCGGGGTTCAGGGGCGGTGCGGGGGTGCAGGAACCACGCGCATCGGCAGCACCCGCCGGGCCCCTCATCGGGTCCGACAGGCATGAGCTGGGCCATGTGGGGGCGCTGCGCCGGTCTGCAACACCGGCCGGCATGCGCCCGTGGCGCTGCTCGACCTGGCATCGCAGCGTCGAAAACAAAGCACTCGACTTTACCACCCGGCCCTCGTGCGACCGATGGGCACGCTGGCGGGCGCCGACGGCGGCGGCTCAGCGTTGCCGCGCCGCGGCAGCCGAAGGCGCCGTGGCCGCGGCCTGCACCGTGGGCGACCCCGCCAGGAAACGCGCCGGGTCTTGCGGCACGCCGTCCACCAGCACCTCGAAGTGCAGGTGGGCGCCGGTGGAGCGCCCCGAACTCCCCACCTTCGCGACGACCTGGCCGCGCCGCACCAGTGCGCCCAGCGGCACGCTGATGCCCGCGCAGTGTGCGTAGCGCGTGACGAGACCGTTGCCGTGGCTCAGCGTCAGCAGCTGGCCGTATTCGGGATGCGTCTCGACGGCCGTCACGATGCCGCCCGCAGCCGCGCGGATGGGCGTGCCGATGGCGGCGGGAAAGTCCAGGCCGGTGTGCAGCGCCGAGCGCCCGTTGAAGGGGTCGCGGCGGAAACCGAAACCCGATCCGACGTCCCCTTCGACCGGCGTGGCGCTGGGCACCATCAAGGCCTGCAGGCGGCTGGCCAGCAGGCGCGACTCGACGAGCGTGAAATAGTCGGTGTTGAAGTCGGTCACCTCGTCGAGCCCGGACACCAGTTGCTGCAGCTGTTCGAGGCTGGGCCTGGGCACGGGGACGAAGGGCCCGCCACGGCCGGCGCCCGCGGGCGCCGTGCCAGACGCCGGCCGGTGCGGCGGATCGAGCTCGTCGGCCTTCACCCCGGCCAACCCCTGCACACGTTCGCCCATCGCTTCCAGTCGCACGAGCTTGGCCTGCATCTCGCCTACCTTCTGCGCGATGGCATCGAGGTTGTCGCGCATGAAGCGCTCGCGTTGCGCGAGTTCGTCGCGCACGATCAAGCGCACCAGCGGGCTGACCACGGGCCAGCCCTCGCGCGCGGCCTTCAGGAAGACGAAGTGGTAGACCGTGCCCGACAGCAGCAGCAGCGCGGCCACGATGGCCAGGACGCCGAGCCCGAGCTGCCAGCGCGTGAACTGCAGCGCGTGTGTGCGGGCCAGCCGGCCGTGGGTGATGAGCAGCTGCATCCTCAGCGCCTCCGTGGCCGCCGGCAGGCGGTGCGCCGGGACCGGCGTAGTTCGTATGAGCAGGACACTTAGACTCCCCCCGACATGAGCAACCCCGGCCTCAAGGACCAGACCGTCGCCGCCGCCCTGGGCCGCAGCGAGCCGCTGACCAGCCTGCTGCAGCGCATGCGGGAGTCCAAGGCCAGGCTCGACATCCTCGTTCCCCACTTCCCCCCGGGCCTGGCCGACGGCATCCGTGCCGGCCCGCTGGACGACAGCGCCTGGGTGCTGCTCGTCTCGAACGCCGCAGCCGCCGCCAAGCTGCGCCAGGTGCTGCCGGCACTGGAAACCGCGCTGCGCGCGCACGGGTGGCCCGGACCACCCATCAAGATCAAGGTGCTGCCGCGCGCATGAGCCGGACGGCAGGGCCCGGCTGGCAGCATGCGGTGGTGCCGGCTATCCGAGTCGAACGGATGACCTTCCGCTTACAAGGCGGGTGCTCTACCAACTGAGCTAAGCCGGCAGCGATGCAGATTGTAGGTGGCGGCGTCGCCGCAGCCGCGCGGCTACTTGACGCGCTTGAGTGCAGGCCGCCCGCCGGCCGGGCCTGCGGGTTCGGGCGGGGTGTCCTTGGGGGGCTCGGTCGCCGTGGCCGGCGGCGCGGCGGGCTCGCTGCTGGCCAGACGCAGACCGCGGATCGGTGTCGGCTCGGTCGTCGATTCGGCGCGCGCGCCGGCTTCGGTGGGCACAGGGAAGGCCATGCCCTGACCGTTTTCGCGGGCATAGATGGCCACGACATGGTCCACCGGCACGCGGATCTCTCGCGCCACGCCGCCGAAGCGCGCCTTGAACTCGATGAACTCGTTGCCCAGTTGCAGCCCCGAGGTGGCCTCGAAGCCGACATTGAGCACGATCTCGTTGTTCTTCACGTACTCCATCGGCACCTGAACGCCCGGGCCGACATAGACCGCGACATACGGCGTGAAGCCGTTGTCGGTGCACCAGTCGTGCAGCGCCCGCAGCAGGTAGGGGCGGGTCGAGGTGCCCTGGTTGTCAGGGGTGTCGGCCATGGGCGGTGCGCCTACTTCCGCATCACCTTTTCGGAAGGCGTCAGCGCCTCGATGTAGGCCGGGCGCGAGAAGATGCGCTCGGCGTACTTCAGCAGCGGCACGGCGTTCTTCGACAGGTCGATGCCGTAGTAGTCCAGGCGCCACAGCAGCGGCGCGATGGCCACGTCGAGCATGCTGAAGTCGTCGCCCAGCATGTACTTGTTCTTCA
>LNFM01010792.1_pt1 | contig 12687 bp, 6 predicted proteins | sample 596031 | NCBI WGS metagenome assembly LNFM01 (sample SAMN04254537, study PRJNA301005) | activated carbon metagenome | isolation source: dual media filters at the Ann Arbor, Michigan drinking water treatment plant | place: USA: Ann Arbor
TGCGTCCCCGTTGGCGTCGCGGGCGCGGGAGGCGTCGCGGGGCCTGGAGGTGTCGCGGGTGTCTGCGGTTCGACAGGACGTGTCGATTGGGGTGCTGGGCTCGGAGGCTCCGCCGCGCGCCGAGAGCAACCGTCTCGACACGCAGGAAGCCAGGCGAGCGACACGATGCCGAGCGCAGCGCGGAGGTTCATCCCCCGCGAGTGTATGCCTCGCACCCCGACGGATCGAGCCGTGGATTGCGAAGTGCTAGGGACAGACAGGAGGATCGCCGCACCGCGCAACGCCTCACCGATCGCGGTCGTGGGTGTTTCGAGCCGTGCGAGGCCCTACGCGGTGGACCACCAACCGCGAGTCGTCGAGCGCGGCAGCGCCGAGCCCTCGTCCGCGAGCACGCGCGTCGCGCGGATCCGCGTAGAACGACAGCGACTCGGCGACCAGCGCTTCGTCGTCATGCGCGAGGCGGAAGTGGGTGGGTCTTGGTCGCATCGCCGCAGAGAGCACCGTATCGCGGAGCGAGCCTCGCACGCAGAAGTGGCTCACGAATTCGTCCTGCGCCCCGCTGCGCGCAGGCGCTCTCGGGACGAAGCGTCGAGAGAGCGAACCCTGCCGCGACCGGGCTACGCGAGGGCGGCGCTACGCAGGACCGTTGCGCGCGCGACTGCTTCGAACGACCCTAGGCGCGCTGTGATCACCCTCGCGCCGACGGAGTTCACCATCGCTCCGACCCGGGTGCTCGGCGACGAGATCGTGCGCCTCGACGAGCTCGACCACGAGTCGCTCGGACGACTCTCGGGCGACGGGCGCACGCTCTCTCTGTGGTGGACCGGCTGCGTGGTCGAGCTGGACATCGACCGCTGGGCGACCAAGGCCATCCGCCGACGCGATCGCGATTCGGTCAACGAAAACACAGCGCGTTTGGTTGGACCGGTATTCGCGTACACCCGAGACGGAAGCGACATCACCCTCTACGACACCGGCGGAGCGCGCCGCACCTTCGTCGCCCCGTCGTTCAGCGACGGCACCGTGCTCGCGTCGCCCGAGCGAGACGACGAGCTCTACGTGTACGCTCCGCGATCGCTCTCGCGCCTGCGATTCGACCAGGACTCGCTCACCGTCGAAGCGACGTACCACTGGACGCCCGAGAGGTGCGCGTCGGGCTTCGAGCTGCGCGAGCTCGCGTTCGCGCCGGACGGGACCGCGCTCTACGCGCGCACGGACCGGGACGTCCTTCGACTCGATCGAGCGACGCTGCGCCCGATCGATCCGTCGGTGATCTTCGACGTCAACGCGCACAACGACGACCCGCACGCGTGGATCCACAGACAGCGACTGAGCGCGATGCGTTGCCACGGCGACGTCCTCTTGGTGCTCACCACGCGTCAGTGGGACGAGCCCAAGCTGCTCCGCGTCGCGCTCGGCGATCGCTCGGTGACCGAGCTCGCGGCGCCGCAAGACATGGTCGTTTCGTCGTTGAGCCCGGTGCTCGCCAACGGCAGAATCATGCTTCGAGGGCTGAGCGGACACGTCGCGGTCGACGCGCATACATTCAAGATCGTGGACGTTTTGCGGCGAGAGTCCGCGGCGAGAGCGCGCTGGACCGACGCCGCTCGCAGCGTCGACTACGCCCTCGAGCGCGGCGGGGTCTTCACGACCGTCCGCTGCGACGACCGCATCGCGATCAGCTCCCACGAAGGCGTCACCCGTCGCCACGCCCTTCGATGGAACGACGATCACATCATCGCGCTCTCCCCCCAACGCGGCATCGAGCGCTTCGATCCGTCCGGCCCGGCGCGCGCGTCGATCGACGACGCCCGCTTCGGCCCGCACAGCAGCCTGTCGGCCAACGGCCGCTGGGCCGTGGTCGAACGAGCGGGCGCGCTGATCGCGCAGGACACCGGGGACCCGTCGAGGTTCTTTCCGCTCTCGCAACAAGCGCCCGCCTGCGGTGACCTTCGCGCGTTCGCGGTCACGGACGACGGCGCGCCATGGGTCTGGGACGGGCGAGAGCTCTGCAGCAGCGCGGGCGCGCGCGTGACCGTCGCTCGACGCGCGTCGCACGGGACGCTCTCGCTCTCGCTCGACGGAGAGCGGGCGGCCCTGACCCTCGCCAAAGAGATCGTCGTGGTGGACACCGTGCTGCGGCGAGTGCTCTGTCGCATCGCGGCCCCGAAGCTCGGGGTCGCGCGGTGCGCCGGTACGCGCTCGCTCGTCGTGACCGGAACAGACGGCGTTCGTTGGTACGACGCCGACACGGGAGCCCTGGTGCAGTGGCACAAGCGACGCTTCGCGACCGACGTTCGTGCCGCGCCGAGCCGCGACGGATCGCTGCTCGCCCTGTTGGTCGGGGGAGGGGTCGTCGAGCTGCTCGTGCGCGATGATCCTTCAGCGTCGCGCGCGTTCGTCGCGGCCGAGCACGGGCAATCCGTGGCGTTTTCGCCGGACCAAACGCAGCTCGTCGTCGCGAGCTCGGAGAGCGTCCTTCGGACCTTCTCGGTCGAAGCCGTGCTCGCCGCGCCCGCGAAGAAGCGCGCGCGCCCCCGCCGTTGACCCCGTCGGACCGAGGCCGGCAGCTTCGACGCCGAGACCCTATCCGCCCTCGGGCAGCTCACGCACTTCTGAGTCGTCGCGGCCGTCGTCGTGGATGGCTGCTTTGATCACGCGCTCAGTGATCGCCGCGAGGTGCGCCTGCAGCGCTTCGGCCAGCGAGAGGTACTGCGGCCAGAGGGTGTTCTTGTGAAACGGCTCTGGCGCGCAGACGCACACCGTCGAGTAGCGCTGCCGCGCGCGACGAAAGGGCTCGAGCTCGTAGCGGCGGCAGAGGGCGATGAAGAGCCTGCGCTTCCACGGGTCTGGCAGCGAGTACTGCATCTCGATGTCGGGCTCTCTCTTGCGCCACGCGGCGAGGCGCTCGCGAATACGCTCCGCAGCGAACGCAGCGGCGATCTTCTCGCCCTCGGTGGTCGCGCCCGCGTGGAGAGCCTCGATCTTTCTCAGCTTGTCGAGCAGCGCCGCTTCGTCGAACACCGGGCGAGGTTCGCCTCGCGCGCCGCGTTTCGCAAGCGGGCACGTTGCGCTCGTGGGGGTGTCACTTCGAACGCTCGAGCACCGACGGCATGACGGCGGCTGGCGGCGCACCGATCGCCCGTCGCCGCGCTCGAGGGCTCGATGCTGCCCAGTCGCTAGCGACCCACTGCGCGCCGCCGTGCGTTCTCCACTGGTTTCGAAGGCGATGCTGTGTTGAATCACACAAGTGCTCGGGGCGAGCGTGAATACCGAGCACGGCAGCGCTCGACGTGGGCGGACGAGAAGAGGGCGAGACCGAGTTCGCGCCCGTGATCGGGGCAGCGCGAGGGAGCGAACCAGCACCTCCGTCACCGTTCGACCGGGAGTTGCGCGTACAAACCCGTCCCGCGTCGCCTTGGCTCGTGCGGCGCGCTTGTGACAGAGTGCCTGCGATGAAGGCAGGTTGGTTTGCGCTCAAACTAGAGCGCATCAAACAAATCGAAGGCGATGACTTCGAGGCTCTGGTGACCGACCTGCTCACCGACGAATGGCTCGCGCGAGGCGGCAACAACGAGCGCCCCATCGGCGGCCGCGGGAAGTATGTCGCAGACGGCGGTCGAGACTGGGGACTTCGTGAAGGCGTACTGCCCACGCAACGCAGCGACGCCTTTCGAAGCGCACACAACGTGGACCCGCTGATTCCAGACTCCGAGAAAGAGATCGTATTCTCCGTGAAGTCCGGCGACTGGCTAACACTCGCCAAGCGGGACGCCACGTATGTCCCGCCGAAGAGTGGCAACAAGAAGAACGCCCAAAAGAAGGCTCGCAAGAAGAAGTCGAGCGAGGACCGTGCACGTCAAGTCGCAGCGCTGGTGGCCGGCGGCGAGCTGGGTATCGTGATCAACACGGACGCACCTGATGCTCCAGCCAACCAGCGCGAGATCGCCACGCTATTCAGCAAGTGGCCAGCACTTGCAGGGCACACCGTCGAACAACTGGCGCCGCGAATTCGAATCATCGACGCCAATCACTTGAAGACCTATCTGCAGCGGCGCCGACTCTTCGGCGACTTCGCTGCCAGGTGGGCAGACAAGCTCGGCGTCGAGCTTCCTCGGGAATTTGCGACCTTCGAAGAATGGAAGAGCCGCGACGTCCAGGTCGAACGCGACTGGCCAACGTGGCAGGCGGACGCTGATCGTGACCGGGCGCGCGACACTGTTGTTGCGTTTCTCTCGGCAACTGAGCACCGCCCAGCTTCCGAGCGCGTGCTTCGAGTGAGCGGCTCGCCGGGGATCGGCAAAACACGGCTCGTCGCGGAGGCGATTGGCCAATGCAAGCCCGATGTGCAGCGCTCGACGCTCATCGCGACGAGCACCACGAAGGCGATCGAGTGGATCGACGACGGAGGGTTCAAGCGTTTTCCGACGGCGGTGCTCATCGTAGACGACGTCTCGGCTGCCGAAGCGGATGACCTCGCCGCGAGCTTTCGCCGACGGGCACCCGACGAGCTCTCCGGCGCGGTCGTCGTCTTGACTCCAACGCGGCTCGAGCCCGCTGTCGCTCGTGGCTCTGTTGAGTTGCTCCGCAATCTCTCCGACCAACCGATGGGTAACCTCGTGCGCGAAGCGTCACCCACAGCGTCGCCCGAGGTCGTTGACCGCATTGTAGCTCTCTCCGAGGGCGTACCGTGGTTTGCGCACCTGGTCGCCAAGCACGGAGACTGGGACGCACAACCGGCGGTGCCGACGATCGAGCAGGCGATGAAGATCGCGGTCGTCGGTCGTCGCGATCCCAGCAACAACTTCCCGTTTCGAGCGAGATGCATCCTCGTCGTGTGGCTGTGCGAGCACGGGCCACTGCCCGTCGACACGCCAACGCGTGAACGATTGCAAGACGCACTCGGCCTCCGCGGACGTGAATGGGCCTCCATCAACGATGAACTCAAACTGTGCGTCGATCGAGCGATCGTGCGGCGCAACACGGATGGCCATTACTACGTCAGTCCCGCGATCCTCTTGCGCGAGGTCATCCGATGGGCGTTCGGACCGAACGGTCCCGATGGATTCAAAGAGTCTCTGACGCAGTACGCACCGAAGGAGTTCGAGCGCGCGATGGCTCGACTCCCCGAGCTCGGGATCACCGACGGGCTGATGCGCGAGATCGTGAGCCTGTGGGTTCAATCGCTGGATTCCGTCGAGACGCTCGCGGGATTGCAGCGTGTGTTCACGGACGAAGAGACGCTGCCGTTTCTCGCCCGCTACGCGGCGGAGCAAACGGCGACCGGGCTTCTCGCCCTGCTGCGCCGGTCCCCACGCGAAGGATCGCGGGACGAAGCGTACGGAGCGGAGCGCGCGCGATGGACGCTGCAGAACGCCTGGGGATACGGCGCGCCGTTCTCGCTCATCGAACAGGGGTTCTACGAGCTGGCGTTGCGCCAAGGCCCTGGCAGCTCGGCGACGGAGCTGTGGTCCGTCAGTCATCTCTTCGCGACTGGATGGGATGACGAGAAGCTGGAGACGGCGCTCGAACGGCTCCGCGCGCGGTCGCGGTCGGAGCACATCCTCGACCGTCGACTCGCGGTGATCGCCTTTCGGCGCAGCATCGATCGCGGCGGCGCGATCTGGCCAGAGGTGCCGAACCGGCCACACACCCTGAGTTTGCCCGCGGCGCAACTCGCGGCGGGGGCTGTCGAAGGGCTGCTCTCACTGTGCTCGGATCCCGCGATGGTTGTTGCAAACGAGGCAGTTGCATCGCTCGCCACGGTCTTTGCGGCCGCCGCGAGGCTCCGCGCGATTCGGTTCGACCAGGACGGCGTCGCGAGGTGGATCGAGATGCTCGACGACCGAGCTCGCGCGGACGTGACCGAGTCGATTCGAAGGACATTTCCGATGGGAGCGCTGTCCTACGTGCGCTGGATGGAGCTGCTGCGCCCAGCGTCGTTCTCGGCGCGCGTGCGCGATGCGCTGTTCAGCCGTGATTTTTCCAGTACGAACGACGAGCTGGCTACGTTCGCTCCGCTCGCTCGCACGCTGATCGACGAGCGATTCGAGGACTGGCCGACCGTGCGGGCAGCGCTCTACGACCGCAACGCCGCGCACTCGATGGCGTTCGCCATCGCGCTCGGCCGCGCGGACGATGCGCATCGTTGTCTCGATGGATTGATCGACGACGTGCGCGCGGGTCTCGACGTGCAGCCGCTCGGCGCGTATCTCGTCGGTCGAGCCGATGCCGGCGAAGACCTCGACGCGCTGACCGAGCAGTGGACCGACGCGCCGCTCGTGCTCGCGCGCATCGACGCGATCGGGCGAGTCGGCCCCAGTGACACGCAGGCCGCGTGGCTCGAACAGCGCGTGCGGAACGCAACTTTTCCGCTCGCTGCAGCGCGATCGCTCTCGTATGGCCGTTGGGACCGCGTGCCGTTCGATCGCGTCGCCGCGTTTATTCGAGCGTGCGTGGGCGCGAACGAGCCTGCGCTCTTTGCGGTCGCGACACACCGGATGTACTCGCTGCTTCGCGATCACGCCGCGCGGCCCGAGAGCGACGCGCTTTGCGTGGCCTTGATGGAGCGCGCGGACGCCGTGCGCTGGTGGAACACCCAAACAAGCGCAGGACTCGATGCGATCGCGCTTCGACTGCTCGAATCGGGTCGCGTCGAAGTGGTGTGTCAGTCGCTCGCGCAGGCGCTCCGCGATGATCCCTCATCGGTTGCTCTCGCCGCGCGCCCTGTGCTTCGCGCGTGCGCCGAGCGCGCTCCTGCTGCGCTGTGGACGGCATTGCTCCCGCTGATCGACGTGCGCGGAAACAGCTTCGCGTTCGACGTGCTGCTCGAACACGAGTTTTCCTCGCGTGCGCCTGCTGATCTCGTGGATGAATGGGTCGGCGACGATGCACAGCGCGCTCGCTGGGTGGCGTCGTGGTGCAGCCTCGCGGCGGAGCTGCACCCGCTCACCCGCAGGATCATCGAGCGGTTCTCTCGCGATGCGCTCGTGCTCGATACGCTTTCACATCGACTGATCACAGAGACTCGCGAGGACTACTCCGCGCAGCTCGATCACGCATCGGCGACGCTCGACCACTGGAAGACGCAGGGGGACTGCGTCGCCGAGTGGGTTCGACGCGCTGCGGAGCCGCTCGCGCGAGAGCGCCGTCGCGTTGCGTCGGAGGCCCAACGCCCGACCGGGAGCTGATTGTGGCGTGTACTCGCTCGACAGAACAGAGCGCCGCTGTGGGCGCTCCCACCGTTGAACACGGAACCCGCTGTCGACGCCGTTGTTGTCCGACGGAAACGTCGTCGGGCGCAAGGTCGGGTACTTCCACTCCAGCTCAGTATCACCTGTGAAATCAACGGGAGATCGCCGGCGCAGAGTGATGCACGGCGGCGAGAGCGGGTCGCTTGCGAATCGGGCCGACGAGCGCGGCGATACGGCAGCGTGGGTCGCCGCCAGCTCACGCGTGCTCGATCAACGGTCGTTGAATGTCCTATCCGCCGAGCGCGCGGTCGTTGCCGGTGAGCGTTCAGTTCAATGGCGCGCGGGCGGTGCCGCGGACCACCTTCGAAGGGCTCGGACGGCTACGGCTGTTCGGCGGCCCAGCGAGACGAGGGTTCTCCCTTGCACGAAGCGATGCCGGCAACGCCCGCTCAGCTCACGGTCGCGTGGGGCCAAACACGTACCCGGCGACATCGCGCCCGGCGAACGGAGAGCCCGAACACGGGTGTGGTGCTCGGCGCCAACCCGACGCGAGGAGCGACGAGATCTCCGCTCGGTCTGCCGTGTAGAGTTCGTCGCCCGAAGGATGCACGAGGTGCACGAGCTCGAGCATTCCGCCCAGTCCCGTCGCGTCTGCTGGATCGTCGTGAAACGCGTAGCCCAACGTCTCGAGCGCGGTGCCGGGAGAGCAACTTCCGAAGCACACGTGATTGCGCGGACCGCGAATGTCGCAGCGATATACAGGCATCTGCGCGGCACCTGCGCGAGCGGGGTACAGCCTGAAGTGCCGCCTGTCATCCGAGAGGCCGTACATCGGCAGAAGACTTCCATCGAGGCGTGTGTAGACGCGGGTCGGTCCAGGGGCGGTCGCCGCGTAGCCTCGAAACACCGTCACTAGACACGACTGATTGCGATCATCGACCGCGCCGTTGCAGTCGTCATCAACGCCATCGCATGTGTGGTCGAACGTGGCTGCGATGGAACACGTCGGGTCGTACGAGCACGACGACGTGCACATTTGGGTGCCTGCGACAGGAAGTCGAAATCTTGGTCCGCCGGTGAAGCATCGTTGGCAATAGCGGGTGGTACCGAGCCGACACGCGAACGTCTCGTCGACCAATCCGTCGCAGTCATCATCCCGGTTGTTGCAGGCTTCCGTCGGAACGTTGCAACGAACGCCGCTCGCCTCGCAAATCGTCGCACCCGTCGACATGCACGAGGTCACGCACGGCTGTCCGGGGGCGGATTGACACGTGGTGCCGCACAGCGCTTGTCCGCTCGGGCAGCGACAGGTCCCGCTCGTACAGGCCTGCCCACCAGTGCAGGTCGCTCCGTTGTCGATCGTTCCGTCGCAGTTGTCGTCGACGCCGTTGCAGCTCTCTGCGGTTGGCGACACCGAACACGCGCCGAACGTTCCGCCGGTCGCCGACATCAGGCAGATCTGCGTCCCGCGGCCTGAGCAGCACGCCCGCGAGCTGGGAACTGTGCACGAACACTGAAACGACGGATCGACGCGGCGTTCGTCGGCGTTGACGGCCCCGTTGCAGTTCTCGTCGACGCCCGCGTCGTCGCAGAGCTCCATCGCGCTCGGGTTGATGGCGCGCCCGGCGCCCGGGGCGTCGTTGCAGTCGGTGTTCGTGAGCGAGTATCCGTTCGGACAAGCGCCGCACGCGGTCATCGGACTCGCGTCCATCACGCTGCCGAACCCGTCTCCGTCGCGGTCGACGTAGCAGCGAAGCTGCAACGACGTGGGCTCTCCCATGGGGCCTGGCGGGCCTTCGTCGACCGCGCCGTCGCAGTTGTCGTCGACGCGATTGCACACTTCGTTCGCGCCCGGAAAGCGCGTCGGACCCGTCCCCGGCGCGTCGTCGCAGTCGACTCCGCGCACCTCCGACGCGCTGATCGACACGCGATCCACGCGCGCTCCTCCATCGGGCGTCGAGCCCGCGCACGTGGGCCGTGGTTGTCCGGGGGACAGTCGATTGAAGCAGCTCGTGCTCGCGAAGCCGTCCTCGTCTCGATCGCCATCACCGCCGACGCCGCCGGGCAGCGCTTCGCCCACTGTGCACGGGTTGCAGTCCTCATCGACCCCCATCGCGTCACACACCTCGCGCGCGCTTGGATTTCTGCGAGGATTGTCGTCGTCACAGTCGTCCCCGCCGCACGCCGCGCTCGGGTGACCATCGTTGTCCCTGTCCACGCATGTCCCTCCGTCGGCGAGCGCCACGTCCGGCGATGGCGTCGAAACGCGATCTCCCGTGGGAGCATCCCACGACCCACCGTCCGTCACTGCGACCGGTGCCGTGCAGCCCGCTACGCTCGATAAGACCAAGCAGACCACCAACCCACACTTCTTCGACCACGAGCTCATCACCACGCTCCTTCGTCGAGCGGGGCAGTGCACCGAGCGCGCCAGCAATCAACCGCCTCACCCTGGCAGTGATCGATGGGAGCGCGATGCGTGATCGCGCCCACTCGCCTGCACGGCGCTGCAGTCGTGAGTGCAAAACCGTGCACCTGCCGCTGCAGCTCGAGCGTGTTTGCTCGGCGAACGCGCAGGCACCGTTGTTGCCTCGCTCCCAGAACGATGTCGTCACGCTCTTTGCTGTCCCAGTTCGAACGCGCGCTCAGCCGCGCCGGAGCACCGAGCGCAGCCAACCCCATCGGTCCAACGGCGCGTCGCGTGGATCGCCGCAAGCTACTGCCGCTGTTGTCGACCGCGGTGTTCGCGGGCGGCTGTTACCGATGGGTGCCCGTTCCTCTCGCGGAAGTCACGCACAGTGGCGTCGAAGGATCCGTGCTGCGCGTCACGGCTCACCCCGATCGGCTGCAGCTCTCGCAACCCAGAGTGGTCGATCAACGAATCGAAGGCGTCGTCGATCACGTGGAGGACGTCGCCAGCAACGTCGCGCGACCGACACGCGACGGAGAGAGAGTCTCTCGGTCCTTGCTCGAAGTGCAGCGCGTCGAGCGGCGCGCGATCAACGGCGGCACGGTTGCCGCGGTCACCGCGACGTGCGTGGGCGTCGCCATCGTTGGCGGCGTGCTCGGAGGGTATCTGTACGGGAGCACCAGGCTGAATATTGGGGGTGGGTGGGGGTCGACTGGCGGCTACGGTCTCGGGCGGCGGCCCGAAGGGCTCGTGGAGGACGACGCGACGGAGTACGACGGATCGCTCGGCGCCTTCTTTGCGCGATGCGCCGAGCTCGAAGCTGCATCGGTGCCCGCGTTCGCCCGCCTCGCAAGCGAGCTCGCCGCGTGGAGCGCGCCTCCCCAGCTCGTTCGCGCCGCGGAGCGCTCGGCGCTCGAAGAGCTCCGACACGCAGAGCAGATGTCGGCGCTCGCCTCGCGCTTCGGGCGAAGCCCCAACGCGGTCACGGTCCGCCCGCCGAACGCGCGATCGTTGCGGGATCTCGCGGAAGAGAACGCGGTCGAAGGCTGCGTTCACGAGTCGTTTGGCGCGCTGCTCGCGCTGTGGCAATCGAGGACGTCGACGGACCCTGTCGTGCGCGACGCGCTCACCTCGATCGCGCGCGACGAGACTCGACACGCGGCGCTCTCCAAGCGAGTCGATCATTGGGCACAGGCGCAGCTCTCGCCCGAGGAGCGAAGGCACATCGACGCCGCGCGCGCCCGCGCCGTCGACGCGCTCTGCGAGCGAGGCTTCGACCCGGTTCGCGACGAGCTTCGGTCTGTCGCTGGGCTGCCCGACGAGGCTGCGCGCGTCCGGCTCGCGCTCGCCGCTCGGACCGTGTTGCTGTCGGGGGGCATCGGATAGCTTGCTCGGCATGGACGTGCATGGTTTGGCCTCGACCGCCTCGACGGCAGGCCATCTGGCGCTCGCAGTGCTCGCGTTCTCTGCGCGACGCCGCACGAGGCTCGCAGGTGTCGTGGGTCTCACGAGCGTGGTGCTCGCAGCGTGGATCTTCGCCGAGTCGATGCAGCGCAGGACACGCGTCGCGTTGTGGGATCACACGGCGCAAGCGTGCTCGATGTTCGCCGTGGCGCTCGCGACCAACATCACCGCGAGATTCGTCGGACGCGCGCGTGAGTGGGCACTTTGGCAGGCGCTGTGTTGGACCGCCGCCACTCTGTTGGCGTTCGTCTCCTTGCTGGAGCCGTACATCAGCGCCGTTCGCGGGTGGCCAGGGACTTTTTCTTGGGGGCTGACCGTCGGCGCGTTCGGAGGGGGGACGATTTTGTGCTGCATCGTCGCGCTCGTCGCCTATCGCGCGCGCCAACGCGACGCGCTCGAGCGCAGTCGCGCCGCGCTCTTGGCAAGCGCGCTCGCGGTCAACGCCGCCAGCGCGCTCGTCGAGCTCAGTCGATCCCTCGGGCTCCCGCCGCCCTACCTGATGCCTCTCGGGGTGTTCGGCGGCACGCTTCTCACGGCGGCGGTCGTGCTCGAGACGGCGTCGGCGGACGGAGGTCGGCCGTCGGTCATCGAAGCGTTGATCTCTGCGGCGTTCGGAGCAGTGGCGATCGCCGTGATCCACACGATCTTCGTCTTCACCGGGCACCACCTGGCGATGCTCGCCCTTGCGGTCTCGTGCTCCTTGGTGCTCGGCTTCGGCGCTTCGAGGCCGATCCTGCGCGAACGACAGAGGCGTAGCGAACGCGCGGCACGACACGAGCTGCTCGGCCGTATGGTCGAGCAGCTCGCACACGACCTGAAGAACCCGCTCGCGGCGCTGCTCGGAGCGATCCAGGTGATCGAAGGACAAATCGTCAGCAAAGGCTCGATCGAGCGAGGCAACAAGATGTTTCAGCTCTTGCGACCGCAAGCTGAGCGCATCGGAGCGGTGCTCGATCGGTATCTGCAGGTGGCTCAGATCTCGCCGCAGCGAACCGTGGACGACCTCGGCCCGATCGTGCGAGACGCCGTCGCAGCAGTCGAAGCAGAAGCGCGAAAGGACGTTCTGGTCGAGCTCGAGCTCGACGCGACGCTTCCGCGAGCGAACATCGATCGAGACCTGATTCGCAGCGCGTTGGACAATCTCACTCGCAACGCGCTTCAGGCGATGCCCAACGGAGGAACGCTGACGATCCGGGCGCTCCGCGACGAAGACCGAGACCTTCTGCGCGCGGTCGCGCTCGAAGTGCGAGATACAGGACACGGGATGGACCCTCGTGTGCTCGAGCGAGCCGGAGAAGAATTCTTCTCGACGCGACCAGACGGCTCTGGCCTCGGCCTGTCCTTTGCCCAGCGGGTTGCCACAGCTCACGGCGGCAAACTCAAAATCGAATCGACGCTGGGCGAAGGCACGACCGTTCGCATGATTCTGCCCTCGACCTGATCGCAACGCGGAGGTGAGTTGGGTGCATCTACTTGCATACGACGACAGCCGCAGCGCGACAGCGAGCGACGACAGCCGGGGCGCCGCAGCGAGCTGCCGCGCATTGTGCCTCGCAGACCCGATGGGCGAATGGGCTCGAGCTAGCTCAGCAGGCGTTCTCGCTGCCGCTCGAACTGAGG
>LNFM01010793.1_pt1 | contig 12685 bp, 16 predicted proteins | sample 596031 | NCBI WGS metagenome assembly LNFM01 (sample SAMN04254537, study PRJNA301005) | activated carbon metagenome | isolation source: dual media filters at the Ann Arbor, Michigan drinking water treatment plant | place: USA: Ann Arbor
TGCATCCCGACACCGCCTACGCGATCGAGGGCAACATCAAGGCCCGCGTACCGGAATGGGACGACAACTGGGTCCAGATCAAGCTCGAGCAGAGCGCGATCTTCGACGGCAGCAAGGTGACCTACCTCGCCGGTCGCCAGACCCAGTGGCACGTGGTGCGCTGAACGATCAGCGCCGGTAGCTGAGCAGGCGCCCGCGGAAGGGCGCGACGTCGTCGTCGTTGAACGCGGAACGCACTTCGTCGACCGTGTAGCCCTGCTTCTTCAGCGCGGTGGTGAACGCGCCGCTGTTGCCGCGGCCCGGGTCGGTGATGAGCACTTCGGCGGTCGGGCGCATGTGCGTGGCGAGCAGGCTCGCGAGCTGTTCGGCGTGGCCGCGCTCGTAAAGCACGTCGCTGGCGATCACGAGGTCGAACTCGCCGAGCCGGGGCTGGGGCAGGTGCCAGGCCAGGTCGAGGAAGGGCAGCTTCGGCAGGCCGTTGAGCTCGGCGTTGTAGGACAGGAATTCCTCGGCCAGCGGATGGTGGTCGCTGGCGGTGATGTCGGCCTTGCGCCGGTGCAGCACGAGGCTGGCCAGGCCCAGGCCGCAGCCGAGTTCGAGCACGCGCTTGCCTTCGACCTCGTAGTCGCTCATCGCCTGCGCGAGCACGCGGCCGGCCGGCCAGACCTGGCCGAACAGGCTCCACATCGCCGACGAGATGCCCGCCTTCTCGGCCAGGCCGTGCGGATCGGAGAATTGCTGCAGGTCGCTCAGCGCGCGGATGCGGAAGTCATGCCCACCGAATCGAAGGGTGAGCAGACGGGTGGCGTAGCCCGACATGGGCGCTCCCAGTGGGGCGAGATGGCTTCCGCAGTCTACGCCCAATCCCGCGCCGCAACGGCGCTCAGGCCGCGGGCGCCGCGCGCTTGCCGCGCAGCTTGCCCCAGGCCGTGACGCCCAGCACCACGGCGATGCCTGCAAGGATGCCGAAGCCGGCCTCAAGCAGCATGGCCACCGGCGTGCCCCAGCCGCCGGCGGGCGTGAGGCCCAGCACGAAGTGGTGCACCACCGGGATCGAATGCACCAGGATGCTGCCGCCGACCAGGAACATCGCGGCGGTGCCGGCGACGGCGAGGAACTTCATCAGCCACGGTGCGGCGATGATGATGCCGCGACCGAGCGCGCGCTTGAAGCGGCGGGTCGGGCGATCGCCCGGCAACTTGCTGAGGTAGAGGCCGCTGTCGTCCAGCTTCACGATGCCCGCCACCAGGCCGTAGACGCCGATCGTCATGATGATCGCGATCGCGCTCAGCACGCCGACCTGGGTGATGAAGTCCTTGGTGGCGACCGTGCCCAGCGTGATCACGATGATTTCGGCCGAGAGGATGAAGTCGGTGCGGATGGCGCCCTTGATCTTGTTCTTCTCGTACTCGACCAGGTCCACCGTTTCATCGGCGACCGCCTCCAGCAGCTCGACGATCTCCTTTTCCTTCTTCTCGACCGGATGCAGGAACTTGTGCATCAATTTCTCGACGCCCTCGTAGCAGAGGAAGGCGCCGCCGAGCATCATCAGTACGGTCACGATCGGGACGCCGATGCCGCGGCCGGCCAGCCAGCCTTCGAAGGCGCTGATCGCCAGCGCCGCCGGCACCAGGATCAGCTTGTTCACCGCCGAGCCCTTGAACACCGCCCAGACCACCGGCAGCTCGCGATCGGGCTTCACGCCGGACACCTGCTGGGCATTCAGGGCCAGGTCGTCGCCGAGCACGCCCGCCGTCTTCTTGGTGGCCACCTTGGTCATCACCGCCACGTCGTCGAGGATGGTGGCGATGTCGTCGAGCAGGGCGAGCAGGCTGGAAGCCATGGCGGATCCGGGGCAGAGGCGAAGCCGCGATTCTCGCATTCGCCAACCGCCGAAGGGGAGGGGAATGCCGCCGGGCGGTGCCGCGGAGGCCGACTAGGCTGGCTAGAATCGCGGCAGCACAGGCACAAGGAGCGGACCATGGTGGCGACCAGACAGGGATTGCGGGGAAGGCTGGCGGCGCTGGCCGTGGGCCTGGCCATCGGCCTGGCAGGCTGCGCGGATGCGCCGGACGCCACTTCGGAAGCGACCGCGGGCTCGTCCGAGCGCGTGGCGCTGGAGGCCCGCCAGGCCCAGGTGGCCGCCGACCAGGCAGCGATCGCGGCGTTCCGGGTCACCAGCACCCGCTACCGGCTCGAAGCGCAGGAGAACGGCTGGTCCCGTCCCTACCTCGACCTGGTCATGGAAAACGGCACGCCGCTCGAGATCACCGCCTTCACCGTGCTCGCCACGCTGGAGTCGGATGGCCGCAAGACGCCGTGGATGCAGCAGGAGCTGGTGGTGCCGGTCAAGGACGCGGTCGCGCCGGGCGCCTCGTACGAGGTCACGCTGACGCCCAGCCCGGATTCACCCTGGACGCTGGCCAACGCCACGCCGGACGCGCGGATGAGGATCGACGTGCTCACGGTCACGACGAGTACCGGGGACCGTTTTCTGGGCGCCGGCTCCTTCCGTCCCGAGGACGCCCTGCGTCTCGAGCAGCTGACGCAGTAGGCCGCCGCCCCTTGCCAGCGCCCCGCGTGCCGCGTCTTAATCAGGGACGGACAAGAGGAGGGCGGGAAATGAAGCATTGGGCCGCGGGACTGTGTGCGCTGGCGCTGGCCGCCGGCGTGCGGGCGGAAGTGAAGGACAGCACGGCGCAGGGCTTCACCCTCGAGAACAGCGTGGTGGTCGCGGCCTCGGCCGACGATGCCTGGGCTGCACTGGTCGACGACGTGGACGCGTGGTGGCCGCGCGACCACACCTGGTGGGGCAAGGCCTCGACCCTGGTGATCGAGCCGCGCACCGGCGGCTGCTTCTGCGAAACCGCGGGCGACCGGCAGGCCCAGCACCTCGCGGTGACCTTCGCCGACCCGGGCAGGCTGCTGCGCATGACCGGCGGCCTGGGGCCGCTGCAGGGCATGGGCCTGGACGGTGCGCTGGAGTTCCGGCTCGCGCCGGTGGAGGGCGGCGGCACCCGCATCACCCTCTGGTACCGCGTCGGCGGCTATACGCCGGACGACCTGTCGAAGCTCGCGCCGATCGTCGACCGGGTCCAGGCGCTGCAGCTGGGCGGTCTCGCCGCGCACCTCGCGCGGCATTCGCGCCCGATCGAGGAAGAGTCCTGACTCAGAAGCGTTCGCTGGGCGGCAGGTAGCGCCACTGGCCCGGCGGCATCTTCGACAGCGGCACCCGGCCCAGCCGGATCCGCCGCAGCGAATGCGCCTGCAGCCCCACTTCCCGGCACAGGTGCTGCAGCAGCCCCGGGCGCACGCCCTTGATCGCGAAGCGCAGCCGCTGCTCGCTCTGCCAGCTGACCTTGAACGGCGCCACCGGCCAGCCGTTGAACTCGGTGCCGTGGGCCAGGCGGTTCCAGCCATACGGGGCCAGCTCGCCGTCCACGTCGACGATGAATTCCTGCTCGAGCTTGCCGGCGTCCTCGGTCAGCCGGCGCAGGACGCGGCCATCCTGGCTCAGCACCAGCAGCCCGCTCGCCTCGTCCTCGAGCGGCATCGCCGGCGCCTGGTGCGCGAAGTGGCGCTTGTGCACACGCCAGCCGCTGGGGTCGCCTTCCCAACGGTTCGCGGCGATGGCCAGTGCCAGCGCGTCGGCCGAGGGCAGCCCGGCGGGCTTGTGCAGGATGAGGGTGGCCGGCTCGGCCGCCTCGAGTTTCGCGGCCGGATCCAGCTCGACCTGCTGGTCGGTGATCTTGAACTGCGGCTCTTCGACCACCACGCCGTCCACGCGCACCCAGCCGCCCTGGACGTACTGCTCGGCTTCGCTGCGCGAGCAGCCGGCGATTTCGACCACGCGCTTGGAGAGTCGGACGGGTTCGGTCATCGGAGGAGGCCTGGGAAACGGGCCCCATTGTAGGCGCCCCGGCAAACGCGCGGGGCGACGGGGGCGGACGCCGGCTGGCGTCCGTCCGCTGGCTCGTTACTTGCCGGCCTTCTTGGTCTGCTTCTCGGCGCGCTTTTCCTTCAGCGTCTTTTCCGGCTTCTTCTTCTCGGTCTTTTTCTGGTTCAGGCCTTTGGCCATGACGAACTCCGTGGGTGGTGGTTCCGGACGACCCATGCCGCCGGTGCGGCAAGCATGCGCCGTGGCCGCGGCTTTTTCCATACGGCGGCGGGGTCCACAATGCCGGCGTGAACGATGCCTTCGCCAGTCGCCTGCAGCTGCCGCCCGGTCCCTGGGTAACCGTGCTCGATGCGCTGTGCGAGAGATTCCCGGCCGTGGACCGCGCGCAGTGGATCGATCGCATGCAGCGGGGACGGGTGCGCGATGCCGCCGGCGAGCCCCTGGCCGTGGATGCGCCGCATCGCGTCGGCCTGGAGTTGAGCTACCAGCGCGAAGTGGCCGACGAGGTGCCGGTGCCGTTCGAGGAAACGCTGGTGCACGTGGACGCGCACCTGGTGGTGGCGGACAAGCCGCACTTCCTGCCGGTCACGCCTTCGGGCCCCTACCTGGAGCACACGCTGCTGCGCCGGCTGCAGCGCCGGCTCGATTGCCCGGACCTGGTGCCGCTGCACCGCATCGACCGCGCCACCGCGGGGCTGGTGCTGTTCTCGCGCGATCCGGACACGCGCGCCGCCTACCAGGCGCTGTTCCGCGAACGACGGATCTCGAAGCACTACGAGGCGCTGGCCCCGGCCTTGCCCGGACTGGCGTTCCCGCACCTGCGCTGCAGTCGCATCGAAACCGGCGATCCCTTTTTCCGGATGCGTGAAGCGCCGGGCGCCGCGAACTCCGAGACGCGGATCGACGTCCTCGAGCGCTGTCCGGCGCACTGGCGCTACGCGCTGGCGCCGGTGACCGGCCGCAAGCACCAGCTGCGGCTGCACCTGGCCGGCCTGGGCGCGCCGATCCTCAACGATCCGCTGTATCCGGCGCTGGCGACGGAGGCCGAGGACTTCGCGCGGCCCCTGAAGCTGCTGGCCCGGCGACTGGCCTTCATCGACCCGCTCAGCGGCGAGCCACGCTCGTTCGAGAGTGCGCGCGAGCTCTAGCGCCCTCGCGGGCCGGCAAGCGTTCGCTAGGCCTTGCGCCAGGTCAGCGTCATCGCGATGCCGCCGAGCACCGCGACCGAACCGAGCGCGAGGCGCAGGTCGATCGCTTCGCCGAGCAGCAGCACGCCGGCCAGGGCGGTGATGACCGGCACGCTGAGCTGGGCGCTGCCCGCGGCCTGCGGCGACAGCCCACGCAGCGCGCTGTACCAGATCGCATAGCCCAGGCCGGAGGTGATGGCGCCCGAGGCGAGCGCCAGCAGCGCGCCCTCCAGGTCGGGCTTGAGCCAGGACCAGGCGACACCCGCGGCGATCACCGCCATCGGCGCCGCCCGCATGAAGTTGCCGGTCGTGGCGGCGAGCGCGTCGGGAAGGCCGCGGCCGCGCAGCGTGTAGACGCCCCAGGCGAAGCCGGCGCCCAGCATCAGGAGGGCGGGCTGCATCGGCGGTGCGCTGAGCCCCGGCCACAGCAGGCCGACCAGGCCGGCCAGCGCCAGCACCAGGCCGAGCGCCTGCCAGACGCTCCAACGGGTGCCGGTGAACAGGCCGGCGATCAGCATCGTCGCCTGCACCGCGCCGAACAGCAGCAGCGCGCCGGTGCCGGCGCTCAGGTCGATGTAGGCGTAGGAGAACGCGATCGCGTATGCAAACAGCGCCGCGGCCGAGCGCCAGCTGCCCGCGGCGGGCACCGGGCCGGGGCGCAGGGCCAGCAGCAGCACCAGCATCATCGCGCCGGAGACGATCCGGATCGCGGTGAAGCTGGCCGGGTCGATGTCGGTATGCGCCAGCGCGGCCCGGCAGAGCAGGGAATTGCCGGCGAAAGCCAGCAGGGCCAGGGCGGTCAGCGTCGCGGTACGAAGGCGCGTGGGCGCACGAAGGGTGTCGGGCATGGGCGGCGCGGTTCCGGAATCCGATCCTGGGGGCGCTATCATCGCCCGATGGCCAAGCTCCTGCTCAATCTTCGCAATGTCCCGGACGACGAGGCCGACGAGGTCCGCGCCCTTCTCACCGAACGCGGCATCGACTTCTACGAGACGCCGCCCAGTTTCTGGGGCGTTTCGGCCGGCGGGATCTGGCTGCCCGGCCCGGACCAGCTGGCCGAGGCCCAGGGCTATCTGGCCAGCTACCAGGCCGAACGCGGCGAGCGCATGCGCGCCGAGCGCGAGGCCGCGCTGCGCGAAGGTCGCGTGCCGGGCACCTGGGCCAGCCTCCGGGCGAATCCCCGCCAGGCCATCGGCGCGATCATCGGCATCCTGCTGATGCTGGCGGTGGCGACGCTTCCGTTCCTGCTGCTGGCCCGCTGATCAGGGCGCGAGCGCGTCGAACTCGTCGTCCGGCAGGGCGATGAAGGCCCAGAACGGCCGGTCCGCGTCGCGCCAGGCCAGCGCCGCGCCCTCGAGCACGGCGACGAAGGTCGCGAACTCGTCGGGCTGTTCTTCCCGCAGCGAGCCCGGCGAGCTCAGTCCAAGCACATAGCCTTCGGCGGGCAGCCAGGACAGGTCGGACAGGGCGTCGGCGAGCGCATCCCAGTTGTGGCCGACCCCGGGCGGAAAGGCGAAGGCCTCGGCGACGCGGCGGATCAGCGCGGCCTTGTCGCCGCAGCCCGCCAGATCCAGGCTGACGCAGCGGAAGCCCAGGCCCTCGGCGGCGTCGAGCAGCGGCCCGAGGTCGGAGGCCGTGAGGTAGAACGCGCCGGACTGGTCCGGCTCCACCAGCAGGGACTGCAGCGGCTTCAGGCTCATCGGCGCGGCTCGAAGCGGCGGAAGCTGTCGTAGTGGTCGTCGGTGTACCAGTACTCGACCGGCGGCTGCCCGCCGGTGACGATCCGCCGCGGCCCGCGATGCGAGAGCCCGGGCGAGCGTACGGTGAACTCCCGGTAGTAGCCACGCGGGCGCTGCGGCAGGCGGCGCTCGTAGTTGTTGAAGACGGCGTTGTCCTGGCGGTGCGGGTAGGGCCCGCCGCGCGCGATCAGGGCCAACGTGTCCAGCGCCTCCGGCGGGAGGCCCGGGAGGGTCGCTTCGGGCGCGTCGATGGACCGCGATTCCACCGGCGACTCGAACGCGCCACTGGTCGTCAGGGCGTCGTTGATTCGCCCCGGGCCGCCCGGCCCCTGCCAGAACCAGAACAACGTGGCGACGATGACCAGGATCAACAGGGGACGCAGCTTGCGCATGGCCAGGTCCGGCGACAGGGGGACTGGAGTCTAGCAAGCAGCCGTGGCGACGCTCAGCCCGGCGGTGCGATCCGTACCTGGTTGCGGCCGGCGCGCTTGGCGGCGTACATGGCCTGGTCGGCACGCCGGATCAGGCGGTCGATGTCTTCGTCGCCCGGCTCAAGCGCGGCCACGCCGATCGAGACGCGCAGCGGCACCCCCGAACCATCGGCGAGGAAACCGATGCGCGCGACCGCCGCATGGATGCGGCGCGCCGAGGCCTCGGCGACGGCCAGCGGCGTGTCGGGCAGCAGCACCGTGAACTCCTCGCCGCCGTGCCGGCCGAGCAGGTCGCGCGGCCGCAGCTGGTCACGCATCGCCGAGGCCACCAGGCGCAGGGCCTGGTCGCCGGCATCGTGGCCATGCTCGTCGTTGATGCGCTTGAAGTGGTCCAGGTCCAGCACCAGCAGCGCGCAGTCCTGGCCGGGGTCGCGGGCGATGCACAGGCGCGACTGCTGCAGGAAGGCCGTGCGGCTGAGCAGGCCGGTCAGATCGTCGGTGTCGGCGATGTCCTGCAGGCGCTCGAGCAGGCGATCGCTGCCCATCAGCACGAAGCCGAGGCTGGCGACGGCGGGCGTCAGCATCGCCCCGCCCAGCAGCAGGGATTCCACCCAGGGCTGGTCGACCCAGGTGCGGGCCGCGCTGCCCTCGGGCGTGAACAGCAATATGCCGCGGATCACCAGCACCGCGGCGCAGAGCGAAAACGCCGCGCCGACGATGCGGGCATTGGCGCTGGTGCCGCGCCCATCCGGCCGCAGGGCGACGACGGCGGTACTGGCCGCGATGCCGGCACACAGCAGCGAGAGCAGCCCGGTGCGCATCGGCTGGCCGGGCGCGGTGAACAGCATGATCGCGCTCGCCACCGCGACGAACAGCACTGGCGCCGCGAACCAGGGCGAGTCGGGCATCCGGCCGCGCGAGGCGACCAGGGCGCGCAGGTACTCGACGAAGGACGCCACGATCAGGGTCTTGCCGGGCACCGCCAGGCCGGGATGGTCAACGGCCCACTCCAGCAGCAGCCAACCCAGCGGAGCCAGCAGGATGGCGCGGGCCCAGATGCGCTGGGGGCCGGCCAGTTCGTCGGGCTGCCGGGCGGCGGCCGCGAACAGGCCAGCCGCCATCGCAGCCGAGGCGAGCAGGGCGATCAGGGCGCTGGCGAAGGGTTCGAGGAGCACCGGTGGCTCCCCTGAGCCGTGGTGATTCGCGGAGGCTATCACGCTCGCCGACGGCAGGCGCTGCCCGGGGTGCAGCCGTTTTCGTAACATGGGCGCTTGCTAGGCTGTGATTCCCCCGCCTCCAGGAAATCCCCATGTCCCAACCCCATGATGTCGTCGTTCTCGTCGGCAGCCTCCGGGCCGAATCGTTGAACCGCCGCGTCGCCCTGGCCCTGGCCGAGCGGGCGCCGGCTTCGATCGCGCTCGACATCGTCGAGATCGGCGACCTGCCGTTCTACAACCCGGACCTGGATACCGACGCGCCGCCCGCCGCGTGGACCCGCTTCCGCGAGCGCGTGGCCCGCGCCGATGCGCTGCTGTTCGTGACTCCCGAGTACAACCGTTCGGTGCCGGCCGCGCTCAAGAACTCGCTCGACGTCGGCTCGCGTCCCTATGGCAAGAGCGTGTTCGGCGGCAAGCCGGGCGCCGTGGTCAGCGTGTCGCCTGGCGCCATCGGCGGCTTCGGCGCCAACCATCACCTGCGCCAGTCGCTGGTGTTCCTGGACGTGCCGGTGATGCAGCAGCCCGAGGCTTACCTGGGCGGCGCCGACAAGTTCTTCGGCGATGACGGCAAGGTCGCGAACGAGGCCACGGACAAGTTCCTGGGCAAGATCATCCACGCTTACGCCGACTGGGTCGCGCGGTTCAAGGACTGAGGTCGTCGATGGCATTGCTGCGCGGGGCCAAGGCCCTATTCGCCGGCCTGCTGGTCGGCACCAGCACCCTGGTGCACGTCCCGGTGCTGCTGGTCGTGGCCCTGGTGAAGGCACTGCTGCCGCTGCGCGCGGTCCGGCCGGCGCTGGACCGGGCGCTGATGGTGATCACCGAGAGCTGGATCGGCATCAACAGCGCGCTGGTGGGCGTGTTCACGACCACCCGCTTCGTGGTCGAGGGCATGGACGGGCTGCGCTACGGCGGCCACTACCTGGTGCTGGCCAACCACCAGAGCTGGGTCGACATCCCCGTGCTGCAGAAGGTGTTCAACCGGCGCATCCCGCTGCTGCGCTTCTTCCTCAAGAGCCAGCTGTTCTGGGTGCCGCTGCTGGGCCTGGCCTGGTGGGCGCTGGATTTCCCCTTCATGAAGCGCTACTCGCGGCAGAAGCTGGCCAAGCGGCCCGAGCTCGCGGGACGCGATGTCGCCGCCACGCGTCGCGCCTGCGAGAAGTTCCGGCACATCCCGGTCTCGATCATGAACTTCGTCGAGGGCACGCGCTTCACCCCCGCCAAGCACGCGCGCCAGGCGTCGCCGTTCCGGCACCTGCTCAAGCCCAAGGCGGGCGGCGTGGCCTTCGTGGTCGGTGCGATGGGCGAGGCGATCGACACGGTGCTGGACGTGACGCTGCACTACACGCCGGCGCAGCCCAGCCTGGTCGACCTGTTCACCAACCGCGTGCGCGAAGTGCGCGTGCACGTGCAGGCGCGGCCGGTGCCGGCCGGCCTGGCCGAGGGTGACTACGAGGGCGACCGCGCGCACCGCGTGCGCTTCCAGGGCTGGATCAACGAGATGTGGCTCGAGAAGGACGCGCGCCTGGCCGCGTGGAACGCCCCGGCCGAGGGCCGGGGCGACTGAGCCTCAGAGCTGCTGCGCGGCGAAGGTGTCGCAGCGGCGGTAGTCGCCGCCCTCGAAGCCGATGCGGAACCAGCGCGTGCGCTGCGCGGCGCTGCCGTGGGTGAACGAGTCCGGCACCACCTGGCCCTGCGACTGGCGCTGCAGGGTGTCGTCGCCGATCGCGGTGGCGGTGGCCATCGCTTCCTCCAGGTCGCCCGCTTCGAGCCAGGCGTGGCGCTTCTGCGCATGGTGGGCCCAGAGCCCGGCGTAGCAGTCGGCCTGCAGTTCCTGGCGCACCAGCGGGCCTTCGGGGCCTTCCAGCTCGCCGCCGCGACGACGGATGTCGTTGACCTTGGCCGAGGTGCCGGTGATCGTCTGCACGTGGTGCCCGACCTCGTGCGCGATCACGTAGGCCTCGGCGAAATCACCGCCGCCGCCGAGCCGCTGCTCCATCTGCCGGAAGAAGCTCAGGTCGATGTAGACCTGCTGGTCGCCCGGGCAATAGAAGGGCCCGACCGCCGAGGTGGCGCCGCCGCAGGCCGACTGCACCTGGCCGCTGAACAGCACCAGCGTGGGCGCCGGATAGCGCTGGCCCTGGGCCTGGAAGATCGCGGTCCACACGTCCTCGGTCTCGCCGAGGATGCTGGCGACGAACTGCGAGGCCTCGTCGTCGACCGGCGGGGCGTTCGGGTCGCGGTTGGGCGCGGACTGGCCAGGCTGCTGCTGCACCTGGGCGATCATGCCCAGCATCTCCAGCGGGTTCTTGCCCATCAGGAATCCGATCACCACCACGACGGCGATGCCGCCGATGCCGAGCTTCATGCCGCCACCGCCTCCGCCCCCGCCGCCGCCCATGCCGCGGCGATCGTCGACGTTGCTGCTGCGTCTTGCGCTGCGCCATTTCATGGGTGGGTCTCCGAGGGGGTGGGGCGATTGTTGCCCAAACCCCGGCCGGGGGCGAGGGCGGATTTCAGCGGACGGGCGGGGACTCGGCGCGCAGCGCCGCCAGGATGGCCTGGCCGGCGCGGCCATCGGCCTCGCGGCCCAGGCGGGCCTGCTCGACGGCCAGCGCCGCGCGCGACCTGGCGCCGATCATGCCGTCGACCTCGCCGATGTCATGGCCGCGCGCGACCAGCAGGGTCTGGAGCTCGCGCCGCTCGGCGCGCGATAGGCCCGGGTCGTCGGTGGGCCAGCGCGCCTGCAGGCCGGGGCCGCCGCGCAGGCGGTCCGACAGCAGGACGATCGCCAGCGCGTAGCTCTCCGCGGCGTTGTAGGAATAAATCGCGTCGTAGTTCTTGAAGCCGAGGAAGGCCGGGCCGTCGCGACCCGCCGGCAGCAGCAGGGCGCTGGGCGCGTCGCTCGCCACCAGCGGCTTGCCGTCGACGCGGACCAGGCCGCGGCCGACCCAGTGCGAGAGCGGCCGGCGCGACTGACGCCCACTCACCGCCACGTCGAAGCCCTCGGGCAGGGTCACTTCATGGCCCCAGGGTCGACCGGTCTGCCAACCCGAGCGGCGCAGGTAGTTCGCCGTGGAGGCCAGCGCGTCGGGGATGCTGCCGACCAGGTCGCGGCGGCCGTCGTCGTCGAAATCCACCGCGATGCGCGCGTAGGTCGAAGGCATGAACTGGGTGTGGCCGAAGGCGCCGGCCCAGGAGCCCACCAGGCCGTCGGCGGACAGGTCGCCGGCCTGGATCAGCTTCAGCGTTGCGAACAGCTCGCCCTTGAAGAAGGCCTGGCGCCGGCCCTCGCAGGAAAGCGTCGCCAGCGAACCCAGCAGCGGCTTCTTGCCGAAGGTGCGGCCGTAGTCGCTCTCGACGCCCCAGACCGCGACCACGGTGGCCGGGTCGACGCCATAGCGCGCTTCGACGCGCGCCAGCAGCCCGGCATGCTCGACCAGCATCGCCTGTCCGTCGCGGACGCGCTGCTCGTCGACGAGGCCGGCGAGATAGTCCCAGATCGCGGTGCGGAACTCGGGCTGGTAGTCGAGTGATTCGAGCACCGTCGGATCACGCACCGCCGAAGCGGTATGCGTGTCCCAGGTCGTCGCGGTGATGCCCTGCGCCAGCGCCTGCGGGCGCAGCGTGGCCAGGCAGTGGTCCAGGGTGGGCTCGGCCGCCGACACGGGCAGGGCGAGGAGGGCAAGCAGGGGCAGCAGGGTCGGGCGCATGCGGCAAACCTTACGGGGCGCCGGCTGAATCCGCGCCGGCCGGGCTATGCTTGCCTTTGACCCGGAGGGAACACCCGAATGATCGTCGTCCACCACCTCGAGAACTCCCGTTCGCAGCGCGTGCTCTGGCTTCTGGAGGAGCTGGGCGTGCCCTACCAGGTCAAGCGCTACCAGCGCGACGCCAAGACGATGCTGGCGCCGCCCGAACTTCGCAAGGTCCACCCGCTCGGAAAGTCCCCGGTGATCACCGACGGCGACGAGGTCATCGCCGAATCCGGCGCGATCATGGAATACCTTGCCGACACCTACGGCCAGGGCCGGCTGCTGCCGGCCTACGGCAACCCGGCGCGGCGCTCCTGCACCTACTGGCTGCACTACGCCGAGGGTTCGCTGATGCCGCCGCTGCTGATTTCGCTGATCTTTTCGAAGGTGCGCAGCGCGCCGATGCCCTTTTTCGTCAAGCCCGTCGCCAAGGGCATCGCCGACAAGGTGATGGCCTC
>LNFM01018760.1_pt1 | contig 12685 bp, 16 predicted proteins | sample 596031 | NCBI WGS metagenome assembly LNFM01 (sample SAMN04254537, study PRJNA301005) | activated carbon metagenome | isolation source: dual media filters at the Ann Arbor, Michigan drinking water treatment plant | place: USA: Ann Arbor
ATCACCGAGCGTGCGAAGGAGATCGACGTCGTGATCGAGATGCTCGACGCGCGCCTGCCCGGGTCGAGCGCCAACCCGCTGCTGGCCGAGCTCACGGCCGGTCGGCCCACGCTCAAGGTGGTCAACAAGCAGGACATGGCCGACCCCGAGCGAACCGCGCTCTGGCTCGCGCACTACAACGCCCAGCCCAACACGCGCGCCATTGCGCTGGACGCCAGCATCACCGCGCCGGCGCGCGCCATCATCGCGTCGTGCTTTGAACTCGCGCCGCTGCGCGGTGGCATGGTCAAGCCCATGCGGGTTCTGATCTGCGGCATTCCCAACGTGGGCAAGAGCACGCTGATCAACACCCTGCTGGGCAAGCGCTCGGCCAAGACCGGTGACGAGGCCGGCATCACACGCACCGAACAACGACTGGTGCTGGCCGACGACTTCTACCTGTTCGACACGCCCGGCATGCTGTGGCCGCGCATCGTGGTGCCCGAGAGCGGCTACAACCTCGCCGCCAGTGGCGCGGTGGGCCGCAACGCCTACGACGACCAGGAAGTGGCGCTGGAGCTGCTGGCCAAACTCAAGGCCAGCTACGGCGTGCAGCTCGAAGCCCGCTACAAGCTCGGCCTGCCCCTGGACACGGTGGCCAGCCTGCCCGACGAAGAGTTGATGGCGGCCATCGCACGCAAGCGAGGCGCCATCGGCACGGGCGGCAGCATTCACTGGCAGAAGGTCGCCGAACTGCTGATCGCCGATTTCCGCAGCGGCGTGCTCGGGCGCATCACGCTGGAAACCCCCGAGCAGTTTCTACAGTGGCTTGCGGCCGGCCAGCAGGCCGACGCCGAGCGCCAGAGCAAGAAAAAAGAGCGCGCCAACAAACCGCGCAAGACCGACCGGCGGTGAAGGGCCTGAAGTGGCGACTGACTTGATCCGCGTCAAGGCAGGCAGAGCGCCCCGGCTTCAGGATGGACCCTTCGTTCTACTGGAGCCCGCCATGACCCCGTCCCGTCGCATTCTGTTGATCGAAGGCCACCCCGACCCGAGCGAGCAGCGCCTCAACCACGCGCTCGTCAGCGCCTACGCCGATGGAGCGACTTCCGTCGGCCACGAGGTGCGGCGCATCGCCGTCGGCGCACTCGACTTTCCAGTGCTCAAGACCGCAGACGCCTGGAACCATGGCGCGCTGCCGCCGGCCCTTCAGCCGGCGCAAGACGGCATGGCCTGGTCCGAGCATGTGGTGATCTTTTTCCCCCTCTGGCTGGGCGACATGCCGGCGCTGCTCAAGGCCTTTCTGGAGCAGGTGGCGCGCCCCGGATTTGCGGTGGGTCCCGAAGGCCCCAAACCGTTTGGCCGCAAGCCGCTGAGCGGGCGTTCAGCGCGGGTGGTGGTCACCATGGGCATGCCGGCGCTGGCCTACCGCTGGTATTTCCGTGCCCACAGCGTCAAATCGCTGGAGCGCAACATCCTGGGTTTTGTCGGCTTTGCCCCTGTGCACGAAACGCTGATCGGTTCGGTCGAGACTCTGGGGCCAGCGGGTGTGGAGCGCTGGTTCACCAAGCTCAGGAAACTGGGCGAACAGGCCAGCTGAAGGCTGGCGATCCACTTCGTGGGTCATGGCAACAGCGTGACCTTGAACACGCGACCATCGTTCAGCACGGCGCAAGCCCCATCGCGCTCGGGCGTCAGTTTTTCCACAGTGCCTGGCAGGGGCTTGAGGTCTGCCAGTTCATGCCACTGCCCCGGTGCGTCCCAGCGCAGCGCATGCAGGGCCTGTCTCGTCATGTCGGGCGCGATGATGGTTGGGCGCAGTCCCGCCCGCTGCACGATCACCGCCAGCTGCTGCTCCAGCGCGCCCATGCGGTGGTTGGAGACATCGAGCGCGCGGGCAAACGGCACGAGTTCCGGGGGGCGGACGTGGTGCAAGGTCAGTACCCCGCCAATGTGGGGTGTGGTCACGCTGGCCACATCCAGCTGTCCGTCACCGTCAAAGTCGGCAAATCCCACCGGGTTCAGCCATCGGAAGGTGGAGCCGGCGTGAGGGCCGCGGGCGCGCTCCTCAAGGGTTGCCCGCCCGTTGCGCTGCACCAGACCCAACACCACCAGTGCAGCACCCCGCAGGGCGTCGGCCTCGATCAACACGATCTCGTCGCGGCCATCGGCGTCCAGGTCCACCAGGCGGGGAACCCGGTCTTCGTAGACGCGGTGCACCGGCAGCGACAGGCTCACGACCCCCATCTGGACGCCAGGGGAGCGGGTCAGTACATGAACGCTGCCCGCGTGCACCGGCGAGCCCAGGGCGCCATGCGGATAGCGGCGGGTGGGGGTGCCCAGCCACACCCATGCGATGTCGTTCGATCCCGCCACGGCCAGGCTGTCGGGCAGGCGGCTGGACGCTTCAGCCGGTGAGGAGGGTGGCGTGGCGGGCGGCGCGCATTGGGCGCCAGCGGGCTCCACCGACAAACCCATGGCCAGGGCCCAGCCTGAGAACAAGCCGGGCCAGAGCACGATCCATGGGCGCAACGGCAGGTCCGGTCACTTTACCGTGATGGTGATGCGCTCGCTGATCACCACCGGGTGGTGCGGAATGTGGTTCTGGTCGCCCAGCACGAGCTGCAGCGTGTGGGTGCCCGGCTTGAGCTCCACCATCGTCTCGGTCTGGCCCAGGCCGAAATGGCGGAACTGTTCGTTGGCGGGCAGGGGTGCGTTGGCATCCACTTCGGCCACATCGATCAACAGGTGATGGTGACCGGTGCCTTCCTTCTCGACACCGGCAGGCGCCACGCCCATGCCACTCAGGCCAAAGCCGACCTTCACCGGGTTGGTGACCACAGAACCGTTGCGCAGGTTGGTGAAATACACCTTGGCGGCGGCAGGCGCTGCCACCTTTTTGTAGCCAGAACTCAGTGTGGGCGTGCTGGCGGTGAGCCTGGCGGGGGTGGTGGGTGCTGCGGTGGCCATCATGCCGCCGTGGTGCATGGCATGCATGGCGGCGTGGTCGTGGCGGGCGCAGCCCACGAGCACCAGCGCCGCGGTGGTGACCAGACCGAGTTGCGCAACGCGCAGTGAAAAATTCATGGGTGTCTCCTGAAGGGTTGTTGTGCCGCTCAGGATACGCCGCGAAACGTGGGATTGTGGGCAGTCGCCCAGCGCCCGCCGGGGTCATTGCGACCCCTGCGTGCCAAGGTCAGGGCGCGACCTGCACGCCCTTCCAGAAGGCCACGCGCCCCTTGATCTCCTCGGCTTCGGGTTTCGGGTCCGGGTAATACCAGGCCGCGTCGGCGTTGAGTTCACCGTTGACCAGCAGCGAGTAGTAGCTCGCCTGGCCCTTCCACGGGCAGCTGGTGCGGTGGTTGCTGAAGGTCACAAAGTCGCGGTTGAGCGAGCTCTCGGGAAAGTAGTGGTTGCCTTCCAGCACCACGGTGTCGTCGCTCTGCGCGATCACTGCGCCGTTCCAGGTGGCCTTCATGCCAGGCTCACTTGTTCTTGTCCTTGCCGCGCGGCAGCACCGCCGTCACCGGGGGCATGGGGCGGTCGGACGTGGCCGGCCCCTTGGGTGCGGATGTGTCCTTTTTGGGTTTCTTGGAGAGTTTTTCGTTGCGCTGCTCTTTGCCCATGGGGGCCTCCGTTCAACAGCCGCGAAGGCGGCTCGACTGCGCGATGGTAAGCCACAAAACGCTGCATCAAGGCTGTCCCAGGCCGATGAGATTGGCCAGGGCCTGGGTGTCCGCCGCGCCGGCCTGCATGACCACCTGGTTGCTGCGCTGGTGGCGCGCCACGATGTAGGGCACCGAGGTGGCGCCCAGGCGCTCCAGCAGCTCTGTGTTGGTCTTGATGGCGGCCAGCACCTCGGGCGCGATGTCGGAGGATGCTGCGGTGCCGCCGGTGCCGGCCAGCAGCGATGTTTCGTGGGTGGTCATGGCCTGCACCGGGTTGGTGGCGGTCATGATGGCCGCCCCTTGCGGGGCACTCTTGGCGTTCATGATGGCCACCGGCAGCCAGACGAACTTCACGCTGTCATGCAGCGGAAGCGAGGCGGCCCAGAGACTGGCGCAGTGGGGGCACTGGGGGTCGAACAGCACATAGACCGCCTGGGTGCTCAGGATCTTGCCGGCGGCAAAACCCTTGCCCTGCGAGGCCAGCACGTCGATGGCCTGGGCGGCCTCGATGGGTGCTGTGGTCGCTGCAGTCGCGCTGCCCGGCGGGGCGCCGGCCTCTTCCTTTGAACAGGCCGCAAGCAGGGCCAGCGAAGCGAGCAGGGGCAGGGCGAAGTGACGAAATTTCATGGTGGGCAATGCGGGGTTGGGCCAAGGGGCGGATCATCGCAGACCACGGGCCCCAACGGAAAGGCGCAGCGCCCCGGTTGAAACGGTGCGCTGGGCCTGCAAGACCGGCTGGGCCGGGGAGGTCAGTTGCTCAGCATCAGGTTGATGATGAGGCCGGTGGCGATGGCGACCAGCACATAGTCGCTGCCGACCTGCACCCATTGCTGACCCCGTGGCGGCGCATACAGGCGGTGCTGATGGTGGTTCACCACCACATATTGACGGCTGCGGTATTCCTGCGGGATGTAGCGCCCACGCTGGAACTGGGGACCACGCGCCTGGTAGTAGCGCACTTGCGGGCCATGGCGGTAGTCGTGGCGGTCGGCGCGGCGCTCCTCACGGAAATCTCTGCGATCTTCACGGAAATCCCGGCGGTCTTCGCGGCGCTCCTGGCGGAAGTCGCGCCGGTCGTCGCGACGGTCTTCACGGAAATCCCGGCGGTCGTCGCGCCGATCGTCCACCCGCTGCAGGCTCGGTGCTTCAAAGCGTCCGCCATGCGGATTGCCCTGTGCGAAGGACAGGGAGCTGATGCTCAGCGTGGCGGCAGCGATGGCGTAGACAACAAGATTTCGGGGTTTCATGGAGTGGACTCCTTGGGGGTTGGTGAGCCTTCATGTTGTGCTCAACATGTATCTGGCCGGTGAACGCGCCCCGCTGGGCACGCAAAGTTCGGTAGCGGGTTGTGCTGCCTGGTCAGGCGTCAGCCCCGGGACGCGGCCTGCGCATGCAGCTTGGCGGCAATGTACTCACCTTGCGTCACATGCAGCAGACCCGCCACCTTGCTGATGACGTGGTGCTCGTTGGCGTCGAGCTGCTGGTCGGCAAAGGCCACTTCCCACATGGCCTCGACCACGCTGATCTTCTGTGCCTGTGTGAAACGCTCGTTCATCATCCCGGTGAACCGCTGATAGTCGTAGGCGGTGCGTGCGGTCTCGTGGGCCAGTTCGATCAGCCGGTCGATCTCGTCGTCGCTGAGGTCGAACTTGCGCCGCAGCGCGTTGATGACCGCCTCGCGCTCGCTGTCGTTGAGGTCGGGCTCGGCCCGCATCACCTCCACCAACAGCACGGCGGTGGAGAGTTGCAAGGTGTGTTCCTGCTCGGCGGGCAGCTGGGCGCCAGCGGGCGCGGTGAGGCTGGCAGCCAGGTTGTCGAACAGGTCTTTGAGATTTCTGAGCATGGGCAGTCGGTGGTCGTTGCAGGCGGTGAAGGATGGAGCTCAGCCTTCGGAGCTTGGTTCCCGGCCCCACACCAGCAGCAGGTTGTTGGCCGGCATGGCATGGCGTTCGCGCAGGTGCAGCCCCGCATGTCGGGCCACTTCGGCCACGGCAGACAACTGCCGGATGCCCCAATCCGGGTGGGTGCCGCGCAGGCTCTCGTCAAAGGCCAGGTTGCCCGGCGAGGTGGGCACGCCGTCTTCCAGGTAGGGGCCGTAGGTGATGAGCACACCACCGGGCGCCAGCACCCTCGCTGCGCCCCGCATGAGTCCTTCGCATGCGGCCCAAGGCGCAATGTGCAGCATGTTGGCGCAGTAGACGGCGTCGAAGGTCTCGCCGAAGGCTTCACCGAACAGGTCACCCTCGTCGGGCCACCGTTCGGACATCACGTCCAGCCGCATCGGTGGCTGCACGTTGCGAACGCCCGATTGCTCCGTCCACGCGGCAATGGTGGACATGGCGCTGGCCTGCAGGTCGGTGGGTTGCCACTGCCAGCCTGGCAAGCCGGCGGCAAACCAGGTGGCGTGCTGGCCGGTGCCCGACGCGATTTCCAGCGCCGTGCCTCGTTCGGGCAGGACCCGCTGAAGGGTTTCCAGAATCGGCTGTTTGTTGCGGTCGGCAGCGGGGCTGGAGGGCAGGGAAGACATACCAGCATTGTGGTGCAGGCCGTGTGCGATCTGTTCAGGGTCGGGGGTTATCCGCCCAGTGTGGCCGCCGCTGCGGGTGTGCGTGCTAGATTCGCGCCTCGTTTGGCGTGGTGGTTCAGTGCGTCATAGTCCTGCACCCCTCGTCCTTATGTCCCAGTTATTTGCCCCCCTTGGCGCTGGCACCAGCGCCCGCACCGACATCGTCTACCTCTGGGTCAACGGCAATGACCCGCAGTGGCGCGCCAAACGGCACCGCGCGGCCATGCAGCACGATGCGGTGGACCACCGTGCCATGGCGCTGTATGGCAATGTGGAGGGACGTTTCCGCGACAACGACGAACTGCGGTACAGCCTGCGGGCGCTGGAGCGGTATTTCCCCGATCACGGCCATGTGTACGTGGTCACCGACGGCCAGACGCCCGCCTGGTTGCGGGCCGGCAGTGGTCTCACGCTGGTGGACCACCGCGACCTGATCCCGCCCGATCGGCTGCCCACCTTTGATTCGGCACACATCGAGTCGTATGTGCACCGCATCCCGGGCTTGTCCGAGCGTTTCTTCTATTTCAACGACGACGTGTTCTTTGGCGCGCCGGTGCAGCTCGACCAGTGGTTCTGGCCCGGCGGCGTGTACGCCACCTGGTCCGACGACCAGGATGTGGAAGGGACCGCGCTGCGTGCCGACGACAACGCACTTGAAAACGCCAGCCGCCTGTCTGCCCAGTGGCTGAGCCGGCTTGCGGGCTACCAGCACACGCCGCGCACCTTTGCCCACTCACCAAGGCCTTTTCTCAAGTCGCTGTTGCTGGCCGCAGAAGCAGACGCGCCCGAACTCTTCGAGCGGGTGCGTTCCACCGTGTTCCGCAATTGGGCCAGCCCCACGCTGGTGTCCGACTTTGTGCTGCGCCGGGCTTTGGCGCACGGGCTTGTGCGTCTGCGCGAATGCGCGCACATGCACCTGACCACCGGCTGTGACGACCAGGCGCAGCAGCTCGACGCCCTCGTGCAGGCAGCGGGCACGCTGGATTTCTTCTGCATCAACGACACCACCGACGATGCGCAGGGTCACGACCCCCGGCTGGCCAAGGTGCGCGAGGTGCTTCAGAGTCTGTTTCCGCTCGCATCGTGCTTTGAGAAGGAAGCCGCCAACCTGCAGCAGCCCGCAGCCCATCCCGCACACCGCCATCTCGGCCGTTCGCGCACCCACCATCAGCTAGCATGAGCCGATGAGCACCCAATACGAGAGCCTTCAGCTCGCCAGCCTGTATCCCGACGCCTTCAATGTTCCCGCGCCTGCCACACCGGCTGGACGCGACGTGTGGCCACGCAAGCCGGGCCTGTTCATCCGGCTGAGGGCCACCGAACCCTTGCCAGAAGGTGCAGAACCGACACCGCCCACGCTCGAACTCGTCACTGGCCAGTTCGGCCTGGTGCCCACCTGGGTCAAGTCGGCATCGGACGCCAAGCTGCGCTCGACCAAGCTGGTCAACGCGCGCTGCGAGATCGTGACCACCTCCAACAACTTTGCTCGCCGCTGCATCGTGCCCATGCAGTCGTTTCAGGAAGACGACTTCCGCAGCGGCAAGGCCGTGCCCACGCGCATCACCCGGGTGGACGGCAAACCCATGGGTGTGGCGGGGCTGTGGGAATGCTGGAAGGGCACGGGCGACGAGGTCATCGTGAGCTTCTGCCTGCTCACGGTGAACGCCAACAGCCATGCACTCATGCACCGTTACGGGCAACCCGGCAGCGAAAAACGCATGCCGGCGATCTTGAACGAGGGGGCCTACAGCGCCTGGCTCACAGCCCCTCACCCGGAGAAGGCGCGCGAGTTCATGAGGGCTTATTCGGCCGCGCTGCTGACCGCCAACCCGGTGCAGAAGTGAACGGCGGTGGGGCGCTCAGTCGACGCTGACGGCCTCTGGACGCTTCTTGGTCCGTACTGGCGCGGTTGGCTTGCGCCGTGGCTTCACCAGCACCGGCGGCATGGGCTCGTGGAAGGTGGAATGCTGACGCAGCAACATGGTGGCTTCAAACTGGGTGCGCCGCTTGATGACCATGTGCAGCAACAACAGCGCCGCTCCCACGGCCAGGGCCATCCAGGCTGGGGCCAGCAGGGCCCTGGCCGCGACCTGGAAGGTGCCCAGGTGATCCAGTACCAGTGACAGCATCCACAAACCGCCACCCGCCAGCAAGGCGCTCACACCGTTGATGAGCATCGGATCGTGCTTGCGACGATGGGGTTTGCGCGACGAAGACTTCGCCTTGCGCAGGACTTCCTGTTTTTTTGACATGCATCCACATCGTGCCCCGAACACACGCTGGACGGCGTTGCAGGCCGACGAAACCAGCGGATAGGCGGCTGACCGTGAGGTTGCAGTCAGCAGGTGAGTCGGTTTGAACTAACCCACCTGAAAACCTGAAGACTTATGGGTGATTCGTGTCTCCTCGCAAGCACTCATTGAAGCGCCGCGGGCGTCGTTTCAATGTCGTGCTCCGACATGGGCTGCTGTTCGCCCACCGTGGCCAGCGCGCGCCGCTCGGCCTGGTTGATCACCTCCATGGGCGTTACGCCGTCGGTCTCCACTGTGACCACGCCCACCCCCACCTGCGGCGTGAACGGGTGGTAGGCCTGCTGTTCGTCCTGCACCGACAGCGGCATGGGCACGGCGGAGCGCAGCCGGGTGACGACCTGCAGCGTCGCCTCGGTCAGCTTGTCGCTGGCCATCACCACCACGAAACAGCGCGGGTGGTAGAGGCCCACCACGCATCGGAAGCCCGCCGCCCGCCGCACGCGGGCCGCCAGCGTGGTGAGGATCTGGTGCTCTGTGCTGCGCCCGTGCGCATCGGTCAGTTCGTAGAGGTTGCTCACCTGCAGGCACACCACCGTGCAGACGCCACCCCGTCGTGCCGAGCGCCAGAACACATGTTCGACTTCTGTGAGGAGAGCCGCACCCGTGGGCAGGCCGGTGGCCGGCTCGGCGGCCTGGTCCAGGCGCGAGAGTCGCGCGAGCTTGCGGTTGTGGCGGTTGCGCAGCAGACCCAGCACCGAGGCAATCAGGAAGTAGCACACCGTGAGCGTTGCCGTGGCCACCCAGGTGCCCAGCCCAAGGCCAGGCACGTTCAGACCCCGCGCATAGATGCCCGCTGTGGTGGCCGCCAGGCAGACGATGCCCACCGTCATCCAGCGGGCCAGCGGGTCGCCCAGCTGGGCCGCCCGGCGCACCGCCAGCAAGGCCAACAGCACCGGCACCATGTTCACCGCAGCCGCCAGCACCAGCAGGTCGCGAAAGCTGGCAGGCGCCACCCGGGAGGCCGCAGCGGCGAGGGCCAGGGCCGCCAGCAGCAGCACCGTGCTCCCCATCACTGTGAGGCGGTGCACCAGCGAGTCCTCGCGCACGCCGCCCAGCCAGTTGCCCAGGTAGTAGAGCCCCATGGCCCCCGCCAATGGCCCCAGGCCTGCCTTGAGCACCATCATCAGGCGCTCGGGCAAAGCGGGAAAGAAGACTTCGGGCAGACTGGTCATCACCACACAGCTGCCACCCGCCACCAGCAGAAACAAGGCGTTGCGGATCGAGGCCATGGAGCGGCTGGTCAGCGCGTCGCCGAGTGCGACGGTCAACAAGGTCAGCAAGCCTCCCAGCATGGCTGACCAGACGGCAATTTCAGAAACGGGCATGCGGCGCATTGTGGTGGGCCGGGAGCGAAAGAGCTGCGACATTTCTCACGGTGCATGCCGCGCTGGCGCCATGTCCAGCCGATGCAGCCCGAACCCACGACCGCCCCTGCAGCGCGCGGCGATGCGCCTACAGTCCACGGCATGAGCCTTGTGATTGCCCCGCCGGCAGATGCCGGCAACCTCCATGCGGTTGCGCGCTTGCGCAGCGTGCGCCTGGCCGCCAGCGCCAAACCCTTTGTGGCGCGGGGTTCGGGTGGCGGGCGCTGCGCCGGCTGCCGGCTGATTGCCAGCCATTGCCTGTGCGCCCTGCGCCCGCAGGTCTCCACACGTGCCGGGGTGTGCCTCGTCATGGGCGACATCGAAGCCCTCAAGCCCAGCAACACCGGCTGGCTGGTGGCCGATGTGGTGCGTGATACCTGGGCTTTCGGCTGGTCCCGCACCGCAGTGGACCCGGGTTTGCTCGCCCTGCTGGCCGACCCGCAGTGGCAGCCGTACCTGGTGTTTCCCGGCGAGTTCGTGCCGCCCGAGCGCGTGGTGACCAGCCTGCCGCCCAGGGAAGAAGCCGGCAAGAAGCCGCTGTTTGTGTTGCTCGACGGAACCTGGTCCGAAGCCCGCAAGATGTTTCGCAAGAGCCCTTACCTCGATGCCCTTCCCGTGCTCAGCCTGCACCCCGATCAGGTGTCCAACTACCGGTTGCGCCGGTCTGCGCGTGAGAGCCACTTCTGCACCTCGGAAGTGGCGGCGCTGTGCCTGGCCATGGCCGGTGAAACCCACGCCGCGCAAAGCCTGGCGGCCTGGCTCGACGTGTTCACCGAGCACTACCTCAGCGCCAAACGCAGCCTGGTGCTTGACCGCGACGATGAGCCCCACCAGCGGCTGCTCGCGCTGGCGTCATGCCCGCTGCCTGCCACGCAGATGCGATGAGTCAGCCGCCGCTCAGCCGCAGCAGCTTGCCGCTGCCACCGTCGGTGAGCAGGTAGAGGCGGCCATCGGGGCCTTGCCGCACGTCGCGAATGCGTTCGTTGCGATTGGCCAGCAGACGCTCGCGGCCCACCACGGTGGCGCCGTCCAGTTGCAGGCGCCACAAGGCTTGTCCCGCCAACGCGCCCACAAAGAGGCTGCCCGTCCAGTGGGCGGGTTGGCCACCGGTGAAGAACGCCATCCCGCTGGGCGCGATGGATGCTTTCTGGCCACCCGTCCACGCCGCGCCGGTGATGGTTTCCCAATAAGACACCGGCTGCTCCATGCCTGCCCTGGCGGTGCCTTCACCCACCTGCGTTGTGCTGCCGTATTCCTGGCCGTAGCTGATCACGGGCCAGCCATAGTTGCGCCCGGCCAGCGTGCGGTTGACCTCATCGCCACCCTGTGGCCCGTGTTCGTTGGTCCACAGTTCGCCGGTGACGGGGTGCAGGGCGGCGCCTTGCGGGTTGCGGTGGCCGTAGCTCCAGATGCCGGCTTGTGCGCCGGCGAGCGTCGGGTTGCCTGGCGCAGCATTGCCTGCGGTGGTGATGCGGACCACCTTGCCGTTGCCGCGCGTGAGGTCTTGCGCAAAGGTTTGCTGGTCGCCGTTCTGGCGGTCACCCATGGTCACGAACAAATGACCGCTCTGGTCGAACACCAGCCGCGAACCGAAATGGCCACCGCTGGCGACCTTGGGCGTCTGGCGGTAGATTACCTGCAGGTTCACCAGGGCCATGGCGGTGATGTCGAGCTCGGCCCGCGCCACCGCCGTGCCGTTGAGTGAGGCATTCACGCTGTCGACCTCCGAGAAGCTGAAGTAGATGCGGCGGTTGCTGGCAAACGCGGGATCGATGACCACGTCCAGCAGACCGCCCTGTCCGCCCGTGTACAGCGCCGGAAGACCCGTGATGTTGTTGAACGACGCGCCGTCTGCCGCGTACAGGCGCAGGCTGCCCAGGCGACCCGTGACCAGCATGCGCGCGTCGGGCAGAAAGGCCAGGCTCCACGGGTTGGGAAGGCCGGTGGCCAGCTCCGTCACCGTCACCGCGTTGGTGGTGGGCACGAAAGTCGGCCCGTTCACGGTAGGCTGCGGTGTGTTCGGCAGGGCGGGCGGGTCGTCACCCCCGCCGCCACAGGCCGACAGTGCGGCCACGAACAGCAGAACGGCGGGCACTTTGCGGAGTGTGTGGGCTGGCATTTTCATGCGCACATGCTGGGGCGTTGCGGCGTGTTCAGGTGAAAGCAAACGTGCCTTGTGCCCCGCGGTGTGACGCTCAAGACGCGAAAATACACACAACATGGCAGCTCCCTCCGTCACCACCAGATTCACGGCGCCCCGCTTGATCTGCTTCAACAAACCCTACGGTGTGTTGAGCCAGTTCACCGCCGAGGGGCGCTGGCGTGGGCTCAAGGACTTCATCGACATTCCCGGCGTGTACGTGGCCGGGCGGCTCGACGCCGACAGCGAAGGCCTGCTGCTGCTCACCAACGACGGCCAGCTGCAGGCCCGCATCAGCGACCCACGCCACAAGATGGAGAAAACCTATTGGGTGCAGGTGGAAGGTGTGCCCGATGAAGCCGCGCTGGCCGCTCTGCGCCAAGGCGTGCATCTCAACGACGGCCCCACGCGCCCCGCCCGTGCGCGCAGCATGGGCGAGCCTGCGCTGCTCTGGGAGCGCGACCCGCCCGTGCGCGTGCGCCAGTCCATCCCCACCAGCTGGCTGGAGCTGGTGATTGCCGAAGGGCGTAACCGGCAGGTGCGCCGCATGACCGCTGCCGTTGGCCACCCCACGCTGCGGCTCATCCGCGCGGCCATCGGGCCGCATTTGCTGGAAGGCCTGGCGCCCGGTGCGCTGCGTGGTTGAACACGGGAGA
>LNFM01010794.1_pt1 | contig 12684 bp, 13 predicted proteins | sample 596031 | NCBI WGS metagenome assembly LNFM01 (sample SAMN04254537, study PRJNA301005) | activated carbon metagenome | isolation source: dual media filters at the Ann Arbor, Michigan drinking water treatment plant | place: USA: Ann Arbor
TAAGGCGATTGCGGAGGCTGAACGACTGGAGGCGGAGCGGCGGCGCAAGCGACAGGGCATCCTGGACGGCGCCGAGACCGACATCAAGCTGAACGACGTGACCGATCCGGTCGAGCAGCTGCGGATCCGCTTGGCCGCGCTCGGGAAGGCGTTCCCCGCGTTCGGGGAGGTGCTCGCGGACTTCGACGTGTCCACGCAGGCCGGGCGTGATGCGATGGAGGCGTGGATCCGCTCGATCGCCGGGAGCCCCGAGGACCTCGAGCGGCTCGCGACATCGATGGGGATCACGGTCGACGAGCTGCTCTCCGCGCTGGTGGGGCTCGAGACCGGCGCCGATGCGGCCGCCGACAAGGTCCAGTCGCTGGCCGATCGCCTGGGCGCCGCCTTCGATGAGGTCGACTTCGGCACGGAGCTCGAGGGCATCGTCGATCCGCTCGAGCGGCTCAAGCGCACGAGCGCCGCGGTTGGCGACGTGCTGCCCGAGGTCGCGGACATCTTCAAGCAGTTCAGCCTCGATACCGCGGAGGGCCGTGCGGGCGCCGAGGCGGCGCTCATCGCGTTAGGCAAGTCCACGTCGGACGCTGCCGTGCGGAGCGCGGTCCTCAAGCTGCTGCAGCAGATCCGTGGCGTCCCGGCGCCGGAGTCGACGATCGCCGGCGGTGGCGTGGGCGGCAGCCGCAGCGACAGCGTGGCGAACGTGCAGGCCGCCTCGTCGATCACCGAGGTGACGGCCAACCGTCTGGTGGACCTCATGCAGCGGACCGCTGTCGCGACCGAGGCGATGCGCGACGCGATGACCGGGTCGCTCTCGCGGGCGCTCGCCGTCCCGGCGGCGATCGCGCCGCCCGCGCTGCCGTCCCTGCTCGCGGGCGGCGCCGGCGGCTTCGCGGGCGGGATCGGCGGCGGGAGCGGCGTCACGCTCAACCTGACGTTCCCGCAGATCGTCTTCGCCGGCCCCGTCACGACCGCGGACGCGGACGAGCTGTCCCGCCTCGTGCAGCAGCGCTTCCTCGAGATCGTGCAGGGTGGGCTGGCCACCGAGCTGCTCGTCGCGCTGCGGCGCGCGGGCGTGGCGCGGAGCAACTGATATGGTGCCTCTCATGCGGAGCCGCTGATGCGACGCCCCCCGCGGACCGGCATGGTCACGCTCTGCGATCGCGACCTGGGCGATTTCGGCTTCACGCTCGCGCGGGCGCCGAACCTGCTCGGGACGATGTCGATGACGCACCCCACGGGGACGCTCGCCGGACTCGCCGGCCAGCTGGCCATGAGTCGCGATGCCGTCATCGATCCGACCGTGCTCACGCTCGAGGTGTCCTACCTCGCCGATACGCGCGCGGAGCTCATGACGGCGCTCGACACGCTCACCCACTGGTGTGCGCTCGGCCCGCTGGAGCTGTCCTCCTCGTTCGACTGGACGAAGGTCGCCCTCGTGGCCTTCAACGGCCCCGGCCTCTTCGTCCCCGGCAAGCAGTTCAAGGAGCCGACCTGGCAGGGAACGCTGTCGTTCACCCGCCGGAACCCCTACACGTTCGACCGCCACCCGCGGCGCGTCGTCTGCAACGGCACGGGGCCCACCAATCGCGTCGCGGTCGAGACGGGGACCGCGCCGAGTCACGCGATCCTGTGGCTGGTGGACGCGACGACCGCGACGATCACGCAGCGGGCCGCGAACGGGGCCGTCGTGCGCGAGTCCACCGTCACCACGGTGCAGGCGCCGACCGACGCCCTCGTGATCGACGGGGCCCGGAAGCGCCTGACGCGCTACGTGGCCGGCGTCGCGAGCGATGTGCCGCGCGACCTGACGCTCGGCCACGGGTTCGTCACGCTCGAGCCCCAGTACGCCAACTGGGAGGCCCAGCAGTGGCAGACGCTGGAGACCTCGAGCGGGCGTCTGGTGGTGGACTACGTGCGGAGCTGGATCCGATGACCCTGATCAGTCCGACGATCCTGCCGCCCGCGCTCACGAACGGCATCGAGCGCCCCTCGCAGCTGCTGCACCGCTATCGCCCGGTGCCGAGCGACCCGACGCTCGCATCGCGCTCGCGCGGGGTGCTGTACTCGCCGACCGGACTCCGGGCGTCCTCCGCCTGGGGCGTCGGCAGCGACGGCCGATCCTACCGGATGCCCGAGGACCTCGCACGGTACGAGTGGCGGGACCTGGACGGGGACGGGATCCTCGAGACGCCGACGCTCGTGTGCGAGGACGCGAGCACCAACCTCGCGGGGTTCGATTCCGCCCTGGCCTCGTGGAGCAGCTTCGGCACGATCTCGCGGACGTTCTTCGCCTCGCTCGGGGACGTGGACGCCTACCTCGTGACGGACTCGGACGCGGTGCAGCGGGCGTACCTGGCGCGATCCATCAGCGCCTCGCAGTTCGTCGGCGCGACCGAGAAGGGGATCCGCCTGATCTGGGGACGGGGGCCGTCGCCGGCGGCGAGCGGGGCGTTCGTGTGGCTCTACAGCACGACGGCCGCTGCCGATCGCTGCCTGGTCCGCATCACGGCCAACGCCGACGGATCCCCCGCACTCGCCGTCACCACCGGCGTCGCCGTGGGCGCGCAGTACCTCACGACCGCGCTCGGCGTGCGGTTCTACGTGATCGACGTGGCCAGCACCGCGATCACGACCGCGCAGGTCCACGAGATCCGGATCGGCGCCGCCAACACCGCGTCGCAGACGGGGAGCTGCTATCTGGGCGCCGTCCAGGTCGATCGCGACGACGCGCGCGTCAGCTCGCGCATCGCCACCCCCACGGCGAGCGCGGTGGCGCGTGCGCGAGAGGTGATCGGCTGGCTGGCCCCGTACCCGCCGGTCGCGGCACAGGTGTGGCAGCTCGACCTCGTGGAAGCCGGGGCGACGGGGATCGCGAACAGCGTGGTCGCCGTGCTCACGGACGCCAACGGCAGCAACCCGTCGCTCGCCGTCACCTGCAACGGGAGCGGGCGCTACACGGTCACGCACCACAACGGGAGCACGAGCGTGAGCGCGAGCGCGGGCTCGACGCCGGCGTGGGGGAGCTGGGTCCGCCTGATCGTCCGCCTCTTCGCCGACGGCTCGGTGCAGATCGGGCAGTCGGTCGACGGCGGCGCGGTCGTGAACAGCGCCACGAGCGCGGCGCTGGCGTTCGGGGCGCAGTGGGGCGCGACGCCGTCCAGCGTCGGCTACTACCTGCAGCCGCTCAGCGGCTTCGGCAAGGCGCGCACCCGGCTCGTGGACTGGAAGGTGAATGGCGCCGTCGTCAGCGACGCCCGACTCGCGCAGCTCTGGTGAGGCGCTGACCATGGCGATCACGCGACTCGAGGCCGTCAGCGTCTGGGACAAGCCGCCCAATGTGCCGGGCGCCGTGTGCTTCGGCTACCTCGACCAGGTGTCGACGTGGGAGATCACGCGCCGGCGCGACCAGGCGCATGCGGCGACGCTCGTCGCGCCCCTGAGTGGCAACGCGTCCAGTCTCTGCGTGCAGCGCCGCATCCTCGCGTTCCACTTCGAGGCGCCGCTGCCGGGCGGCCTCGGCGAGGTCATGCCCCTCCGGATCTCCGAGGCGCGCCGTGAACAGTCGGAGGCGGGGCTTGTGCTCACGATCACGGCGCGCAGCCTCCTGTTCGATTGGACCGACGCCGGCCCGATGTCGTACGTCTACGCCGGCGGCGCGCACGAGTTCGCGATCACGGGCGAGCTCACCACGGCGGAGTGGCTGGCGCAGTACGCGCTCCCGCACCTCGTCCGGCAGGGGTACGACTGGTACACGGTCAACACCCCCAATCCGCTGCGCGTCCCGCGCACGTTCACGCGCGAGACCCCGCTGCAGCTGCTCAACGCCTGCGTCGACTACGTGGGCGAGGAGATCCGGCTCTTCGAGAACGGCAGCGCCTGGACGATCGGGATGGTGCCCGCGATCAACGCCGGACTCACCCCCCTGCGCATCGCCGCCGGACGCAACCTGCGCCGCTGGTCGCAGTCGCGCGCCTCGAACGAACAGGCGACGGTCCTCGTGCCCTTCGGGGGCAAGGGGCACAGCGAGAAGAGCCGCACGGTGCAGGGCATGGTGACGACCAGCTTCGGCGAGGACTACGGCGCCAAGGAGTTGTCGGTCCTGCCGTACTCGGATTCGGGCTGGACCCTGCCCGTCGTGCAGCGCGACGGGCAGTTCGTGGATGCGGCAGCCGTGCGGACGTGGTACCTCATGCGACAGCGCACCGGCCGGTGTTTCCCCATCGTGCAGACCTGGGCGGCGGGGCCGGGGCCGGGGGGCGTCTCGGGACGTCTGCGGCTGGCGGACCTGACGGCCGCCACCAACGGCAACCTGTGGGCGCTCCGCGACGGGACGACGCCCGGGACGCCGCTCGATGTGGCCACGCCCGGCTATCCCCTGCGCGCGAGCGCCCCGCCGACGGGCAACGTGCTGCCCCTCGTCAATCCCTTCAGCGCCGCGGACCCGGTCCCGGTCGATGACCAGCACATCGACTGCCGTGTGCGCCGCTCGACGCTTGTCCTGGCGACCACCTCGAGCACGGTCGCCGCGGTGACCGGCTCCGCGACGGACCGGGATCTCACGGTCGCGACCACCAGCGGGGTCCTCGTCGGCGACTGGGGCTTCCTGCACAACAACGTCGCGGAGCCGTGGGGCCTGTTCGGCAAGGTGTTCGACGTGGTGCAGATCATCAGCGCGACGGTGGTCCGGGTCCGCACGCGCTACACGTTCGACGCCCCCTTCCCGTTCGGGACGGGCGCCACGGTGAAGCAGGCGCGGTTCTACCGCGCGGCGGCGAGCTATGTGGGTTACGTGAACGCGGAGTCCGCCAGCGGCAACACGATCACGCTCGACACCCCCGTGGGATGGGCCGCGAACGATCTGGTGGAGTACCGGATCGATAACTCCGGCGCAATGCTCACCGGGCTCCCGTCCCCGACCGCGTCGACCTACGGCATCGCCCGGAAGGACAAGGACATCCCGACGGCGCGCTGCGTGCCCAACCTCGCGCAATTGGTCAATCCCGCGTTCAGCCAGTGGGCCGGGGCCCTCCCGACGTACTGGACCGGGAGCTGCAACCAGGTCACGACGAATCTGCCCGGCCCCGGGACCGTGAACGCTGCGGAACTGCGCGGGAGCAGCCTGCACTCCCTCACATCCGGGGTCTTCTGGGCGCGCCCGACCAGCGGCGACTCGAAGGTCTCGGTGCGCGTGCGGCTCCGGACCGGCGTCGGGGCGTTCTGGGACGGATCCCTCGCGAGCCACACGACCGTGATCGACGTGCTCGTGGCGGGCACCACGACGGTCCTCGGCAGCACGACGATCATCGGCCCCGGCTACCCGTCGCCCCCGAGCCACTACCTCGAGGTCGCGCCCGACACGGTCGTCGACGTGGACGTGCTGGCCGTGGACCTCCTGCACACCCCGGGCGCCGGCGTGCCGTACGCCCCGGTGGACGGCATCCAGGTCCGCATCCGCACGATCAACGGTGGGGGCAACATCGTGGTGGGCGGCATCCTGGTCACGCAGGACAGCACGCTCCCGAGCGACGGCTGGATGAGCGAGCTCGGGAATCAGGACCTCTTCGGCCTCGGGCAGCTCGCGCTCGACGCGCTCGACGAGCCGGAGACGACGAACGACATCGACGCGTTCGACCTGCAGCGCGCCCTGGGCGCCGTCTACAGCGCCGAGGAGATGGTCGAGGGGCGGACCGTCATCGTGGAATCGGAGGCGCTCGGCATCGCGATGGAGGACCGCATCGATGCGGTCACGTACCGGGGCGCCGAGGACGGCGCCACCCAGGTGCAGGTCGCGACCCGTACGCGCCAGTTCGCCGACGTGCTGGCGAACTACCTCACCAACACTACCTGACAGGGCATCCATGGCGGACCTCCTCTGCGAAGCCTACGACGTGTGCTACGGGACCGGCCTCGCCGACCCCGCGCCGCGGATCGTGAGTCTCCCGTATCGGACGCGCGTCGCCGCGCAGGACGCCGCGACGCAGCTCAACGCACAGGCCCGCGCCGGTGGTTTCGATCCGGCCAGCGTGCAGGCGTCGCTCAGCTTCTTCGTGCGCGCCCGCCCCGGGCAGCAGCTGCTGGCGGTGCCGACGGGGACGCCTGGCGACCCGCCGACCGCCGAGGAGATCCAGACCGCCCTCGCCGGCGCGGACGTGATGGTCCCGGTCTTCGTGCGGCACCTCAATCCGCCGGGCTTCGTCGCGGTGGCCGTCGTGTCGCGCGATGCCATGCTCTCGGCCCGGGGAGGCCGGTGACGCATGCGCACCCTGTCTGACGCCGCTGCCTCGTCCCGGGCCCTGCTCGTGCAACCCGTCGCGCGTCTCTCCGAGGAGACCCCGTTCTGGGGGTGGGGAATCGCGGTGGCCGGCAGCGCGTGGCAGTGGCTCCGTGGTGATGCGTTCACGCTGCTGCTGCTGTTGATCGTTGGGGTCGCCGCGTGCGACTACTACTACGGAACGAAGTCTGCCTTCCTCAACGGCACCTTCAGTCCACAGGCCGCGCGCCGCGGCTGGCACGGCAAGATGAGCGGCATCGTGCTCCTGCTCGCGGTGCGGCTCTTCGAGGGATGGGCCTCGATGGCGCAGTATGTCGAGTCGCGCGGCAGCGTCTCGACGCTGCTCGGCATCGCGCTCCTCTCGGTCGACCTGCAGTCGATCGCGCACCACCGCGAGTCATTCGGCGCGGCACCGATCCCCGTGCTCGGCCCGATCCTGTCATGGGTGCGCACGATCGGGGGCGCGCGGGCCACGCCCGAACGCATCGAGTTCCCCGACGCCCGCCGCGAGCTGCGCGACGACCCGCCCGACCAGGGGGCGCGATGACGGCGCCGGCGTGGAACTGCCAGGCCGACGTGCGGTTCAGCGAACACTGCCCCGGGGTCCCGACGCGCGTGCAGCTGCGCGCGGCGCTGTCGTACCGCTCACCCACGGTCGGGACGATCACGATCCCCGAGCGGTGGGTGAGCGATGGCGGCTCGATCCCTCGGGTCGCCTGGAGTCTGATCGGGCATCCGTTCGACGACCGATGGCTCCGCTCCGCGCTCCTGCACGACCTGCTCTGTGCGTTCCATGTCGGGACGTGGCAGGAGGCGACGCGGCTCTTCGGCGAGGCGATGCAGTCCGAGGGCAATACCGGCTGGCGCCGTCCTGCGATGACCGGGGCCGTGTACCTGCGCGGCCCCCGCTGGCGCCCGGCCGAATCGATCACGCTCGCGCAGCTCGAGGAGATCGTCCGCACGCGCGAGTTCACGTGGGATGTCAACGACCGGAGGCCCTGATGCGAGTCCCCTGGAAGCGTTGGGTCGGGAAGGGATGGGACATGCTGCTCACCGTCGTGCGCGCCACCGCGCCGGATAAGGGGCAGGCGGACCCTCAACCGGAACGGCGCGAGCCCACGGCGGAGGAGCTCTGGGAACGGTGGCGACGGCAGTCGGAGCCGAAGCTCTGGTTCGTCGCGGGCGCGCTCTCCGCGCTCGTGATCGGCGGCGCGGCGCTGGAGGCGCAGGAGGCGCAGGAGGCGCAGGCCCCGAACGCGTGCCTGACGATCGGGCGCGCGGCCGCGGACTCTCTCGCGCGGCGGCACCTCGCGTCGACGGTGCTCACCCAGTACCAGGTCCGTAGCGCCGCGCGCCTCGACTCGCTCTTGCAGGCGCGCTGCGCGACGCCCGGCGTCGCCCGCGTGGAGGTCGGATTCGACTATCTCACGACGCCCCTCTGGCCGATCGGGTACGTCGGCGCGCTGCCACAGGGTGCGGGCACCGTCTGCGCGTCCGTCGTCGTCGGCGGCGTGTGGCACTTGGGCGAGACCGCGGTCTATGCCACGATTGTCGGGCAGGACTCCGTGATGTGGGTCGAGCGCCCGGAGCGCGTGACGACCGGACTCCGGCAGCTCTGCTTCCAGGCAGCGCTCGCGGCCGGGCACGAGCTCACCACGCGCACGCCGACCTGGCCCGTGCGGTGGCAGTCGGCGCGCGTACTGTTCGCGGCTCTCCCGGTCGCCGTTCCGAGTCCCGAGGCGGTGCTCCCGTGAGCGGCCCCCTCCCTCGCGTCTGGCGCTGGATCGCCAGCGGCATCGCCCTCGTGCTGGGAGCAGGCACGGTCGTCGTCGGCGCAACGCGGGAGCCTGCGGCCGTCGCGCCCGTCGCGGCTCCCGCGGTGGCGTCCGTCACGATCCTCGGTCGCCGCGACCTGCGGGCGGCGGGCGACACCGCGACCTGGTGCGCGGTGGCCCTGCTGCAGGACGGGACGCTCCGTCTCGGGCGGCGGGTGCTGCTGGTGCGTGCACAGTCGCCGTCGACCGTGCGTGCCGCCGAGGTGGCGGAAGACGCGCCGGCACGCTGCGTCGCGCTGCTGCGGGCGGCCCGCCTCCCAACGTCACTCCCCCTGATCGACAACGCCTGGGACACGCGTCCCGCGCCATCGCCGGTCCCGGCGCCGCTGCGTCGCGCCCTGCTCGCCCCGCCGGCCCGTGCCTAGCACCGCCCACGCCCCGCGTCATCGGATACCGCCCGCGGCTCCCGTCCCGGGAGTGCAGGACACGTCACGCGGGGCCGTCCCGCGTGGCACGAAGGCCCGTCGTGGCATTGCGGCCACAGCTCCGGGTACCTCGCACGCGGGTCGGTCCGAGGCGGAGGCGTGGGCGACACTCCGCTGGAACTGGATCCACGTCGCGGCGCGGCGCGTGATGCGGCGGACCGTCCGCGACTACGTGCAGTCCGAGGAGGAGCGGCACGACCTCACGATGACGATCGCGCTATCCGTCGTCGAGCAGCTCGTGGCCGGCGTCCCGGAGCGCACGGCCTACGGCCGCGCCGAGGGCGCCGCCGAGGCGGCGCAGCTCGCGGACCGCACGTGCGGCCTCACGGGCGACTCGCACGCGCTGCGGACGCTGCGCACCATCCGGGGGCAGCCGGAGCCTGCCGAGAATCCCTGGGCGCGCGCCCAGGGCGGTCGTCGCCTGACGCCGGGGGACTGGCGGGCGCTGCGCACGTGGCTCGCCCGACAGTTGCCGGATCCCCTCGCCGGGCGCCGCCCGTCCGCACGGCTGCTGCTCGAGGGGCTGCTCTGCGAGCGCGAGTCGCTGCATGTCCTGGCGGAGCGGCTCGGGCTGTCCGACGCGGCGGCCGCGTCGACGCGGAGCCGCGCCCTGCTGGCATGCACGCACGCGCTCGGGCTGCAGCCGCACCGCACGTATGACCGGCGCCAGCGTCCGGCGCCCGCCAGCCCCCCGCCGACTGAAACGGAGGGACCGCGCGCCACCATCACTGCGACCCGCGGGGTCGTGGTGCAACCCTAACGAGGACCCCCCATGGCCAGCCTGCTCTACGATTCGTGCCTCGAGGACGAGAAGCGCGGCGCGATCGACTACGACACCGACACCTTCAAGGGGATGCTGGTCACCGCCGGCTATACCCCGAACAAGGCGAGCCACACCAAGCGCTCCGACGTGACGAACGAGGTGTCCGGGACCGGCTACACCGCCGGCGGTGCCGTGCTGACGCCGACGATCACGAAGGACACCGTCAACCACCGCCTGGACATCAGCTTCTCGAATCCGTCCTGGGCGAGCGCCACGATCGCGTCCGCGGTCGGGCTCGTGATCTACAAGTCGCGCGGCGGCGCCGCCTCCGCGGACGAGCTGGTGACGTTCGTGGAGTTCTCGAACGGCGCGACCTCGTCCACCAACGCGACGTTCAGCGTGACGTTCACCGCGCCGTACCGGACGCAGAACTAACCCCGGAGCCCCCAATGGACACCGATCTGGACAACTTCACCCTCGACGGACTGGTCGCCTACAACCAGCGCCTCGCCCGCGAGCAGGACGCGCTGCGCGCGCGCCGCCTCGTGGTCGCCGACGAGATCCGCGCCCGCATCGCCGCCGCACGGCAGCCGCACCCCTCGCCGGGAGACGGCGCCGCGACTGGCGCGCTCCCCACCATCTCCTTGTCTGCTCCGGAGTAACCCATGCGCTATCGCTTCCTCGGCTCCACCACGCCGGTGGCCGTCTCGGCCGGCGTCGCCACGCCGCTGCAGTCGTGCGTCCCGGGCGCGCGCCTCATCGGCATCGAGTCGTTCAAGGTCGAGACGGAGTCGCGGGACCTCTCGCACCGCATGATGTTGTGGCGGGTGCTCGAGTACGACGCCGACGGCTCGACCGGCAACGCGAACAACGCGGTCGCCGACGACGCCCGCGTGACGGCGTCCGTGCCGACGGGCAAGGTTGGCTGGACGGGCACGGGGACGCAGGTTCCCAACGGCAACCCGCGCGAGCTCGCGCGGGGATTCGTGCACCCGACCGAGCGCGGCGACGTGTCCCTCACCTCGCTGCTCAACGGTGAGGTCCCGGAGATCACGCCCGGCAAGGTCGGCGTGTTCGTCCTCACGCCCGTCGAGGCGCAGAACGTGCGCCTCATCGAGCTCACGGTCGTCGACCGCTGATGCGGCGGCGCGAGTCGCGGTGGACGCCCTACGGGGCGTTCTGGCGCCTGCCCTACGCGAGCGGGCACGCCAACCGCATCGTCGAGATCACCCTGCCGCGGAACGGTACCCCGCCGTTCCCGACGGTCGTGTTCTTCCACGGCGGCGGCTGGCAGTCCGGGTCCCCGGCCCTCGCCGGCACCGGGCTCGCGCCGCTCGACTGCCTCGACAACGGGATCGCGATTGCCTCGGTCGGCTACCGGTTCTCAAATGACACGGCGTGGCCCGGCCAGATGCACGACGTGAAGGCGGCGATTCGCTTTCTACGGGCCAATGCCGCGCGGTTCTGCCTCGACCCCACGCGCTTCGGCGCCTGGGGATTCTCGGCGGGCGGTACGCTCGCCGTGTACGCCGCCCTGACGCCGGGCGAGCCGACGCTGCGCGACGCTGCGCTCGGCTACGCAGACGTCTGGGAGGGGGTGAAGCTCTGCGTCTCCTGGTTCAGCCCCCTCGACTTTCCCGAGGAGGACGCGGATTTCACGCTGCAGGTCGGCGCCGGCGGACCGTCGATCTCGCGCTCCACTGGCGCGACCGCGGTGTGCTCGGACCTCAGTCAGGAGAGTTGGCTGCTCGGCACGCAGGCAACCCCGCTCTGGCCGTGCGTCGCCAGCGACCCGGTGAAGAACTCGGTGCGCTCCGCGTACTGGGTGGCGAACCGCCGAGGCCCGATCATCCCGTTTCGCATCCAGCACGGGGTCTACAACGGCTCCGGGGGCGATCCGCAGATCCCGATCGGGCAGGCGCGGCGGCTCCGCGACAGCCTGATCAGCGCCGGCGCCTCATTCTCGTCCGGGACGCGCTGGCACTACGAGGAGATGGGGGGCTTCAGGCACGGTGGGGCCCCGTGGCAGGGCACGTCCGTCAAGGCGGACGTGATCTCGTGGCTGTCGACCCACCTCTGATCCCTGCCTGAATCCCTATGGCCTACGCCGCGGTCGCCTCCTTCCTCTCCAGCTACGCCGATAACGACAACGGCCTGACGGTCGCCATGCCGTCGGGGATCGTAGCGGGCGATCTCCTGATCGTCGGCCTCACGTGCGCGTCTGCGGACACGGTGACAGTTCCCTCGGGCTGGACGCCGCAGCGCGACGACGGGAACTTCCGCAGCTATCGCCGTACCGCCGGCTCGTCCGAACCCTCGACGTACCGGTGGGGCACCAACAATACCCGGTCCTACAGTGCGATCGCGCTGCGGGTCACCGGCGCCGATGCGAGCGACCCGATCCCGGTGTCGAGCGGTCAAGGGAGCGGCGGCAGCACGAGCCCCACCGCGCCGACGCTCACGACGCCAGTGAACGAGTGCTTGCTGCTCTGGTTCGCCGGGTGGCGCCGCACGCAGCCGAACACGGCGACGTGCACCGAGCCGTCTGGGATGACCGAGATCGCCGAGGTCACGGCGACGGCCGGGTCGGTCAACAACGCGGGGACCGCCTGCGCGACCGAGCAGTTCGCCACCGCGGGGGCCACCGGCTCCCGGGTGGGGACGCTGTCCGCGAGCGTCGGGAACGTGGGGCAGATGCTCGCGATCCGTCCCACGAGCGCTCCGCCCCCGAGCACGACGCCGAAGCCCGAGGCGCCCTCGCTCCTCGCGGCCCGGCACGCCGCGCGGCGCGCGCGCGCTGACTTCCTGGCGCGCAACGCCCCGCGTCAGGCCAGCGCGGTCGGTGCGGGCGCCGGGACCGGCGCCGGGCATGCGTACGGCGACCTCCCGGTCGTGACGCTGACCGCGCCCACGGCGGTCGCTGCGGGGGGCGCCGACGGCACCGCGCTGGGCGACCTGCCCACGCTCACCGTCGCGGCACCATCGGCCGAGTCCACCGCGGGGGCCTCGGTCGAGGGCGACCTCCCGACGGTGACCACCACTGCGCCCACCGCCGCGGCCTCGGGCGGCGCCGACGGGGCCGCGGTGGGCGATCTGCCCACACTCACGGTCGCGGCGCCATCCGCCGCGGCCACCGGGGGCGCGAACACGATCGGTGCGTTTCCCGTCGTCCTCATCACCCCGCCGACCGCGACGGCGAGCAACGGAGCCCCGGTCACCGGCACCGGCTGGCGCCTCACGCTCCGCACGGCTGGCCCTCGCTGGCGCATCGCCTGGAGACCCATGGCCCCCAACGCCCCGTTCCCCGTCCCCGTATCCCCCGCCAACGACGCCGGCGTGCTGGTCGATGAGATCTCCGGCTACCAGCTCCCAAGCGGCGCCCCGATGCTCTAC
>LNFM01010797.1_pt1 | contig 12683 bp, 13 predicted proteins | sample 596031 | NCBI WGS metagenome assembly LNFM01 (sample SAMN04254537, study PRJNA301005) | activated carbon metagenome | isolation source: dual media filters at the Ann Arbor, Michigan drinking water treatment plant | place: USA: Ann Arbor
TATTCCCGAACGAGCCGCTCAAGCTCGAACGCGACATGAAAGGCGACGAGAACATCACCGGTCGCCTGATCGACATCATCGCCCCGATCGGCAAGGGCCAGCGCGGCCTGCTGGTAGCCAGCCCCAAGAGCGGCAAGACGGTGCTGATGCAACACATCGCGCACGCGATCGCGGCCAACCACCCCGACGTGGTGCTGATCGTGCTGCTGATTGACGAGCGGCCCGAGGAAGTGACCGAGATGCAGCGCTCGGTGCGCGGCGAAGTGGTGGCCTCCACCTTCGACGAACCGGCGGTGCGCCACGTGCAGGTGGCCGAAATGGTGATCGAGAAGGCCAAGCGCCTGGCCGAGTCCAAGAAGGACGTGGTGATCCTGCTCGATTCGATTACCCGCCTCGCGCGTGCCTACAACACGGTGATCCCGGCCTCGGGCAAGGTGCTTACTGGCGGTGTGGACGCGAACGCGCTGCAGCGGCCCAAGCGCTTTTTCGGCGCTGCCCGCAACATCGAGGAAGGCGGATCGCTCACGATCATCGCCACGGCGCTGATCGATACCGGCTCGCGCATGGACGACGTGATCTACGAGGAGTTCAAGGGCACCGGCAACATGGAGATCCACATGGAGCGCCGGTTGGCCGAGAAGCGGGTCTATCCGGCACTCAACGTGAATCGTTCCGGCACCCGCAAGGAAGAACTCCTGCTCAAGCCGGAGATCCTGCAAAAGGTGTGGATCCTGCGCAAGCTGCTGTACGGCATGGACGAGATCGAGGCGATGGAGTTCCTGCTCGACAAGATGAAGAGCACCAAGACCAACGCCGAGTTCTTCGAGATGATGCGCCGCGGCGGCTGACGCCGCGCCAGGCTGAGCCCCGCTCTATCTCCGTTCGCTGCGCACGAGGCTGTTTGCGGGCATTGCCCGTTTCGCGGATAATCCGCGGCTTTTCCGCCCGGGCACGTGGCTGGAAACGGGTGTCGACGGTTGCGAGCAAGCTGCTCGCATTTCGCGTCCGATACCGATCCGTCTGGCGACCCAACAACAGGACCAAGGCAAATGAAAGCAGGCATCCACCCCGAGTATCGGGAAGTCGTGTTCCAGGACATGCAGACCGACTTCCGTTTCATCACGCGGTCGACCGCGCAGACGCGCGACAAGATCGAGATCGATGGCAAGACCTATCCGCTGATCAAGCTCGACACGACCTCCGAGTCGCATCCGTTCTATACCGGCGCCCAGACCCGGATCGTCGAAACGGGCCGCGTCGAGAAGTTCCGCCAGAAGTTCGCTGCCAAGACCGAACAGGTCAATGCGGCCGCGGCCGCCGCCACCAAGGCGAAGGAAGAGACCGCCGCCAAGGCACGCAAGAAATAGCGGTCGCCGTGGCCGCGAGGCACGACAGAAAAGGCAGCCTCGGCTGCCTTTTTCCGTTTCGGCCAACCGCAGGCTCGCGGATGCCCGCTTTCGCAGTGGCGTCATCGCGTAGCCTTCGTCTCCGATGAGTTTCGATACCCGCCTGTCACCGTCGCGCGTTTCAGCAGCGGCCGCCACCGAGTTCCCGCGCTGGGCGCTCTACTCGCTGCTCGTGGTCTATATCGGAGCGGGCCTGTTCGGCCGCGATCCTTGGTACTCGGAAGACGCGGTCGGCTTCGGCATCATCTCCTCGATGGCCTCCGGCACCGGCACCGACTGGTGGCTACCTAATATTGCAGGCGAGTGGCTGACCGATGAAGGGCCGCTGCCTTTCTGGGTTGGCGCGCTCTTCGTCTGGCTCCTCGGCCCGCTGGTTGGCGATGCGCAGGCGGCCCGCCTGTCCGTCCTGGTCTGGTTCACGCTCACGACAACCGCGCTTTGGTACGCGACCTACCGGCTGGCGCGACGTGAGGAGGCGCAGCCGGTTTCGTTCGCCTTCGGCGGTGAAGCGGCGCCACGCGACTACGGTCGCATGCTGGCCGACATTGCCGTGCTGTTGCTCCTTGGCACGATTGGCATCGTCATCCGGATGCACGAGACCACGGCCGAGACCGCGGCGATCGCGTTTGTCAGCGGTGCGCTCTTCGGGCTCGTGCTCTCGCTCGACGCGCCGGTACGTGGCGCGCTGGTGGCCGGTGCATCGATCGGCGCCCTGGCGCTGTCGCGCGGTCCCTGGCCGGCGCTGTGGTTGCTGGTGGCCGCGGTGGGCGTCCTCTGGGTGGCATTGCCGGAGCCGCAACGACGCATCGCCGGACTCACCGCCGTCTTCGCCGCAACCATGGTCGGTGCGATCTGGCCGTTCGGTGCGCTGACGGTTCCCGGCTCAGCCTCAGCGGATTTCTATGCGATCTGGGCACATCACCTGGCGCAGTCCCTGGGCCTGCCGCGGCCGACTGACCTCGGCTGGGTGCCACGCAACCTTGCCTGGTACACGTGGCCGCTCTGGCCGCTGGCCGCCTGGACGGCGTATTCATGGCGCCATGCGCTGCGCCGACCGCACGTGGCGATTCCGGGCGTAGTCATCGTCACGCTGGTACTGGCGATGCTGTTTCAGCGGCCGGTCAGCGACTCGAGCCTGATCCTGCTGGTGCCGCCTCTGGTGTTGCTTGCCGCATTCGGTGCGACCTCGCTGCGACGCAGCCTCGACACCTTGATCGACTGGTTTGCCATTGCGACGTTCACCTTGTTCGCGTTGGCCGCTTGGGCGTACTTCGTCGCACTGACCACCGGCACACCGCCGCGCATGGCGGCATCGGTGATGCGGCTGGTGCCCGGTTTCGAGCCGCAGTTGCGACCGATCGCGATCGCGCTGGCGGTTGCTGCCAGCGCCGGTTGGGTCGGCCTGGTGCTCTGGCGCGTTCTGCGGCGCCCGCCGATGTTGTGGCGCGGCCCGGCGCTCGCTGCGTATGGCTTGACCATGCTCTGGCTTCTGCTGGTGGCGCTCTATCTGCCAGCAGTCAACTACAACCGCGCCTTCGGTCCGATCGCCGCCACGGTGCGCGAGCAGGTCGACCGGGTTGCGCCTGGCTCGTGCATCGAGGGCTATCGCCTGTTCGCTGCCCACAAAGCGTTGTTTGCCCACCATGGTGGCCTCACGTTTGCCCCGCCCGACGCCGGATCGATGTGCGAACTGCTGTTGCAGCGCGACTCACGGCGCACTCAGCTCGATGACGAGCCGCCGGCAGGCGACTGGACGCTGATATGGGAAGGCCGCTGGCCTGCGCGCCCGGACGAGACGCTCCGGCTCTACCGACGCGGCGCGTGAGCGCCGACGGTCACCCACCCTGCAGCGCGACCCGCGCCTGCTCGTGCGCCGCGTGATCCGCACCGCTCCGCCTGCACCAGGCGTTGCATTGCGCGATCTGCTGCGTCTGGCGGGACCGATCTTCGTCGCGCAACTGGCCGTGATGGGGCTGGCGGTGATCGACACCGTGATGGCCGGGCGCCTGTCTGCCAACGACCTGGCGGCGGTGGCGATCGGCATGAGCATCTATTCGAGCGTGTTCATCGGATTGATGGGCGTGTTGCAGGCGCTGACACCGGTCGCCGGTCATCACTTTGGGGCGGGTCGCTGGCATGAGATCGGCGAGGACCTCAGCCAGGGCAATTGGCTGGCGCTGGCGCTGGCACTGATCGGTCTGCCGATTCTGCTGTTCAACTGGCACTGGCTGCGGCTGGTTGGCGTCGCGCCTGACGTGGCGGCGATCGCGCATCAGTACCTGCTGTTCGTGGCGATTGGCCTGCCTGGCGCCTTACTGGCGCGTTCGTACATTGCCCTGAACTCGGCCGTGTCACGCCCGAACGTGGCGATGGCGATCAACCTAGGCATGCTGGCGGCCAAGGCGCCACTGAACCACCTGCTGATCCAAGGTGCGGGGCCGCTGCCACCACTCGGTGGCGCCGGGTGCGGCTTAGCCACTGCGCTACTGATGTGGGGCGCAGCGGCGGCCAATGCGGCCGTCTGGCGACTTGACCCCTTCTACGATCGCTTCCGCACTCGCGCGCATCGCTTAGCCCTGCCGCGCTGGGAGCGGCAGAAAGAGCTGCTCAAGATCGGCGTGCCTTCGGGGGTCTCGTTGCTGATCGAGGTGACCTCGTTCACTTTCATCGCGATCCTGCTGGCGCGCCTGGGAGCGGTGACGCTCGGCGGTCACCACATCATCGCCAACATCGTTTCGCTGCTGTTCATGATCCCGCTCGCGTTGGGGATCGCGACCAGCGTGCTGGTGGCGCAGTGCTTGGGTGCCGGCGCAGGCTCACTGGCCCGACAGGTGGCACGGCGCGGCTGGGGTGTCTCGATGATCACCGCCGTCGTGGCCGCCGGCGCGGTGTGGGTCGGCCGCGAACCGCTGGTCAACAGCTACACGACCGACACCGCGGTGGCAGAGCTGGCGCTGTCCCTGATGGCCCTGGCAGTCATCTTCCACGTCTTCGACGCGATGCAGGGTGCGGCGGGGCTGGTGCTACGCGGCTACAAAGTCGCCTTCGCGCCGATGATGATTCACTCGGCAGCGTTGTGGGGCGTTGGCCTGCTCGGCGGCTATGTTCTTGCTTACCACAGCGACTTCGGCCGCGAGCAGGGAGGCGCTGCGGCGTTCTGGATCGCTGCCATTGTCGGCATTTCGATTGCGGGCGTCGCTTTGAGTTGGCTGGCGGCGCGCGTCGCGCGGCGCCACGCCCACTAGCAGCTGGAAAAAACAGGCCGGGCAATCCGCCCGACCTTGGCTTTCGAAGTACTTCAGGACTCAGCGACCCTGCGCCTGCAGCGCGGCAATACGTTCCTCGATCGGCGGATGGCTCGAGAACAGCGCCATCATGCCGCTCGGCTTGCCGGCGATGCCCATCGACTTCACCTGAGACGGCAACTCACCCGGTTGCATGCCGCCCAGGCGCGCCAGCGCGTTGATCATCGGTCGGCCGCTGCCCATCAGCGCAGCAGCGCCGGCGTCCGCACGGAACTCGCGCTGGCGCGAGAACCAAGCAACGATGATGGCAGCAAGGAAGCCAAGAACGATGTCCATCACGATCACCGTCACCCAGTAGCCGATACCTGGACCCTCTTCCTGATTGCGCAGGATGATGCGGTCGACCACGTAGCCGATGACACGCGAGAGAAACACCACGAAGGTGTTCATCACGCCCTGGATCAGCGTCATGGTGACCATGTCACCGTTGGCCACGTGCGCGACCTCATGGCCAAGAACGGCTTCCACCTCCTCGCGACTCATCGACTGCAACAACCCGGTGGACACCGCCACCAGCGCGCTGTTCTTGAACGCACCAGTGGCGAAGGCATTGGGCTCGCCCTCGTACAACGCAACTTCAGGCATGCCAATGCCGGCCTTGTCCGCATGCTTGCGAACGGTGTCGACCAGCCACTGCTCCATCGCATTGCGCGGCTGGGTGATCACCTGCGCCTTGGTGGTCCACTTCGCCATCGGCTTGCTGATCAGCAGCGAGATGAACGCGCCGACAAAGCCGACGATAAGCGCGAAGATCATCAGCGGGACGATCTGCAAGGTCTGTCCGCCCATGCGGAAGTCGATGCCAAACACGCTGCTCACCACGGTCAACGTGATGCCCAGCACGACGATGATCGCAAGGTTCGTCAGGACGAACAGCGCGATACGTTTCATGTGATCTCCAAAAGAATGAAGGGGATGGCCGGGACGAACCCGTTAGCCGAACCGAAAGGAGTCTAAGGCAGCCGCCTTGAATCCCACCACTCAGGTCTTTCCACGGTGTTACATCGGTCTTTCCTCACCCTGCGACAGTCCGGCACTTCGACCGGACAACCTCAACGGGGTTCAAGATGGGGCTGGCGCGGCGGATCGCAAGCATCGTTCCAACAGCTTGGCACCGCTAGAATCCCTGGGTTTTCACTAGGCCGTCTCTTCATTCAATGTCCCTTCCGCCAGCCGAGCGCGCCAACGCCCGTCCCATCCCGGTTCTGCCCCGCCTGATCTTTGCCAGCCGGTGGTTGCAGTTGCCCCTTTACTTCGGCCTGATCCTGGCCCAAGCCGTCTACGTATTCCACTTCTGGGTCGAACTGGTCCACCTGATCGAGGCGGCCTTCGGCAGCCAGGAGGCACTCACCAAGCTCATTACAAGCGTTGGCTACAAGTCGTCGACGACGATGACCGGCTTGAACGAGACGCTGATCATGCTGGTGGTGTTGGCATTGATCGACGTGGTGATGATCAGCAACCTGCTGATCATGGTGATCGTCGGCGGCTACGAGACTTTCGTGTCGCGGATGTACCTCGAAACCCATCCGGACCAGCCGGAATGGCTGTCGCACGTCAATGCCAGCGTGCTCAAGGTCAAGCTCGCCACCGCGATTATCGGCATCAGTTCGATCCACCTGCTCAAGACCTTCATCAACGCCGAGAACTACAGCGAAAAGGTGCTGATCGCGCAGACGGTGATCCACATCGCCTTCCTGTTCTCGGCGATGGCCATCGCCGCCACCGATCGGCTCATGGTCGTGGCAGCCAAGGCAGCCCGAGGAAGTGCCGCGCACTGAACCACTCGTTCGACCGAGCCCAGGCGGCGCGCCATGGATCGCCTGATGGCAGCCGGCGCGACTGATCGTGCGATGCGGTGCATCCCCTACGTGTCAGTTGACGGCCTGCCGTTCGCCACGTCACCCGCCCAGTTGCACCAGCGCTGCGGCCCACCGCTCCGGCAGGAACGCACGCCTGTCGGCCTGAACGAACATGATTACGGCGACCGTGTGTTCCGCTTCCAGGACAGCGGTCAACTGGAAGAGATCACGCAACGCGCACCGGTGGTGATCCTGCGAGACACCGTCATCCCGTTCGCCGCGCTCGCCGCGTTCGTCCGTGCGCACGACAAGCACGCATTCGAGCGGGCGGAGTTCCTCGTGAGCCCGCGCTACGGCCTGACGTTCATCCCCGGTGCGCCTGACTGGGTCACCGCCCTCGCAGCGCACTGCATCCCGACCTGGCGCGAGCTGAGCTGAGCTATGTGCCGACCCCATCGCATCGCAGTGATCGGTCCGAGCGGCAGCGGCAAGACCTCGCTTGGGCGCTGGATCGAGCAACACCTTGGTCTGCCGTTCACCGACCTCGACGATCTGCATTGGCGGCCCGGCTGGAGCGAGGCGCCGCTGACCGAGTTCCGCGCCGCCGTCGACGCCACGACCCATCCGCCGCGCTGGGTCGTGGCCGGCAACTACGCAAAGGTGCGCGACCTCATCTGGCCGCGTGCCGAACTGATCGTCTGGCTCGACCTGCCGCTGGCCACCGTGCTGCGTCGATCGACGGCGCGCGCATTGCGCCAGTGGTGGACGCGCGAGCCTATCTGCAATGGCAATCGGCAGACGCTCGCGCACATGGTGATCGGCCACGACGCGCTGCTGCTGTACACGCTGCGGACGTTTCACGCGCGACGACGCGACTGGCCCGCCCTGCTGGGCGCCTCGGCGCGGGCAGAGGTACAGGTGCAACGGCTCTGCAGCGCACGGGCCGTCGCCGCCTGGCAGCGAGCCGCGCAGGCCACTCTCGAACAGGCATCACGTGTCGTTTGACGCCCTTGTCGTGCATCTGGCCGACGCAGTCACGCTGCGGCGGACGGACGCGCCCGAGATCGTCGCGGTGGTCTCGATCGACGGATTCGGTTGCTGTGGCAAGTCGACGGTGGCGCAGGCGCTGGCCGTACGCACCGGCGCGGTCATCCTGGAGACCGACGACTTCCAGCAACCGTCCAATGGCGTCATCGAACTAGACGGTCCGCTCAGCTACCGGCGATGGTCTGCGCTCGAAGCCGCTGCCAACGCGCTCGCCCAGGGCCACAGGGCACGCTATGCACCCATCGACTGGGAGACGCATCGCCTGCAGTCAGAGGTCGAGGTCGCGCCGAAGGCCGCCTTAATCATCGATGGCATCGCCTCGCACGTGCTGAACCTTCCCTTGCCACCGCTGCGGATCTTTGTCGACGGGCTCGCCGAGTCCCGCATGCAACGGGTCGCGGCGCGAGACGGCGCTCACGTGGCGGACTGGGACCGGTACGTCGCGATCGAGCTGGCGTACTTCCGGCGGTTTACGCCATGGCGAACGGCAGACTTGCATGTACTAGGCGCCGAGCTGACCTTTGGCAACAGCAGCAAGGGCTTCGCGCGTCGACTCGAGAGCAGTGCATGGGACGACGCTGGCCGACTCGACCGGCCTGATCGACCCTAGAGCGGGAACACCCCGGTCGACAGATAGCGATCGCCGCGATCGCAGACGATGAACACGATGGTCGCGTTCTCGACCTCGGCCGCGATGCGTAGAGCGATCACGCAAGCCCCGGCGGCCGAGATGCCACAGAAGATGCCCTCGTCGGCCGCCAGTCGGCGCGCCATCGCTTCGCTGTCGGCCTGGGACACCGACTCGATGCGATCGACCCGCGCACGGTCGTAGATTTTCGGCAGGTAGGCCTCCGGCCACTTGCGAATACCGGGGATCTTCGAGCCGTCCGACGGCTGCGCGCCGACGATCTGCACCGCAGGATTCACTTCCTTCAGATAGCGGCTCACACCCATGATGGTGCCGGTGGTGCCCATCGCGCTGACGAAGTGGGTGATGCGGCCGCGGGTGTCGCGCCAGATCTCAGGACCGGTGGTCTCGTAGTGCGCGCGCGGGTTGTCGGGATTGGCGAACTGGTCGAGCACCTTGCCTTCGCCGCGCGCCTGCATCGCAGCGGCCAGATCACGCGCGAATTCCATGCCCGTGGACTTGCCGTCGCCCTTGGCCGGGGTGAGGATCAATTCCGCGCCATACGCGGTCATGCTCGCGCGCCGCTCGGCCGAGAGGTCGTCCGGCATGACGAGGGTCATCCGGTAGCCCTTCATCGCCGCAATCATTGCCAGCGCAATGCCGGTATTGCCGCTGGTGGCCTCGATCAGCCGATCGCCCGGCTTGATCTCGCCGCGCTCTTCCGCGCGCTGGATCATCGAGTACGCGGGGCGGTCCTTGACCGAGCCACCCGGATTGTTGCCCTCGAGCTTGCCGAGGATCAGGTTGTCGCGCCGCTGGCTATCAGCGCCGGGCAATCGCTGCAGCCGCACCAGCGGCGTATTGCCGATGGTGGCATCGATGGTCGGCAGTGCAGCGGGCATTGATCGATCGTTCACTTGCCCGCTTCCTTCCCTTTGGGTGCGACCGCGGTGAACGTACCGCGCTCGCCATTGACGGTCACACCGCTCGACTGCCACTGCTGCACGCGCTTGCCGCTGATGCCCTTGACACGCTTGCGCAGGTCGGCCCAGCCGGCGAACGGCGCCTTGCTGCGTTCCTTCAGCATCTTGTCCGCCAGCACCACGCCGATGCCGTCGAGCTGTTCGAGCTGCGCGCGGTTGGCCTCATTGATCTCAATGGCCTGCGCGAACAACGGCACCAGCGCAACCATCAGGATCAGAAACTGTCGCATCGCAATCCTCAGCCCGCGGCGTCCAGTTCTTCGATCCGTCGCGGCGGATAGCTGTCCCAGCTGGTACATCCGGGACATTGCCAATGAAACTCGCGTGCGCGGAAACCGCACTTGTTGCAGCGATAGCGCGCCAGCTTGCGCGTCTGCGAATGGATCAGATTGCGCAGCAGGTCGAGTTCCGGATCGCCCTTGACTGCCGCACTGCGCAGGGCCAACAGCTTCTCGAATCCCAGCAGCGACGGGTGACGCTTGAGTTCGTCGCGCAACAGCGCTTCGGCCGGGCCTGCGCCCTCCCAGTCGGCCACGCGCTTGTAGACCACCTCGAGCATGTCCACGCTGGGCGAATCGAGCAGGCTGCGGCGCAGGAGATTCAGCGCTTCGGTGCGGCGTCCGGCCGCATCCATCGCCAGCGACAAGCGGTCGGCAACGAGCGTGACGTACTCGGGCGCCAGCCCTTCCAGGCGCAGCCAATGCTTGACGGCATCGTCATGCTGGCCGCGCTTGGCGGCCAGATCCCCCGCCAGTACCGTGGCACGCATCGAGCGGCGGTCGGACACCAGCGCTTCGTCCAGGTACTGCTGGGCGTCGGCCAGTTCACCCTTGGCGATCGCCTTGTCTGCCAGTTCGCAGTAGAAGTGTGCGATCGACACGTGGTGTGCCTCGCCCGCCTCGCGCTCGAGGCGGCGGGCGCAGTCGATCGCCTTGAGCCACTCGCGCTCCATCTGATAGATGCGCAGCAGGGCGCGCAGCGACGCAAAGCGATGCGCATGATCGTCAAGCAGGCGGACGAAGGACTCTTCAGCACGATCCAGCAGGCCACCCTTCAGATAGTCCTGCCCGAGTTCGGCGAGCGCGTTTGAACGCTCCTTGACGGGCAGATCGGCGCGATTGAGCAGATGGGTGTGGATCCGCACGGCCCGATCGATCTCGCCTCGGCGGCGAAAGAGGTTGCCGAGCGCGTAATGCAGTTCGATCGTTTCCGGATCGAGCTTCACCACCTCGATGAACGCATCGATCGCCTTATCCGGCTGCTCGTTCAACAGGAGATTGACGCCGCGGAAGACCGACAACGGCGCGCCCCCCTGATCTGCAGTGCGCACCCGCGCCTCGAAACCGCGCGCAAACCAGCCGGCCGCGAAGACGAGCGGCAGAAACAGAAGGTGCCAAGGTTCGAGTTCGAACATTCGCCCGATTCAGCGCGGGAACTGCGTGTCGGCGTCGAGTTGCCCGACGGCACCGGCATTGCGCGCGGCATTGGCAAGCTGATCGTTGTAGCGCTCTGCCGCAGCCTCCGCGACCTTGGCGCGGCTGGCCTGGTTCGACAGCGCGGCCACCTGACGCCGCAAGCGGAATACCTTGGGCGCAAGCGCCGCCGCACCTGCCAGCACGCCGACCACCATGCAGCCCAGGATGATGAGGATCAGCGGTACACCGTCCCATCCCACCGTCTCGGTGAGCCGCAGCGGCACCGGCGTGGTGTTCTTCAGCGCGAACCACAGCACCAGGGCGAAGAACGCGAGACGGATCAACCAGCCAAGCAGTTGCATGGGAATCGGTGGGAGGAGGCGCGGACCACGCATTCTAAGGTGGGCGACCGGGCCGGACCTTGGCGCAGGGCTGCGACCAATGAAAAGCCCCGCAGTCGCGGGGCCGATTATCCAGTGTGCGCGCTGCCGACTAGGCGTCGCCGGTGTCGGTCGCGATGCCGTTGCCGGCCGTACCGTCGACCCGCTCGCGCAGTTCTTTGCCGGCCTTGAAGTGCGGCACGTGCTTGGCCGGCACCGGCACCCGTTCACCCGACTTCGGATTGCGTCCGACGCGCGGCGGCCGATAGTTCAGCGCAAAGCTGCCAAAACCGCGGATCTCGATGCGATTGCCCTCCGCCAGCGCGGCGCTCATCGCATCGAGGATCGTCTTGACCGCTTCGTCGGCGTCGCGCGCGACCAGTCGCTGATTGCGCTCCGCGAGGCGCGCAATCAGTTCCGACTTGGTCATCGTCTTTTCTTCTTCCTTCACGACGGCGCTCGCCTGTGGGACGGCCGTGACCTAGCGATTGTCGAGCTTGGCCTTCAGCAAGGCACCGAGGTTGGTGGTGCCGGTCTGGGCGTCGGCCTGGATCCGCTGCATCTGCTCGGCGGTCTCGGCATTGTCACGCGCCTTGACCGAGAGGTTGATGTTGCGGGTCTTGCGATCGACGTTGATGATCATCGCCGTCACCGAGTCGCCCTCCTTCAGGTGCGTGCGGGCGTCCTCGACGCGATCGGGCGAGATCTCCGAGGCGCGCAGATAGCCTTCGACGTCGCCGCCCAGGTTGACCACGGCACCCTTGGCATCGACGCTCTTGACGGTGCCGGTGATGACCTGACCTTTTTCGTGTGCGCCGGCGTAGTTGGTGAACGGATCACCACCCATCTGCTTGACGCCCAGCGAAATGCGCTCGCGCTCGGTGTCGATCGCCAGCACCACGGCCTCGATCTCGTCACCCTTCTTGTACTTGCGCACAGCTTCTTCGCCGGGCTCGTTCCAGGAGAGGTCGGACAAGTGGACCAGGCCGTCGATGCCGCCATTGAGGCCGATGAAGACGCCGAAGTCGGTGATCGACTTGATCTGGCCTTTCACCTTGTCGCCCTTCTTGTGAGAGATCGAGAAGTCATCCCACGGATTCGGGCGGCACTGCTTCATGCCGAGCGAGATGCGGCGGCGGTCCTCGTCGATCTCCAGCACCATGACCTCGACCTCGTCGCCCAGTTGCACGACTTTCTTCGGATCGACGTTCTTATTGGTCCAGTCCATCTCGGAGACGTGCACCAGGCCTTCGATGCCGGCTTCGATCTCGACGAACGCGCCGTAGTCGGTGATGTTGGTGACTTTGCCGAACAGGCGTGTGCTCTGCGGATAACGACGGCCCAGACCGACCCACGGATCCTCGCCCAGTTGTTTCACACCCAGCGAGACGCGGTTCTTTTCCTGGTCGAACTTCAGCACCTTGGCCGTCAGTTCCTGGCCGACCTGCACCACCTCGCTCGGGTGACGCACGCGACGCCAGGCCAGATCGGTGATGTGCAGCAGGCCGTCGATGCCGCCGAGGTCGACGAACGCACCGTAGTCGGTGATGTTCTTGACCGTGCCCTTGACGATCGCGCCTTCGCGCAGCGTCTCCAGCAGCTTGGCGCGTTCTTCGCCCATGCTGGCCTCGACCACGGCGCGACGGCTCATCACCACGTTGTTGCGCTTGCGGTCGAGCTTGATGACCTTGAATTCGAGGGTCTTGCCTTCGTACGG
>LNFM01021993.1_pt1 | contig 12683 bp, 11 predicted proteins | sample 596031 | NCBI WGS metagenome assembly LNFM01 (sample SAMN04254537, study PRJNA301005) | activated carbon metagenome | isolation source: dual media filters at the Ann Arbor, Michigan drinking water treatment plant | place: USA: Ann Arbor
CCGACCAGAAGGCGTGGATCCAGGAGCGCATCGAGCACATCGAGAACCACACCGAGTTCACGGTCACCGGCCGCAAGATGATCCTCGAGCGGGTCGGCGAGGCCGAGGGGCTCGAGCGCTACCTGCATGTGAAGTTCGTCGGCACCAAGCGTTTCGGTCTCGACGGCGGCGAATCGCTGATTCCCGGCATCGAGCAGATCCTGAAGCGCGGCGGTCAGCTCGGCGTGAAGGAAGTGATGCTCGGCATGCCGCATCGCGGCCGCCTCAACACGCTCGTGCATGTGATGCACAAGAGCTACACCGCGCTGTTCTCCGAGTTCCAGGGCCGCTCCTCGCAGCCCGAGGAGATGCGCGGCTCGGGTGACGTAAAGTACCATCTGGGTGCTTCGGCCGATCGCGAGTTCGACGGCAACGTGATCCATCTTTCGCTGTCGCCCAACCCCTCGCATCTCGAGGCGGTGAACCCGGTCATCCTCGGCAAGGCGCGCGCCAAGGAAGACCAGCGCGGCGACACCGACCGCAGCCAGGTCATGTGCATCCTGATGCACGGCGATGCCGCCTTCGCGGGCCAGGGCCTGGTGGCCGAGAGCCTCGACCTGTCCGACCTCGCGGGCTACCGCATCGGCGGCACCATCCATTTCATCGTGAACAACCAGATCGGCTTCACGACCCTGCCGACGGAATCGCGCTCCGGCCCCTACTGCACGGAAGTCGCGAAGATCGTGCAGGCGCCGATCCTCCACGTGAACGGCGACGATCCCGAGGCGGTTGTCCACGTCGCGCGCATCGCGACCGAGTTCCGCCAGCACTTCAAGCGCGACATCGTCATCGACATGTTCTGCTACCGCCGGCACGGTCACAACGAAGGTGACGAGCCGATGTTCACCCAGCCGCTGATGTACAAGGAGATCGGCGCGCATCGTTCGGTGAAGGAAGTCTACGCGGCGAAGCTCGAAGCCGAGGGCGTGGTGACGGCGGAGGAAGTCGCCGCCATGGATAACGCGCTGCGCGAAAAGCTCGACAAGGCGCTCGAGGCGGCGGGCAACTACAAGCCCAACAAGGCCGACTGGCTCGAAGGCAAGTGGGCGGGCATCACGGTCGCGCCGGGCGAGGAGGATCGCAAGGGCGTCACCGCCGTTGAACTCGACAGGCTGAAGGCGGTCGGTCACGCGATCTCCGAGCCGCCGAAGAACTTCGAACTCAACCGCAAGATCACGCGCCAGCTCCAGGAGAAGCGCAAGACCATCGATACCGGCGAGAGCATCGACTGGGCGACCGGCGAGGCGCTGGCCTTCGGTACGCTCCTGGCGGAAGGCACGCCGGTGCGCCTCAGCGGCCAGGATTCCGGCCGCGGCACCTTCTCCCAGCGCCATTCTGTGCTGGTCGACCAGGCGACCGAGGCCAAGTACATCCCGCTCAACCATGTGGCGGACGGTCAGGCCCGCTTCGAGGTGATCGACAGCCCGCTGAACGAGGCGGGCGTGCTGGGCTTCGAATACGGCTACTCGCTGGCCGAGCCCAACGCGCTGGTCCTGTGGGAAGCGCAGTTCGGCGACTTCGCCAACGGCGCGCAGGTCATCATCGACCAGTTCATCTGCTCGGCCGAGAGCAAGTGGCTGCGCATGTCGGGCCTGGTGATGCTGCTGCCGCACGGCTACGAGGGCCAGGGCCCGGAGCACAGCTCCGCACGCCTCGAGCGCTACCTGCAGCTCTCCGCCGAGGACAACTGGCAGGTCATCAATCCGACGACCCCGGCCAACTACTTCCATGCGCTGCGCCGGCAGATGCGTCGCACGTTCCGCAAGCCCCTGGTGGTGATGACGCCGAAGTCGCTGCTGCGTCACAAGGATTGCGTATCGACCCTGGCCGATTTCGGGCCGGGCAGCTCGTTCCGCCGCATCCTCGCCGAGACCGACCAGCTGGTCGACGGCACCAATGTGCGCCGCGTCGTGCTGTGCTCGGGCAAGGTGTACTTCGATCTCGTCGCCGAGCGTCGCAAGCGCAAGATCGACGACATCGCCATCCTGCGCATCGAGCAGCTCTACCCGTTTCCGTTCACGCGGCTCGGGATACGGCTCGCGCAGTATCCCAATGCCGAGGTCGTATGGTGCCAGGAGGAGCCCGAGAACATGGGCGCCTGGCACTTCGTCGATCGTCGCATCGAGCGCGCGCTGGCGAGCATCGAGGGCAAGGCCAAGCGGCCGCTCTATGTCGGCCGCGCCGAAGCCGCGTCGCCCGCCACCGGATCGGCGCGCACGCATCTCAAGGAACAGGCCGATCTGGTCGACCGCGCTCTCACTGTCGGTTGAGCGCGGGTAGAGAAGAGGAATTGTAGTCATGGCCGTCGAGATCAAGGTTCCGGCTCTGGGTGAATCGGTCACCGAGGCAACCGTCGCCAAGTGGCTGGTGAAGGCCGGCGACGCGGTCGCCGTCGACCAGCCCCTGTGCGAGCTCGAAACCGACAAGGTCACCGTCGAGGTGAATGCCAGTGTGGCCGGCACCATCGCCGGCCTCGCCGTGGAGGAAGGCGCGTCCGTCCAGGTGGGCGGCGTGCTCTGCCACATCGAGGCGGGAGCTGCCGGCGCTACCGCGCCGAAGGCTGCTGCCCCGGCGGCGCCCAAGCCGGCTCCGGCACCTGCCGCCGCGCCGGCGCCGGCCGCGGCCCCGTCGGGCGCCAATCTCGCCGCCTCCGGTCCGGCCGCGCGCAAGCTCGCCGAGGAGAAGGGCGTGCCGGCGGCTGCCATCCAGCCGACCGGCAAGGACGGCCGCGCCACCAAGGAAGACGTGCTGGCGGCGATCTCGTCGATCTCCGCGGCCCCGGCGCCCGCCGCGAAGCCCGCCGTGCCGGCCGGCCCGCGCCCGAAGGCCGACCGCGAGGAGCGGGTGAAGATGACGCGCCTGCGGCGCACCATCGCCAACCGCCTCAAGGAGGCGCAGAACACCGCCGCCATGCTCACCACCTTCAACGAGGTGGACATGACCGCGGTGATGTCCCTGCGCGAGCGGCTGAAGGACGATTTCGAGAAGAAGCACGGCGCGCGACTGGGATTCATGTCGTTCTTCGCGAAGGCCTGCATCGCGGGGCTCAAGGAGCTGCCGGCGGTCAATGCCGAAATCGAGGGCGAAGAGATCGTCTACAAGAACTACTACGACATCGGAGTCGCCGTCGGCTCGCCGCAGGGGCTGGTCGTGCCGGTGCTGCGCGACGCCGACGCGCTGGACTTCGCGGGTATCGAGAAGGGCATCGGCGATCTCGGCCGCAAGGCGCGCGACGGCAAGCTGTCGATCGCCGACCTGACGGGCGGCACCTTCACCATCTCCAACGGCGGCGTCTACGGCTCGCTGATGTCGACGCCGATCCTCAATCCGCCGCAGTCGGCCATCCTCGGCATGCACAAGATCCAGCAGCGGCCGATGGTGGTCGGCGGCGAGATCAAGGCGCGGCCGATGATGTATCTCGCTTTGTCCTACGACCATCGCATCATCGACGGCCGTGAGGCCGTGCTGTTCCTGGTCAAGGTCAAGGAATGCATCGAGGATCCCGAGCGGCTCCTGCTCGGCGTCTAGTTTCAACAACCTGTCATCCCGAGCGCAGCGAGGGACCTTTCGCAGTCCCGACCAAGGGTCCCTCGCTGCGCTCGGGATGACACCGATTTCTCGATAATCACGGTGCGCTCATGGCAAACGAATCCTTCGATCTGGTCGTGATCGGCGCCGGCCCGGGCGGCTACGTCGCCGCGATCCGCGCGTCACAGCTCGGCCTGAAGGTCGCCGTGGTCGAGAAGCGCGCGACGCTGGGCGGCACCTGCCTCAACGTCGGCTGCATTCCCTCCAAGGCGCTCCTGCAGTCCTCGCACTTGTTCGAGGAGGCGGGCCACGATCTCGGCGCGCACGGCGTCGTCGTGGCGGCCCCGACGCTCGATTTCGCCCAGCTCATGAAGCGCAAGAACGAGGTCGTCGAAGCCACCACCAAGGGCGTCGCCTTCCTGTTTAAGAAGAACAAGATCGCCTCCTATACCGGCGCGGGCCGCATCGAAGCGGCGGGTTCCGTCGCGGTTGTCGGCGACGATGGCGCGGTCAAGGAAACGCTTGCCGCAAAGAACATCCTGATCGCCACCGGCTCGGAAGTGACGCCGCTGCCCGGCGTCACGATTGACGAGAAGAAGATCGTCTCCTCGACCGGCGCGCTGGAGCTTTCCGAAGTGCCGAAGCGTCTGGTCGTGGTCGGCGCCGGCATCATCGGGCTCGAGCTGGGCTCGGTGTGGCGCCGCCTCGGCGCCGAGGTGACGGTGGTCGAGTTCCTCGATCGCATCACCCCGGGCGTCGACGACGAGGTCACCAAGTTCCTCCAGCGCACGCTCGCCAAGCAGGGCCTCAAGTTCAAGCTGGGCGCCAAGGTCACGAAGGCCGAGGCGACCGACGCAGGTGTCATGCTCACGGTGGAACCGGCCAAGGGCGGCACGGCGGAGATGCTCGAAGCCGACGTCGTGCTGGTGTCGATCGGCCGCCGTCCCTATGTCGCGGGCCTCGGCCTCGAGAAGGCGGGCGTGAAGATGACGGAGCGCGGCCGCATCGCCGTCGATGGCCACTTCCAGACCTCGGTGCCGGGCATTTACGCGATCGGCGACGTGATCGACGGGCCGATGCTCGCGCACAAGGCGAGCGAGGACGGCGTCGCCTGCGTCGAGACCCTTGCGGGCCAGAAGGGGCACGTGAACTGGGACCTCGTTCCCTCGATCATCTACACCCAGCCCGAGGTGGCGTGGGTCGGCAGGACCGAGGAACAACTGAAAGCGGCCGGCGTTGCCTACAAGGTCGGCAAGTATCCGTTCACCGCCGACCCGCGCAGTCGTGCGAACGGCGCCACGGAGGGCTTCGTGAAGGTTCTGGCCGACAAGGCGAGCGACAAGGTGCTGGGCGTCCACATCTTCGGCGCCGAGGCCGGGACGATGATCGCGGAGGCCGCGATGGCGATGGAGTTCTCCGCCTCGGCCGAGGATATCGGCCGCGTCTGTCATGCCCACCCCACGGTCAACGAGGCGCTGAAGGAAGCCGCGCTCGCTGCCTGGGACAAGCCCATCCATCTCTAGGCCCGCCATGCGCCAGACCCTGATGGCGCTTGCGATTGCCGGCTGCCTCGTGATGTCGGTGGTGGGCGGGTTCATTCCGATCCTGCAGGGCTGGATCTTCTTCGTGCTCGCGCTTTACCTGCTGGCGACCGAATTCGAGACCGGCCGCCGATGGGTGACGTCGGCTCGCCGCCGGTGGCCCAAGCTCGACGAATGGATCGTGAAGGCGCGCGACCACAAATGGGCGCCGCGCCACCTCAAGAAATTCGAGGATCACACCGACCCGTCGAAGTAATCAGCAGCGCCACTGGACAAAAATCCCGTCGTACCCGGCGGAGCCGCCCTTAGGGCTCAGGACGACGAATTTGTCGGCGCTCGGTATCGCCAGCACGGTGGTGCTGCTGCCGGCCTTCGCCGTCATCGCCATCCTGATCGGCCCGGAGGTGGTGCCGTGGATGCTGGCCCGCGCCGGGCGCGACCGTGCAGGGAAAGAGGTCTGGACCTGACGCGGCGCGCTCAGCCGTTGCCGGTGACGCGTATCACGAGGTTGACCAGCCAGCCGACGGGCTCGCTCAGCAGCCAGCCGATGACGTTGAGGTCGATGCCGAGCTGGTTGCCGATCAGCGGCAGGATGAAGATCAGCCCGAGCAGGATCGGCATGCCGAAGGGCTCCAGGCGTGCCAGCGGCAGCGCCAGGCTGTCGGGCAGCAGCCCGACGGCGACGCGCCCGCCGTCCAGCGGCGGCAGAGGCACCATGTTGAACACCGCGAGCAGGACGTTGATCAGGATTGCATTCTCGATGTTCCGGATCGCCCAGGCGGCGGCGTCGGGCGGCAGGAGGATGGCGAGATGCGCCAGCAGGCCCGCCGCCAGGGCCATCAGGACGTTGGTGGCGGGGCCCGCGGCGGCGACCCACACCATGTCGCGGCGCGGATTGTTCAACGCGCCGAAGTTCACCGGCACCGGCTTGGCGTAGCCGAACAGGAAGGGTGCACGCAGGAAGATCAGCAGGCCGGGCAGGAGGATCGTGCCGACCGGGTCGATGTGCTTGAAGGGATTGAGGGTCACGCGGCCGAGCTGCCAGGCGGTCTTGTCGCCGCAGCGCAAGGCGACGAACCCGTGCGCGGCCTCGTGCAGCGTAATGGCGAGGAGGGCCGGGATCACCCAGGTGGAGATGGTGTAGATCGTCTCGCTCACGTGCAATCCACCTGTTGTCTCCGCTCTTGCTTGGTTTACGGTCCGGTCGATGATCGCAAGGCTGATGATCCTGCTGGCCATACTGGGCGCAACGCCCGCGCTGGCGCAGCAGAACGTCCGCGTTCCCGTAGAGCAAGGGGGGCGCACGGTCCAGTTGTCGGCGCAGCTCTTCAGGCCGGCCAAGGCGACGGCGGCGGTTCCCGCGGTCGCGCTGTTCCACGGCTGCGGCGGGCCGGGACAGAACACGGCGCGCATGGCGGGGCTGCTCGCCTCCTGGGGCTATGCCGCGCTGGTGGTCGACAGTTTCTCGGCGCGCGGCCTCAAGGAGCCGACACAGGCCGCCGCCGAGGCGCGGGCCGGCGACATCGACGCGACGCTCGCCTGGCTCGCGAAGCAGCCGGGCATCGATCCGCGGCGCCTCGCCTACATGGGCTATTCCTACGGCGGCGGCGTGGCGATGCTGCGCGCAATGTCGGGCCGGCCCGAGGATCCGACGCCGGCCGCTGCGCGCGCCGTCGTGCTGGTCTATCCCGACTGCGCGCTGGCGGATGCGCTGGGGCCGCGCCTCGCGGTGCGCCAGCCCACGCTCTTCGCCATGGGCGCGCTCGACGACTGGACGCCGGTCTCGCAGTGCCGTGCGGTGCTGGAGCGTGTCGTGCGTGGCCGGGAGCTGGTCGAAACAAAAGTTTACGAAAACGCTCATCACAGCTTCGACGCATTGGGCCTGCCGGTGCGCTATCTCGACGGCGTTGGCAACCGCAGCAAGCCCGGCGGTTGCTGCGGGGCGCACTACGGCGCGCACGAACCGGCCTGGAAGCAGTTCGTGGTCGACGTGAAGGCGTTCCTGGAGGAGGCGTTGAAGCCGTAAGAGCGGGCCGGCAGGAGCGGCATGCGTTCGACGATTTGGATTGGTGGTCTGGTCGCCCTGGTCCTGCCGTTCGCGGCAGCCTATGCCCAGGAGGCGGCCGACGACGATGACGACGACGGCGTGCGCCACGTCGGCAAGATCCACAACAGGCTGCGTGCGGCCGAGGCGCGCGAGCAGTACTTCCTGGAACAGCCCTTCGACGACGCCGCCCGTCGCTATGCCCGCGCGAAGCAGCAGATCCAGGATACGACCGGCATCTTCTATTCGATGACCTCGTCGGTGCTGAGCCAGTGGGGTGCGCCGGGCAGAAACTACGGCGCGGTGCAGGCCCAGTTCGCACCGGCGGTGAACTGGAAGGCGTTCGACGATCCCGGGATCGGCGCCGGTTCCTTCCAGTTCGCCTACCTCGCGACGCAATACTGGTCGGGTCAGACCGGCACCAGCCTGCAGAACCGGCTGAACCTCAACAGTCAGGTCAACGACTATCCGGACAACCAGCTCACCTTCGCACAGGTGAGCTACACGCATGATTTCCCGGGCGATTTCGTGTCGGTGACGGTGGGCCAGTATCCCTTCTCGAATTTCGACAGCAATGCCTATTCCAACAACGAGCAGGTCAACTTCATCGGTTACTCGCTCGCCCAGAACGGCAGCCAGAACTACTCGCAGGGCAGTCTCGGCGCCTACATCCAGGTCAACCCGACGGAGGAGCTGACCTTTGCCGTGGGCTTCCAGGACGCCAACAACGTCCTGGCCTCCAACTACATCCAGTTCAACACGGTGGGGCAGGGCCAGTATTCCTGGTTTCTCTACGGCGCCTGGTCGCCGACTGCCGGCAAGCTCGGCCAGGGCAGCTACTCGCTGCTCTACTACAACCTGCCCAGTGTCGAGATGCAGCCACAGGCCAGCTCGGGGCTTTCCTTCAGCGCCGCCCAGCCCTTCGGCGAAAAGTGGGGCGTGTTTCTGCGCGCCAACACCGTCTGGAATTCCAGGCAGCCCATTCAGTCGTCGATCGCCGGCGGTGCGGTCTACAACAACCCGCTGGGCCGCGCGCCGCTCGACCAGATCGGTCTGGGGATCGCGTGGAACAGGGTCAACCAGACGCTCTATGCCGACACCTATGTGAACCCCAGCGAGACGATGGTCGAACTCTACTGGTCGTGGTCGGTGAGACACCTCTTGATCACGCCCGACGTGCAGCTCTACTTCCAGCCGGCCCTGGCGCCGACGCAGCAGATGGCGGCGGTCTTCTCGCTGCGCCTGACGGTGCTGTTCTAGAGTCTTTCCGTCTCATGTTGTCCCCCCTTACCTCACCCTGAGGAGGCCGCATCGCGGCCGTCTCGAAGGGCGGGCAGCGGACGCGGTGCTCGTGCCCATACTTCGAGACGCGCTCCTATCGGAGCGCTCCTCAGCATGAGGCTGTGGGGTATGTTCCATCCCGCTCGGAAAGACTCTAGTTTGAGAGGGCACATGGGAAAGACGATCTGGCACTGTCATATCGCGATGTCGCTCGACGGCAAGATCGCGCGCGCCGATGGCTCCTTCGACTGGCTGGAGAGTTACCCGCCGCAGGACTTCGGCTTTGACTCCCTGATGGCGGGCATCGATGCGATCCTGATGGGACGCGACACCTACGAGGTCATGCGCGGCTTCGGCGAGTGGCCGTACGGCGAAAAGCCGACGATCGTCATGACCCATCGTCCGCTGGTCGAGGCGCCGGGCGCCGTCGAGGCGCGCTCGGGCGATCTCGCGGTCGTGGCGGCCGAGCTGGAAGCGCGTGGTTATGCCCGGGTATGGGTCGAAGGTGGCGCACAGGTGATCCGCGGCATGATCGCGGCCGGCAAGCTGGACGTGCTGGAGATGGCGATCGTGCCGATCGTGCTGGGCGATGGCATCCCGCTCATCGCGCCGGGCACGCCGGAACTGAAGCTCGCCTTGAAGTCCTGCGAGCCGCGCAGCGGCGGCGCGCTGCATGTCGTCTACGAAGCGGCCCGATAACGCCTCGTGACGACTGTAAGGGCAGGCGGACGCGGCGATTGTGCCGTTGGCCCCCGTGTGTTCAACTTCCGGAGAGTTCGACGCTACGACTTATGTAAGCAAGCTGACGAACCGCCATTCGATCGACGATTGCTGATGCTTTTCCCTGATCCCAGGCGAAGGAGCGGCCGTGACGACACCGAATGTTCTCATGATCTTCCCGCGCTTCAATCCGAACTCCTTCTGGAGCCTGCAGGCGGCGTGTGATCTCCACGGGGTGCGGTGCCCGGCGCCGCCGCTCGGTCTCATCACCCTGGCCGCGTTGCTGCCGCGCGACTGGAACATCAAGCTAGTGAACCGCAATGCCGAGGCGCTCGACCCGGCCGACCTCGCCTGGGCCGACCTGATCATGACCGGCGGGATGTTGCCGCAGCGCGTCGATTCGCTCGAGGTCATCCGGATGGCTCAGGCGCAGGGCAAGCCGGTGGTCGTCGGAGGGCCGGACGCCATGTCCAGTCCCGAACTCTTTGATCATGCCGACTTCCTCGTCGTCGGCGAGGCCGAGGGCGTGATCGGACAGTTCGTCGAGGCGTGGGAGTCCGGCGCGAGGCGCGGGCGCTTCGAGGCCGAGAAGTTCAAGACCGACATCACCAAGAGTCCGATCCCGCGCTTCGACCTGATCGATTTCAGCCACTATCTCTTCGTCGGCGTGCAGTTCTCGCGCGGCTGTCCGTTCAACTGCGAATTCTGCGACATCATCGAGCTGTTCGGCCGCGTGCCGCGATCCAAGACGGTGCCGCAGATGCTGGCGGAGCTGCAGGCGCTGCACGATGCCGGTTATCGCGGCCATGTCGACTTCGTCGACGACAATCTCATCGGCAACAAGAAGGCACTGAAGCAGTTCCTTCCCGCCCTCGAGGCCTGGCAGAAGAGCACCGGCTATCCCTTCATGTTCTCGACCGAAGCCTCGATCAACCTGGCCGACGACGTCGAGCTCCTCGACATGCTGAAGCGGGCCAACTTCTTTGCCATCTTCGTCGGCATCGAGAGTCCCGATACCGCAACGCTCGTCTCGACGCGCAAGAAGCAGAACACGCGCCGCAGCCTGGCCGAGAGTGTACACAAGATCCATGCGGCGGGGATGATGGTGATCGCAGGATTCATCGTCGGCTTCGACACCGAGGAGCTTCGCGTGGCCGCGGAGATGATCGAGTGCATCGAGGCCACCAACATTCCGGTTTGCATGGTCGGCCTGCTGACCGCCCTGCCCACCACGCAGCTGACCCGCCGGCTGGAGAAGGAGGGTCGCCTTCTGCCCTTCGCCGATCAGGGCCTCGGCGATCAATGCACCGCAGGGCTCAATTTCGTGACCCGACGGCCTCGCATCGACATCCTGCGCGACTACAAGGCGATCCTGGAGTCCGTCTACCGGCCGGGCGCCTACTTCGAGCGCGTCCGCCGATCGGGCCTCAACCTGCGACGACCCAGCCATCCGGTGACGGCCCGACCGGTCGTCACGCCCCGCGATCGAAACACGTTGCTGCGGCTGATGTGGAGAATGACCGTGGTGCGGCCCTTGCTCGCCCGGCACTTCTGGCGGACGTTCGTCGACATCGCGCGGCACAATCCCGCCGCCCTCGAGGTCGTGGTGATCCAGCTCATGCTCTACCTGCACCTCGGGCCGTTCTCGAAGACGGTCGTTGCGGAGATCGACCGGCAGATCTCCGTTCTTGAGCGCGAACCGCCATCTCGGCCGCAGGAGCGCGACGCTGGAATTCTGCAACGGGCCGTGTAACGTCGCGCGCTTCGTCGACTCCCGAGGCCTTCATGATCCGCAAAGCGACCAGCGCCGACCGCCCCCGAATTTCGGAGGTTCGCCTCGCCGTCCGCGAGAACCAGCTCAGTGCGGCCTCCGTGAGCAAGGTCGAGACGACCGCCAACTGGATTTTCGAGAACGCGGCCTTCTGGGTGTGGGAGGAGGCGGGCACGGTGCAGGGCTTCTCCGTCGCCGATCCGCGCGACGGCACGATCTTCGGGCTCTTCGTCCATCCGGACTTCGAGGGCCGCGGTCTTGGCCGCGCCCTGCTGCCGCTGGCCTGCGAGGATCTGCGGGCGGCGGGTTTCGCGGCGGCGACGCTGACCACCGGCCCCGGCACGCGGGCCGAGCGCTTCTACCGGACCAACGGCTGGGAAGAGATCGGGCGCAAGGACGACGGCGAGATCATCTTCCGGAAGTCCCTGTAACGGCGCGTCGCAGCGCTGCACGCGCCAGAAGCCGCGTCGAATCGAGCGTCGGCAGCGGCGAGTTGCCGTCGTTCATGATCAGCGGGATTTCCGTGCAGCCCAGCACGACGGCGTCGCAGCCTTCTTCCTTCATGCGGTCCATCACGCGCTGGAAGGTGGCGATGGCTTGCGGCGTGAAGCGGCTCTGCACCAGCTCATCCATGATGATCTGGTTGAGGGCGTCGCGCTCAGGCTCGGTCGGCCGCAGCCACGCAAGCCCTTGCGCGTCGATCTTCTCCGGATAGACCTCGCTGTCGACCAGCCAGCGCGTGCCGGTGATGCCGAGCTTCCGGTAGCCGCGCGCCGACGCTTCGGCGGCGACCACCTCGGCGATGTGCAGCCAGGGCAAAGGCGAGTGCGGCAGCACGTGGCTCATCGCCTGGTGGATGGTGTTGTCGGGGCAGATCAGGAAATCCGCGCCCGCTCGCGCGAGCTTGTGCGCCGACGACAGCATCAGTTCGGCCACGCCGGCGCGATCGCCGCGGTCGAGCCGCTCGACATAGTCGGCCAGGGAATGCGTGTGCAGCGAGATTTCGGGATGGGCGTGCGAACCCATGAAGCCCGCGCCCTCGACACAGATGGTCTTGTAGCAGAGCGCCGCGCCCTCGGCCGAGCAGGCGACGATGCCGATGTGTTGAGGCATGGTCAGCCCTTGGCGCGCGGATGGGCGGCGCGATAGACCGCGGCGAGGCGCGCGGCGTCGACGTCGGTGTAACGCTGGGTCGTCGACAGCGAGGCGTGGCCCAGCAGCTCCTGGATGGTGCGCAGGTCGCCGCCCGCACCCAGCAGGTGGGTGGCGAAGGAGTGGCGCAGCGCATGCGGCGTCACGCTTTCGGCAAGGCCGAGATCGCGCCGGATCTCGCGTACCCGCTTCTGCACGATGGCGGGATCGAGCGCGCCGCCACGGGCGCCCATGAAGACGCGATCCGAGGGTTTCGCCGCTGCGAGCCACGGGCAGGCGTCACGATACTTCCTCAGCGCCTGCAGCGCCTGCGGCAGCAGCGGCACCAACCGGGTCTTGTTGCCCTTGCCGGTGACGGCGAGCGTATCGCGGCCGCTCTTCAGCAGCTCGTCGACCTCCGCCCTGGTGAGCGCCAGCGCCTCGCCGATGCGCAGGCCGGCGCCGTAGAGCAGGATCAGCACGGCGGCGTCGCGCAGGTCGATCCACGGCGCGCGTTCCTGCTCGGGCTCGGCCGCGAGCAGATCCTCCATGTCGCGCTCGCTCAGCGCCTTCGGCACGGAGCGCGGCAGCTTGGGCGTCTGGATGGTGGCGATGCTCGCATTGTGGG
>LNFM01010798.1_pt1 | contig 12680 bp, 10 predicted proteins | sample 596031 | NCBI WGS metagenome assembly LNFM01 (sample SAMN04254537, study PRJNA301005) | activated carbon metagenome | isolation source: dual media filters at the Ann Arbor, Michigan drinking water treatment plant | place: USA: Ann Arbor
GCACCGACAATGCGATCGTGCTGCGCGGCGGCTCCGGCGCCGAGCTCAACTCCGGCTTCGGCGGCGACAGCGCCGACATCATCAAGCTCGGCCCCGGCATCCGGAAGGGCAGCGACGGCAAGCCGCTGGCCTCGGGCGAGCTGATCGTGATCACCGAGCTGCTCAAGAAGGGCGAGACCATCAACGGCGCCAACGTCACCCTGCGCGGCGTCGAGCCGGCCTCGTTCGAGCTGCGCCCGCAGCTGAAGATCATCGAGGGCCGCCGCTTCGAGCCGGGCCTGCGCGAGATCATCGTCGGCGCCGGCGTGGCCCGGCTGTTCGACGGTGCCGGCGTGGGCGAGACCCTGCGCATGCGCGGCTCGGACTGGACCGTGGTCGGCATCTTCGAAGCCGGCGACGCCAACGACAGCGAGATGTGGGCCGATGCCGGCACGGCGCAGTCCACCTTCAACCGCGGCAACGGCTTCAGCGCGGTGCGCGTCGGGCTGGAAGCGCCGGAGTCGCTGGAAACGCTGAAGACCGCGCTGGCGGCCGACCCGCGCCTCACCGTGGAAGTGCTGCAGGAGCAGGCCTACTACAGCGCCCAGACCGGGCAGTTCCGCGCGACCATCTCGGTGCTGGCCGGCGTGGTCACGCTGATCATGGCGCTGGGCGCGATCTTCGCCGCGCTCAACACCATGTATGCGGCGGTCGCCACCCGCACCCGCGAGATCGCCACCCTGCGCGCGATCGGCTTCGGCGCCTTCCCGGTGCTGGTGTCGGTGATGGTGGAAGCGGTGGTGTTGGCCTTCCTCGGCGGCGTCACCGGCGCCTTCATCGCCTGGGCGATGTTCGACAACTTGTCGGTGTCCACGCTGGGCGCGAGCTTCACCCAGGTCGTGTTCGCCTTCCAGGTGTCGCTGCCGCTGGTGCTGTCGGGCCTGGCGATCGCGATGGTGATCGGCTTCATCGGCGGCCTGCTGCCGGCGCTGCGCGCCGCGCGGATGCAGGTGACCACCGCGCTGCGCACGCAGTAGCGCGGGTCCGCCGGCCCGGGGGCGCGGCAGCGGCCGCGTCGCCCGGCGGGTGATGCGGTTCCGGCACTGCACCGTTGCAACCACGGCGCCGCCTGGAAGCGGATAATCGGCGCTCGCCGCGACCACCCCGCGGGACACCCCGGACCCCTCGTGCACCCAGCCGCACCCGCCATCGACCGCAAGGGCCTCGCCGCCGCCATCGCGTCCTACGTGCTGTGGGGCGTGTTCCCGCTCTACTGGTACCTGCTCAAGCATGTGCCGGCGATCCAGATCATCGCCCACCGCATCGTCTGGTGCGCGCTGTTCGTGGTCGGCTTCCTGGTGCTGCGCGAAGGCTGGGGCTGGCTGCGCACCGCGCTGTCGCGGCCGAAGGTCGGCTGGATGCTGCTGGGCAGCAGCCTGCTGATCAGCTTCAACTGGGGCATCTACATCTGGGCGGTGACCAATGGCCGCGTGGTCGAGGCGAGCCTGGGCTATTTCATCAACCCGCTGGTGAACGTGCTGATCGGCGTGCTGGTGCTCGGCGAGCGACTCAACCGCGCGCAGTGGACGGCGGTGGCGATCGCGACGGTGGGCGTGCTGTGGCTCGCCTTCCTGCACGGTGATCCGCCGTGGATCGCGCTCGCGCTCGCTTTCAGCTTCGCCTTCTACGGCCTGATCCGGAAGCTGGCGAACGTGGACGCGGTGCCGGGCCTGGCGATCGAAAGCCTGTTCCTGCTGCTGCCGGCGCTGGCGTGGCTGGGCTGGGCCCAGGCGCAGGGCGTGGGCGCGTTCGGCGACGGCAACCTCCAGAGCGACGTGCTGCTGGTGGTCGGCGGCGCCCTGACCGCGCTGCCGCTGATCGGCTTCGCCTACGGCGCGCGGCGCATCCCCTACTCGCTGGTCGGCATCCTGCAGTACATCGCGCCGACGCTGCAGCTGGTCAGCGGCGTGTGGCTGCTGGGCGAGGACTTCACCGGCACCCAGGCCATTGGCTTCGCCTGCATCTGGGTCGCGCTGGGCGTCTATGCCGTGGACGGCTGGCGCCGCTCGCGCCGGCAGCCGCTGCGCGCGGCGCGCGAGCACGCCGCCGAGCAGGTGCCGACCTGCGATGGCGCGATGCCGCCCGCCGACGGCACCCCCCCGCCGCGCTGATAGCCGCGGCCTTCACGCGCCGGGCCACAGGCTCGGCGCATGCCTTGCCTCCCCGACCCCATCGCGCGACTGATCGCGATCATCCTGCTGCTCGCCGCCGGCGCCGCGCACGGCCGCGACCTGCACCAGCGCATCGCCCAGCCCGAACGCGGCGACACGCCGTTCGGCGGCGCGAAGTACCTGCAGTTCCTGCAGCAGGTCGGCAGCCCGCTCGAATCGCTTGAGCGCACCGGCGAGCCCAGCCTCGCCTTCGCGGTGATCGAACCCCGCGACTATCGGCTCGACTACCGCTACCGGCGGCGCGACGACGACCTCGGCATGCGCTTCGACTTCGACGCGGACGCGCCCCGCCTGCCGCCCCCGGTTGGCGGCACGGTGGTGATGCTGCACGGCCTGACCATGGACGCCAGCACGCAGGGGCTGTGGGGACTGGCGCTGGCCGAAGAGGGCTACCGCACGGTGCTGCTGGACCTGCGCAACCACGGCTACTCCGGCGACGGCCCGGCCGGCTTCGGCACCCGCGAGGCGGACGACGTGCACGCCCTGCTGGCGAAGCTGCGCGCCGACCGCCGGCTGGCCGAGCCGGTGATCCTGTTCGGCACTTCCTACGGCGCCGTGACCGCGCTGCATGCCGCGGCGCGGGACGACGGCGGGATCACCGGCGTCGTGGCGATGGAACCGTTCGCGAACGCGGGCGACTCCGTGCGCCATTACGTGCAGCGACTGAAGTCGGGCGAAGGCGGCGGCTGGTTCGCGGGCGCGGTCGGATGGTGGCTGCGCCGGACCGTTCCGGACGCCGAACTCGATGCCGCCATCGTCCGCGCCGGGGCCACGCTGGGCCTCGACCTCGACCGCCTCGACACGTCGGCGCCGCTGGCCGCGACCCAGGCCTGCGTGCTGCTGCTGCACGGCGCCAGGGACCGGTTGGTCCCGGTGGAAACCGCACGGACGCTGGCCCGCGCCGGCAACGATCGCGTGCACTATGCCGAGCTGCCGGACGAGAACCACTATTCGCTGCCGGCCCGCATCGATTGGCTGCGTCGTCCCCTGCGCGACTGGCTGGCCGGCGTGGCCGGGAGCGACGGCGACTGTCCGCCGCTCGCGCTGCCGCCCGACCCGCTGGCGTGAAGCCGTCTTGCCGCCTGCCGGTGCGCATGCGCTAATCGCGGGCAATGGCCGACACCCCGAACTTCGCCGCGCTGTATCGCGACCGCGTGCTCGAGCACGGCCGCGACCCGCGCCACGCCGGCCCGCTGGACGAGGCCAGCCATCGTGCCTCGGCGCACAACGCGCTCTGCGGCGACCGCATCGAGGTCCAGCTCCGGCTCGGCGCCGACGGCCGCATCGCCGAGCTGCGCCACCAGAGCGAAGGCTGCCTGCTCTGCCTGGCCTCGGCCTCGCTGATGGCCTGCGACGTGCCGGGCCGCGATGCCGCCGACGTCGCCGCGCGGCTGCAGGCCCTGCGTGCCGGCATCACCCACGGCGACAGCGAGGGCCTCGACGAGCTGGGCGCGCTGGCGGGCGTGTCCGCGCATCCGGCGCGCCATCGCTGCGTGCTGCTGCCCTGGGAATGCCTGCAGCGGGCGCTCGCCGGCGAGGACGACGCCGCGTGAGCGCGATCGGCGGCCAGCGCGGCGTGCTCGAGGCGGCGCTGTGGCTGCGTCGATCGGGAAGCCGCTTCGCCCTGGCCCTGGTCACCGACACCGAGGGCTCGACCTATCGCAAGGCCGGTGCGCTGGCGGTGGTGGCCGGGGACGGCGCACGCACCGGCACGATTTCCGGCGGCTGCCTGGAGCCCGCGCTGGTGGCGCTGTGCCAAGAGGTGATCGCCGAGGGTCGCGCCGGCACCACCGTGTTCGACACCCGCGGCGACGACGACATGCTGTTCGGCTCCGGCTCGGGCTGCCGTGGACGCATGCGCGTGCTGGCCTGGCCGCTGCCTGGCGCCGGCGACGCCTTGCTCGACGCGCTGCTGGCCGCTGATGCGGCGGGCACCGCGCTGTCGCTCGCGGTCGCGACGGAAGGCGCGACGGGCGGCTGGCGAACCGCCGGGGCCGCGCGGCCCGGCGAAGCCCTGGTGCGCATCGTCCCGGTGCCGCGCCTCCTGCTGCTGGGCGCCGGCCCCGAAGCCGCGCCCCTGGTGTCCCTGGCGCTGACGCTGGGTTGGCAGGTGCAGGTCGCCGATCATCGCGAGGGACTGCTCGCCGATGCTCGCCTGCCGGGCGACGTGCCGCGGCAGGCGCAGCGCCCGGTGGCAGCGCTCGCCGCGGCGGACCGCTGCGCCGACGCCGTGCTGGTGATGACCCACCTCGCCAGCGCCGACCTCGAGGCGCTGCGCGCGCTCGCGCCGATGGCGGTGCCCTATGTCGGCCTGCTCGGCCCGCCCGGCCGGCGCGACGAACTGCTGGCCGAACTCTCCGATGCCGAGCGCGCGGCGCTGCAGCCGCGGCTGCGCGCACCGGTCGGCCTGTTCCTGGGTGGCGAGGGCCCCGAGGCGATCGCGCTCGCGATCGCGGCCGACCTGCAGCGCCACTTCCACGCGCCGCGATGAGCACGCCGCGGCACGCGCTGGTGCTGCTCGCCGCCGGCGGCTCGAGCCGGCTCGGGCAGCCAAAGCAGCTGCTGCGGTATCGGGACGAATCCCTGGTGCACCGCGCCGCACGCCTGGGCCTGGACACCTTGCCGGACGATGCCGTGGTCGTCTGCGGCGCGGGCGCCGATGCGGTCTGGGCCGAACTCGCCAGGCTGCCGCTGCGCCGCGTGGATTGCGCACACTGGGCGGCCGGCCTGGGCGCGTCGCTGGCGACGGGCCTGGCGGCCCTGCCGGCGGACATCGAAGGCGCCCTCGTCCTGCTCTGCGATCAACCCGCCCTCGAGGCGCCGCACCTGCTCGCGCTGCGCGACGCCTGGCGCGGCGATCCCGCGCGCGCCGCCGCCAGCGCCTACGCCAGCGTGCTCGGCGTGCCGGCGCTGCTGCCCCGGGCCTGGTTCGCCCGGCTGTCCGCCGGCGGCCAGGACCACGGCGCCCGCGAGCTGTTGCGCGCGCACGCCGCGCAGGTCCATGCCGTCGCCGCGCCGCCCCTGGCCGAGGACATCGACACGCCCGGCCAGGCGCTCGGCGTCACCGGACTTTCACTTGGAGGCAACCGGGCGGAGGAGTAGGCTCACCGGCAGCCCAGCCGCCGCGAGGTCCGTCATGAAGCTCACCGTCAACGGCATCGAACACGACGTCGACGCCACGCCTGATACGCCGCTGCTCTGGGTTCTGCGCGACCTGATCGGCCTCACCGGCACCAAGTACGGCTGCGGCATGGCCCAGTGCGGTGCCTGCACCGTGCACCTCGACGGCCAGCCGATGCGCTCCTGCGTGCTGCCGGTCTCGGCGGTCGCGGGCCGGGCCGTCACCACCATCGAAGGCCTGTCCACCGACGGCAGCCATCCGGTGCAGCGCGCCTGGGCCGAACTCGACGTGGTGCAGTGCGGCTACTGCCAGTCCGGACAGATCATGGCCGCGGCGGCCCTGCTCAAGGTCGTCAACAATCCCAGCGACGCCGAGATCGACGAAGCCATGACCGGCATCCTCTGCCGCTGCGGCACCTACCCGCGCGTCCGCGCCGCCATCCATCGCGCCGCCGACATCGGCAAGGCCTGATCCACGCGCGACGCCCCACGGCGCGCCCGTCCGACGGAGATTCCCCGTGAATACCGAAAACAGCCTGTCCCGCCGCAACTTCCTCAAGGCCAGCGCCCTGGTGGGCGGCGGCCTGGTCGTCGCCTTCGTCGTCCCGGGCGGCCGCCGCGTCGCGTTCGCGCAGGCGCCCGAAGGCGCCGCGCTGGTGCCCAATGCCTTCCTGCGGATCGGCGCCGACGATCGCGTCACCGTGTTGCTGGCGCATTCGGAAATGGGCCAGGGCATCTGGACCACCCTGCCGATGCTGATCAATGAAGAGCTGGACGCCGACTGGTCTAGGATCAGCGTCGAACACGCGCCGGCCGCGCCCGCCTATGCCCACACCGCGTTCGGCGCGCAGATGACCGGCGGCTCCACCACCACCTGGTCCGAGTTCGACCGTTACCGCCAGGCCGGCGCCACCGCACGCACCCTGCTGGTGCAGGCCGCGGCCGCACGCTTCGGCGTAGCGGTGGCCGACTGCCGCACCGGGAATGGCCGCGTGATCGCCGGCAGCCAGAGCGCCAGCTACGGTGAACTCGCGGAAGCCGCCAGCGCCCTGCCCGCGCCGGGCGAGGTGGCGCTGAAGGCGCCCGCCGACTGGAAGCGGATCGGCAAGGACACGCGCCGGCTCGACACGCCGGAGAAAATCACCGGCCGCGCGGTGTTCGGCATCGACGTGCAGTTCGAGGGCCTCAAGACCGCCGTCGTGGCCCGCGCGCCGGTTTTCGGCGGCACGGTGAAGTCCTTCGACGCCACCGCCGCGCTCGCCGTGGCCGGCGTGCGCAAGGTGGTGCAGGTGCCGTCGGGCGTGGCCGTGGTGGCGGATCATTTCTGGGCCGCCAAGCAGGGCCGCGACGCGCTGCAGGTCGACTGGGACCTCGGCGCGAACGCCGCGCTCGACAGCGATGCGCTGCGCAAGCAGTTCAGCGAACTGGCCGGCACGCCGGGCGCGGTCGCCGCGCAGGCCGGCGACGCCGCCAAGGCGCTGGCCGCCGCCGACCAGGTGATCGAGGCCGAATACTTCGTGCCTTACCTCGCGCACGCCGCGATGGAGCCGCTCAACTGCACCGTGCGCCTGACCGACGCTAGCTGCGAACTCTGGACCGGCACCCAGTTCCAGACCGGCGACCAGGCCGCGGCTGCGCGCATCGCCGGCCTCAAGCCCGAGCAGGTCAAGGTCAACACCACCTTCCTCGGCGGCGCGTTCGGCCGCCGCGCGGTGCCGTCCAGCGATTTCGTTTCCGAGGCCGTGCACGTCGCCAAGGCGGCGGGCATGCCGGTCAAGACCGTCTGGACCCGCGAGGACGACACCCGCGGCGGCTACTATCGCCCGATGTTCCTCGAGCGTGCGCGCGTGGCGCTGGGCAAGGACGGCCTGCCGTCGGCATGGCACCAGGTCATGGTCGGACAGTCGATCATGCTCGGCACCCCGTTCGAGGGAATGATCAAGGACGGCGTGGATGCGTCGTCGGTCGAGGGCGTGTCCGACTCGCCCTATGTCAAGGCCGCGCCCGACCACCGCGTCGACCTGCATTCGCCGGCCACCGGCATCCCGGTGCTGTGGTGGCGCTCGGTCGGCCACAGCCAGAACGCCTTCGTGATGGAAAGCCTGGTGGATGAACTGGCGGCCGCCGCCGGCGAGGATCCGCTGGCTTACCGGCGCCGGCTGCTCAAGGACCACCCGCGCCACCTCGGCGTGCTCGAGCTGGCGGCGGCGAAGGCCGGCTGGGGCAGCAAGCTCCCGGAGGGCCGCGCGCGCGGCATCGCGGTGCACGAATCCTTCGGCAGCTTCGTCGCCCAGGTCGTGGAGGTCTCGACCGAGCGCGGCGCGGTGCGCGTGCATCGCGTGGTCTGCGCGATCGACTGCGGCGTGGCGGTGAACCCGCTGATGATCGCCGCGCAGATGGAATCGGGCATCGTCTACGGCCTCAGCGCCGCCCTGCACGGCCGCATCCGCTTCAAGGACGGCCGCGTCCAGGAGTCGAACTTCCACGACTACCGCGTGCTGCGCATCGACGAGATGCCGGAGGTCGAAACCCACATCGTCCCAAGCACCGCCCGCCCCGGCGGCGTCGGCGAACCCGGCACCCCACCGATCGCTCCGGCCGTCGCGAACGCCCTCTTCGCCCTCACCGGCCAGCGCCTCCGCGAGCTTCCGCTTCGACTGGGGAGCTGAGGCGGTTTTTTGCCGCGTTGATCCGTGGTCAATCTTTCAACGGTCAGATTACGCGGGCCTTGGCGCGGGTGATGATCACCACGCCGGCGAGGATGACGGCCATCGCGCCGATGGCGTCCACGCCGACGCGTTCGCCGAGCAGCAGCGCGCCCAGCAGCACCGCGATCGGCGGGTTGACGTAGGCGTAGCTGGTCGCCAGCGCCGGGCGCACGTGGTGCAGCAGCCAGACGTAGGCGCTGAAGCCGATGATCGAGCCGAAGGCCGCGAGGTAGCCGACCGCCAGCGTCGCCTTCAGCGGCGGCACTTCGGTGATGCGCTCGCCCAGCAGCAGGCCCAGCACGCCCATCGCCACGCCGCCGCAGAGCATCTGCGCCGCGGTGCTCATGAACGGCGCCGGCAGGTCGCGCCCGCGGCTCCACACCGAACCGAAGGCCCAGGCGATCGGCGCCAGCAGCAGGGCGACCATGCCGACCAGGCTGGCCTGCATCTCGCCGTCGAAGTTGAGCCACACCACGCCGCCGAACCCGATCACCAGGCCCAGCCACTCGCCGCGGCTCGGGTTCTGGCCGCGCAGCACGCCGAACAGGCCGGCCCACAGCGGCATCGACGCCACCGCCACCGCGGCCAGGCCCGAGGACACGGTCTGCTCGGCGACGTTCACCAGGCCGTTGCCCAGCAGCATCATGAAAAGCCCCATCACCGCGGCGTTCTTCCACTGCGCGCGCGTCGGCGGCGCGTGTCCGCGCCAGCGCAGGAAGGCGTAGAAGACCAGGCTCGCCGCGATGAAGCGCAGGCTGCCCATCAGGAAGGGCGGATAGCCTTCCAGGCCGACGCGGATGGCGAGATAGGTCGAGCCCCAGACCAGGTAGACCGAGGCGAGCGCGAGGCCGACCGCCAGGGCGGTCGGGGGAAGGGTGGCGTCCTGCTTCATGCGCTTTGCTTTGCCGCGCCGCGGTTGCGTGATTCGGCCTCGAGCAGGGCCAGCTTGCGGGGCAAACCCCAGCGGTAACCGCCGAGGCTGCCGTCGCCCCGGATGACGCGATGGCAGGGCACAAGCACCGCCACCCGATTCGAAGCGCAGGCGCGCGCGACCGCGCGGGCGGCGGTCGGCGCGTCGAGGCTGGTGGCGATCTCCGCGTAGCTGCGGGTTTCGCCCGGCGGGATCTTCATCAACGCCTGCCAGACGCGCTGCTGGAACGCGGTGCCGATCAGCTCCACCGGGACCTGCCCGCGGCGTTGCGCGAGCGCGTCCGCGACGGCCTGCAGGCGCGGGGCCAGGAACTCGTCGCGGCCGCTGTCGACGCGCTGCAGCCGCGCGCGCGGGAATTCGGCACGCAGGTCGCGCTCGAGCGCGTCGGCGTCATCGCCCAGCGCCACCACGCAGATGGCCCGTTCGGTCGCCGCGACCAGGGCCTGGCCCAGCGCGGTGTCGACCAGCGACCAGCGGATGTCCAGGCCTTCGCCGCCGCGTCCGTACACCAGGGGCGGCATGCCCAGGCGCGCCGCGCCATCCTCGTAGACCCGGCTCGGCGAGCCGTAGCCTGCGTCGTAAAGCGCGTGGGTGACCGCCTGGCCCTGGCGCAGTCCGCGCTTGAGCGAGGCCAGCCGGCGCTGGGCGAGGTACTCGGCCGGGCTGAGCCCGAACTGCTCGCGGAACCGGCGCTGCAGGTGGCCGGGACTGAGGCCGACGGCGGCGCCGAGCGCGTCGAGGCCAAGCTCCTGCGAATCCAGGAGCTGGCGGGCGCGTTCGAGGCGGGCGTCGGCGTGGGGTATGGCGCGGGTTTCCATGCGCTCAGGCTAGCCGGCGCCCGGGGGGCCGGCTATCCGGATCTTGCGGAATCGATTACTCCGCCCAGACCTTGGCCTGGCGGGTGAGCGGCAACACCTGGGCAGTCAGCACCCCGTCGGCCGAAAGCAGGTCGAGGGCGTCGGCCAGGATCGCCGCGGATTCGCGCAGCAGCGGATCCGGGCGGGTCTTGGCCAGCTCTTCCTCGGCCGCCTGCTGGGCGACGCTTCGCTCGCTGCTCGAAAGGCCGTCGTCGGCGCGGGCCAGGGCGTCCGCGTCCAGGCCCAGGGCCTTGCGCTCGGCGGCGCGCGCCAGGCGCTCGGCCTCGAGGCGATCGCGCTCGGCGCGACGCTTGGCTTCGTTGAGCGAAATCGTCTTGCGCTCGCGCTCGGCGCGGAAGCGGGCCACGTCCTCGGACCACCAGGTGAACTCGGGGTCGGTGGCGATGCGGGCGCGGTGCTGCACCTGCAGCTGCGGCACCAGGCTCGCGAAGTTGCCGACATTGACGTGCGGCGCCTGGGCGATGCGGGTGGCCGGCAGCGCGTTGTCATAGCTCGACTCACCATACTCGGCGGCGTCGAGCGTGACCGGGAACTGCATGTCCGGCACCACGCCGGCGTGCTGGGTGGTGCCGCCATCCACGCGGAAGAACTGCGCCACGGTCAGCTTCACCTGGCCGAACTTGGCGTCGTCCTTGCGCGGGAAGCGATCGAAGTCCATCAGGCTCTGCACGGTGCCCTTGCCGAAGGTGGGCTCGCCGATGACCAGGCCGCGGCCGTAGTCCTGGATGGCCGCGGCGAAGATCTCGGACGCGGACGCGGAGCTGCGGTTCACCAGCACGGCCAGCGGACCGTCCCAGGCCACGCCTTCTTCGTTGTCGGCCGAGACGCTGACGCGACCGCCGGTTTCACGCACCTGCACCACCGGGCCGGTGTCGATGAACAGGCCGGTGAGCTCCACCGCCTCCACCAGCGAACCGCCGCCGTTGTTGCGCAGGTCGATCACCACGCCGTCCACGCCTTCGGAGCGCAGTTCCTGCAGGAGCTTGGCGACGTCGGCAGTGGCCGAGCGCGCATCGGCATCGCCGCGGCGCTTGGCCTCGAAGTCCAGGTAGAAGGTCGGCAGTTCGACCACGCCGATGCGACGGTCGCCGACGTCGATCACGCGCTTTTGCGCCGCCTGCTGCTCAAGCTTGACCTTGTCGCGGATGATGTTGACCAGGCTCGGCTTCGCGTCCACGCCGGCTTCGCCCGGCAGCACCTCGAGGCGCACCTGGGTGCCCTTCTTGCCGCGGATCAAGGCCACGACGTCGTCGATGCGCCAGCCCACCACGTCCTGCATCGGGCCGGCGGCACCCTGGCCGACGGCGACCACGCGGTCGCCGACCTTCAGCGTGCCGACGCTGCTTGCCGGGCCGCCCGGGACGAGGGTGCGGATGACGACGAACTCCTCCTGCCGCTGCAGCACGGCGCCGATGCCCTCGAGCGATAGGCGCATCTGCATGTTGAAGTTCTCGGAGCTGCGCGGCGACATGTAGCTGGTGTGCGGGTCGATCGAGCTCGCGTAGGCGTTCATGAACGTCTCGAACACGTCGTCGCTGCGCAGCTCGGCCACCCGCACCGCGATGTCGCGGTAGCGACTGTCGAGGGTCTTGCGGATCTCTGCCTGGCTGCGGCCGGCCAGGCGCAGGCGCAGCGAGTCGTTCTTGACGTACTTGCGCCAGACGCTGTCGAGCTCGGCGGAGCTGGCGGCCCACTTGGCGTCCTCGCGGTCGTAGGACCAGGTTTCGTCCTGCGAGAAATCGAAGGGCTGCTCGAGCAGCTTGCGGGCATGCGCCACGCGCTCGTCCACGCGCTTCACGTAGGTCGCGAAGATGTCGTAGGCGGCATCGAGCTGCTGGCTGCGGATCGCGTCGTCGTGGCGGTCGCGGTAGGCGTCGAAACGGGTGATGTCGGCCTGGGTGAAGTACAGCTTCTGGCCATCGAGCGATTCCAGGTAGCGGCGATGGATCTCGCGCGACATCGCGTCGTCCAGCGGCTTGGAGCGATAGACGTAGCGGCTGTCGGACAGCAGGCCGTACACCATGCGGGCGGCGGCCGCCTGCTCGGCGGAAGGACGGAATTCGGCGGCCGTGGGCGCCGTCCCGGGCGTGCCGCCGGGTGTCGCGGCGGTGGCCACGGCAAGGGCCAGCGGCAGGGCCAGCGAGAGAGCGATGAGCTTTTGCTTGAGCATGGCGTGGGTCCGGTGCGTCAGGGGGTCAGCATGCGCTCCGCCAGGGGGCGGAGCCTGTGCCGATAGTGATATCGACGGGCTATGGACCGATGGTACCCCTGCCTGTGTTCAGGCGGACCCGTCGACGAACCCGGCTTCAGCCGCCATTCGGTCGGCATGGTAGGAGGAGCGCACCATCGGGCCGGAAGCCACGTGCGTGAAGCCCATGGCCAGGCCCTCGACCTCCAGCGCCTTGAACTCATCCGGCGTCCAGTAGCGGATCACCGGGTGATGGTGCGGCGTGGGCTGCAGGTACTGTCCGATCGTGACCATGTCGACGTCATGGGCGCGTAAATCGCGCAGCGCGCCGAGCACCTGCGCGAAGTCTTCACCCAGGCCCAACATGATGCCGGACTTGGTCGGCACGCCCGGGTGCTGGGCCTTGAAGCGCTGGAGCAACTGCAGCGACCAGTCGTAGTCGGCGCCCGGGCGCACGTTGGCGTAGAGCTCGCGCACGGTCTCGAGGTTGTGGTTGAACACGTCCGGCGGGTTCGTCGCCAGGATCTCGAGCGCGCGCTCCATGCGACCCTTGCCGCGGAAGTCGGGCGTGAGGATCTCGATCTTCAATTCCGGCGACAGCGCGCGCGCCTCGCGGATGCAGTCGACGAAGTGCTGGGCGCCGCC
>LNFM01010799.1_pt1 | contig 12680 bp, 7 predicted proteins | sample 596031 | NCBI WGS metagenome assembly LNFM01 (sample SAMN04254537, study PRJNA301005) | activated carbon metagenome | isolation source: dual media filters at the Ann Arbor, Michigan drinking water treatment plant | place: USA: Ann Arbor
CGCTGGCGCTGGCGCTGTGGTTGTGCACGGCGATGATCTACGCCTGCCTGAAGTTCATCGAGGAGTGGGCGCACCCGCTCACTGTCGTCAACTACCTGCTGCTCGGACTGGCCTCCGGCCTGCTGCTGACCGCCGCCCTGGCCACACTCGCCGGTGCCACCGGTGCGGCGCTGCATGCGGGGGCGTGGGCACTTGGCGTGACGCTGCTGGCGGCGCTGATGCGTGGCGCCGCCCTCGTGCGCAACGCCGGCATCCGCCACCGCTCCACGCTGCAGTCGGCCACCGGCATCCGCGGCGCCAACCTGCGCCAGACCTCGATGGGAATGAGTGCCGGCGCCTTCAACACGCGCGAGTTCTTCCACGGCAAGCCGCTGTGGATGCTCCAGCGCATCAAGCACGCGTTCCTGCTGCTGGCGTTCGCGTTGCCGGTGCTGCTGATGGCGCTCGGGTTGTGGACGCGCGAGCCGGCCTGGCTGCTGCCCGCGCTGGCGATCCAGTATGTGGGTCTGCTGGCGGAGCGCTGGTTCTTCTTCGCCCAGGCCAAGCACCCGCAGAACCTGTACTACCAGGTCGTTTCCTGAGGTGACAGCCACGCGCTACAGCCGGCGCACGTTAGCGCAGGCCGGCGTCGATGTTCTGCGGGAAGCAGATGCGCCGCCGAACCGCATGTGAACTGGCGCGGCGGCTCGCCGCCGGAGAAGAACCTTGCCCGGCTTGATCACGCTGCCCGCTAGCGCGCCCACTCGCTGAGCGCAGCGCCGCCATGAGATGCGTTGTCGCGCGTAGGGGTCATCCGGCACCGATCGACGCGATGCGGCGTGACCACTGCCATCTGGCTTGCTTGTATTGCGCCGTCGACGACTCGCGAGGCAGGCGTGGATGCGCGACCCACAACGCAACGATCGAGCAGGTGATCCCCTGTCGGGAGACAGTCATCGCAGGCCATGGCGTCTGGCGCGTGGCGCCGCGATGCTTCTGGCCTGCGCCTGGCAGATTGCCGCTGCCGCTGGCGGCAATGGTGGCGGCAATGGAAGCGGAAACGGCAACGGCAGTGATCTGGGCGCCCGTTGCGCGGCGGAGAACGACGACCGCCTGCGCCTGGCCTGCTACGACCGCGCGTTTCGTCCGGCACCGGCGCTGTCACCGGCGGTGTCGCCATCGACGCATGCCGATGCAAGACCCAACGTGCCTGCGTACTCGCTGCTGTCGCGCTTCTGGGAATTGGACGAAGACGACAAGCGCGGCACCTACATCGTCAAGACCTACCTGCCGAATTACCTTCTGGGGGTGCACTACACGTCGGCCATCAACCGCTACCCGCGCAGTCCCACGCAGACCGCCGGCAGCGCTTTCGCCAGCTACGGTCCGCTCGAAGCCAAGCTGCAGCTGTCGTTGCGCGCGAAGGTCGCGCGCAACGTGCTGGTCGACGGTGCCGACGTCTGGTTCGCCTACACCCAGCGTTCGCTCGCGCAGCCGTGGAACCGCGAAGACTCGGCACCGTTTCGCACCACCGACCATCAGCCCGAGGCGACCTGGGTGATGCCAGTGGCCGCGCGCATGCAGGCGCTCGGTGCCGGCTGGCAATGGAAAATGGTGCACTTGGGCATCGCGCATGAGTCCAACGGCCTGTCGGATCCGCTGTCGCGCAGCTGGAACCGCGTGTACGTCGCCGCCGCGGTGGAGCGCGACGACTTGAGCCTGCTGCTGCGGCTCAACCAGCGTGTGTTTCGCGACGGCCCCGGCGACAACCCCGACCTCACCGACTACACCGGCCGTGCCGAGGTCGTTGCCAACTGGATGCCCGGGCTCGCCAACGCGATGCTGACGTGGCGGGTCACCTACCATTCGCTGGCGCGCGGCTCGCTGCAACTGGACCTCACCTATCCGTTCGACGGTGCGCAACCGGCCGGCCTGCGCTGGCAACTGCAGCTGTTCCACGGCTATGGTGAAACCCTGATCGACTACAACCACCGGCAGTCGCGCGTCGGCCTGGGGGTGTCGCTGTTCCAGTTCTGACAGACTGTCGCGTATTCACCTGCACACCGAGACCCCATGATCGATCGCCGTCGCCTGCTTGTCGCCGCACCGCTTGCGCTGGCCGGCTGCGCGGCGCTGCGCCCAGTGCGCACGCCGATGGCGGCGATCGAGGATCGCGCACCGCCAACGCGCGGACCGCGCGCGCTGATGGTGTTCCTGCCCGGTGCGCAGGAGGTGCCCGCCGACATCGTGCGGCAAGGCTTCATTCGCCAAGTGCGCCAGCGTGCGCTCGCGGTCGACGTGATCGTGGCCGACGCACATGTCGGCTACTACCGCCAGCGCGTGGTGCTGGAACGGTTGCATGCAGACGTGATTGCGCCCGCGCGCATGCGCGGCTACGACGCCGTGTGGCTGGCCGGCATCTCGATCGGCGGCCTCGGCTCACTGCTGTACGCCTCCGCTGCCGATGGCGTCGTGCGTCCGCCGGTCGACGGCGTACTCGCGATCGCGCCGTACCTGGCCGAGCGCGATGTCATCGACGAGGTGAGCGTTGCCGGCGGCCTGCGCCATTGGCGACCCGCGCAGCCGATTGCCGACACCGACTTTTCTCGGCGCCTGCTGACCTGGCTCCAAGGCTACGGCCGGCCCGACGTGCAGCGACCTGACCTGTACCTGGGCTACGGCGACGCCGACGGCTTTGCGCAAAAGAACCGGATGCTTGGCGACCTGCTGCCGCGCGATCGCCTGTTCGTTGCGCCGGGCGGCCACACCTGGGCGCCGTGGCTGCAGATCTGGAACGCGATGCTCGATCGCGCGCCGCTGCCGCGCATCGTCTGACGTTGTCGACGCGATCGGCGGCCCGTTCCTGCGTGGCCGCCCTACGTGCGTTCTTCAATGGCGAGCGCGCGCTGACCCGGTAGCCTGAGCGCGCTGCCCAGCGGGGCGCTGCCGGCATCGAACGAGTGTGAAGAACCCGAGGTTGCGCCTGCGAGAGATGCGCCATCCGTCCCGCGGACCGGCGCTCATCGGCGCCGTCGTGCTGCTGTCCGTCATCAGCGCCGCGGCGCTGTTCGGCATCTATTGCCGCAGTCTCGGCATCCACGTGCTGTTCCTCAACGCCGAGTCGGGCCTGTACCTGGACATGGCCTTCGCCCACCCGCAGCAGCAGATCGCTTTCATCAAGTCGCACATGCTGCGCTCGTACAACGGGCACTTCACCCCGCTGGCTTTCCTGGCGGAACTGATGCAATCGAAGTCGTTCGGGACCCGAGAGAGCGCGTGGTTCTGGCGGCAGATGCTCGCCTGCGGACTGCTCGGGACGGCGGCCGGGATGCTGGTCGCGCTGAGCGCGCATGCATCCGGCATGTCGCGGCGCGTCTCGGTGGCGATCGGCGGCGCCTCCGCCATTTTCCTGCTGTGCGCGCCACGGATGATCGAGCTCGTGATGTGGCCGTTCATGGTGATGCAGCTGGTGATGCTGGCGTTGACGGCCGCCGCCGCATGCGCACTGCTGCGATTCGTCGACACCCGCGCGCCGACCCACTTCGCCATTTACCTGCTGCTGGCCTACGCGACGATGCACGTGTTTGGCGTCGGTGCAGCCATCAGCGCAAGCGCCTTGCTGACCGGTGCGGTGGTCGTCTGGCTATTGCGCAGTGCCGGCGAGATCGAGGCGGCCACCGTGCTCCGACTGGCGCAACTGCTGGCGGTGTTCTTCATCTTGACCGGTGTGCATGCGTGGATGATGACCGGCGCCGCACAAGCAGCGACCGATCCCGCGACGCTGTCGCTGGCCGACCACATGCGCCGATTCACCTGGTTGTTCTACGGCTCGCTGCACGCTGGAGCACGGGCGCTGTGGATGCGCGGTGGCATGCCGTGGCCCGACCTGAGCCGTGGGGACACTGACGCCGTCTACGGCGGTGCGCTGCTGGTCGCGAGCCTTGCCGTGCTGGGTGCCTTGGCGCAGCGCTATCGCGCGAGCGGGGTGCGCCGCCACCTGATGGCCTGCGCCCTGCTGGCTTTTCCGTTGCTGGCAATGCTGATCTATCTGGCGTTGATCACCTTGCGGCTGCGCACGGTCGGCGACGATGCAGCGATCCTGCCGTTCCTGATCGGCAGCCGCTATGTCGTCTTTCCCACGTTCTTCCTTTTCATGCTGGGCGCCACCTGCCTGCTGCTGCTGCCCCGCGGTTTGCACAAGGCAATTGCACCGCTGGCCGGCATCGCGGCTGGCTGGTCTATCGTCGGCACTGCGCTTTTTGTTTTCGACTACATGCCGGCCATCTGGCCGCACAGCCAGCACCGCACGGAGGCGGCATGGCAGCAAGCCGTGGCGGCCGCGCGGCGCGACGTCGGCGCCGGCCGCCCGGTGCGCAATGCCGAAGTGACCGGCGTGCATGACGAGTTCAAGGCCGACCTCAAGCGGCGCCGCCATCTGCTCGAACATGATCTGGGCTGCCGGGCTTGCGTGCGCTTTGAAGACGAGTGACGTGCAAGCCCGCGTCGGGTCCATGCCGCTGCGGCCTACAGCCAGTTTCCCATCAGCACGTACGGCGCCCAGTAGAACGGATGCGCCAGTCGCGCGTCGGCCTTGCCGGCGCGCAGGAAGCCGAGCTGTGCGTGACGCAGCGCCTCGGCCTTGGTCACCTGGGCGTCGGCCTGGCGGCGGCTGTACAGCGCTTGCATGAAGCGCCCCGTGCTTTGGTCCGCCACGGGCCACAGCGTGGCGAGCACCGCGTGCGCGCCCTGCTGTTGCGCCAGCGCGCCGAAGCCTTCCACTTCGGCGCCTGTCTCGTCCTGGCCGCCGCCCATCGCAGTGTCGCAGGCCGACAGCGTCAACAGGTCGATGCTGGAGAACCGCAGCCGGCGGTCGCGGATCTCCTGCAGGGTCAGGCGGCCGCCATCGCCCAGCAGCAGGAACGAGTTGGCGAAGGTGCCGGGGCGAAACTGGAAGTGGCTGGCGATGTGCATCACCGGCGGCGCACCGAGCAGCGTGGCGCGCAAGCGCTCGGCGGTGAACTGTTCGTCGACGAATACGTCGCCCCGCGCCAACGATCGGCGCACGCCTTCGAGTTCGGCGCGCACCGCGGGCAGCGGGGCGAAGCCCGGCACCGCACGCGTCACGCCCAGGCCGGTCATCGACCAGTCGCGTTGCGGTCGGCGCGTCAGCTGCGCTCGCGCGGCCTCGGTGTAGATGGCGAGCTGATAGTCCTCGACCAGCCAGCGCTTGCCATCGTTGAGGGCGGCAAACGGCAGGTAGCGCAGCGTGCCGTCGAGCGAAAGCATCAGCGTGCGCGCCTTGGCCTGCTTCAGGTCCGCGGCGACGGGTGCCACGAGCAGCGTGTACAGCTCGCGTGCCAGCGGCTTGACGTCGCCCCGCTGCGCCAGCGCCTGACGGAACGCCAGCACCTTGCGGTTCAGGTCGGCCGCGGCGATGCGCGTCTCGCGCGCGATCTGCACGTCGGCGGTGGTGACGATGATCGCCACCCGGCTGCCGGTGACGACATAGTGCAGCAGCACGGTGTCGCGGCCCAGCTCGGCCAGCACGTCCTGCAGTACCACGAGGTTCTTCAACTGGCGGCTGCCGAATTCTTCCGCGCGGCGCGCATCGGCGGCAACGAACTCGCGTCCGAGCTCGGCAACAAAGCGGTCGAAGCGCTGGTTCGCCAGCACCAGATCGGCATCGATCTGCCGGCGGCGCGCCTGCTCGTCGACGGTCAGCGTGCCGAGCCGCGCCTTGCGCGCGAGATCTGCTGACTCACGGCCCAGGTCGGCGAGCTGGCTGCCGACCTCGCGCCAGCGCGCCGAGGCTGCGGTCTCGGCCGGTCCGACGAAGCTGGCGCGGCCCTGGCGCGCATCCGCATCGCCGCCGCTGCGCGCGGTGAAGTCGTACAGCTCTTCCTCCTTGAGCATGCCCAGCACTTCCTGCGCCTCGGCCAGCCGGCCGGCGGCGATCAGCTGGTCGGCCAGCGCGACGTACAGGACGCGCTTGTCGTCAAGGAAGGCGCGCTGCACGTCGGGCGCGAGGCCACGCAGCCGGCCGCGCATCGACTGCACCGTGTTCACCGCCTGCTTGCCCCAGAAGATCGAGATCGCTTCATCGCCGCGCGCCTGGTGCGAGCGTCGCAGCGCGGCGTGCACCCGCCATTGCACCTCCGGGCGGTCGGTGGCGGCGACGATGGCGAGCGCGCGCAGCAGCGACGCATGAGACTCGGCCCGCTGCCCGAGGTCCCACTGCGCCGCTGCCAGCCCGTTGAGCGAGCCGGCCAGGCGGATGTGTCGCGGTCCCACCGTCTTCTCGTACAACGCCAGCGCACGCTCGAACAGCGGTACCGCGAGGTCGTTGCGCTGGCGGAACCGCTCCACCTGCGCGAGGTTGTTCAGCCAGATGGCGACCTCGGCGTTCTCCTTGCCGAGTGCCTGCTCGCCGACCGCGAGCGCACGCTCGGCGTACTGCAGCGCCTCGTCGTGACGCCCGAGGTTGCGCAGCGACAGCGAGATCAGGTTCAGCCGCAGCGCGACGTTCGCGTGCACCGGGCCGAACACCTTCTCGTCGATCGCCAGCGACCGTTGCGCCAAGGTCAGCGCCTCGTCGCTTCTACCGACGGAGATCAGCGTCGATGCCAGGTTGTGCAGGCGGGTCGCGATCACGCGGTGGTCGGCGCCGAGCGCTTTCTCGCTGATGGTGAGCGCACGGGTAAGCAGTTCGATCGCCTTGCCGTACTCGCCGAGGTCGTCGTAGATCAGGCCGGTGATGCTGTGGCGCACGGCCATGTTGGGATGATCCGGCCCGTTGAGCTTCTCCTCGATCGCGGCGGCGCGCTGCATCTGCACCAGCGCCGCTTCCGGCTGGTCCATCAGCCGCAGCACTGCGCCCAGGTTGTGATACGTGACCGCGAGCGACTGCCTTGGCTCGCCGCCCAGCCGCTCTTCCATCGCGATCGATTGCTCGTACAGGCGGCGCGCCTGCGCGTACTCGCCCATCTGACGATAAGTGAACGCCACTTCATTGAGCGCGGTGGCGACGTCGCGATCGTCGCCGGCACGCGCGGCGCGGTACAGCGCGAGCACGCGCTCGTTGTCGGCAAGTGCGCCCCGCAAGTCGCCAAGTTCGCGCCGCAACGCCGCGACCTTGCTCAGCGTGAACGCGAACTCGGATCCCACGCCGCCGAAGACGCGCGCTTCGATCTCGACCTGCTGCTGGCGGATGACGAGCGCGTCCTTGAGCCGGTTGCCGTTCTCGTAGTGCGCGCCGAGAGCGTCGAGCGCCTGGCGCAGCGCGGCTTCGCGCTCGCCGGGGGCGGCACGGGCAGCATGCACGGCGTCGAGCAGCGGCGCCTCGGTCGTCGTCGGCGCCGTGGGCTGGGTGACGCCCTGCGCCAAAGCGATCGGCGGGATCAAGACACCCGCGATCATCGCGAGCGTGACATCACGAACGCACCGCGTGACGGCACGCGCCAGCGCGCGGCACCATGCGCCGGCGCCACTCATAGCCAGTTCCCCATCAGCACGTACGGTGCCCAGTAAAACGGGTGGGCGAGCTTGGGGTCGCGTGTCTTGCCGCCGGCGTCGCCGCGCAGGAAAGCCAGCTGCGCGCGACGCAACGCGTCGCCCTTGGGCAGGCGCGCGTCGGCCTGCCGACCGGCGTACACCAGCTGCATGAAGCGGCCGGTGCTGCCGTCGGCCACCGGCCATAACGTTGCGAGTACTGCACTCGCGCCCTGCCGCTGCGCCAGCGCACCGAAGCCCTCGACCTCGGCGCCGGTCTCGTCAGCGCTGCCGCCCATCGCGGTGTCGCAGGCCGACAGCGTGAGCAGGTCGATGCCGGAGAAGCGCAGCCGGCGGTCGCCGATGTCCTTCAACGTGAGCCGGTTGCCATCGCCCAGCAGCAGGAACGAGCGATCGAGCGTGCCCGGGCGAAACTGGAAGTGGCTGGCGATGTGCAGCACCGGTGGTGCATCGGCCAACTCGTCGCGCAGTCGTTCTGCGGTGAACTGCTCGTCGAGGAACACCTCGCCGCGCGCGACCGAACGGCGCACGCCTTCGAGTTCCTCGCGCACGGCGGGCAGTGCGGCGAATCCCGGCACCGCGCGCGTCAGACCAAGGCCGGTCATCTCCCACTGGCGCTGCGGCCGGCGCGTCAGCTGCACGCGCGCCGCCTCGGTATAGATCGACAGCTGGTAATCCTCGACCAGCCAGCGCCGGCCGTCATGCAACGCGGCGAACGGCACGTAGCGCAGCGTGCCGTCGAGCGAGAGCATCAGCCGCTTCGCGCCGGCCTGTTTCAGATCGGCTGCCACCGGAGCGATCAGGTGCCGATGCAACGCCTGCGCGAGCTTCTGCGTCTCGCGCAGGTCGCGCCGCTCACCCAGCGCCTGGCGGAAGGCAAGGACCTGGCGGTTGAGATCCGCGGATGCGATGCGCGTCTCGCGCGCGATCTGCACGTCGGCGGTGGTGACGATGATCGCGACACGACTGTCGGTGACGACGTAGTGCAGCAGCACCGTGTCGCGGCCCAGTTCGGCCAGCACGTCCTGCAGCACCACCAGGTTCTGCAACTGTCGGCCGCCGAACTCCTCGGCGCGGCGCGCACCTGCGGCGGCAAAGTCGCGTCGCAGCTCGGCCAGGTACTGGTCGAAGCGCTGGTTGGCCAGCACGAGGTCGTCCTCGACCTGGCGGCGGCGCGCCTGCTCGTCGGGCGACAACCCGAGCCGCGCCTTGCGCGAGAGCTCGGCTGACTCGCGGCCGAGCTGGGCGAGCTGCGCGGCGATGTCGCGCCAGCGTTGCTCTGCGGCGGTCTCTGCCGGTCCCACAAAGCTTGCACGTGTGTGACGGGGATCGTCGCCGCTGCTGCGCACGGTGAAGTCGTACAGCTCTTCTTCCTTGAGCATCGCCAGCACTTCCTGCGCCTCGGCCAGGCGGCCGGCGGCGATCAGCTGGTCGGCCAGATGGGTGTACGCGCTGCGCTTGTCGGTCAGGAACGCGCGCTGCAGTTCGGGCGCCAGACCAGTCAGCCGCCCGCGCAGCGACTGCACGGTGTTGACGGACTGCTTGCCCCAGTAGATCGCGAGCGGTGCATCGCCGGCAGCGGCCGCCAGTGCAGCCAGCGCGTTCTGCGCGCGCCACAGCGTGTCAGGCTGGTCGCCGCGCGAGGCGATCGCCAGCGCGCGTTGCGCGTCGCTCAGTGCCGCGGCGGCGTCGCCCGCCGCCTGCCGGACCGACGACGAGGTGAGCAGGGCGGTGGCCAGGCGCGGATGCATCGCGCCGCCGCTGTGCTTTTCTATTTGCGTCGCCCGCTCGGCCAGCGGCAGGGCGAGATCGATTCGCCCCAGGCCGCGCTGCGCGCGCGCCATACCCGCCAGCGTGGCAGCGATGCGCGGATGCTGCGGTCCATAGACTGCCTCGTCGACGGAGAGCGCGCGTTCGTAGAGGCCGAGAGCGCGCGCGGGGTCACCGGCGGCGGCGTAGGCGGTCGCCAGGTTCGCCATGCGCGTGGCGACCGCGGCGCGCAGCGCGGCCGGCTGGCTCTCCTCGATGGCGAGCGCTCGCTCGTACAGCGTGGTCGCCTTGGCGTTGTCGCCCAGCGCGCGATACACGAGTCCCAGATCGGTCAGTCGCGAGGCGACGCGCGGGTGGTCCGGTCCTGCACTGACCAGATCGATCTGCAGCGCGCGCTCGAACAGTGGCAGGGCAGCGGCGTACTCGCCCATGTCGCGCAGCAGCAGGCCAAGGCTCGACAGCGCGTTGACCAGATCAGGGTGATCGGGCCCGAGGTTGCCGCGGTCGATCTCCAGCGCACGTTCGAGCAGCGGGCGGGCGGCGTCGTACTGGCCCATGTCCCGGTGCAGCAGTGCCAGATCGCTCAGGCTGCGGCTGACGAAGCGGTGGGTCGACCCGAGTGCCTGCTCGCGGATCGCCAGCGTGCGCTCCATGTAGGGCAGGGCGCCGGCGTAGTCGCCCACTTCGCGGTGCACGCGGCCGATGTAGCTGGTGGCCCAGGCGACGTCGGCATTCGCGGGTCCGAGCGAATTCTCGCGGATCGCCAGCGCACGGCGCATCGGCGGCAGCGCCTGGTCGTACTCGCCCAGCAGCCGATGTGCGTCGCCGAGGTTGAGCAGCACGACGGCGACATCGGGGTGGTCCGGTCCGCGCAGACGCTCGCGGATCGCGAGCGCCTCCTGCAGCAGCGGCAGAGCACGCTGCGGCTCGTGGTTGGTGGTGTAGGCGGCGGCCAGGTTCTGCAGCAGGCGCGACAGGCCGAAGCCGTTGGGCGACACCTGGCGCGCGATGACGACCGCACGCTCGTTGGTGCGGATGCTGTCGGCCAGCCGCTGCTCGCTCCAGTAGAACGACGCAAGATCGCGCAACGCGATGACAACGGCTTCGGACGCGGCGCCATGCTCGCGCTCGGCGCGTGCCACCTGGTCGAGCAGTTGCTGCTCGCTGGCCGGCGACTCCGGCGGCGGAGCCTGCGCCGCGAGCTCGGCGGTCTGCAGCAGGCCGAGCGCCAGCGCGAGCAGCGCGCAGCCGAGCCAGCGCCGCCCACGCGACGACACAAGAAAGCGGGCGGTCACGGCTTGGCCCGGACTTCGATGCGCAGCGCGCCGTCCGCCCCTGGCGGCTGGATGCCGAAGGGCGCGAGCGCGGTCGCCACGGCATCGCGGCGCTCGGTCGGCACCGTGGCGGCGACCTCGCGCGCGCCCTGGCCCAGGTCGGTGACCGCGACGGCCGCGCCCGCTGCCTTCAGTGCCGCGTCAAGCTTCTGCACCGTGTCAGCGACGTTGCTGCTTTCGATCAACTGCACGGCGGCGCCGCTGCGCAGCACCGGCTCTTCTTCGCCGCCGTGCCACAGGCCTGGGCCGACCAGCGTGATCACCAGGCCAAGCGTGAGCACCGCGGCTGCCACCGCCATCGGCGCGCGGCGATGGCGCGCGTGTGCGGCATCGGCCTGCCTGCCGTCGATCAGTCCTTCGCGACGCAGCCGGAACAACAGCCGCTGCAGCGCCTGCTGTTCTTCCGGCGTGGCGCGGTCGCCTGCGGTGGCGGTGCGCTGCGCATGGGCCGCGCGCAACGCGTCGCGCAGGGCGGTCGCTTCGGCCTGCGTGGCCGGTGGCGTGCCGGGCCGTGGCCGGCCGCGCAGCGCGTCGAGCCAGGCGTCGTCGTCGGCGCCGGGCGGGGCGGGATCGCGTTCGCTCATTGGCGTGCTCCGAGGCGTGCTGCAACGCGTTCGCCGTTCATGCTGCCCCCGCCTGGTAGCAATGGCCGATGAATTCCCACACCCGCTTGCGACATTGCGACAGGTACTCGCGTGCCGCGCCGGCACTGCAGCCGCGGAAGCTCGCCAGCTCGTCGTAGCCCCAATCGTCCACCGCCACCCGCTCCAGCACGTGCGCGTACTCGGCGAACTTGCGGCTGAAGGCGGTCAGCCCGCGCGTGACGCAGTCGGCGTCGGCCGGATCGCTCTCGGCGCTGGCGTGCTGGCTCGTCATGCGATCGAGCGCCTCGGGCGGCTGCGCGTCGATCGACACGCTCGCCTTGTCGGCGGCTTCGCTTCGGCGCTCGGAGATCAGGGTGTTGCGCGCGATCGTCCACAGCCACGCTTCCAAGGTGCCGCTGCCGCTGTAGCCGTCCAGCGACCGGATCACCTTGATGAAGGTCTCCTGCAGCAGGTCGTCGGCCTGCGCATCGCTGGCGCCGTGGCGGCGGAAGTAGCCCCGGAACTCGCGGCCGTACTTGGCATAGAGCTGGGCGACGGCGGCCTGACGCGGCGCGCCGTCGGCACGCAGCAGTGCCATGAGCGAGGCGTCGGCGCGCTGGCGCGCGGCGGCGTCCGCGGTCGCTGCCGCAGCGGGGCGGCCTGATGTTGCGACAGAGGCTGCGTCGTCCATGGCAGGCGGGGTGGGTGGCGAGCAAGACCCGCGCATCGGCTTCCGGCGGAAGCCCGAATGCGCGGCCGGCGCAGGTTAGTGCCGGCGGGTGGCTCTCGTCCAGCAGGAGCGCGATCTGCGCCCGGCGCGGCAACGGCGCGGCAACCGTGTCTGGCATCGAGCGCACTGCGCGCCGCGCGTCTGCCTGCGTGTTCGACAACATGCCTTCTCCTGGGGATCGCCATGCGCTGGTCATGCCGGTGGGCCGGCCATGCAGCTACGACGCAGCGGCCGGCGACTTGTCAGGTTGACGTCCCGGCCGACACCCACTGGCCAAGCAGGTGTTCAGAAGAGGCCGAGGGCAAGCGGAAGGTTCGGCGTGCCGATCGGTGCAAAAAATCTCTCCTGACAACCGCCGACCTGCCGCGTCGTACCTGCAAGCGCACCGGAAACGGTCGCCGACAACCCAGGCGCCAAGCTCCGCGACGCGCCGCCGACCGCAGCACCCACCCCGCGTGAACGCTCACGCGCTTCGACGGAGAAAAGACATGCAGATCGCACGCATTGGCGCAGTGGTGATGATGGCCAGCCTGTTCACCGGCTGCGCTTCGACCTACGGCAACCTGGTCAGCGGCAGCCAGCTCGGCGCGCAGGAGTACCGGCCGGCGGTGTTCGTGCCGCCGGGCAAGGAAGGGCAGTACGAGCAGATCCTGGGCATCTGCCGGCAGGCCGCGGTGAACCGCCAGATCACCGCCGCGCAGCAGGCACAACTCAAGACCATCACCGGCGTGGCCGGCAGCACGGTGCAGGGCGCGACGATGGGCGTGCAGTTCG